>Ga0257113_1000307_pt1 | contig 15855 bp, 10 predicted proteins | sample LP_taG_4_FD_191568 | JGI IMG/M metagenome (GOLD analysis project Ga0257113, IMG submission 191568) | Marine microbial communities from Northeast Subartic Pacific Ocean, Canada - LP_J_2015_P26_2000m | ecosystem: Environmental > Aquatic > Marine > Oceanic | place: Canada: Northeast Subartic... | reverse complement strand
AAGGGACTGTCCACCGACATCGACTGGCAGAACAAGGACTACTCCGGCAAGGCAATCTCGAGCAGGTACCGCAGCCAGTTCTACCGAATGAGGAAGTGGCAGAAGCGCTCTCGCGTCAGTAACGCTACCGAGCGCAACCTAGCCATGGCACTGGCCGAGCTCGACCGCATGGCCAGCCGCCTCGACCTCCCCAAGTCGATTCGCGAGGCGGCCGCTGTGAACTACAAGAAGGCCGTCGAGGCCAGGCTCATCCGCGGCCGCTCGATCGAGGGCGTTGCTGCCGCCAGCCTCTACGCTGCCTGCAGGCAGTGCAACAACCCCCGGACTCTGGACGAGATCGGCGAGGCCAGCAGGACCGGCCGCAAGGAGATCGGCCGGACCTACCGATTCATGGTGCGCGAGCTCAAGATGAAGATCCCACCGACCAAGCCCGAGGACTACATACCCCGATTCTGCTCCGGTCTGCACTTGGACGCCGAGGTTCAGTCGAAGGCCTACGAGCTGATCGCCGCCGCTCAGGAGAAGGAACTCACGAGCGGGCGTGGGCCGACCGGTATCGCAGCCTCGATCATCTACATCGCGAGCGTGCTGTGCGGCAAGCGCAGGACCCAGAGAGAGGTCGCCGAGGTAGCAGGCGTGACCGAGGTCACCATCCGCAACCGGTACAAGGAACTGATTCAGAACCTCAACATCGAACTCGAGATCTGAGCACCGAATCAGGAGCACCCTGTGGTGGAGCCACAGGAGTTGCACTTCAAGCAGGTTCCGTTCCGAGTCATCTGGCTGCTACCGCACTCGTCGCAGATGTCCCCGGTGAAGCCACGCTCTATGGCGGCTTGGCGCGCCCTAGCAGCGATATCCTCCAGAGGGGCAACGGATGCCTCTAGAGTCATCTGGACGTCACGCGTGCCGACCTCGTCGACGACGCGAAGGACACCGTCATCGGTGATTTCGGGCTTGCTGATGGACGTCTTGTCCAAATCCTCATCTGTGACGTGAGCCAAATCATCTCGATGGAGGTAGTGTATTCCCAGTTCCCTGAAGATGTAGTCGACGATGCTGGTTGACATCTTCACCCGGCCGCTCCCCCCGGTGACCATCCCACTGGGCTCAAACTTCTGGAACGTGAATGACTTCACGAAGGCGTCGAGCGGAACCCCGTACTGCAGGCCGATGGATACGGCGATTGCGAACTGATTGAGCATCGAGCGCCAGGCCGCACCTTCCTTCGAAGTGGTGATCATAATCTCACCCAAGCGACCATCATCATAGGTGCTAGCTGTGAGATAGACCGTATGTCCTCCTACCCGGGCCTTCAGCCCCCTCTGTTCCTTCACATCTGGCAGTGACTTCCTACTGGCGATGTACTCGTGGACGAATGCCTCAGCCAGCGGCTTGGCTACCGGTTCTGGTACAGGCAGAGCCTTGGTAGTCTCCTCGACCATCTTCTCGACAACCCCTTCCTCCTCGACCTCTTCAGCGAGTTCGCTCGAGTTCACGAGTTGGTTCATCAACGGTTGGCTAAGCTTACTCCTATCCCGATATATAGCACACGCCTTGTTCATGGTGGCGTGGCTGAGATTGTAAGCTTCTCTTACATCGTCTACCGTCGAGTTGGATGGCATGTTGATGGTCTTGGATATCGCTCCCGAGATGAACGGCTGAGCCGCAGCCATCATCTTCACATGAGCGGGCCAGTCAATCGATCTCTTGCCGTACTTGCCACAGGGTGTAGCACAGTCGAAGACTGCCAGATGCTTGTCTTTCAGCTCAGGCGCGCCCTCTATCATGTTGTAGCCGAAGACGAAGTCGTTGGCTGAGTCTATCTCAGTGGGGGTGAAGCCGAGGAAGCCGAGGGTGTCGAAGAACGAGTCCTCGTACTGGGCTTCCGACATCCCAAGAGTCCCGATGCAGAACTTCTTGCCGAGAATCGATGGGGAGAAAGCAGAGCGGATATCGAACACATCACCCATCTTCTTCTCTATACTCCTCAGTCGATTGCTGGTGAAGCCGAGGTCCTTCAGCCTCTCCGCGGGGAGAGTGGGGCAACCAATCAGGCGACCTGTTCCCATGATGTACTCCTCGATGGCCTTGGTCTGCCTGTCCGAGTAACCGAGCCGGCGCAGCGCACTCGGCACACCTTTGTTGATGATTCTCAGAGAGCCGCCGCCAGCCAGAGTTTTGTATTGCACAAGAGAGAATTGCGGCTCTACGCCAGTGGTATCCGCACCCATCACTAGTCCGATGGTGCCAGTGGGGGCGATGACTGTGGTCTGTGCGTTACGGTAACCATGCTCCTCACCATCCCGGATGGCACGGTCCCAAGAGCTTCGAGCCGCATCTAGAAGATCCTTCGGACACTTCTTGGAATTGATTCCCACTGGATGGACGGAGAGTCCTACATACTCTTCCGCCGGTGCATCGTAAGCGGCGAGCCGATGGTTTCGCAAGACTCTCAGCATGGACTCGGAATTCCTCTCATAGTCGGGGAAAGCCCCTAGGATGGAAGCCATCTCGGCGCTCGTCGAGTACGACTCCCCGCACATGATGGAAGTGATGGCCCCGCATATGGCGTAGCCCCGCTCGTCGTCATAGGGGATTCCCATGTGCATCAGCAGGGAGCCGATGTTGCAGTAGCCGAGTCCCAAGGTGCGGTATTCGTATGACCTGCGAGCGATTTCCTCTGAGGGGAACTGAGCCATCAGGACGCTGATTTCGAGAGTAGTCGTCCACAAGCGGACACTGTGGCGGAAATCCTCGACTTGGAAAGTCTGCGTGTCCGAGTCGTAGTAGTGAAGGAGATTGATGCTGGCTAGGTTGCAGGCTGTGTCGTCTAGGAACATGTACTCAGAACATGGGTTCGAGCCGTTGATTCGACCTCCTTCTGGGCAGGTGTGCCACTCGTTGATGGTGGTATCGAACTGAACTCCCGGGTCAGCGCACGCCCAAGCCGTGTAAGCAATCTTGTCCCATAGTCCTCGGGCATCCACGGTTTCGCACGGCTCGGGCTCACCACCACTCTCGGCGACTTTGTCCAATTCGGTTCGCCAGTATAGATTCCAGTCACCGCCTTCACTGACCGCCTCCATGAATTTGTTAGGGACGCGGACAGAGTTGTTGCTGTTTTGTCCCGACACCGTCATGTAGGCCTCGCCCTGCCAGTCGGTGTCGAGTATCTCGAAGTCGATTCCCTCCCAACCCTGCTTGGCAAGATCGACGATTCTCTGAATGTGAGGCTGCGGGACATGCTGGTTGATGGCACGCACCATCGCTCTGCGAAGCCCTAGATTGGTTCGCTGGTCGAATCTGCCCTCGTCGTCTCCGTACTCCCAGATGGCTTCCATCAGGGCGTTGGCGTTGTTCTGCAGGATGCTGCTGCCGACGACGAGGGCGGAGACCTTCTCCTCCTCACTGTGCTTCCAGTCGATGTACTGTTCGATATCCGGGTGATCGAGGTCCAGAGTGACCATCTTGGCTGCTCGCCTAGTCGTCCCTCCTGACTTGATTGCCCCTGCTGCTCTGTCTCCTATCTTGAGAAATGAGAGCAGCCCGCTCGAGCTGCCGCCACCAGACAGGGGTTCGCCAGCACCGCGAATCTTAGAGAAGTTGGAGCCCGTCCCGGACCCGTACTTGAAGAGCAGTGCCTCTCGGCTCCACAGCCCCATGATCGATTCGGAGCCGCCGACCAGCGAGTCCGATACCGACTGGATGAAGCATGCGTGGGGTTGTGGGTGCTCATACGCATTGGTGGAGTACTCCACTTCCCCGGTGTCCGGGTTGACGAAGGTGTGGCCTTGGGCCGGACCTTCGATACCGTATGCCCAATGCAGGCCTGTGTTGAACCACTGAGGGCTGTTAGGTGCCGAACGCTGACTCGCAATCAGGTAGCACATCTCATCGAAGTAGGCGCGGGCATCGGCCTCGCTTGCGAAGTAGCCGTACTTCCACCCCCAGTAGGTCCAGGTCCCTGCGAGTCGACGGAAGAGCTCCCTCCCATCGACCTCCCCACCCATTCTTTCGTCCGCCTCAAGAGTCTGAATCTTCTCGTGGTCCGGCGCACTTCGTTGGAGCCAGACAGGCACACCATCCTCTGGTACCTTCCGGAGGGCTCTGGGAACGCCGGCCTTGCGCAGGTACTTCTGGGCGCAGACTTTTCCTGCAACCCCATTGAACCCAGAAGGCAGTTTCACGCCTTCGATGGAATCGGCCATCGAACCGTCCGGGTTCCTGATCTCCACATCCATCTCAATCCAGTCGAAGACATCAAACGGATTGTCCCCGGCTGTGGTGAAGCGGCGCTCGATGACCATCCCGGTCTCGGCTTCCCCGGCTTCGAGAACGCCTTTGCTTCTGGCCTCCATCGTTCATTTCTCCTTAGTGATTATCGACCCGGTTAGAGTGTCCCCCGCGAAAGGGATTTGTCTTCCCGAATTGAAGGTCTTTAACGCTTCACTAACCAGAGGTGTCTTGGAAAGACGATTACGGAAATCCCGCTTGACTTCCACTGTCGTGGAATTGTTAGATTATCGGAATTACATCAGGCTCGGATGTCGACCGACCAGTCGAGTGCAACTCCTGCACCGGTGATCATCGCACCGACTGAACAGTACTTCTCATGGCTCTGCTCGATGAGCCGATTCACCAGCTTCTCTGGAACGTCTCCCTCGATGACATACTTCATCCGGACGGCCGTGAATACGCGTGGCGGCCCATCCGCTCGATCCGCCTCGAGTTCGACCCACGCGGAGCGCACGTTGTCCATCCTGTCCTTCAGTCCCGCAATCACGTCGATGAACGAGCAGGCGCCATGTGAGATGAGTACCATCTGCATCGGGCCGGCGTGTGCTTCACTGTGTATACCGAAACTCTTGCCACCAATCTCACCTACCATTTCCTCGCCTGTTATCCAACGCACCGTCCCTTGCATGCTCCGGCACAATCGCCTCAGACCATGAGGGTTGGCTTCATGAAGGAGGGGTTGGTCGGCGCGCTGAGAGACATGGCCGAGGGTACCCGAGTATCGATGGTGGAAGGCCACCTGAGCGTGCCTGACGACCCCATCGTACACTACATCGAGGGTGATGGTATAGGCATCGATATCACACCGGTCATGATGGCTGTGGTAAACGCCGCAGTTGAGCATGCCTATGGCGGCCAGCGCAGCATCCACTGGAGTGAGGTGCTGGCCGGGCAGAAAGCCTTCGATGCCACTGGTGAGTGGCTCCCCGAGGCCACCAAGCAAGCGATGAGCGAGGGCCTAGTCTCGATCAAGGGGCCGCTGACCACCCCGGTCGGCGGTGGCATCCGCAGCCTCAATGTCGCACTTCGCCAGCAGCTCGACCTCTATGCCTGCGTGCGTCCTATCCGCTGGTACCCAGGAACCCCGAGTCCGGTCAAGGACCCGGGAGCGGTGGACATGATCATCTTCCGAGAGAACAGCGAGGACGTCTATGCCGGCATCGAGTGGGAGGCAGGCAGTGATGAAGTCAACAAAGTGATCGACTTCCTACAGAACGAGATGGGTGTCGACAAGATTCGATTCCCCGATACCAGCGGCATCGGCATCAAGCCAGTGAGCCAGGAGGGAACCGCTCGCATCGTCAGAGCGGCCATCAACCACGCCATCGACAACGACAGGGACAGCGTGACGCTGGTCCACAAGGGGAACATCATGAAGTTCACAGAAGGCGGCTTCCGTGACTGGGGGTACCAACTCGCCAAGGACGAATTCGGTGCCACTGAGATTGACGGTGGGCCTTGGTGCACGATGGCCAATCCGAGGACTGGCACTGAGATTGTCCTCAAGGACGTCATCGCCGATGCTATGCTCCAGCAGGTGCTGACTCGGCCCCGCGAGTACGGCGTGCTGACCACGATGAACCTCAACGGCGACTACATCTCCGACGCTCTGGCCGCTCAGGTCGGTGGTATTGGAATCGCTCCGGGAGCCAACATCAACTACGACACAGGGGTAGCTATCTTCGAGGCCACCCACGGCACAGCTCCAAAGTACGCCGGCCAAGACAAGGTCAACCCCGGCAGCCTGATTCTCTCTGCCGAGATGATGCTGCGACACATGGGCTGGACAGAGGCCGCCGACCTCATCGTCAACGGTGTAGAAGGTGCGATCAGCGCCAAGACCGTGACCTACGACTTCGAACGCCTGATGGACGGTGCGACCCTGCTCAAGTGCAGTGAGTTCGGTGCCGCCATCATCGCACACATGTGAGTTGACCCCAATGGATTTCACTTCTCTCAAGCTCTGTCAGCCCCTGCTGGATGCCCTCGACGAGATTGGTTACGTCTCCCCGACGCCGATTCAAGCCCAGGCCATCCCCGACCTCATTGAAGGCCGCGACATAATCGGTTGCGCCCAGACGGGCACAGGGAAGACCGCCGCATTCGCCCTACCAATCCTCGATGCGATGGCCAAAGATCCGTGGGTGGGACCACGCCGCATCCGCGCTCTGATGCTGTGTCCAACACGCGAGCTTGCAACCCAGATTCACGACAATATCGAGCAATATGCTCGACACCTCGACATCCGTTCGATGACTATGTTTGGCGGAGTATCGCAGCGCCCTCAGGAAAAGATTCTGCGCCGCGGCGTTGACATCTTGGTCGCCACCCCAGGTCGCTTGCTTGATCTCATCTCACAGGGATACGTTGACCTGTCCTACGTGCAGTTCCTCGTTCTCGATGAGGCGGATCGCATGCTCGACATGGGTTTCATCCGAGACATCCGTAAAATTCTAGCACAAATTCCAAAGAACCGCCAGAGTCTGCTATTCAGTGCCACCATACCGCGCTCGATTGTCGATTTGTCCCGTGATATACTCTATGATCCGGTAAACGTCTCCATCACACCCGAATCAGCCACCGTAGAGGCCATCGAACAATCTCTTATGTTCGTCATGAGGAGCGACAAGCGCGGCCTCTTGACTTACATTATCGAGGAGGAGCAACCCGATAAGGTGCTTGTGTTCAGCCGCACCAAGCACGGTTGCAATCGCATCGTCAGACAACTTGGACAAGACGGTATCGAAGCCCTCCCAATCCACGGCAACAAGAGTCAGGGCGCGCGTGAGAATGCCCTCCGCCGATTCCGCAATGGTACCCTCCAGGTACTAGTCGCCACCGACGTGGCGAGCCGCGGCATCGATGTCTCCGACATCAGTCATGTCATCAATCTGGATTTGCCTAACGAGCCCGAGGTCTATGTGCACCGCATTGGACGTACGGGACGTGCAGGCCAAGGGGGCATCACCATTGCTTTCTGTGATGAGAACGAAGGCGAGTATCTGCGCGGCATCGAGAAGATGATTCGTCAGGACATCCCAGTCGACGAGGATCACCCTTTCCACTCCGAGAAGGCCCGGTCGCGCAAGGGCAACAAGGCGCCCAAGAAGCAGCAGAATCGGGGCCGTGGCCGGCGCCAGCCTCGCAATGGCAAATCCATTGGCAACCGCTCGAATGGGAAATCAAATCAGCAATCCAACAGCAACCGCTCGAATGGGAAATCAAATCAGCAATCCAACCGTGGACGCAATAGCCGGCGTTCAGGCCGCGGCCGAAGACGCAAACAACGCAAGCAGCAGACCCGTTACTGAGTTAGCACGTACGCAGCGACTAGCACGACAACAGCAATTACGGCGTACTTGATCATGTCCGCATCGACTCCGCCCGAGTCCGAGCTCACCCGTAGCACACGGTCATTTGGTCGGACCCTCTCAGGGACCTTGATTCCGACATCGTCACCAGCTCCTGCGCTCTCCACCGGCTCCAGATCAATCTGCATCGACTCGACAGTCATGTCTATGTCCGTCGTAGCACCTTGAATTCTGATGCTATCGCCTATAGATAGGTCCCCAGTTAGGACCATCGCAGCTACGCCTGGCTTCCTAAAGAAAGACTGGACGCGCCCCACTTCTTCTTCTGACACTTCTTCACCTCGTCAATCGAGGAGGGCAACCGGTCATCAACTTACGGATTCGTTATTTTTCCCTTGTTTTCGCAATCTAGCACGCTGCAGAATCAGGTTCAATGTTACTAACAGACTACGCCACAGGTGTAATTCGGCATACTTGAAGTTTAATTATAGCACTGATTAGGCGGGCTATGCCCGCCGTTATCGTCGGATACGCGCGCTCACCATTCACACCCGCCAAGAGGGGCGCTCTGGCTCGAACCAGACCAGACGATATCGCCGCGGCCGTCGTGAACCAGATTATCTCGGATGTCGGAGTCGATCCCTCTCTGGTTGATGACCTCATTGTCGGGTGCGCTTTCCCAGAGGCCGAGCAGGGTTACAATTTGGGACGAATTGTGGTTTTTCTGACGGAATTACCTGAGACTGTGCCAGGAGTCACGATCAACAGATTCTGCGGTTCGTCGATGCAGTCGATTCATGATGCCGCTGCTCGCATCGAGATGGGCATGGGCGATGCTTTCATCGCCGGCGGCGTTGAGAGCATGTCGCGGGTCCCGATGACGGGATTCAACCCGATGCCCAACACCAGACTCGAAGAGGAGTCCATGACATCCATGGGAATCACAGCAGAGAATCTCTCAGGGCTGTACTCCATCTCCCGCGAGGATCAGGAGGCGTTCGCCATAGAGAGCCAAGCGAGGGCCGCCGCTGCTCGCGAGTCAGGAGCGTTCGCCGATGAGATAGTCGCAATAGAGACAACCGATGGTACAGTTCAGGAAGATGGATGCATCAGGCCCGGGACCAACGCCGAGGCGCTGGCGAAACTGCGCCCGGCATTCGATGCCAACGGCACGGTCACCGCTGGGACCTCCTCCCCCCTCACTGACGGCGCCGCCTTCGTCTTCGTCTGCTCCGAAGAGTTCGCAGCAGAGCACGGCCTCAAGCCGATGGCCCGCATCAAGAGCGCGGCTGTCTCTGGCTGCGCTCCCGAGATCATGGGCATCGGCCCCGTCTCCGCATCGAGAAAGGCTCTGGAGCGCGCGGGGCTGTCTCTGGACGACATCGACCTGATTGAGCTCAACGAGGCCTTCGCCGCGCAGTCGCTGGCGGTGATTGGCGAGCTCGGGTTGGACAGGGACAAGGTCAACATCGAGGGCGGCGCGATCGCCCTCGGTCACCCTCTGGGTGCCAGCGGTGCGAGAATCACCGGCAAGGCGGCGCAGTTGATGCAGAAGAATGGGGCCGAGCACGCACTGGCCACTCTGTGCGTTGGAGGCGGGATGGGCATGGCCACCGTGCTCGAGAGGGTGTAGGTGGTCACTTGTCGAGCCCCATAGAGCGTGTAGCCGTCATAGGCAGCGGCGTTATGGGAGCAGGTATAGCCGCACATGCAGCAAACGCAGGCTGCCAGGTACTTTTACTCGACATCGTCAAGGAAGGCGGCGACCGCAGCGCCATCGCGAACGCGGCTATCAAGCAGATGGCCAAATCAAACCCCGAGATGTTGACGCACCCGCGCAACGCTTCGCTCATCTCTGCGGGCAACATCGAGGACGACTTGGACAAGCTCTCTGAGGTAGACTGGGTAATCGAGGTCATCGTCGAGAACCTAGGCATAAAGAGGAGCCTCTACGCGAGCATGGCCGAGCATATCGGCCCTGAGACCATCGTATCTTCGAACACATCAACGCTGCCACTGGCGGAACTGGTTGAAGGCATGCCGTCCGAGATGGCCTCGAGGTTCCTAATCACCCATTTTTTCAATCCCCCTCGATATCTTCCTTTACTCGAGGTCATCACTTCATCGGAGGTCTCGGACTCGACGACCGAGCGCCTGTGCTCGTTCGCTGACGAGCGACTCGGAAAGAGGGTGATAATGTGCAACGACACCCCCGGCTTCGTAGGCAACAGACTCGGTGTGTACTTCATTCAGAGGGCGTTCAAGGCGACCATCGACCATGGCTTCACCATTGAGCAGGCCGACGCGATGCTGGGTCGCCCTCTCGGGATACCCAAGACAGCCGTATTCGGCCTCATGGACCTTGTTGGCATCGACCTCAGCGTGCATGTGATTGAGAGCCTAGTCTCTCACCTACCAGAGGATGACCCGTTCCACGACATCGTCGGAACCGGTGAGGAAATCATCCAGGCAATGATCGAGGAGGGGTACACCGGCCGCAAGGGACTGGGCGGGTTCTACCGTCTCAACAAGGAGGGCGGCAAGCGCGTCAAGGAGGCTCGCAATCTGGCTACAGGGGAGTATGCTCCGGCAAATCGCAAAGCAGCTTTCCCCTCAGCCAGGATGGGCAAGCAGGGACTGGGTCCGCTGATGGACTACCCAGACGAGGGCGCCGCCTTCGTCTCAGACATCCTGCTCGACTCACTGTCCTACGCCGCACACCTTGTCCCTGATGTGACCGACAACATCTATTCGATAGACAGCGCGATGAAGGGGGGATACAATTGGAAGCGAGGCCCCTTCGAGATGATGGACTCAATCGGCGTTGTAAGCATGGTCGAGCGGCTTGAGGCCAGCGGGCGCAGCGTGCCCGACTTCCTCAGGATCGCAGCCGAAAACGGAGCCTTCTACTCGATAGAGGACGGGGAGATCCAGAGGCTCGCACCGGACGGTTCCATGGTCACTGTCGAAAGGCCCGAATCGACCCTGACAGTCGCCGACCTCAAGCGCAGGGGCAAGCCCCTCAAGCGCAACGGCTCTGCAAGCCTCTGGGATATGGGCGATGAGGTCCTGCTGGTCGAGTACCACTCGAAGATGAACGCGGTGGACCCATTCATCGTGGAGATGCTGGTCGACGCGGTCGACCTCGCCGAGTCAGAGGGCTGGAAGGGAATAGTGATTGGGAACGACGCCCCAAACTTCTGCGCCGGGGCAAACCTCGGGCTGGTATTATTCGCGATCAACCTAGCTGCGTGGAAGGACGTCGAGGACTTCATTCAGGCTGGCCAGGACGCCTACAGTCTCATCAAGTACTGCGAGATCCCGGTCGTCGCGGCCCCAGCAGGTATGTGTCTGGGTGGCGGCGCCGAGATTCTCATGCACTGCGATTCCCAGGTGGCGCATTGTGAGAGTTACATCGGGTTGGTCGAGGTCGGGGTCGGCATCATCCCGGCCTGGGGCGGCTGTAAGGAGCTGATGGGCCGCCTGCGCGACTTCGAGCTGGTCGAGGAGGGCCCCATGCCCCCTGTGATGAAGGCGTTCGAGTACATTGGCACAGCGCAGGTCGCCAAGTCGGCCGAGCAGGCCCGCTCCATGGGCTTCCTCGCTCCTGACGATCGAATCACGATGAACCGGGACCGCCTCCTCGCTGACGCCAAGGCCCGCGCCCTCGTGCTTTCGGAGGGCTACGAGCCGCCGGAGCCGCGGACGTACAACCTCCCGGGTCCGAGCGGCAGGGCGGCTCTAGAGCTTGCAGTCAAAGACCTAGCAAAATCCGGCCAAGCAACTCCTCACGACGTCGTGGTAACCAACGAGTTGGCCTGGATCCTTTCCGGAGGGGACACCGACATGACTGAGACCGTCGAGGAGGACGACATCCTCGCCATGGAGAGGGAAGCGATAGGCAGGCTCGGGCGGCATGAGGACTCCCTCGCTAGGATGGAGCACATGCTGGAGACAGGGAAGCCGTTGAGGAACTGAGGTGAGGAAATGGTAGTCTGGGATCCACCCATCAGGGATTATCAATTCCTCTATCACGAGCTCTTGCCAGCAATCGAGACCGTCCAACGACTAGGCTACACCGACTTCAACGCTGACTTCCTAGACAGTCTGATTGAGGGCTGGGCCACTCACTGTGAGGAGGTCTGGCTACCCATCAACCAGCTCGGTGACAGGGAGGGACTCAAGTTCGAAGACGGCAAGATCACCATGCCCCAGGAGTTCAAGGACGCCTATCGCAAGGGTATCGACGAAGGCTGGCTGTCCACTACATGCGAACTGGAGCACGGCGGCATGGGCGTGCCACTCTTCTTCCAGGCAGTGACATGGGCGGAGTTCGGGACCTCGGCCTGTATGGCACTAAGCGTGCTTCCGGCACTTTCAATCGGAGTCTACGAAGTGCTCGTGAAACATGGCAGGCAGGATTTGATAGACTATTTCGCCACGAATCTCGCATCGGGGGAGTGGTCTGGCACGATGTGCCTTACCGAGCCCCACGCCGGGACCGACCTTGGCATCATCGCAACCAAGGCAAACCCTCAGGAAGATGGCACCTATCGGCTCTCCGGGTCGAAGTGCTTCATCACCTACGGCGAGCACGACATGGCTGAGAACATCGTCCATCTGGTTCTGGCCAAGGCGCCCAGGGGTCCCGAGGGCACCCGGGGGATATCTCTCTTCCTCGTTCCGAAATTCCTGTCAGAGGATTGGCAGTCAGGAGGCTTGGAGGGGATTTCGCACAGTCTCATTTCCGAGCACAACGGAGTGACCTGCTCGGGGACTGAGGAGAAGATGGGTCTACATGCGTCACCCACGTGCGTAATGAATCTAGACGACTCGGTAGGTTGGCTGGTGGGCCCGTTGCATGGAGGCATGCCTCTGATGTTCGAGATGATGAACAGAGAGCGCCTAGCAACCGGACTCATGGGCGTGGGCCTCGCGCATGCAGCGTATGTCAACTCTCTCGCATGGGCACGCGAGCGCCGTCAGGGCAGGAGTCTGAGTGGGGTACAAGACCCTCATGCGGCCGCCGACAATATCCTCGTGCATGCTGACGTCCGCAGAATGCTCCTCGAGGCTAAGGTGAACAACGAGGGGTGCAGGGCGCTGGCGGCTTGGATAGGTCTCCTGCTCGATCAGATGCACAGCGACGACCCCGAGGAGGCTGAGATGGCAACCGCTCTGGTTGCCCTGTTCACCCCTATCGCCAAGGCTCATTTCACAGACTTGGGTTGTGAGACCTGCTCTACCGCTATGCAGGTCATGGGAGGGGCCGGCTACATCAGCGAATATGGGGTCGAGCAGTTCTATCGTGACGTACGGATCAGTAAGATTTGGGAGGGGACCAATGGAATCCAAGCCCTCGATTTAGCAGGGCGCAAGATCACACAGGACTTCGGCAAGAACCTGCGGTACCTGATGTGGCCGCTGACTGAGTTCATCGAGGAAAACCGCGACACACCAGGGATGGCCGAATTCAACAAACCGCTTCATCAAGGAGTCCGTGGGCTTCAACAACTCACACTCCTGATGATCGCAGAGGGGATGGCAAACCCAAATTTCCTCGCTGCCGGTGCTACTGATTACTGCAGATACATGAGCAACATCCTACTCGGCTACATGTGGGCCAAGATGGCGAAGCTCAGCCTTGAGAAGAAAGGCGACCCCTTCTACGACGCCAAGCTGGCCAGTGCCCGCTTCTTCTTCAAGCGGATATTCCCTGAGACCGTGGGTCTCGCAGCTAAGATACAATCAGGACCCAAGCCCCTTATGGACTATCCAGCGGAGATGTTCTGATGTCCGACGGGAAGGCGAATCGAAGCCTCACGATGCGCTTCGAGCGCGCCTCCAAGAGGGCATTCGAACTGCCGATCAGGCCATCGAACGAGAAGCTGCTCGAGATGTATGCTCTGTATAAGCAAGCGAACGAGGGTGACTGTGAGGGAAAGCCCCGCGGAGGCCTCAGAGAGCGCGCCAAGTGGAAGGCTTGGAAGAGCGTTGCAGGAACTACCGAGGCGGATGCCATGGAGAGGTACTGCGAGATCGTGGACACGCTGATGGGGTAGTCCCATGCCGATAGATGACAGCAAACTGGCTGCGGAGTACAAGGGACTTCGAGGACCGGTCAAGTTCAGACTGTTTTCATTGGTATCGATGCCCGCAGCTAGATTCGTGGGCCTGCGCTTGGACCGAATCGACGACGAGGCCTGTATCACTTCAATTCCGGGAGGTTGGCGCTCGCAGAACCCGTTCAAAACGATGTATTGGGCCGCACAAGGGATGGGGGCAGAACTGGCGACCGGTGCAGCGCCATTTGCCATGTCGCGCGCCATGCCCGAGAAACTCCGAATGTTCGTGGTGGGCGCCGAGGCCACATTCGGCAAGCGGGCCAAGGGCCGGATCAAGTTCACCTGCGACGAGGTCTCAGCCGCGCGCAACGCCATAGAGCAGAGTCGGGTCAGCGGCGAATCGGTCGAGTGCGACCTCAGATCCATCGGCAGGGATTCCTCGGGGGACGTGGTTTCCGAATGGGTATTCAAGTGGAACTTCCTCGTGATGGAGAAGAGGTGAGAGATTGGTCAGTACCAGATTCACAGAGGATGCAGGCGTGAGGCACCCGATCATATGCGGGGCGATGTATCCTTGCTCCAATCCGGAGCTAGTGGCCGCAGCGGCAGAAGGCGGAGGCCTAGCGATAATGCAACCCGTCTCAATGACTTACGTGCATGGGTGGGACCTACGGGAGGGAATACGCTACATGCGCAACCTGACTGACAAACCGATTGGGTTCAACGCTCTCATCGAGAAGGGCAGCAAGAAGTATTTCGAGAAGATGAACGGCTGGATCGACATCGCGCTTGAGGAAGGTATCCGCTTCTTCGTCACTTCCTTGGGCAAGCCTGATTGGGTGTGTGAGAAAGTCCACGCCTACGGTGGCGTGGTATACCACGACGTCACAAACCGCAAGTGGGCAGAGAAGGGTAAGGAGTGCGGGGTCGATGGACTGATTTGCGTCAACGACCGTGCTGGGGGGCACCTCGGGCCGATGTCTATGCAGGAGATATACGACGAACTGTCCGACATGGGACTGCCGTTGATTTGCGCCGGGGGCATAGGCAGCGAGGCGGAACTGAACAGAGCCCTTGAGATCGGCTACGACGGCGTTCAGATGGGAACGAGGTTCATAGCCACCATCGAGTGCAACACCCCTGAGGACTACAAAGATGCCATAGTCGATGCAGGAGAGGAAGATATCACCTGGACCAATCGGCTAACCGGAGTACCGATATCAGTGATCAAATCCCCCGGTTTCCGTCAAGAAAACTCCTGGCTGATACGCAAACTCCTGCATAGCAGGTTCAAGCACAGAGCTAGGATATTGCTGAACGCGAACTCGTTCATCCGCCTGAGGTACCTCTCGAGGAGCAAGAGCAAGAACACCGCGAAGAAGAAGAAGTTCTACTCTGCGGGAAAGAGTGTCGAGACGGTGCGCAGCATCGAGTCGGCGACCGTAATCATGCGCCGCTTGGGCGAGTCCTTGGATTCCAACCCGAAACTCGCTAACCAATCAGAGGACGCGACTGTTTAGTTGCTGGGCATCACCAACGACACCGAATCCGTACTCCTCCTCAAGAGCCCGGGACACCAGTCTGAAGTCCGAGTCACGTGTGGCAACTAGGATGCTGCCGACGTTGTTGATGCTGGTCGAAGAGAGAAGTGCGGCTTCGCACATGATGTCGCGGTCCCCCTTCTCAGGGTAGATGTCCTCTCCATTGATGAGAGTTCTCTGAGGCGCTTTGCCCCCTCTCCTCTTCTGCTCATCGATTAGTTGGAAGACATCCCGGTGCCTGACGAGGAAGGCGTCCAGCCCAACATCAGTGTCATCCCCCTTCGAGTTGGAGCTCTCCCAGCCACCGAAGACCGCGCATATCGCCTGCACCCTCTTTTCGAGGAATTCAGTAGTGACTTTCCGACTCCACATGCCTTTGTCTATGTACATGTCATCGAACAGCCTCAGAACGGAGTCTGAGCTCTTAGCACGATGCAAGAACTCGCCCTTAGCAGCAGTTGGTATGTGGAGCAGCACACGACCCTCTTCCTTTCTGCGCCTCAGCATCCAGTGGAAAGCCCTCTCCACCGTCCAGTCGAGGCTACCGAGACTGTCCACTGAGATTTCCCTCAGCAGGTCGTCTTTCAGAGCCTCGATCAGGATGTTGGTGTCCACCAGTATCAGCGGTTTGAGGAAAAG
>Ga0257113_1000304_pt1 | contig 15894 bp, 11 predicted proteins | sample LP_taG_4_FD_191568 | JGI IMG/M metagenome (GOLD analysis project Ga0257113, IMG submission 191568) | Marine microbial communities from Northeast Subartic Pacific Ocean, Canada - LP_J_2015_P26_2000m | ecosystem: Environmental > Aquatic > Marine > Oceanic | place: Canada: Northeast Subartic... | reverse complement strand
TTCTGCATTATTATATTTTCTCGACTGTTATTTATTTTCTACTAAATCAGTCTAGAAAACATCGCCAGGTAGATTAGTATGTCTGAAAGGCTGCGTTAGGATTCGAATTTAGTTGTATTATAATTAGGTCACTATGGAATTGACCCGATAATAAAGTCCATTCGAATTTCTTGTCCAAAGTCAGGAGTAAATTTCTTAATAATGCTCTGGTCCATGTTATACAGGCCTAACTCGCCGCTAGTGCCAACTGAGTCTTTCTGCTGCCACCAAAGCCTGTCAATACCATCCTCATTAGAGTCTGTAAAAACAAACTGATAGAACCCAGGACCTAGACTAATTTTAAGATCATAGACTGTACTGTCTAAAAGTGCATAGTCTGAGTAGTAAATATTGCCATCGTAGTCCTTTATCTCGTATGTGTTCTGTTTTGCACGCCCAAGGTTATTTGTTTTTATTTTTATCATAAAGTCACCAGGGAACTTTCGCGGTATTTTAACTCGTGAGTAAAGTTTGTTATCAACTGGGCTCTCATCTTCTCTGCCGTTCAAGGATAATACGTTAACGAAAAATCGTTGATCACCGCTCAGACCAGTCCAGTCAATGATTGGCAACTCTATCTCTAATTTTTCAAGGAAAGAGAGGTTCCCTTTCCACCTAAAGATTGAACTCTTACCTGACTCAAGGCCGTAAATAAATTTTATTCTTCGTATTTCTTCAGAGCCAATATTTTTAACCAAAACCTTTGGACTAGATAGCATGGGGTTGATTCTAGAATATTGATCTTTTGAGCTTGGGTTAATGATATCAACAAGCTCTAGATTACGTTTGAAATTAGGAGGCCCAAAAGAAAACAGTTGGTGGCTCATCCTGTAGATGCCTTTGGTTTCTTTATCATCTATCATTCTTTCAATCTCATAGTCTATCGATATGCTCTGACCTGGTTCTACTAGATCAGTAAGCTCGAAAACATATTCATCTACTTTTGTACCAGGACACCAGCCAGCTCGGTCAAAGGGCCAGGTACCACCCTGAGGATATATTGGGTTGTTTCCACAGTCTTTCCAAACGTTCCAGGTAAACTCTTTTAGACCGTTAATGATATAAGAGTGCGTCTTACTCACCCACTCACAGCAATATTTTGGTCCCTCATGACCGTGACCAGAGATTATTGCTTTTATACTAAACCCAGATGCAAGCGGGTTGAGATCAATCTCTTTTGTCTTTAGCACATTATCATCGGATAGATCTCCGTAGGTGTATGTAAAACCATAGTGCCCATCATATTCTCCGAGTGGGTATAAATTTTCTACAGAAATTTTATCTCTGAATGGAATTCCGCTGATAAAATAAAATTTAAGATCTAGAAGTTCTTGGTTATTCCCTATGTGCAGATCCATTTTTCCCTTTAACAAAGGAGCATAGTCTGTTATATCATAGGTCCACTGCCAGCCTTTTTCGCCACCCATTACCAGTCTTTTTCCATATGGAGTTACAAAACTACCTAGCTTAAATATCTCGATAGTATCTTCTTTGGGCACATGCAGAAGCGCGTCCCAAATGTAGTCCCACTCTCCACAGTCATACTTATCTCCTTTAGTAGCAGGGTCACACTTAAGCGTCTGTACCATTAATATTTTTCTCCAAGACCAATCCTCAACAGGGAAATCGACCGTGACCTTATACTGTTCTACCCAGCCTTCAGGACTTGGTGTGCTAAAACTAATAGGATGAATAACAAGGGTGTCTTCAATGCCAATACTATTAGCAAAAGACAGACGAGTAAGAAGAAATATAAAAAAGAAAGATTTTAGGATTATTTTGGTTGAAGAAATAGAAAAAATAGATACTCTATGGTTGAGCTCGAGTAAAAACAGGTTTTACATCTTCTGATAAAGAGGGATCATACTTATAACCAGCAAGGTCAAACTCAAGAATTTGATCAGTACTGTCAATCCTATTTTCAATGATAAACCTTGCCATCATACCTCTAGCTTTTTTAGCAAAAAAGGATATCATTCTGATTTTGTCATTCTTTATTTCTTTGAACTCAGGGGTCAAAACATTGGCATTTAGTGAGCTATTATTAATCGATTTAAAATACTCATTGGAAGCACAATTAATAATGGTCTTATCCTTATGATCTTCCAGCTCTTTAGAAATAGTTGATGATAGACGATCACCCCAAAACTCATATAAATTTTTTCCCTTTTTATTATCTAGTTTTGTACCCATTTCGAGTCTATATGGCAACATTAAATCAAGAGGCTTGAGCACTCCATATAGTCCCGAGAGAATACGTACCCGATCCTGCGCAAAGATTATATCTTTTTCGGATAAAGTATCAGCATCAAGCCCGGTGTATGTGTCTCCCTTGAATGAGTATACCGCCTGCCTAGAAATATCTGGCGAAAAGTCAGCGGTCCAGGATTGAAACCGTTCCCAGTTTAATTCAGAAAGATTTTGGCTGATTCCCATTAGAGATTGTAATCCTAGAGGATCATATGATTTAAGTGTTTTTACCAGGCCTTCTGATTGTTTTAGAAAAACTGGCGTCGTATATGCTGAGCCATTGGAGCTACACTCACTGGATAGTTTTTTTGCTGGTGATAATACTGTTATCATGTCTTAATTTATAAAAAGAAATCATTAAAAATAAAATATATGTTTAATAATAATTAAAATTTAGAGTTTACCTTGTCCTATAAAGGAATGTAGCACACCGTATTCGATGATAGGATCATAATAAAAATAAAACACGTTACCATTGGGCCTAGGTAGACTCTACCAGTCATTCTGTAAAAATACCTATTAAATATTGGGAGAACAAAAATCATAGGGACAACACCAAAAAGTAGGTTTACATATAGCCACTGAAGATTTGTCTCTGTCCAAAAAATTTTCCCTGTGAATAATAAACATAAATACTGGATCACCAGTATAATGATCAATCCCAAGGTAGTTGTCAATCCAGAAAAGAACATTCCCCTAGTCTCGTTCAATCCCTTATAAAAGATTGAGCCATTTACCCTGAGTGAGTTCGCAAAGAAAAAAATAAAAAATAATGGCGTATACATAAGCCAGACAATCAAAATATTTAGCTGGAAAGTTCTCACACCAATAAAAAGGATTCTATAGTCTACATGGAAAATGTAGTAGGCCAAAGAAAGGATACCGAAATATGAAAAAAATACTAACAGTGCAAGGATGCCTGTTTTTGCTAGCTCCTTTTTTGATGCAGCTATCATACCTGAGATGCTTTTTTTATTATCAGTATTATGAAAAAACTTATTACTGATAAAGAAAATCAATAACCCGATAGTGCCGTTTAGCAGTGCCCAAAGCATCACAGCATTATTCATCCGCTGAGGAAAAAACCAGGTCATGATTCTTGTAGAGGCATCTGTAAAGAGTCTTAGTGATAGGTTTGACATTGGAATAAAAGATACACTGGCAACAAGTGTGGTTAAGAAAAATATTATCCAAAACACTAGCTTATCCTTCCCACTTGGTCTGAGTAAGGCTTCAGCCATAGGTTTTTTAATAGTTCTAAAGAACTGAGTTTTTAGAAACAAACCAGTTAAAGGAACGATCATAAGCATTGAACATATAAGTGACACAAGCGTAAACAATTCTTTCCAATACCAGATTTGATCCTCAGTGCTTAAATCTGTGTTTAAAGAAAAAACTTTGTTAAAAAAATTAAGCTGGTTTTTGGTAGCCTCTGGACTATATGGCTGAAATGGGTGTAACAATCTTTCATTGTGCACAATCCTGAGGCTTCTATCTTCTAGCGTTCCATAGTATCTGCCGATTGACAAAGAGTCTATAATCTTTTCAGATTGTTTCATTCCAGAGTTAACCAGGCCGATTGCCTCTGGCGCATAGCGCATGTCGCCATTAGCATTTATATTGCGAAACGCACCCTCATCATAGAAAGCATAGCTAAGTCCTATGTTCGATCTAATAAAACCTAGATTTTTTTCTTCTAGGCCTCGATAAAGCATCCCAGATATATAGGCAGAGTGGAGCTTACTTTTTGTATTATTAGCTTTCGATTGTTTCCCAAAATACTGTGCCCCCCGAACTGCTGCAAGCCCGCCCGCAGAGTGCCCTGTTGCAGCGATCCTGTTTTTATCAACATAGTTCAGGTTAGAGGTATTATAGATATAGTCAACAATAGCATACATTCCATACCCCTCAGAAGTTGCAGATGTTTTACTCATGGAGGAACTGGAAAAACCTTGAGCATATGGGTCAATGGCAATGACGACTATACCTCTCCGAGATAGTTCAATAGAAATATTAGACAGCGTCTCCTTTGAACGCTGAAACCCAGGAATTACGATTACCAGCGGAGCAGGATTTTCTCTAGTTGCGCTCTTAGGCTTGAACAGATCCCCAACCAAAAGCTGACCATTCTGGGTAGGAAATTTTATTGTCTGAATATCAACCATACCGCCTGAGCTTTGTATAAAAGAGGCCATAAAACTAGAGACAAAGATTAATGAAAATAATAATAGCACAGTTCCAAGACTGCTAAGTCTTACAATTCCTGTGCTTTGTTTTGATTTTTTGTTCACTTATTTAATATCCTTAGTGGTCTAAGGATTTCGATAACCAATAATTGATGATGCAAGCTGAAACATATCACTGCCATTAACGATTCCATCTTGGTTCATATCAGAGATTACACTGTAAATCTCTTGGTCAATAACCTGATCTACAATATCTAATAAGTCTGCGATATTGGATTGACCATCGAAGTCAGTGTCTCCGATTGTAGCGTAAACCTTAAACCGACTAAAAAAATTAATTATTTCCTCGCTGGAGTTTATATCCATATTTCCATAGGAGCCTGGCCAATCATGGCCACCATTGATCACCTTATAAAGCCAGACCTCATTCCCACCTGTTCCACCACTATACTTGTCACTGATAATATAGCTGCCATCGGACTGATCTAGATCTGGAAGCTCATAACTTTCAAAATCTGTACAGCTATTATTACTGGCCCAGAAAGAAAATGTAGGCATCACACCTATATAGTTACCCCATCCTCCGGAGTCATCATAATCACCTTCCCACCATGTTACATCATCATCAGTACCATGAATCTCAAACACGGATCTAGTATATTCAGGGCTACAGCTGTCAAATATCCACTCCATCATACATCCTGCCACCGGTGCGATAGCACGAATCACATCTGAAGCCTGACAGGCTAACAGATAACTCATGTCTCCACCATTAGACATACCCGTGCTGAATATATTATACTCAGTTAAATAGTACTCTTGTATTATGTGTGCTCTAAGCGTCCGAATAAATTCCACATCATCCACCTCAACATTAGCGTGGAAAGAATACCCAACATTCCAAAAGGCATAACCATTGTCATCATTTGTGCCCTGAGGATAGCAGGCAATAAAATTATGTTCATCTGCTAGATTATTTATCCCTGAGTACCCCATGATTCCACTAGCAGAACCTGAGTAACCATGTAAAATAAAGATAAGGGAAGTGTTGAGATCTACCTCATCCGGGACATAAAGATAGTATTCTCTAGAAATCCCTCCAAATCCACCAACGTTTATCGTGTGATGCTCTGCCTGTGCCCATGTAAAATCTAAAAAACAAAGAAAAGAACAAATCGTTAATATCGATCTCACTGATCTAGAGGTTAATTCTTTTTATCAACAAATGGAGACTCAAGAAATATTTTCAATCCTTTTTTAACCTTATTTACAAGTTGATCAGCATCAAGTTTTTTGGTCAAAATATCTCTGGTCTGTGTTTCATTTTGTTTATTTATCATGTTACTCTAGCCTTATACTCAAAAAATATAGTAAAGAATATCATCCTAGCCAATCTGGATATCCAAAAGAGGAATACTTATTCTTGTTCTTTCTTTTATCCATTCTAGGCTGTCTGGGGTTTTATGATCAGGCTCCCAGCTTTGATATAAAGGTACAATAATGAACCATAATTTTAATCCACCCGCCACGTAGTATTTTTCTGAGAATCCCTTCCCGCCAGCAAAATCTAAAAAAATATTAGCAGGCAGTTTTGGAACAGACTGATCTATCCTTATCGTCCACATACCTTTATCCGTTGATTGGTACGGATCTAGTATATTTAATCCTCTGATACCACCATGATGGTAAATATTTTCTATAATCTTTGAAACGCTACTGGTTCCAGTCCTGTCAATTACATAACTATCAAAATCTGGATCTATGGAACCACTTAGGTAATTTCTATACTGCCTGGGAATATATTTTGATATTAAAAATGTACCACCTGTTAACTTGATATTTGTTTTCATTTTTTTTGTAAATCTTATATTTATAGATGCTGACGCTGATAATAAACAGTAATCAGGGCCAAACCAAATTTTTGATATTAAACTATAATTATTAGAGGAGTTTGGGATCCAACGTTTTTGAAAGGATGCTGATGATGCTATAATATTCCCATGATCGTAAATCTTGGGATTAACAGCATCTTTTTGAATATTATGATAATAAATATTGAAACGCATATATGACTCAGGAGACTTTTGAAGTTTATTCTTCTTCTTACCATTAAACGACAGTTTAAGTCCTTTCCTTCCCTCTAAAGATCTTATGCCAAGTGAGAGGCTTCCCGAGTTCAATGACCAAAGGTTATTAAACCCTTTATCTATTTGAAGACCTCCAACGGGCCTTTGATTTTTAAAATCATATAAAATATTTGTCATTATTGACTTCCCATCAAACCCGGAACCACCTCCATAGAACAGAGACAACCCAGGAGAAAAACCATTATATTGGTTATATGTAAAAAGCCATGGAGCAATGTTTAGATCAATATCATAATAGGTTGGTCTATCATAAACAAAATGTGTTTTTAAGCCTCTTCTGGTTACGTTATTTGTTCGGTTTATATCTGGCATAAACTGTTCTGGATCAATAATGATCCTGTAACAATCATCTGGTGTATCTAACACCGATATTTTTTCTGTTGGTTTCATCCATATCCTTTTTATTTCGTTTTTATTTTTATCATAGAAGGCGAGTTCAACCGCAGAGTTAAAGGTTCCCATATTTTCCAGTAAATACTGTCCACCTCTTTTTGAGACCTTGTAGTCAATATAGGTAGTGCTATCAATCACATTATCAAAAAACCAGTTAATATCTTCATTCAGGTGTTTGTTAAAAAATAATATAAAATCATCAGGGCCAGGGTGACCAAATTTCCAGGTTTCATAATAATCCTGCATGATAAGGTTCATTTTTTCTTCTCCAAGATAGTGCTGCAGATATCTCATCATTACCGCAACCTTAGAATAGTTTTGACTATAGTTTCTATAGGCATAGTTATCATCAGAAGAGATATCCAGTGGCTGGACATCAGCGATTGTAGCAGTAGAAGAATAGCCACTATACTGAAAATAGGCCATGTCCAGATTCTTACCAATTCTCAATTTATTTTGTATTTCATCAATGAATACAAACTGGCTTTTTCTGTCTGCATACTTTTTCCCCCAATAACGAATACCTGTATACTCATTGAGACCCTCATCCATCCACGGATGATCACGCTCATTAGAACCAAGAATGCCATAGAACCAGTTGTGCCCTACCTCATGCATGATCACATACTCTAAAAGGTCCTCAGATCCTGACCTTGAGATAACCGTTATATTTGGATACTCCATACCACCGCCAGCTGACATGTCACCATCGACAGCAGAAATATGATTATAGGGATAATCACCATAAAACCTACTGTACCAGAGCCCAGAGTCATGCAAATATTCAATCGACTTTCTCCAAAGCCAAGCATTTTTAGGTAGATACATGCTCCAAAGAGTTATCTGATGGGTTGAGTCATCAAGCCAAAGCTCACCCTTTTGTACGATCCAGTTCGGATCAGAAAACCAGGCAAAATCATGAACATTTTCTTGCCTGAAGTGTATTGTTTTATTGGGGATAACTTTTACTGAATCTTTGTTTTGATTTTTTTTCTTTTTTCTTTTTTTCTTCGTTTTCTTCTTTTTGGTATACTTTTTTAATTCTTTTTTACTTAGGTCTTTTAGCGAGTCTCCGATTATGGCGAGTGAGTCTAACCATGCTAACTCCTTGTCTGCATTAACCATGTCACCGGTGGCCATGATTCGATAGTTTTCTGGAAGCGTAATTTTTACATCAAACCTACCAAACTCACTGTAAAACTCTCCCATATTAAGATAAGGCATCGGATGCCATCCATCCTTATCATAAACGGCGGGTTTAGGGTACCACTGGGTTATCTCAAAATGTTTTCCGGTATGGCCGAGCCGCGAGACCACCTTTGGCAGTTTTACAAAAAAAGGGGTCTCAATTATAATAGTTTTTTCAGGGAGAAGAGGTTTTGGAAGAAAAATTTTTGCAACATCAATCCACTCACTATGATATTCCCAATTGGTGACTATACCATCAACAGAAAAATTCAGGCTGTCTATGTAGCCTCTATTCTTTTCCTTGACATCCTTAAACCTGTTACTTCCCAGCCGAATGAACTGTTTGGCCATAGCGCTTGAATCACTCTTATATGCATTTGGCCAAAGGTGAAACCAAATGAAATCCAGTGTGTCTCTACTGTTGTTTTTATAGGTTAGTTTTTCGAATGCAGTAAGAGTGCGATCCGTGTCATTGAGGGTAACTTCTATATCATAGGTAACGTCCTGCTGAAAATATTCACCTGCATAACATAGTCCGTATATTGACAGTATAAACCATCGTGCTAAATGCTTCATTATTTAAATATCCAGTTTAGTGCTCCAGCTAAACGTATGCCCCCCTGCAAAAGACGAAGATTTAAGAGAGATTTAGTCAAGTAAGTATATTCATAACCAAGATTATCACTCTCATACTCGTAGCATTTCTTCCGATAGTCTCTCGACTCTTGCGCATAGGTAACCAAATCGTCCTTTTTCCATTTTTGAACCCTAGAATTATCAGCATCAATCAAAAGAAATCTTGCGTACTCTGTATAGCTGAGGTTTTGATAATCAATCAATTTTTCATCCCATATTTTATGCAAATTCGTTGGCTCATTAAACCATTTTACTTTAACGTTATTAGCGCCATAGTCTTTTCCATTACCAACATGAAGAGGTTGGTGGATATCACCAATAAAATGTACTAAAAATTTTAGTGCATTTTGTTTTTCTACATTGGTAGCACTATTGTCTATAAGCATTTTGGTGAACTCTTTGACTTTTTCTATCACATCTCCCCTGTGTTTGCCTGTTTCGTAGTCCTCACCATCGGGTATCGTTGCGTAGTGCCAATTGCGAGCATGTTTCCAATTTGGATCTGACCTAATCTCGTCAGCCCAAACAGTTAATAACGCAATATCATGATGACCAATAAGTTTAGTAATCTCTTTTTTTGTTTTTTCTGTCAGATTATCTTCTGCAACCTTGCCTATTATCCTGTGACCCGTGTTTCCCCATCCTAATAAATATTCTGATAAGAGTATCATATAAAATATGATTTTGAAATAGTATGTCGATCTCATTACTAAAATTAAGAAAGCTTAGGATTACATTGCACGTAACTAGTTTATGTTTAGTTGTTTTTTTATTTCACTGTAGGCATCATTAACTGCCTTAAACTTTTCCTCTGCTGTTTTTTGAATTTCTTTCCCAAGATGAGCCACCTTGTCAGGATGATATTTTACTGCCATTTTCCTGTAAGCCTTTTTTACTTCGCCTTTTGAGGCAGAAGAATGAATTTCAAGGATCTTATATGCTCTGTCGATGTCTTTTATGAATATTGCTTTGATCGACTCATAATCTTTATTACTAATATTTAAATACCCCGAGATTGTGTGAATTACTCTAATCTCTTCAGGATGTATCTCTCCGTCTGATGCGGATAATCCAAATAGCACATGTATTAGTTCTAAACGACTGGGATGATCCATAGACCTTTGGATTTGTCTGCACACTTCTACGGTACTGTATTCCTGTTTAAGTGTTTCCTGAAACATTTTTATAAATACATGAGACTGCTGCCTACTAAGATTTCGCTTTAAAAAGCTTTTGACATAGTCTAGCTCAGACTTAAGAAGCTTACCATCTGCTTTCATTACCTTTGCAAACAGAACCAGAAGAGACACCATAAAATCTCCGGCCTGAGACTGAGCAACTTGCTTATAACTTGTTTCACTGGAACCGGCAAATATCACACCTAATATGCCACCAATAGGACCAGCAAAAGCCCATCCCAGAGTACCCCATAATATTTGTTTTCCGGATATCATTTTTTTATTAACCAGCGTATTTTTCTTTTTTTCGTGCGGCCATACGTTTATTCTGATCAAGCTCCATTTTTCTTAGTCTTATTGACTCAGGGGTTACCTCAACGAGTTCATCCTCAGCAATGAACTCTATAGACTGATCCAGGGATAACCTCTTAGGAGGGCGAAGGGTTACTGTGTTATCAGAACCAGAAGCACGCATGTTTGTAAGCTTTTTCTCTTTTGTTATGTTTACGTTTAAGTCTTCTGGCCTGTTCCGCTCACCTAGTATCATACCTGAGTATACTTCCACCCCAACATCTAAAAATAATTCACCGCGATCTACCATACCTATGGAGGCATATGTAGTCACCTTACCAGTACGGTCAGAGACTATGGCACCACTATTTCTCTGGGGTATTACACCAAACCAGGGTGCATAACCATCGAACAGTTTGTTCATAATACCAGCTCCTTGCGTGTCTGTCATAAACTGTGAGCGAAAACCTATTAGACCACGTGATGGAATAGAAAATTCCATATTAACTCGACCGCTGCCATGATTCTGAAGATTTGTCATTCTCCCTTTTCTTGTGGAAAGTTTTTCTGTAATAGTTCCTACCTTATCCTCAGGAATATCCAGGAATACTTTTTCCATAGGCTCCAAAATTTTACCATCTTCTTCTTTAGTAATCACCTTAGGCTTTGAGACCATAAGCTCATATCCCTCTCTACGCATTGTCTCAATCAGGATTGCCATCTGTAGTTCACCACGCCCGCGAACCTCAAACACATCTGTACGCTGTGTGTCTAACACATGCATAGATACATTAGAAAGAATTTCTTTATTCAATCTTTCCTTAATATGACGTGTGGTTAGATATTTACCTTCTTTACCAGCAAACGGACTGTCATTTACATAAAAGAGCATCGAGACAGTTGGCTCATCTATCTCGATCCTAGGCAAAGGTGTTGGCTTTTCATTATCTGCAATAGTATCTCCAATAGTTATACCATCAATGCCGGCCACGGCAATAATATCTCCAGCCGCTAGTTCATCTACCTGCACCCTTTCTAGACCTTCAAACGTGTAGAGTGCGGAGAATTTTTTATTATGTTCAATCTTATTTTCGCTGCATAGTGCATAAGCTTCACTCATTTCGAGCTTTCCATTGGTCAGTGTGCCGATTGCCACCTGACCAACATAAGAATCATAGTCAAGACTAGTTATTAAAAACTGAGTAGACTTGCTATCATCAGCTATTGGGCCTTTAATCTCTGATAATATTGTCTCAAACAGTGGCTCTAAGCTAGAGGAGTCTTCATCAAAACTATAGTGAGCTATACCTTTTTTTGCGTTTGTATAGATTATTGGAAACTCTATTTGCTGTTCGGTTGCGTCTAGGTCAATGAATAAATCATAGACCTCATTAATGACCTCCTCAATCCTAGCATCAGAACGATCTATCTTATTAATGATAAGAATTATTGGGAGATTCTTTTCTAAAGCTTTTTTTAATACAAACCGTGTTTGTGGTAGCGGCCCCTCACTTGAGTCGACCAATAGTAATGCACCATCAACAAGATTTAGACTCCTCTCAACCTCGCCACCAAAGTCTGCGTGCCCTGGCGTGTCCATGATATTTATTTTTATATTTTTGTAATTAACCGACGTGTTCTTTGCCGTTATTGTAATGCCTCTTTCTTTTTCAAGGTCCATAGAGTCCATGACCCTTTCTTCAATCTCTTGGTGATCCTGAAACGTACCACTCTGCTTCAGTAGACCATCAACGAGCGTAGTTTTACCATGGTCTACGTGGGCAATAATTGCGATATTTCTAAAATTTTCTTTTCTCAAGTCAACACCTAACATATTTCAATTAATCCAAAATAAGATAACTTATCTATTCCTAAAAAAAAACCCGTCATAGAGACGGGTTTTTAAAGTAGCGGGGGGAGGATTCGAACCTCCGACCTTTGGGTTATGAGCCCAACGAGCTACCAGACTGCTCCACCCCGCGATCATTAATTTTTTTTTCCTAATAAACAGGGGGCCGAAAGATAGCTTAAGTAAGAAATTTTTACAATAGTCAGTGTCACTATAATATTTTAACTATTTTAAACTTTATATATATTGTAATTATAATTTTTTAGGATAAAATAATACTGGTTTTTAAAATCACGACCCTTAAATTGGAGTTTTAGAGTTCTAAAGGATAAAAAATGGCTAATAACAAAGAACTAGATGCTCTTCTACAAATACTCTCTGGGGAGCAGCAGATAATTCAACGTACTGACCAGAAAGCGTTTACCCTGTTATCTATATTGGGCGCGTTTATGGTGTTCTTTATTGTGCATTTCACAAAGATGCAACTGGATCTCGTAATATTTTCATTAATCTTAATTTATTTCCCAGCGGCAATGGGTACCATTTATTTTTTAGTCAGAGTATTGATCCCAAGAGTAAGAGGAGCAAAAGAGGTCAATGATAATCCAGAAGAAGAGCAGACAGAAGATATTAATCCTACATTCTTTGCAGGTATCAGTCAGTTTGATTCTCCAGATGAGTATGCTAGATACTTAAAAGAGATTGCGACAGATGAAGGAAAACTGTATAAAATGTTTTCTGCTCAAGTATTCTCTTTGGGCCTAATAAACGAGAAGAAAAATGAAAGCCTTAGACAGTCAATGTCTTTTTTCGTAACTGCCCTTATTTCTGAGCTTCTTATTATCATGTATATGACTTATCGAAAAGCCATTTCTTACCTGGATGACAAAATTATGTATTATATACCAGGTATAATTATTATTAGTGCAATTGCTATAGCCATCTCCAGATATGATCTGATTGCAAAGATCAAGAGATACCTAAACGTATGATAAAAAGATTTTTATTATTTTTTGTCTTCATTTTTATAGGTTGTGCTGGGCTACCTATAGGTTCAGTAGGACCCCAAGGGGAACCCGGACCTGCAGGGGCCAAAGGGCCTCCGGGCCCAAAAGGAACTCGGGGGAATGATGGTAAAAGTGTTCCGCTAGAGCTGATTGAAAAAATAGAAAACTCTTTAAATAGTGCCGGTAATAGTGAGTCTATCGTTGGTTCAGTCGCATATAGTTTTGGTATAGCACCGCGAATAACAGGGTTTATTTATCTTACTTCATTTGGAAAATTATACAAGCTTGAGAATAAAAACCCTCAGAAACTGGGCAACAATATTGAGTTTGTTACTCAAATCTTAAAAACTCAAAAATTCATTTCTTTAGGAAGAACAACCTATGGGGATGATATTATACAGTTCTTTACTGCTGTAACCGAAAGCGGTAAAATATTCACATCTAAAGATCTGAAATCATGGAATGAGAATGCTAACATTCCAATATCAAATTAATCCCTATATTTATAATACATTTTCCATTTACAACCAACTATGTCGTAAAAAATAATGAGGTTTCTAAGGAAAGGGTACGGCAAATACATTCATTATAAATTAATAGAATAAACATATACTCTTTATATAATTGAAGATAACTAGATTAATAAAATCAATCTTAATTATTCTTATTTTTGAAAATCTTTTTGCTCAGGACCACTGGGAAACGGCAATATTTGCTGAAGACAATTGGAGATATATAGTCCCTAGCTCGGAGTTAACTAGTGACTGGAACACAAATAATTTTGATGATAATACATGGGATTTAGGCCCAGGTGGGTTTGGATATTCCGATGGTGACGATGGTACAATAATTAGTACAACTATCTCGGTCTATTTAAGAAAATCATTTTATGTCACGGATGTTTCAAAACTGTCTAGAGCTGTTTTAAGTGCTGATTATGACGATGGCTTTGTTGCGTATATAAATGGTCATGAAATAGGACGCTCATATAACCTTCCTGAACCAGGGGCGTTTGTTGGATTTAATGAGGTCACTAGCTATGACCATGAAGCATCCTTATACAATGGCGGTTTGCCAGAAAGTTTTGTTCTAGACTCATTAGCCTTAGATTCCTTGCTAAATATCGGTGAAAATATTTTAGCGATTCAGGTACACAATGTAGGTCTCAGTTCATCAGATATGTCCAGCAATTTTTATTTAACCTTTGGAATCACAGACAATTCACAGTTGTATAATGACCCACCTTCTTGGTTTCAGGAACCCATCATAATTGGAGAATCTAACCTTCCAATCTTGTCAATTAATACATATGGCGCAGAGATTGTGGATGAACCAAGAATACCAGCTTATATGGGAATCATAGATAACATATCTGGTCTTAATCATATCGATGATCCATTTAATGGGTATGATGGTCATATTACTATTGAAAAACGCGGTAACTCATCTCAGTGGCAGGATAAAGCGCCCTACCGGTTTGAGACTGTTGATAACACTGGTGAAAATAATAACGTCCAGCTGTTAGGTATGCCTGCAGAGAATGACTGGGTATTATATGCACCCTGGCAAGATAAGACTATGATCAGAAATGTTTTAACCTATGAGCTTTCCAATCAGATAGGTAGATACGCTTCTAGATCACGCTATGTTGAACTTTATCTTAATAATGAATATCGTGGCGTATACGTTTTGATGGAAAAAATCAAGCGAGATGGTGACCGAATTGATATATCAAAGCTAGAACCTGATGAGATAACGGATGATGATCTGACCGGAGGATACATACTAAAATTTGATTGGTACTACACGGGTGATAATATCGGCGGATTTGAAAGCCCTTATGATGGGATCATCTATAATTACCACTATCCAAAACCTAGTGATATTGTTCCAGAGCAAGAAAATTATATTCAGAACTATATCAATGATTTTGAAAATATTATGCTCGCTAGTGATTACACAAACGAATCCACTGGTTATCCATCAATAATGAATGTTGAATCCTTTGTTGATTTTATTTTACTGCAAGAACTTTCAAAAAATGTAGACGCCTACCGGCTTAGCACATATATCTACAAGGATAAAGAAAGCGTTGACAACAGGCTTACAGCTGGACCGGTTTGGGACTTTAATCATGGATATGGCAACTGTGATTACGGAGAAACATGGGAAACAAACAACTGGTTATTAGAATATAACCCTGAGGGTGGTGATCAAATGGCTTTCTGGTGGGAACGTTTGTGGGAAGATGAGAATTTTCAACTAAAGGCTGCACAACGTTATACGGAGCTAAGATCAACACTATTTTCTGAGGATCATATCTATGGAATCATAGATAGTATAGCAAACTATTTAGGCCCGGCTATAGATCGAAATTTTGGTCGCTGGCCATTACTAGGTAATTATATATGGCCAAATTATTATGTCTTTGATACCTATGAGGAAGAAATTACCTATCTAAAATCATGGACAGCAGGACGATTGACATGGATGGATAGTGAATTATTATTATTAAACGTAAAAGACGATTTTATTCCATCTAAAGTTATACTTAAAAAGCCTTATCCAAATCCGTTCAATCCAAACACAAATTTTATTATTGACGTCTTGAATACTTCATCAGTTAAAATAGATATCTATAACCTTATTGGAAAGAAAGTAAGATCAATTAACAAAGGAGTTTTAGATCCAGGAAGGCACAAACTCGTTTGGAATGCAGCAAATGACAAT
>Ga0257113_1000303_pt1 | contig 15931 bp, 16 predicted proteins | sample LP_taG_4_FD_191568 | JGI IMG/M metagenome (GOLD analysis project Ga0257113, IMG submission 191568) | Marine microbial communities from Northeast Subartic Pacific Ocean, Canada - LP_J_2015_P26_2000m | ecosystem: Environmental > Aquatic > Marine > Oceanic | place: Canada: Northeast Subartic... | reverse complement strand
TGTCTTACTATTTTAAGTGATCAATTAGTCGTTTTCGTTTTTTATTTGTGTATTATTTACAATGGTAATCATAGACCAAGTCCTCTGTAGACTTTATTTATGGTGATTTTAAGGAAAACAATGTAAAAATGCAAAAATTTCGTTTTGATGAAATGACACGAGGCTGGTTTATTGGTGATTTTTTGCCTTCTGCATTACGTACAAAAGACTTTGAAGTCGGGTTAGTAAAACACAAAAAAGGTGATACCTGGGATAAACATTATCATGAGCACGTTACTGAAGTGAGTTTATTCTTAAAAGGCAAAGTAAGAGTTAATGATGAAGTTTTTTCAGAAGGAGATATTTTGGTTATTAAATCCAATGAAACTGTAGATCCATTATTTCTAGAAGACACAGAAGTTATCATAATTAAAACACCATCCATTATTGATGATAAAAAAATTATTCAACGATGAATTCTATTATTTCCCATAGAGGAACTTATGATTCTGAAAATACTTCACTCGAATCTATCAAAAATTGCGTTGAGAAAGATATTGGAATTGAAATTGACCTACGTCTTAACAAAGATACTGTATATGTCTCACATGATCCATGCGAGCCTTCATTATTTTTCGAAGATATCTGTTCATATCTAACGAATACCAATGTACAAATTGCATTACATATTAAAGAATTAGATGCAATTGCACCCTCATTAAAAACTCTAAAAAAGAAAAATGTTAGTAATTTTTTTCTTTTTACAAGCGAAAATCATAAAATACAACAAAAAGAAGATTTTCAAATAGCATATTATGCAAATATCATGCCGCATGATGTTTCTGACCAAATTATCTGGTGTGACGAATCTATAAAAAAATGGTTTAATACTGAAACAATTTCTGAATTAAAAAATAAAAATAATCAATTGATTGCAATCTCACAAGAAATATTGACAAATTGTTTATTAGATGTTGCGCAATCATATTGGAAATTTTTATTTGAATTAGGATTTGATGGAATTTGCACAAACTTTGCAGAAGATTGTAAATCTTTCATAACGGGAATGGGTGAACGAATTTAATATCATAATGCCAATGGCTGGAAAAGGACTTAGACTTGCTGATGCGGGTTTTGAAAAGCCAAAACCATTGATCGAGATTAAAAATAAGACCATTATGGAATGGTCAATAAACTCATTAAGTCTGGATGGAACCTTCATTTTTTGTCCAAAACAGGAACATATAGAAAAATTTGGAATTGATTCAAAACTAAAAGAAATAATTAATGATTGTAAAATTGTCCCAATATCATACGATACCCATGGACCTGTTGATACAATACTGAATGCACGAGATCTAATAGATAATAATGATGAATTACTCATAACTGACGTAGATCATTATGTGGAATGGGATGCACAATTTTTTAATGAAAATATTAGAAAGCGTGACATAGATGGATGCACAATGGTATTTCCTGAACCTCAAAACAATGAGGCATACAGTTTTGTAAAACTTGATAATGATGGATTTGTTATTCAATCAGCTGAAAAAATTTCTATAAGTTCTATAGCCACAGTTGGAATTCATTATTTCAAGAGAGGTTCTGATTTTGTAAAATTTGCAGATGAAATGATTAAAAGAAAAATCAGTATAAAAAATGAATATTATGTTACACCTATCTTTAATTTATTTGTAGAAAATAATAAAAAAATAGTTACAATGCCAGTTAAACAGATGTGGCCATTAGGTAATCCCGATGAAATTCATCAATTCAAAAAATATTTTCTTAATTTAAAAACATCAAATGAAGATCCTTGATTGCTTTATTAATATCGTATTAATTTCCGCACATTCAAAAAATTAGCGTACAATTCTGATTTATCTGGTTTTTCCCATTCTATTTGAAAATCTCTGTAATAATTTATTTCATAAAAATACAAATCTTTAACACTTTTCCATTCCTGGTTGTCTTTTTTTATATTTTTTACATAATTTTTTGTTAATGTTTTAGTTACAGAAATACTTCTTGAGCCATCAAAGTAAGGAACATAGTCCCAAAAATCATGCATTAAGTTATTTTTTGCAATCTGACAAAAATCACATATTACATATTCATATCTGTAATCATTTGGGGTGCCGTTTAAATAACTTGGAACTGAGGTTACTAGAATTTTTGTTTTTGGGCATTTATTTTTAAAGATATTGAAAATATTTTGACTGTGAATAAATTGATCAGATCTACAAACCATTACTATGTCTTTTGAAGTTTTTTTCAAACCTTCCTTTGCAAGAATAGTTTGATGATTTAGCATAGACTTATGCGGAGATGACATTTTAGGTTCTACACTCTTAACAATTTTACATGGTATGTCATCAGTATTTTCATTATTCCACGTAGAAACAATTATTTCACAATTATGAAATTTTGCTTCATATTCTCTAATAATATCTGCGGTCCATTCTGAAATCTTTCCTCTAATTACAATACCAATGTCATCACATTCAAACGAATTCATTACAAACGTTTCAATCATTAGACAATTATATATTTCGAAGAATTAGCTAAAATCATGATCCTAGATGATGCATATAAAAAACAACAAGTACGTTATGAATTTGCTACTAAATATTGTTCGGGTTTAACATTGGATTATACTTTTGCTAGTATTATGTCGTACCATGGTTCAAAGATTTTATTAGATAATGATTCTAGAGAAATTTACACATATGATATATCAGACAACATTCATCAATGTTCACGTAGATCATACGATTCTAATGGAAAAATAATTTATTCATTAGAAGAAAGCAATTTTTCTCATAAAAACAAATCAGTTGATTGTATACTTTATTCTGAAATAACAAATGAAGTAACCACTAAAGAAAAAATTAATTATTTTTATAATATTTTAAATGAAAATGGCACATTAATAATTTCTACGCTTAATGGAAATAATAAATCGTTAATATTTGACAATTCACAAAACTATGAATTTTTTTCAAAAAACGAATTTATAGAATTATTAGAAACAAAATTTTCTAAAATTGAATTATATTCTCAAAAATTAATAACACAAAAAGATGTTATTGATAAAAGACTAAATTTATTACTTTTACTGAAAATTAAGCTAAGATTTATTCTAAGTACTATTTTACTAAAATTTGATAAAAACTCTAATTTTTATGATAAGTATTTAAAAGGAAAAAATACAAAATATGAAAATACAGCAGGAAAATTGAACACGGAAGAATATACTATAATTCCCTATAATGGAAAGCACAACCCTTTATTTTTCATTGCAGTTTGTCATAAAAATTAGATTTTTTTAATTAGATTGGAAAAATGTTAATGTTTTTTTAATACCAACGTCAATAGAAATTTTTGGCGTCCATCCTAATTTACATAATTTTGAATTATTTACAACAAAGTTTCCGACATCAACTTTTTTTGTATATGTGGGTGTTTCTGAATATTTTACTTTGCAACCAGTGGTTTTTTCTAAAATATTACCAAATTCATAAAACCAAGTCCTCTTTCCAGATGATATCCAATACAATTCTCCAGGTTTTCCTTTTTCTAAAATAGTGTTAATTCCAGAAATTACATCATCAACATAGATAAAATCTCTGAAGATCTTTCCTTTGTTGTAAATACTTATTTCTTGTTTTTTGAATGCCTGATAGATTAAGAAATTTATTGCATTTTTTTTAGGAATCACTTGCTCACGGGGCCCATAGGAATTTGTAATTCGGAAAATATTTGTGTCTAATCCATAAACATCGTGATAAATCTTACAAAAATATTCACTCGCTAACCTATTTGTTCCATAAATCGTGGTTGGATTACAAGGTGTATTTTCATCAATAGGAAGTTTTTTTGGTTTTCCAATAACAATGAAAGTACTACCTAACAGGAATTTACATTTAAGATCTAACTCCCTAATTTTTTCTAACATAAACAAAGTAGATTTTGCATTAGAATCTACATCTTTTAGTGGTTCTTCAAATGATTTAGAGTGTGAAGTATTTCCTGCCAAATGAATAATTACATTAGGTTTAAACTGCTCAATACATTGTCCTAATTTTTTAAAATTTGTAATATCAATTTTTTTAATTTTAATTTTTTTGTTCAAAATGTTAACATTGGATTTTTTTGACAGCGTTTTTGTTAAAATCTCAACATTATGATCGTTTTTTGTTAAAGATTCAGTAAGATGGCTTCCAATAAAACCTAATCCACCAATAATTAAGAACTTCAATAATTTTTCAGTGAGGGAGTCGGTTAAAAATCCATTTACACAATTCTATGAAATATATTTTCGTTAATATCACAATAATTGATGTCTGTTGGTTTTCTAACCAAACTCAATATATTTTTGAAATCTACAAAATTGTTCAAAAATTGGTATGTTTATCCATTAGTATATTTCAAATTAACAAAAAAAGATCATGTGATATTTCAGACAAAAACTGGCTTAAAAATCAAGATTCGCGTAAATTCAACGGATCTTATGGCATTAACACATGTTTGGATGATTCAAGAATATTCTAACAGTGATTTTGAGATTAATGATAGTGATATAGTAATTGATGTTGGTGCACACATAGGACTGTTTGCACTTTTTGCATCTCAATTTTGCAAACGAGGTAAAATATTCTGCTTTGAACCAATTAAAGAAAATTACGAATTACTTGTTGAGAACATAAATTCTAATAAAATTAAAAATATTATACCTTTTAATTTTGCAGTATCCAATACATCTGATTCCGTTAAGATTTTTCTTAATGATGATTATTCTGGACATAGTATGTTCTTAGAAACTAATAATTTTGTAATCGTAAAATCAAAACCACTTCTTGATATTTTTATCGAAAATAATATCCAAGAATGTAATTTTCTTAAGCTAGATTGTGAAGGTGCTGAGTATGATATTATTAATTCCCTTTCACCTGAATTTCTAAATAAAATTAAGAAATATGCAATCGAATATCATTTAGCTGATATACACCCTGAATTATTACAACAATTAATTATGAAATTAAAGAAACTTTCCTTTATTGTTAATACAAGACCGTTATTCCCAGATATAGGGTTTCTATTTGCGATTAAAAAATAATTATTTTTTTCTTATAATTCCTAAAAATATTTCTTTATTGTGATTATCTATCATCAATATGGGAGAACTATTAACTATTGAATAAAAATCTAAAAACGCATTATTTTCTGACACATCATCTGAAATTAAAAATCCATTTTTTTTAATAAATGGCCACGATGTATGATATTCAAATAACATATTTTTGTATGTATGAAGACTGTCATGTAAGAATACATCTATTGTTTTTTTAGACTGCAAAGTTTCTTCAAGTTTCACTACACTTGAACCGGTAACTAATTTCCATCTTTTTCTTAGATTTTGTGGAATGGCATTTCCAATCATCTCTAATGATTCCCACGGTCTGAAAACATTATCAATAGAATGGAGAATTCCTTTATTGTTTTCCTTTAAGGCCTGTAGAATATATGAAGAACTTTGCCCATAAGCTACACCTGTCTCAACTATAACATCCGGTTTCATCATTTTACATAATCCATAAAGGAACAATCTAGAATCGTTTCTAATTGAGTAATCCACAGGATACGGTTTTTTCTTTGATGGGAATTTTTCGTTCTCTAACTTTTTAAAATAATTTTTAAAATGAAGTTCTAAATCTTTTGTGTTTTGGATTAATATTTCTTTTGAAAAATCATTGTGTGGAAAATATAATTCTAGGCATTTTTCTAAGTTTAATGAATTTGCTGAATGTTTCTGAATAATTTGTTTAGAATCTTTTTTTACTTGCTGTGCATTGTTCAGCATATTTATACCATTTTTTGGACTAGTAATTGCAAATTTAAACAGCGAGAAATATTCTGAAAGTTTTTTCAATTTTCTATTTTAATTGTGGCTTTAAATTTAAGTATAAAGTAGGATTATTCAGATGATTGGATTAGTAGTGTATTAACTATGATAAGTGAATACTATATATCATAAATTGGGATTTTAAATAAATGAAAATAGCTCTAAATTGTCCAGCATCATTGCCTGCAACTCAATTTGGTGGCATAATGTTCCTTTGTCTAGATATTGCTAAGGAATCATCAAAACTTGGTCATGATGTTACAATTTTTACAACTGATTTAGATTTTGCAAATAATCCAAAAACATTCAATAAAAAATTACCACGAATAGAAAAAATACAAAATTTTCTAATAAACCGTACTCATGTTTGGTTTTCAATACAATTATTTTTTGTGAATCCGGGAATGTATTTTCAAATGAGCAAACAAAATTTTGATATAATTCATACAATCGGAATAAGAAGTTTTCAATCTCTTGTGGCAGCATTTATTGCAAAAAAGAAAAAAATTCCGTTAGTTATTTCTGATCAAGGAGGTTTAACTACTCATCCAGATCTAACCTCTAGTTTAACAAAAAAATTTTTGGTAGCATTACAGAAACCATTTATAAAATATATTATTAATTCAGCAACTAAAATCATTGTTCCAAATGATTATGAAAGAAAAATATTTTTGGAGTTTTGTGATGAATCTAAAATTAAAGTTATACAAAACGGAATTAATCTAGATATTTTAACATCTAAAAATCTAAACTTCAAAAAAAAATATGATATTAATTCTGATTTTATATTATTTCTGGGCAGATTTAGTAAAATTAAGGGTCTTGACATACTATTAGAATCCATTAATATTTTGAAGGATAAAATAGATAGTTCAAAAATTAAATTTGTTATTATGGGGGTAGATTTCGGATTTGAATCAGAAATGTTGAAAATGATTATGAGATTTGAGTTAGGAAATATGATTAAAGTTATTAAAAATCCTCCGCGAGAAGATGTAATTCAGGCGTATCGTGAAAGTAAATTCCTTGTATATCCTTCAAGATGGGAGCTATCTCCACTTACTCCTCTTGAGGCATTTGCATTTAAAAAAACTACAATTAGTACAACTGCTCACGGTATACCACATACTATACGTAACAACCAAAATTGCATTCTTGTGGAACCTGACAATCCAAGTTTATTGTCAGAATCAATTCTAGAATTGATAAATGATGAAAAAAAATGTGAGAGGCTTGGAATTTCAGGCTATCAAACTGTTCTTAAAACTTGTAACTCAGAAAACATGGCCAAAAATATATTAACAATATATGAGCAACTGATAAAAGAAAAATCAAAATCAGGAATAATGTAAAATGAGAAATAATTCAATTAAAGTTCCCTTCTTTTTACCGTATGTAGATAGTAAGGATATTACAGAAATTAAGAAAGCCGCATCAGCACCGTTTCTTACTAACGGTCCTAAATTAGATGTATTTGAACAAAAATTCAAAAAATTTACAAAATCTAAGTATGCAATAGGCGTTTCTAATGCAACTGCTGCCCTATACCTATCTCTTAAAGCGTTAGGAATCAAGAAAAATGATGAGGTAATAGTACCTGATTTGACATTTGTGGCAACTGCTAATGTTGTGCTTCAGGTTGGCGCTACTCCTGTATTGGTTGATATTGATGATGAAACCCTAAACATTTCTACAGAATCTATTATCAAAAATATTAGTAGAAAAACCAAAGCTATTATTCCGGTTCATCTTGCAGGTACTCCTTGTGATATGCAAAAAATAATGAAAATTGCAAGATCAAACTCTTTAAAGGTTATTGAAGATTGTGCTCATGGAATAGGAACATCATATAACAAAAAACATGTAGGAAATTTTGGAAATGCTGGATGTTTTAGCTTTTACCCAACAAAAAATTTGACAACTATTGAAGGAGGAATGGTAATCACAAATGATGAAAAAATTGCTGACTTCATTCAACTTGCACGAAATCATGGGATGTCTAGAAGTTTAATGAGTAGATATTCATCAGGAAAACCGTGGGAATATGATATTAAAGACATTGGCTATAATTATCGTCTAGATGAAATAAGATCTACTCTGGGAATTAGTCAATTGCAAAAACTTACGATCTTAAACAAAAAAAGACTAACTGCATTTCTTTATTATAATAAAGGATTAAAGAATATACCTGGATTGATTGTTCCTAACGAAAAAAATTTCAGAGATAATTCATGTCATCTTTATATCATTAGAATAACTGCGGATGCTAAAATCTCTAGAGATAAATTATTTTATAGCTTACAAAAAAAAGGAATAGGTTCGTCCGTTCATTACAAACCGTTACATGAATTCACGCTTTTTAGAAAGAAAGGGATCTCTAGGGGTTCATTATCTATTTCAAAAAGAATCTATAAAGAAATCTTATCTTTGCCTATGTATCCACAATTACCAAGATCTAGTCAAGATTATATTATAAAATCAATTAAGAATATTTTTCAATGATTTAGAAATTGGTAAATTTGAAGATGGACTATTCATTAGAACTTGATTGTAACGAAAAAAATTTCTTTAAAATTTTAACTAATTATGAAAATCTTCCAAAGTATTTACCAAGACAACTTAAAAAAATAGAAATTTTGGATAACTATGATAACTATACAACACTCAAAGCAACCATATTTTTTATGACTCTAATAAAAAAAGAGTTTTCACAGAAAGTAAGAATTGAAAAAAAATCTGAAAATAATTTATCTGCAGAAATTTTAGATGGACATGCAAAAGGTACTCATATTACAATATCGACGCTAATGCAAAAAGAAAAAACTCTATGTCAAGTTAGTTCCAATCTTAGGTTAAGCTTAAAAACCGTCATACTTTATCCTATTATCAAAAGAGAGTACAAAGCTTTGTTAACAGGTGTTTTTAGAAAAATTAGTATAGATGTGAAACAAGCTGAGGAGGAATTTTGATCTTGAATATAGTAAATTGGCAAAATGCCTACGATCAATCATCTAATTTTAAAAATAGCAGTCCAACAAAATGGGCATTTGTTAAAGAATTTTTGGATAGGAATTTTTATGAAGAATTATACAAGACATATCCAAAATTTGATGATACCTGGTCTTTGGAAGATTCTTACGATAAAATCTCCTATAGAAAACTTTGGAAAATAGATCAAGAAAAGACTATCATTATGGAGCATGATTCTAGGTACAGTGAGTCATGGAATAAATTTATGAATTTTGCGTGGTCTGAAGAATTTATAAAAAATCTGGTTAAATTAACAGGAGTTGAAGTAACCAATCTCCAACATTTTTGCTTCATGTATGCAAAAAAAGATGGTTTTCAAAGTCCTCACATTCATAATGTTAGTGACAAAACGTTAATTGTTTTCATATATTTCTCAAAAAATTGGGAAGAGGGCGATCCTGGTGGTACATATCTATCTGATGGACGAGATGAATCAAAAATTTTATTTGAACCATATGATCTAGACAATACTTCATTATTTGTCTTAGATGGACCAAATGCAGCTCATGGTGTGAGAAGAATAACTAAAGATGTTGAGAGAAGAGCGATTCAACTTACATATGAACCATTTTCAACTACTGATGGATGGTATGGTCAACCAAACAAGGATATCCCTGAACCAATAGATCTGTAAACGTATTTTTTCAAATCCAAAATATACAAAACAAATTTTATCAGATTAGAGTTATTTCTCTATAAATTGAATTTGCAATTTATTCGGTACATAATTCAGATTATTTCTTTTCAATTATATGTTCATCAAGCCATAAAACTTCCAATTCTGATTTATCGAACACTCTTAACGCATCCTGAATTGTTCTAACAATCGGTTCTCCATGTAGATTGAATGACGTATTCAATAATGCAGGAATTCCAGTTTTTTCATAAAATTTAAAAATTAAATTCCACAAGATCGGATTCTGTTCTTTTTTCAGTAATTGTGCTCTGGCTGTACCATCAGCTTGATGAACTGCAGCCGGAAATTTATTTTTACCATCTTTGGTTTCAAATGCAATTGTCATAAATGGCGAATCTATTTTTTTTGGATTTTTAATTAATAGATCTTGATATTCTTCAAGAATAACTGGAGCAAATGGCATCCAAAAATCTCTCTTTTTTATTGAATTATTAATTTTCTCAACATTAGATCTTGTTCGTGGGTCTGCGATTATACTTCTATTTCCTAATGACCTCTGACCCATTTCCATTCTTCCTCTACAAACCGCTACTATCTTGTTTTCCAGAATTTGTTCTAAAATTTGTTCTTCCGAATTAAACTTCTTTATTGTATATTGTGCCAATGATGATATGTCTTTTTCATCATACACTGCATTGGAACCAAGATATAGTGTATCTAATAGTTTAGGTTTAATTCCATTCATTTCGGCCCAATGATAACAAGCACCAATCGGCAATGTTTCATCTGTTCCCGCACCACACACAAAAAATTTTTCTATTTTAGGAATTTGAGAAATTTTCATATTTGCTTTTACATTCATGGATACTCCACCCGAAAAAACCACACTTTTTGCATTGTATCTAGAAATGGTATTAGAAAACCAATTCACTAAAATTTTCTCAGTAAACGATTGTAATCCTGCTGCAATATGATCAAATCTAAAATTCTTTAGATTGTTTTTCAAATAATCATAAATGTCTAAGACTTCTTTGTTGAAGATGAATTCTAATCCATCACTTTGCAACATTTTATCAAATACTTTTTCTACTTTTTCTATCATTGGTCCATTGTAATAGGATGCCAGTCCCATCACTTTGTATTCATGTTCATTTGCTAACATCTTTAAAACAAGTGTTGTGTATCTGTAAATTCTGGCAAGTTGGAAGTCATTATGATTATACTCTTTCACTCTTTCAATCTGTCCTTTTTCTTTTGAATATACGGATAATGTACCACTCAAATCATCTCCCCATGCATCTGCAGTTACGATTAGAGTATTATCATCACGTATTGGACTCCCATACAGTGCATATGCTGCATGACACCAATCATGTTCCATATGTATAATTTTTTCTTGCTCAATTCCTAGTAATGATGCAATGATTTGTTTAAAGAAACTAGATACATTCTTTCCGTCTTCTTCAGTGTATGGGTTATGTAATTTGAAAATATCAAAATTCTTTCCTATCTCAGTATTAAATGGAAATTGCTCTAAATTTATTTTGTCTTTAAAAACTTCTAAAAAAGATTTATTTTTTCCTAACACTAGATTTGGATACCAATATTCTTCCATAGCCCTGATTTGATCATCTACTGAAAAAGTAGAATATTCATTCATCAGCGGTGCTAACAAACTAAGTTTGTTACCGCAAATTATTATCTTATCAAAATCTGTGCCTTTCAATCCTGTAAACGATAGCGCATCATGGATAGAATTTTTTGGAAATGAAGAATCAGATTTGATACGGGAATATCTTTCTTCACTTGCAGAAAAAATAATTTTATCATCTACTAATACAGCACATCCTGAGCATTTTTCTAAAGTAATGGCTAAAATCTTCATAATTTTTCACATTTCATGTCAAATATATATTCAAAGAAGCATTTCTCATTTTAGTTTCATTTTTTTTATTTATTGAAAAATTTTTCTACTTACTAAAGTACTATGCTATTCCTTCCTTTTAACTAAACTAAAATATCTCATGAGTCTTTAATTCATAATTGAGAATATGTAAGAAATGCATTCAACCAGACACTAGACCTGGTGTTTTTTTCAATGAGGAATCAGTCTGTGGTGCATGTTTATGGGAAGATGAGAAAAAAAAGATTGATTGGACTGAAAGAAAGAAAGAATTAGAAATTATTGTAAATGATGCTAAAAAGTCAAATGCAGTTTATGATTGTGTGATTGGAGTAAGTGGTGGTAAAGACAGTACAAAACAAGCGGTAACTGCTCGAGATGAATTAGATCTTAATTGCTTGTTGGTAAATTATCAACCAGAAAATATTACTGAACTTGGAAGAAAGAATATAGAAAATTTAAAATCATTAGGGTTTGACTTGATCTCAATAAGACCGAATCCAAAAATTATGATGAAAGTAACAAGACATGATTTTTTCAATCATTTGAATTTTGTAAAGGCAAGTGAATTTCCTTTGTATGCATCAACCTATATCATAGCTGAAAAATTTAAAATTCCGTTGATAATTCAAGGCGAAAATCCCGGTTTAACTGTAGGTACAAGCTTGACTGGTGTTGGAACGGATTCTGATGCCCTAAAAGCATATCAATTACAAACTCTATCTATGGGAATCCAAGAATACCTAAATGTTGATGGTGTTACTGAAAAGGATCTCTACTTTTTTCATTATGATGTACAAAAGTTATTGGATCTTAGCGTAAAAGGAATTTGGATACAATATTATCTGAAAGAATGGTCTTCCACAGGGAATGCCGAGTTTTCTAAAAAATATGGATTTCAAGAGCGCGAAAATATTAAACCAGAAGAAATAGGAACGTATGTTCCATTTAATGCGTGTGATTCTGATTTTGTTCATGTAAATCAAATGTTGAAATTTATGAAATTTGGATTTGGTCAATGTTTGGATCATGTATGTTATGATTTAAGAGATAATTTGATGGATAGAAAGACTGCAATAGATTTAGTTTTAAAATATGATGGAAAATGTGCTGAAAAATACATTGACAATTTTTGTAATTACATTCAAATTTCTAAAGATGAATTCTGGCAAACCATTGATAAATTTCGTGGAGAAATGTGGCTCAAAAAAGATGGAAAATATTATAACAAATTTCATGAAAAATTAAAACAAGAATATGATAACGAAATAAACCACTAGTAATTTAAACAATTTATTATGAATATTCATGGTCTGTTTACATTGAAAAATTATAAAAAACGTAAAAAAATTGAAGGTGATGTTCTAAAAATTTATAGAAAAGTTTCTCCTAGTCATAGAAATTTAATTGACGTTCAGAGTAAGATTCAATTTTTTAATCAAAGGATAAATCTATTCAAAACTTTAGGACTACCTTTATCCTTTTTTAAAAATAAAAAGATTCTTGAAATAGGTGGAGGTACAGGTGAAAAAGCACTTTTCTATGCTTTTTATGGGGCGCAAATTACTATAGTTGAACCTAACGAAAAGAGTTGCTTAATTGCAAAAAAAATTTTTTCTCAAACTAAACTCGCTAAAAAATTAACGGTAATTAACAAAAGTCTATTTGATGTAGATATTTCACTTATAAAGAAATTTGACATGATATCTGCAGAAGGTGTTTTACACCATACGTTTCACCCAATAGAAACTCTAGAATTAATTTTAAAAAATATGGCATCTAACCAAATTATTCTAATTGCAATTGGTGAGAGTCATGGAATGTTAAAGCGAGAATTACAAAAAATGGTTGTAAAACAATTAGCCAAGGACGATCCAGAACTGATATCCAATTTCGTAAAAAAACTATTTCCTGAACATTTACTCCGAGCCACAAAATATGATCTTAGGAATGTAGAATCTGTAATTTATGATAATTATATTAATCCACAAGATGAAAGTTCTAATCTAAGAGATATTTGTAATGCATTTTATAAAAATAAGATTTCTTATCTCTCATCATATCCTAAACTAGATCTATTCTATATCACAAACCCATGGAACCATGAACGGAAAAACCAATTTAATTATAAATTTTACCAAAATTATTATGAATTTCTAGAAAAAATTTGGATGACCAGTGGGGAGGAAAAAATAACTCGTGACATATCAGATTTTAATATTCAAAAAATTACTAAAAGAATTGATAAAGATTCAAAGAAATTATTACAATTAAAAGAAAAAATTAAGACAAAAAATTTTTCGAAGAATGATCTTAAAATGATTAAAAAGGGTTACATGGGCGTTGGTTTACATTATTTTCTTGGAATGAAAGATAATAACGATGTAAAGGAATTCATCAGTCGTCTAAAACATTATAAAAAAACAGAATTTTAACATATATGATATTCTAATTTCTTATGATTTCATCAAGTAGAATTTTAGATGCATTTCCCTGATTAGAAATATACTTGTTAAGATATACATCTGATTTTTTTAGCAACTGATTAATTTTTTCTTTATTAAATATCAATTCAGAAATTTCTTGCTTAATATCAGAATTATACATTATTGTCTTGATTGCATTTTCTTTTATGATTCCAAACTCAAATGGGGTTGATTGTAGTTGAATGTTCAATGTCGGGCGTTTTAGTATCATCGCTTCTAGAACCACACTTGAAATATCAAAATTATCAGGAGCCAGATTTATGTGTAAATCACATTCTACTAATAGTTTCTTTATTGAAGTAGACTGAATTATTTTAGCACCAGTATTTTTTTCTTTTATTACATCTTTAAGGAATTGATTATTATAATTTTGTTGAGGATGTAATTTAAAAATTATTTCAGTATTAGATAAATTACTACATGATTCTATAATGGAGTTAATTGCAGTTTCATATTTTTTGTATAACTCAATTCTTATTCCTTCTACATGTGAGATTATAGGTCTTAATGTAACCAAAATTATTTTCTTCTCGCTACTCTTTTTAATAATTGGCTTAAACGAATCATATTTTGGACTACCACATACAATTATTTTATCTTCTGGAATTAAATTGGTACTTAAAAGATATTCCTGTAAAACATTACCATAAACTGCAATTTTATCTTTAAAAAATCTAAAATCATCAAGGACGTCTAAAAACATTAGAGATTTTGTGTAATTTGAAAATGCATGTTGTAGTAAAATTATTGGAAATTTTTTGATTACTTTAGAAAATGATTTCTCGGTTTCACCCGAAAAGTTTAATGTTATTCCTCCAACTACATTATCAAATCCATCAAGTTTCTCAGACACCAAAATTTGTGACATATACTCTTCCAATCTTTCTCTTAAAATTCTAATAAATAGATCCATCAAAATTTTATGAAACTTTATTCCCTCATAACTGAAAATATCAGACATCTTTGACGATTCATTTTTTAGAGTGTTTTCAATTTTTAGAAGTATTGATTTTTTTTCCTCTTTAATTTGTGCAAATATTTGTTTGCCTAAAAAATCTTCAGGCAAAATCACCAATGAATCTGTTTTGCGTAATATACTAATTGAATTTAATGACCATGTTGCAGGCCTTCTAAAATTTATTAAAATTGGTTGTAATTTCTTCTTTTGTATTTCGTATAAAAGATCTTCATAAACCTCTGGATTAAATTCAATTAATACTATTTTCTTTTTTTCTGGAATATCTTTTCTTAGACGAAATATCTTAGAAGTTATCTTTTCTTGGTTTTTCTTAATCATTCTAAATTTTGATCTACTTAGTTTTGGTCTGATTGAAAATGGAATATTGTCATAACTTAGAGTAATCTTATCATATGTTAATGGCGAATTATTCTTATTGCCCTCAAAAAGTACCACATCATAGTCTGTATTATTTTCTAATAATTGATAAATTTTGAATGATGCATAAATTTTGGTAAAGTTCATTTGCGCTAAAATATTTTTAATCGCTTTAATCTTTGGAATTAAATCCATTAAAAATTCATGCAATTCATTTCTATCTATAATACTTAATAGATTGATATTATGAAAAGTGAAATTTTTTTCATCTAAGATGTCATACCATTCCCAGAATGATGTCGCTAATCTAAAAAATTTTTCTCTATCTCGTTCTTCTAAATATTCATCCATTATTCTGTGTTTGATCTGATGTGCTGATAATATATTATGAGAAAAATAATCGAAAGTGATTATTTCAGAATCATCCGTATTAATTGTTTTTTTTAAATTACTATCATTGATATTTTCTAGTAAATACAAATTTTTCATTAATTATTTTACGTTTATTTGTTTTTTTATCTCTTTATGATCTTTTGTACTACTCTATCATGCATTAAATTTATCTTTAAATTAATTATAATCTAATCATTGTTTGGTTGTATTATTCAAGCACGTATGGGATCCACTCGTTTTCCTGGAAAAGTATTAGAAA
>Ga0257113_1000295_pt1 | contig 16079 bp, 25 predicted proteins | sample LP_taG_4_FD_191568 | JGI IMG/M metagenome (GOLD analysis project Ga0257113, IMG submission 191568) | Marine microbial communities from Northeast Subartic Pacific Ocean, Canada - LP_J_2015_P26_2000m | ecosystem: Environmental > Aquatic > Marine > Oceanic | place: Canada: Northeast Subartic... | reverse complement strand
TGTATGGTATTTTAAAAGTACAAAACGCTCTAATCGACCTAAAAAGTCGATTAGCGTGCCTGAGAACCTCTCAATAATACTTCTGGAACAATTATTACAAAACGCTCTAATCGGGTAAAAAACCCGATTTCCGTGCCTATACACTTCTCTCAAAGTATTCTAGAATAATGATTTACTTTCTAGAAAGTAAAAACATGATTGTAGAATTGTGTTGCTTGAGTTTCTAGAATATGCAATGTCAAAACTCCCAGACACAGCTGTTTTGTGTCCAATGTGCCTAAAAACGTGTTATTCCCTACTCTAGAACATGCAAGCTAAAAACAGGACACTGTCCAAAGTTTGTGGGAAAGGCCACAATAATTGGAGTACGTGGACTTCAACAAATGGCAAAGACCATAGATATTGTAAAACATGTCAAGACAAAAGGGGAGAGAAATATGCTCAACTAAAGAAAAACGCTAAAGGCCATCATACAAAAAAAGAATGGGAACTAAAAAAGAAAGAGTACAAAGTGTGTCCTGGGTGCAAAAGACCTTGGAAAGAAATACGTGAAAATCCTTCCAAAGGTAAAGCGAAATATACAATTACAAAAGATCACATAATTCCACTTTCCAAGGGAGGCAGCGATGATATTGATAATATTCAACCACTTTGCTATCAATGTAATTTTAAGAAGGGACACAAGCACACAAAATAGTACAAAAAATAGTTAATTTTACTGCTTTTTAGGCACTTTTTTGTCCAAAAACACTAGTTTTAGGCGGTTGGAACTGCTTGTTGTAAAGAGTCCATCATAAGCTGTTTCAATCCTTTGCGTCTTGGGCCTGCACGCAGCTTTGTTGAGCAGCATGGACATTTGACACCTTCCCAGTGAATGAAAAGATCACAGCTTTGGCAGCGCTTTTGACCAGCCAAATATCTCATACCACCGACCGGTTTCTTTGCCTTGTAATCTACACAAATATTTTTACAAACCATTTTTCTTATTGCCTCGGAATCTCAGATCTAAGCTTTTCATAAGCCAAAGGAGCTTGGTCCTCTTTCAAAAATAATACAATTCCATTCCGGCTAAATAATGCGTCAACCAACTCTATGCTATTTTGGTGCAGAATCCCAGTTACAAAGGAAAGAATGTCTGCCCTATTTTGCTCCGGTACTTGAATTCTAATTTTTGCCAGCCCGGAACTGTACAAGTTTTCTTTTGGAAAGTTTTGGAATATTCTTCTGGTAACATCAGTGTCATCAGCTAAAACTATGAAAGAATCACCCAACCTGAAAAACTCAGAGTTGGAAAATCCCTTTTCAGCTTCGGCAAACATTTTGGCCATGTCCTGATCAAGAAGATCTTTCATTGTCCACTGCATTCCCATTATTCTGTCAGTCATCGAAAGTCTTGCGTCCTTCAATACTGGCTCATCAACAACTTCCTCGTTTTTCTCAAAGGCATCTGCATATCGCTTAATAGCTACTACAATAGTATTCAGCTGAACTGGATTCCCAATCTGCTTTTCAACCTCAGGTTGAATTTTGACAGCAAGGGCCGTGTAATTAATGACATCCATAGCCATACAGTCATGAATGGATCTGTTTCTGGTAATTATCTCACGTACAACACTAGGAACGGATAGACCAATTGTTCTCATAAAAACTATATATTATGTCAGTTATATTAATATTATGTAATACTAGTATTATACATGTAATCATACTCATGATTAAGAAATAAACTATATATAATGTCATATATATTACATATTTAGGTGAAATATGACAAATGTTCCACGATGATGAGTTCGACAGGATCTTTGAGCATATGTCTGGTTCAATCATGAACCTAGATAATGTCTTTGAGATGCTAAAGAAAGCAGGAAACATTTCAGGTCCGATTTTTTATGGCTATACCATGACCACCGGTCCTGATGACAGACCTGTAATAAACGAGTACGGAAATGTCAAGCCAGACATGCTTCCAACTGAAAACAAAAGAGAACCATTGATAGACACTCTAGTTGACGAGAAAGAAAAGACACTCAAAATTATTGCAGAAATGCCAGGTGTCGAGAAAAAAGATGTCAACGTAGTTGTGGGAGTTGACAAAGTAATTCACATTGACGCAGAACGTGGTGAGAAAAATTACCATGTTAAAGTTCCAATTGAACATGACGTTGATGCAGAATCTCCCAAGGCCACATACAAGAATGGCATACTTGAACTAGTGTTCAAACTAGAGGATGAAAAATCAAAGGGAAAATCCATAGACGTACTCTAATCTCTTTTTTTATTTTTCTACACTAATCAACAAATGCAATAGCTCTAACGGGTGAGCCAGTAGCACCCTTCAGTTTTAGAGGTAAAACAACCAGATGAAATTTCCAAGATTTTATTTTTTCCAGATTAGCTAAATTCTCAACAATCAACATCCCTTTTTTAGCAAAGATTTGGTGAACGGGGAACTTGAAATCTGTACCCAAATCAATACTTGGAGAATCAATCCCAACCAAACCAATCTTTTTGGATGCCAGATAATTTGCAGCTGAAACTGACAAGCCAGGATTTTTAGTAAAGTAATTATCTTTTTGTAAATTTCTCTGCCAGCCGGTCCAAAAAACTACAGATGAAAAACTCTCAATCTTCCCATGCTTTTTTTCAAACTTTTGAATGTCTGTTTTTGTTATGGTCTCGTTTCTCTTTTTTCTAGATTTTATTAAAACCGCGTTTGATACCAGCTTTTTGAGGCTAATTTCATGAATTTTTGACCCTTTTTCTAGAAAGTGATATGGTGCATCCAAGTGGGTTCCTGTATGTGAGCTCAAAAACAAGAGTTCCAAGTTGTAACCATCATCCTTGATCTTTTCCCATGGAATGAAATTTGGCTGCGGAGAGCCCGGAAAGGTAGGAATCTTGTTTGAAATTGTTAGCGTAAGATCTAAAATTTTCATAACAAAAAAAAATCTTCGATCTCTTAAATATTATTTTGCTAATTTGTAATTATGCCAACTTCGTATATTCTTATTAATTCTGATCTAGGAACTGACGAATCAATAATCATAAAAATCAAAGAAATCTTAGCGGATGAAAAAGACATACAATACGAAATTCAGGGAGTGTATGGGGTTTATGATATTGTGCTTAAACTTAGTTCAGATGACATAGATACTTTGAGGTCTACCGTTACAAATAAGATTAGAAAAATTACCTCGGTCCAGTCAACACTTACTATGATGGTTATAGAAGAGCAAGAACAGCCATAGATTATTCCCGAATTAAAAGAAACTCGAAAAACATGGTTCCAAAAAAGACAGCAATTCAAAACATACTCGAACAAAACACAATGAACATGATTTTCTATGATGACTCATTTGCAAAAACAGCCTTTTTTACAAAGGAAATACCAAACTGGGAAATTCCCATATTTTATTTTGATTTTGATTTACAATACACTGGTTTTGTAAGGGCTGGAGTAACACCACCACTCAAAAATCTAACCTTTCTTTATCCAGAAAATGGCAGCTTACGTGAAGATTTAAAATTTGTAATTGAAAAAATTTCAAAGAAAAGATCACTAATAATCATAGACTCATTTAATGGATTTTTTAACATTTTAGAGGGCGAAAAAGACATTGGGCGGTTAATTAATTCATTTTTAATGTTGCTTGCTTCATCTGGGAACCATACGAAATCTACCGTATTAGTGGGGAACTTGTCAAAACTAAATGATGAAAACAAATGGGTTTTGTACAACACTGGAAGGCGTGTTATTGATAGCGAGCATTTCACAAAAATTCAGTTAATTAAATCAAAAAACAGCATAGTTACTAAGGTACTAAATTCTGACAATTCAAGTCACTCACACCTTATTCTATAAACTTAGAATGACGCAAAAGCGATCTGAAGTTCAAACAGCGTTATGGATTTTGAGGAAATTATATTAAGCATGGATTAGTAGTTGATTTACAATGCCAGTAGCAATACTACCAGATATTAGTGAACAAATGTGTATTGGATGTGCATTATGTGTAGAAATCTGTACAACTTTGGGACCTGATGTTTTAAGAGTAAAACCAGTAGAAGGTTGGAAACGAGGTAAAGCATTTGTATTTTATCCAGAAAGATGCATCTCTGATGGTGCATGTATTGGAGTTTGCCCAACAAAGGCAATCTTTTGGATGAGACCAATGGACTTTACTGTAGGTCAACCAGTCGCACTTTACAAAAACTCAGTTTTTGAAAAAGGCTGGACTGAACTAATAGACTAAACCTATACCTTTAACTTCTTTTTTTATTTATCAATTCAGGCTTATATTGCGAATTCTTGAGTTTGTATTATGACCATTTATGGTGATGTTTGGAGGAAAGTTCATGGAACTATTACAGGAAGACCAGACCAATTTTCTTGGCTGATTGAAAACAAACTTGCTGGCAGCGCAATCCCAACCTCAATTGATGAAGTACAATGGCTGATTGAGCAAGGCGTAAAATCTATTGTCACAGTTAGGGAAGAACCTCTTGATGATGATTGGATAAAAGACGTCAACTATCTTCATATAATGTCAAACGATATGGGAGTTCCAGAATTTAATGATCTTGTCCATGCCGTAGATTTTATTCATAGAAGGATAACTAATAAGGAGCCAGTCATGGTTCACTGCCTTGCCGGCTTGGGAAGAACTGGAACCGTTTTAGCTTCTTATTTGATAAAATATCAAAACATGTCTGCAGACGAAGCTATGAAAAAGGTACGCGAACAAAGACCAGGTTCGATTCAATCATATCCACAAGAAGAGATAATTTTTCAATTTGCAAAGTCTCTTCAACACTAGTTATTCTGGAATTGATTCTGTTACAATCTTTCCATCCACTATCTTTACGTGAAGGAACTTGTTTTCTTTAAAAACAAGCGTTATGCCACCATCCTTGTCTGGATCCTGAACTTCAACAAGATCCGCCATTCTTATTCCATCAAACTTTGCCATGCAATCACTCTGGAATTGAAATAGTAGACAGCTTGCCGTCTTCTACCTTGATAAACATAAATCTATTATCTTTGAAGATTAGAGTAACACCGCCTTCTTTATCCGGCTCTTCTATTTCCAAAAGCGGCTGGCCTAACAGACCGTCGTACTTTGCCATGGTAAGTTTTCAATATTCGTACTTATATCCCTAATTGATATCAATTTCAATTTCTTTTGAATGCATTCTTTCCTCATTTTTTTCAATATACGTGTGTTTGTTCCATGAGACAAAAACCTCCGCACCAACCTTGTGCTTTCCTTTTCCTAGTTCTGACGCATTCAAAATAACAGGCTCGTCAAAATCAAACAGTTCTTTTTGAATGTCTTCTTCTGTCAATTTTATATACGGTTCAAAATTCTTTGCAACCTGGACCCAAATTCTTCGTTCTTTCATAGGGTTTACAAGCTTAGGGTTTCTAGTCCAGAATATCGACGCTTTTCGATAAGTATCGATTGGTTTTCCAACCTTGTGTTTTCTTAGGCTGCCAGAGGTAAGTTTGATTCCATACTTTAGTTTGAATTGATTGTCATTATTTTCGTACGCATATGTCCAATTTTTTTCATTGAAGGCATTACGCAATTCACCATTTAATGAAAATTTAACATTTAACGTGATGCTGTCATCAATTGTATACGCATCTTTGTCTTTAACCATGCTCAAGTTTGAAATTTCGCTAGCCAAATCTGTACTTATAATGATTTATATCCACAATAAGTTTTTTTTCGCTTGGATGGAAGTTGAGTTAGGGAATTTAACCAAAAAAGAGGCAAATTTATCAATACTTGGTGGAGATATTGGCGTCATGTATATTATACAAGACGAACTACTCAAGAGTCCCAACACCCAATTTGCTGGTGTGGTAGCTAGACATCCACTTACAGACAAATTGTATATGCGCGTGGTTTCTAACAACCCACTAAAAGATATCATTAAAGCTACAAACACCGTAATCGAGGGGGCTGCTGAATTAAATAAACTGTTGGTCTCTAAGATAAAGGTAAAATGAATGGAATTTTGCCCTAAATGTGAAGTACGACTAAAAAACGATAACGGATTACTATCTTGTCCAAAATGTAAATATGTCAAAGAAAAACCTGATAAATCCATTAAAGAAAAACCTGAAGAAATAAACTCTGAATTTCTAGTTATGGATGAATCTGATCTGAATCAAGCAAATAAAATGGAATCAACTATAAAGATTGATTGTGAAAAATGTCATAACCAAGAAGGAGTTTGGTGGAGTTTGCAGACTCGTAGTGCTGATGAACCTGAAACCAGGTTTTATAGATGCATAAAATGTAATTTTACTTGGCGTGATTACACATAACTTTTAACTTTGACATTGCAATCATTTGATTAAATTGGAATTTTCAGCTAAAACAAATACTTCTAATGAGTGGAAGGCTATAATCTCCGCAATATCAACTTTGGTTGAAGAAGCAACTTTTGAGGCTACTGTTGAAGGCATCTCATTTAGAGGAATGGATCCATCACACGTTGCACTGATAGACATTTCTTGGCCCAACTCTGCGTTTGAGAAATACAGTTGTGATAGTGACATAAAATTTGGGGTTCGCATTGACGAATTTTCTAAAATAATCAAACGAGCTGAAAAAAGCGAAAGCGTTGAAATTAACATATCGGAAGACAGCATGTTACGTGTATCTATAGGAAAAAATAAAAAATACAAAATGCGACTAATTGAGAGTTCGGTCTCTGATACACCGCTGCCAAAAATCACTTATGATTCTAAAATTGCTTTATCTTCAGCTAGGCTTGACAAAATTTTAGGAGACATTGAAGTTGTCTCGGATTATTTGTCAATAAAAACGACATCTAAAAATGTAGAATTCTCTGGGAAAGGAGATTCTGGGGAGGCTGTCATAAATCTTGAAAAAGACACAGAAGAATTAGAAGAAATCTCTGTAACTCAAGAAAGTACTGGGACATATAGCCTAGAGTACCTTAATCCAATTGTAAAGGCGGTGGGAGGCACGGCAGGTTCAATAATATGTGAATTTTCTAGCGCAAAACCATTACGAATTGAATTCAAGGTTACCAATATTGGAAGAATTCACTTCTATTTGGCACCTCGTGTTGAAAGTTAACGAATTTATTGATTAACTAAAGCAGGTATACTACTTTGAAACTAGTGTTAAAATTTGGCGGAACATCACTTGGATCTCCCAAAGATATCAACAGTGTTGCAAGAACTGTTGCTTCTTTTTCCAAAGATAATGAAATTGTTGTAGTGTGCTCGGCAGTTGATGGTGTAACCGATGGTCTGATTCTAATTTCGAAAATGATTGAACAGAGAAAGGAAGATGATGTTGTAAAAGCGTTAGACAAAATAATTAAAAAACATAAAAAATTCGCTGATCAAACTATTAAAAGTTCTACAATAAAAAAACAACTGTTAGAAAAACTAAGCACTGATGTTTCGGAACTACATGAACTAGTCCGTGGACTTACATTGTTAAAAGAAGTTTCAGCCCGCTCGTTGGACTATTTGATTTCTTTTGGCGAACGATTTTCGGACGATCTAGTATCTTATGCACTACAAGATCTTAAGAAAAAATCTACAGCGCTGAATGGCAAGGAAGTTGGTATAGTCACGGATTCTAATTTTGGTGAATCAAGACCATTAATGAACACTACTAGAATTCGCATTTCTAAGACACTTGGTTCTTTGTTATCAAAAAAAGTAATTCCCGTTGTAGGCGGTTTTGCAGGCGCTGATCAGCACGGCAACATAACCACATTTGGTAGGGGTGGCTCAGATTACACTGCAACAATAATTGCTTCCTGCATAAATGCAGATGAAGTTTGGTTAATGAGTGATGTTGATGGTTTGATGACTGCTGATCCTAAACTTGTAAAAAACGCAAGGTTGCTTAAAGAAGTTTCATATGCTGAAGCAATAGAAATGGCGCAGTTTGGCGCAAAACAAATCCATCCTAGAACTTTCGAGCCTTTATTATCCAAAAAAATTCCCATGCGAATTCGAAGCACATTTGATGTAAAGAATACTGGAACACTTGTAACCCCATCACCCTCTACAGCAACCAAAAAAACAGTCAAATGTATTTCTGCACTTCGAAACATAGGCTTGATGGATCTAAGCGGGGGCATATTGTTTGCCGCTCCTGGCTCTGCAGCAAAAATATTCACAATTCTAGCAGAGAAAAACATTAACGTATTGATGGTTTCTTCCAACCCATCCGAGGCAAGCATCTCAATAATTATCAAAAAACCAGATCTTGCAAAGGCTGTCAACGCGCTTGAAATGAATCTGTTGGGAAAGATGGTTAAAAAAATTGAAGCAACACCAAACGCCTCAATAATAGCCGTTATTGGTTCAGGCATGAAGGGCACGGTAGGCATAGCCGCCAAAGTATTTTCTGCTGCACAAAAAAGAAATGTCAATGTAATGATGATAGCGCAGGGATCCTCAGAACTTAATCTGGCATTTGTTGTAAAGGATTCTGACTGTAAGTCTGTTATTCAATCACTTCACGAAGAATTCCATCTGGATAAAATCAACTAAATGTTGAAAGAGATAAATTAATTGTAAATTCATTCAAGATTATGGTTGGCAAGTTATACGTAGTAGGTGTTGGTCCGGGTCATCATGATCACATGACTTTTCGGGCAAAACAAGTAATTGAAGAAAGTGATACTATTGTTGGGTATTCTACATATGTAAATCTGGTTGCGGATCTAATAGACGGAAAAGACGTCTATAGATATGATATGACACAAGAAGTTGAGCGTGCACAACAATGCATTAAATCAGCTAAAGATGGAAAAATTGTTTCGTTAGTTTCTAGTGGAGATCCTGGAATTTATGGAATGGCTGGATTGATTTATGAGATACTTGCTGAATCTGGCTGGGATCCTAAAACAGGACTGCCGGTAGAGATAGTACCAGGCGTTTCCGCACTGAACTCTTGTGCATCGTTAATCGGCTCGCCACTAATGACAGACTTTGCGGTAGTAAGCATGAGTGATCTTCTTGTTCCTTGGGAAATAATTGTTAAAAGAGTAGAAGCGGCAGCAGTTGGAGATTATGTAATAGTAATTTATAATCCATCAAGCAAAAAAAGAATACATCAGTTACAGGAGACTAGGAAACTTTTGTTAAAATATCGTTCTCCAAGTACTCCTGTTGCAATTATCAAGGGTGCGTATAGAGAATCTCAATCCATAGTTATTACTGATTTAGAACACATGGAGGAGTATGCTGACAAGCTAGGCATGATAAGCACTGTTATTGTCGGAAACTCTTCAACCTACAACTTTAACGATTTGATGATAAATCCAAGGGGCTACAAATCAAAATATAGTCTTCTGGCAGAAAAAAAAATACAGAACTAATGCCGTCTATCAAATACCAGATTATTTTTAATTAAATCAGACAGCTCATCACTCAATACCAATTTCTCTCTAACTGGAGACACTATCTTAACCAATGATTCTCCAACAGATTGCTTCAAGTCTGTAGGGTGAAGTTTCTTTTGTAAAAAATCAGATTCCAAACTTTCAAAATTATCATAGCTGACATTACCGCCAAATTTTTCAGGCCGCTCAATAGTTATTGTGTCAAATTCATGAAACACTATGTGCTTTGCAATCTCAAGTATGGGGTTGTTTTCAGTTCTTCCTTCCTCACAGAATCCCTTCTTAATTTTAGTTCTAATTTCATCATCTGAGTTGTGAATGAAAATACCAGCGTTAGGGTCAGACTTGCTCATCTTCACTGCTTCACCACCGGGTTTTTCTTCTGGCGGTTTTGCCAAACCAGGCAATAACTTATGGTGTACAGCTACCGGAACCTTCCATTTCATTTTTGGAAAAACGTCTTTAACCAACATGTGAATTTTTCTCTGATCCATTCCAGCATGTACTATATCCAAGTCAAGCGAATGTATGTCCGTTGCCTGCATTGCAGGATAGATAAGTTTTGCAAGATCAACCTTTTCGTCATTTTCTGATCTTCCCATTATAGTAAGCGTTCTCATGGTTCTAGCCAATGACATATGCTTTGCAATTTGTACAAGTTCGGACCAGTATTCTTTTTTAGAATCATAAAGATCAGTTCCTAAGACTATGTTTGCTTTAGGACAGACCAATCTAAAGGCATCATCATAATATTTCGAGACTTTTCTAATAGTTTCAAAACTACCTCCCAGCTTTTCATTTAACAGAGTGTGCCAGTCAGCCAAAAAGATGGTACAGTCTACACCTGCCTTAACAAAGTCGTTAATCTTGAAGCTGGTGCTTATCAGGCTACCTAAATGCAAGAAACCAGAAATTTCAATACCGATGTAGTGTTTTGGCTTTGAATTTGTTTTGAATAATTCTAGCAATTCTTCCTGAGTAACAACCTCCTCCGTTGGTGGTCTTAAGACGAGATTAACTTTTTCAGTAACATCCATTTTAATTGAATTTTTTTTGAAAGCGTATAAAGTTTCCAGATTGTTGGTAATGCTAAAGTTACGATTCTAGCTCTTCTAAGGACTTTCTTGGTTTTGTGCTAAGATAGAATGCATGACCACTAATTAGAGTAGCAGCGAGCCACATCTTTGTTCCAAAAATTAAGTTCCACGGTCGCAGGATATCTGGATATTCCACCGCAAGCGCATCAATGTCCGGTGTCTGCCCGTTCAAGATCATCTGCGAAGTAATTTCAGCATTTAATATTGTAAAAGTCCATAATATTTCATACAAGCAAATTATAGTAAATCCTAGTAACATTATCTGAAGAAGCCCCATTCTATAGGAGCGCAAATTGGTTGTCTTCTTCCAACCAATTCTGGTAACACAATACCAGCCTATTATTGTGGAGAAGAAGAGCCAGGTTGAAAGATTTGCAAAGTTTTCAAAGGGGATTTGGGTTTGTACCAGAATCTCTCCCATCACAAACGTCCCATTTTCGTTCCAGTCTTGTGACATGGAGTAAGCACCGAAGACTGTTATGGAAGTCATTATGACAGCACATGTATAGAAGATATAGAGAAATATCTTATATTCTCTGTCATGTTCCTGCAGATGCCGCTCTTTCATTTATTGCGCTAGTAATGATTGCTATAAAAACTCATAGAATTTCTTAATGAAATTTATTAAAGAAACAATTACCAAACCCACTAATTGAAAATTCCTATAAACATTCCTGACATTGATAAGGAAGAAATTCGTGAGGTTACCGCAGTTTTATCAGAAAAATCACTCACTTCATCTTCATTTGAAGGTGGAAAACGCGTCCAACAATTTGAAAAACTATTATCAAAATTTGTCAAATCAAAGTTTGCAGTAGCAGTTAATTCTGGAACTGCAGCGTTGCAGGCTTCTCTATACGCAATTGACGTCAAGTCTGGAGACGAAGTACTAGTACCATCATTTACTTTTGTTGCTACTGCAAATTCCGTTAAATCTGTTGGAGCCAAGCCGGTTTTTGTTGACATTCTAAAAGACAACTATACAATGGATCCAAATGATTTGAGAAAGAAAATTTCAAGACGAACCAAGGCAATAATTCCAGTTCATCTATACGGTCATATGGCTTACATGGATGAGATTTTAGAAGTATCAAAAAAGAAAAACATCAAAATTATTGAGGATGCTTCACAATCGCTAGGCTCAAAATTTAAAGGAAAACATTCTGGAACTTTTTCTCATCTTGGCTGTTTTAGTCTTTATGGTGGTAAGGTAATTACATCCGGTGAGGGAGGTGCTATTGTAACGGATGACAAAAAACTATTTGAAAAACTGAAACAGATTCGCAACCACGGTTTGGCTAAGAATAAACTTACAACCACATTTGGTTTGAATCTTAGGCTTTCTGAGATTAATGCAGCTATAGCAAAAATTCAAATGAAGAAATTACCACGCCTACTAAATGAGCGAAAAAATAATGCGCAAATTCTTACTAATCTTTTAAAAAATTATGATATTATACTACCAAAACAAAGAAAAAACGAAACACTAAACTGGTATCTGTATACAGTTGCTCTAAAAAACAGAGACAAAGTAATGAAAAAACTAAATGCTTCTGGAATAGGAGCAATGATTTACTATTCTCCTCCCATTCACAAAACACCATATTACAAAACCAAATCATGCCTTCCAAATACAGAGTGGGCAGCATCTCACGTACTCAGCTTGCCTGTACATCCAAAAGTAAGAAAGTCAGATTTAGCAAGAATGAAAAAGATTCTCATAGATAGCAGAAACTGAGCTAGTAGCCATCTTTTTGTCGTTGTCTGTTAATTTCATTTTTTCTTTGATACTCCTTTAATATATCATCTGGAGTCAGACCTAGCTCCAGCGAAGCCTGAATCAGAAAGTGCCAAATGTCTATCATCTCTTCCCTAGCTTCCGCTTGATTGAATTCCGTAGGTTTTTTCCACCACTTCCAGTTTGTTGTGCGCTGAAGTTCTACTGCCTCATGGATCATTGCAGTGCACAGAGCTGCAACTCTACCCTCAACGTCATCTGGGTATCTGTCCAAATTCATCATTTTAGTTAGTCCCTTTTGAAGAGAAAAAATTTCCTCTAACTTGTCTTCCATATCACACACAGTTAGTTAACATGTATAACTTTTCAGAAACGAGTCATTTTTTCATACTGAGTTATTCTTTTCTTAATATCTGATTTTTTTATTCGTAACAATACTTCAGGACCGTAGCCTTCAACAGCAAACGAACCCATTACATTACCATAAACCACAGATTTTTTAATTGTAGCAAGATCTGTTTTGTTCTTACTGGTAAGATATCCCATCATCGCGCCAGCAAACGAGTCACCTGCACCAGTAGGATCTACAATCTTTTCTAGGGAAAACGCAGCAGAAGTGAAAATAACATCTTCAAAGAACATAAGTGAACCATGTTCGCCTTTTTTAATAATAACATACTTTGCTCCCCACCCCATAATTTTTTTGGCACATTTGATTAGATTGAACTCCTTAGTTAGCAGTTTTGCCTCCTCATCATTAATCACAACCGCATCGACACTTTTGAACATCTTAACCACGGATGCCCTCTTGGTATATATCCAAAAATCTATTGTGTCACACATAGAAAATTTTACATTGTCAAATTCGGTAATCAATGATGTATTTTGATCAGGATCATTGTTGGCAAGATACACAAACTTTGATTTTTTATAATCTTCGGGAACAACAGGCTTGAAGTTTTTTAATACGTTTAGATCAGTACGCAGAGTAGTTCTTAAGCTCAGAGTATTGTCATAACTTCCAGAATATCGAAAAGTCTTGCCATCCTTTATAGAAAGGCCCTTCAAGTCAAGGCGTTCAGCAAGAATTTTGTGATATTTTTTTGGAAAGTCTTTTCCTACAACGGCAATCAGTCTAGGCTTAACAAAAAAACTGGCTGAAATACTAGCAAAAGTTGCGGCGCCTCCAAGCACATCTTTTAACACCTTAGTTGGTGTCCTGATGGTGTCAAGTGCTGTTGAGCCAAAAACGGTTAGCATCAATATCGGACATATTATTTTGTATAAATCCCTTTCAGAAGTCTGGAGTAAGCAATGTCTAAAAATTTTGATGCATTCTTTAAGCAACTTAGAGCTAACAAAATAAATGAAAATTTAAGACTGTGATGTTATTGGCTAAAATTAAACTCAGAATTGGGGATAATGAAATTGAAATTGACTCCAGAGATTTTTATATAGATAACCATACCATAGGAAAAGTTATTGAAAACATTACTATGCTTTTGCAAGAAAGTAGTGCAAGAATCATGCCACACTCAACTGAATACGGTGTTGGGGAAAGTAACGCTCTAAGTTCGCTCGAAAACGCTGAGGTTTATGAACCGGAATTTGGAGAGCCAGTTTTTGTACCACTAAATGAATTACATGGAAAGCTGTTGATTCTATCAAAAAACTCTTTTTTTGACAAGCCTAGAACTGTATCAGAGACCGTAAATGAGTTGAGAGAACATGGATGGATTGCAAACCCATTAGACGTATCCAAGATACTTGCAAAGATGGCATTTAGTAAGGAACTTAGAAAAGGCAAACAGGCTGATAGAAGTTTTTACTTTGTCCAAAAAGAACTGTTAGCAAATTAAACCGTCTTTATTATTCAGATATTGTAACTTCAAGCATTTTGGCTTCCTGTTTTGGACAGTCATTACCATCTCTAGGAAGTTTTTCTATCTTATGTGCAACATCCATTCCTTCTGTTACCTTTCCAAAAACAGTATATTTACGATCCAATGCATGTGTATTGTCATCTGATGTAACTATGAAAAATTGTGAGCCTGCACTGTTAGGATCTGTTGCTCTTGCCATTGAAACAATTCCTTCTAAATGTGACTGTGAACTAAATTCTGCATTAATACTGTGCCCTGGTCCGCCCATTCCCCATTGACTTTTCATGTTTGGGTCTTTTGTATTTGGGTCTCCACCTTGAATCATAAATCCAGGAATGACTCTATGAAACAAAGTTCCATCATAAAACCCATCTTTTGCCAGTTTAACGAAATTTCTTACTGTTTCTGGCGCTATATCAGACATCAGATTAAATTTTATATTTCCAAAACTAGTTTTTATTATAGCGTCAGTCATTTTCTTTGATTTTTAATTTTAGCTTAAGAATCTTTGGGACGTATTTATAAAAAATTCTTACTACTTCCTAAAATAAATAATTACATCTGACAGATTTTTTAAACTAGTTTTATATAGAACAACAGAAAACTATTTCTGTGAATCGTACAAATCAAAGCACCATTATTAAAGAAGCAATCAATTCTTTGCTTGACGACGGTATTACAGACAAACAAGACATTTACTCGAAAGTTGTTGATAAATTGGGCGTTCCAAGACCTACTGTGAGACGTGTCGCTAGAGATTTTAGAAACGAATTGCTTACTAAAATCAAAATATTACAATCTGAAACCCAGCAAACTACTGTTCCTACTGTTTAAAATATAGCACTTAATTTTTTTACCGTTCTAAAAATTTATCATTATCGTTATATTCAACCAATTTTTTTGAATCGTATGGGTTATGTCTTTAATCACTTAGCTACTCTAGTTTGTGGCGTCTTTGCATCCGTTTTGACTCTACTTTGGCCCATGCTTGTGGATTATGCCGAGGCGCTAGATGTTGTATTCATCTTGGCTGTACCCATCATGTGGTTCTTAACTGCTGTCTGTTTTGTAGCACAGAGAAGTGCAGATTACATGCATGGACATGAACCCAGTCATAAATCTGCCAAAAAACCAGTCTATACTGCTGATGGAAATAAAACTGGATAAAACTGTCATTAACAATGTTCACATTTGTGTGCATCGTTGTGGTTTTCTTTGCAGCCAGGGCAACTGACAGCGCCTCCTAGGTGGCATTTACAAGCACAAACATCAGATTTTTCCATATGCTGATAATCATATTAGTCCTAATAGGTTTTCAAATTGTTAGAAATCATAACCAAATTCAAAGACGGGCTTGGAGGGCTTCGATCCCTCGACCTGTAACTTAGGAGGCTACCACGCTATCCATATTGCGCGTCTTTCGACTCTGCGCCACAAGCCCAGCAAAAAAAACACAAGTAACAATTTAACAGTGACGCTTTTGTCCCGGTTAAGGGACTTCAATACCTGTATTATTGCCTTAAAGTAGTTAAGTTTTGATCAGATTTATCAGAAACGGGAACAACGATCAGATTTTGTTCAAACCGCTTTTAATTTCTAGAAATTGAATAAAAGAAAACTGCGTGGTTTATTTGTGAGCCTCTAATACAGCCTCTATCAGTGAACATAAAGTTTAAAGTAATTATATTGTTTTTGGTAATGATTGGGACATTTATCTCCCCTACTTTTGCACAACAGTTTAAAGAACCAAATTATAAAATACGTGGCGGAGAAGTTTTAGGTTTTGAGCTAGACCCAGATACTACATCCCTAATAATTTCGCTAGATCAAAGAGCCAGAGGGGAATTAACCATAACATTACCAAGAAATTTGATCGATGCAAAAATTGGTTCTGAGGATACAGATTTTATCATCCTAGTCGATGGTGCTTTTAAACACGATCCCATG
>Ga0257113_1000292_pt1 | contig 16139 bp, 10 predicted proteins | sample LP_taG_4_FD_191568 | JGI IMG/M metagenome (GOLD analysis project Ga0257113, IMG submission 191568) | Marine microbial communities from Northeast Subartic Pacific Ocean, Canada - LP_J_2015_P26_2000m | ecosystem: Environmental > Aquatic > Marine > Oceanic | place: Canada: Northeast Subartic... | reverse complement strand
TGCGTTTCTGCGCTACCGACTCTTTCAATTTCGCCGCTCTCTAGCACTCTCAATATTTTTGCTTGAAGAGAGGCGCTCATGTCTCCGATTTCATCAAGAAATATTGTTCCTCCATTTGCAATTAAAAACTTTCCATCCTTTCGCTCATCCGCCCCAGTAAAAGAACCCTTCTCATGTCCAAAAAGCTCACTCTCTAAAAGCTCAGAAGGAATGGCAGGGCAGTTAACCGATATTAGCGGTTTTTTACTACGTTTGCTCGTATCATGCATAAACTTTGCTGTTAGATTTTTTCCAGTACCGCTTTCGCCATGTAATATGGTAATAACATCTTTTTCCTGGATCTGAAGCAGCAACGTATAAATTTTCTGCATCGAGTCTGACACTCCCAGAATTGTACCTAGTCCGTGTGAGTTAACCTGTAGTCTCTGATTTTTACTCAGCCCTCTGCTAAAGCTAATAAAAGTACTACAACTATTTAGAAGCTCATTAAAATGTTCTACCGAAGATCCTTTTGGCTCAAACCATCCTGAGAGTCCGTTTTCAAAGTTGGCAAGTATTTCAGCTCTGCGCTTGTCTGATCGTATTATTGCAATGACCGGAGTCTTACTATAGTGCTCTAATTGTTTAATCAGGTTACTAGGATCCATCAGGGGCAATTGGTCTTCGATAATAACCGCACTGTATTTATTTGCACGATCAGATAATGCATTCAGCGCAATAATACCATTCTGAACAGCATCAATTTTTTTATCAGATTCAGTCACAGTCTGTTTTATATCAAATGAGTCACCAACGTATAATACTGTATCCATTATACTCTTTCCGTTCCCAGGGTTTCTAATATTTCCTGTAAAGAGGTGTCACCGCGCTGTGCTTTTATTAGACCATCATGTATTAAAGAAAACATACCAGACTTTATCGCCTGTTCCCTAATAACATGCCCAGGTTGGTGCTCCATTACAAGGTCTGCTATCTTATTATTCATTCGTATAAGCTCAAACAAGCCTATTCGGCCCCGATACCCTGTGTTTCTGCAAGATAGGCAGCCTACAGCACGATAGAATTCCATACTCTCATCTACCTCTAGACCAAAGCTTGTTAGTTCCTCTGGCTCTACCATATGCTTTTCACGGCATTCTTTACACAATTTTCTAACTAGTCTTTGCGAGAGGATGCCCTTTACTGTTGAGGTAATAAGAAAAGGCTCCATCCCCCAGTTTAAGAGTCTCGTGAATCCAGCGGCAGAATCATTAGTGTGGATAGTACTGAATACAAGGTGACCAGTAAGCGCAGCCCTAATTGCAAGCTCTACTGTTTCCTCATCCCGAACCTCTCCAACCATTATGATATCAGGGTCTTGTCTCAGGATGGCTCTTAGTGCAGATGCAAAGGTAACCCCAGATCTTCTGTTGACCTGTGCCTGGTTTATGTTATCCAGGTCAAACTCAATCGGGTCTTCTATTGTAACTATATTAACATCGGGCCTGTCCATTTTACTTAGAGTGGAGTAAAGAGTAGTCGTCTTACCACTACCAGTAGGCCCTGATACGAGTACGATACCCTCACCGCCAATTAGCATGTTCTCAAACTGGTTTAGTGTGTCTTTCTCAAAGCCTAGGCCATCAAGGTTATGCATTGCTTCTGATATATTCAGTAGCCTTAGTACAGATTTTTCTCCATAAAGCGTAGGATAGGTTGAAACACGTAGATCAAGACGATCATCCTGCAAATCAAATAAGATTCTACCATCCTGCGGTCTTCTTGACTCAGCAATGTCCATATTACCCATGATCTTTATTCTTGAGGTAAGAGGGGTTGCAATAGAAACAGGAAGCGTCTGAAAATCAACCAGCTTTCCATCAATCCTGAACCTTACTCTTATATCACCCTCGCGAGTTTCTATGTGTATATCACTCGCTTTATATCTGGCGCTGGTTTCAATAATATTATCAACAAGCTGGACAATTCTTGTATCATCAATGTCATCAATGCTAACGTTCTCATCATCAAATATTGTAAGCGTTGACATGCCATAGTATATGTCGATCGCAGATTGCAGTTCATTATCTGTTACAATTAAAGGCTCTGCTTTGAGCCCCGATGCGTTTCGTGCGGCATTAATCGGTTCTGAATCAATCGGGTCCACAATAGCAACGTTTAAGGTATTATTAAGTTTAAAAACTGGGAGCACATTATACTCTCTTACGATTCTTTCTGGAATCATACTTAGCACAGACTCATCAACTTCAAAATGCCCAAGTTCTATTGTTGGTATATGTAGCTGTTGACTTAGAAACCGGTTTCTTGTTTTTTCATCAATCAGGCCAGCATTAATCAATACTTCTCCCAGGTAACCGCTGTTTGTCTCTTTGGATTGTTTTAACAGTGCCTGTTCTAACTGTTCAGGCTCAAGGATTCCTGCCTCAAGAAGAAGTAAACCTATATTTTTTCTACGAGTGAGAGCCATTAAAAGAAATAATCTCCGGTCCACATATTTGTAAAGTACCAGTTAATAATATGATTCCCGCCGCCAACAGTTTTTGTTAGAATAGTTAGTAAGGTTCCTGCTGCAATAGAAGGGCCAAAGGGGATCATATGGTCTTCGCCTACTTCTTTTGCCAGTAAAAGTATGATGCTCATCATTGCAGCAAAAATAAAACTTAAAAACAGTGCTAAAAGCGATAGCTCAGTTCCAAGAAAAGAGCCTAATACCAGTCCTAATTTTATATCGCCAAAACCAAGTGCTTCTTTTCGAAAAACCCAGGTGCCAATAGCTCCCATTATAAATAGGGTTCCTCCAAATGCAAATACACCATATACTCCTTCTAGAATAGAGATCGGTATCAGATTGAAAGCATGTGAAATAATAGAAATCACTAGACCAAAAATGACAAACCCATTCGGGATAATAAAATAATCGATATCGATAAAAGTAATCGCGATCAACATGTAACATAATAATACAATAACTACAAACTCAAGCGATGGGCCATAGATGCTCAGCAGCATGATTGTCAATAGTCCGCAGATTATTTCAATCAATGGATATCTGATGCTAATATCTGCCTTACAGTTCCTACATTTTCCTAGAAGTAGTATGTAGCTTAAGACAGGTATATTATCATACCAGGCGATTTGTGTTCCGCACCCAGTACACTTTGATCTTGGTTTAACAATTGATTTATTATTTGGCAGTCTGTATATGATTACATTCAAGAAGCTTCCAACGGCGAGTCCAATGATCAATGCATACGCCTGCATAAATGGGTATAGATCTTTAATCATTTGTGTTTTCCTCTTTAATTAATTCAATAACATCTTTTAATTGGAATGGCTTTTCTAGCATATTGTCTGCACCGCTTTGTTTAAACATCTTATCGATAGCTGGCCCGGATGAACTACTCATAATAATAATTTTTGTTTCTCTATGCCTATCGTCAGATTTTATAAGTTTAGAAAGCTTGTACCCACTTATATAAGGAAGCAGATCGTTAGCAATAACAACATTTGGACTCTCATTGCCTGCTCTAACATAACCGTCATATCCATCAGGGGCAGTGATAACTAGATAGCCACTTTCTTTTAGTCCACTAGCGATATGGTCTATTGATTTTTCATCGCTGTCAACAACAAGTATAGGTTGTGGTAATGCCTCAGACATAATTATTTATTTAATTTTATTTTTTTAGTGCACAATAAGGTGCTACTTACCTCGATTACCCTGAATATAATAACAAAATTATACACAGCAACAATAAAATGTATCATTTTATGACAGCAAAATTTTTTGAACATATCTAATTGTTTTATTTTGTTACACAATATTCAATGATATATAACTAAATATCAGACCTTTCTTTATTTTTATGATATTCATTGGCTGGTAAATAAATTTAGATTGTTATTATTATGTCAATATTTACTGCTCTACCTCCTTCTTTTACAAAATCAGAGATCAAGATTATTGTTTTTAATATTTTTGGTTTAAAAGTAGAAGTAAAAATATTGGAAAGTGATCGTGACCAGAATTTTTATTTATCTAATAATAACGCTGAAGAATTTGTATTAAAAATTTATAATCCTAGCGAGTCTATTGATATAATAAATATGCACACAAATGCTTTAGATCATATTCAGAAATATAGTTCTGATTTCATTGAAGCGCCAAAAATAATCAATACGATTCATGGAGCGAAGGTTGGTAGAATAAAAAATAATTATATAGAATATATTTTACGTTTAGTGACCTATATAAATGGAATCCAATTCAAAGATATTGATAAAGAATCTATATCGTACTCTCAGCTAGGCTCATTTATTGGGCGACTTGATGGAGTACTAGAATCATTTTCAGACCCTTCAGCAAAAAGAATATTCCCTTGGGACATTAAGAATATTGATTTTCTTCGGAAACATTCCAAAATATTTAATGATAAAAAAAAGGAAACAATAATTTCTTACTATATTAAAGAATATGAGAAAAATATATTACCTAAACAGCATTTACTAAGAAATAGTATTATACATAACGATTGTAATGATCATAATATAATTGTCAATAATGATAACAAAATAAAAGGTATAATTGATTTTGGAGATATGGTATATACATATGTTGCTGGAGAACCAGCTGTGTGTATAGCTTACGCAGTGCTTGGTAAGGATGAGCCATTCTCAATTGCAGGTAAAATATTAAAAGGCTTTTGTAAAACCTATCCTTTATTAGAAGATGAAATAAATTCGATTATTTATCTTGTTTGTATCAGGCTTTCTATTTCCGTGACGATGGCAAAATATCGCAGTGAGATATTCCCAGAAAACAAATATCTTACGGTGTCTAATATAAAGGCATGGGAGTTTTTATATTACATGTATGAAGAAAACCTAGAGGATTGGTCAGATAGATTGGTTCAATATGTCAGAGTATAATGATATCATTAGTAAGCGTAGGAAATACTTAGCTCCTTCACTTAGTCTATCTTATGATGAACCTCTACATATTGTTCGAGGGAAAGGACAGTATTTGTATGATAGTAATGGTAAAGAATATTTAGATGCCGTTAATAATATAGCTCATGTGGGTCACTGCCATCCTAGAGTTATTGAAGCTGCGAATGTGCAAAGTAAGCAGCTAAATACAAACACCAGATATCTACATAATTCTGTTTTGAATTATGCTCAAAATCTTTCACAAACTTTACCTGATGAACTAGAGGTCTGTTATTTTACTAATTCCGGCAGCGAGTCAAATGACCTAGCACTTCGTATTGCCCGCTTATATAGTAATAGTTACGAGTCAATTGTGCTATCTGGTGCTTATCATGGCCACACTTCTTCCCTGATTGACATTAGTCCGTACAAGTTTTACGGCCCCGGGGGAAGTGGTAAACAAGATTTTGTTCATGTAATACCTGTGCCTAATGTTTTTAGAGGAGAGCATACGTTGAAAGGGGTCAAACCTGAACAGTATTATGCTGATCTTATAAAAAAAACTATTACAAAGATTAGACAAAAAGGAAAGCGTTTAGCGTTTTTCATTGTAGAACCGATAATGGGTTGTAGTGGGCAAATTATTTTACCCGCCTCATTTATGATTGAAGCTTTTAAAAGTGTAAAAGAAGCAGGTGGTTTGTGTATTGTTGATGAGGTACAAATCGGTTTTGGTCGCGTCGGGTCACATTTCTGGGGATTTGAAATGAGCGGTGTTATCCCGGATATTATTACAATTGGGAAATCTATTGGCAATGGTCACCCCCTTTCTGTTGTTATTACAAAAAAAAATATCGCAGAAGTATTTAATAATGGAATGGAATATTTTAACTCATTTGGAGGGAACCCTGTTTCCTGCGAAATTGGACAAACAGTTTTAGATATTATTAAAGAAGAAGATCTACAAAAAAATGCGTATGAGACAGGAACTTATTTATTAACTGGTTTGAAGGATTTAAAAGATAAACACAATATTATTGGTGATATCAGAGGATGCGGACTGTTTATAGGGATTGAACTAATTAAAAACTACGAAAATATGTTGCCCGCAGCTCATGAGGCAGAATTGGTCGTAAATCAAATGAAACAAAAAGGCGTTCTCATAAGCTCAGACGGGCCAGATCATAATGTGTTAAAAATAAAACCACCCTTAGTTTTTAATAAAAATAATGCGGACTATTTGTTAGAATCTTTGGAGGCTGTTATGGTAGATAATAACTTCAGAGTTTAATTATGACTAAGCAGGCTCTAATTATAATAGGTATTTTATTTTTAGTTGGAGCATTAATTTTAATTAATAATAATAAAAAAAAGGTATTGGCTCACGATTGGGAAAATCAATCAATCTATAATATTAATCGTGAAGATCCAGTTGCATATTTTATGCCCTTTGAGACAGAACGGTATGCATTGAATGGAGATCCAGAAAAATCTAAATTTTTTAAGTCATTAAATGGGAAATGGAACTTTTATTTTTCAAATAATCCAGATCAGAGACCGAAGGCCTTTTACAAGCCTGATTTTGATATTTCGGATTGGAATACGATTGATGTTCCAGGACACTGGGAGCTCCAGGGCTGGTCTCAGCCTATATACCTTGATGAAGAATATCCTTTCCCCCCAAACCCTCCTAAAGTACCCAATAAAAGAAATGAAGTAGGGTCTTACCGCAGATCCTTTCATTACCCGGCATACTGGAGGGGGCGTGATATTTTTATTCGATTTTCTGGCGTAAGATCAGCCTTTTATATTTGGATTAATGGACAAAAAGTGGGATATAGTCAAGGGTCGAAGACTCCTGCTGAATTCAATATAACTCCGTTTATAAAAAATGGACAAAACAGTGTATCTGTTGAGGTATATAGATTTTCCGATGGAAGTTATTTGGAGGGGCAAGACACATGGAGACTCAGTGGGATTGAGAGAGATGTACATATTTATTCAGTTCCTAAGACGAGGATATCAGACTTTTTTGTACAAGCTCGATTAGATACAACATATAATAATGGAATCTTCAAACTTGGTATTGATCTAACCAGCAACGGGACAAGCACAGGAAAACATGTAATCAGAGCTTTATTATCCAGCCTTGGTACCAAAATGGAAACAGTTTATGATACTACTTATAAAACGAAGGTTGATAGCGCTCAAACAATATGGTTTGAAAAGAATATTGAAAAGGTAATGCAGTGGAATGCTGAACAGCCTAATCTTTATCAACTACAATTAACAATATCAGATCCGTTTGGCAAAATACTCCAGAGTTTCACGCAACAAGTTGGATTTAGACAAATAGAAATAGTTGACGGTATCCTAACATTAAACGGTAATGTAATTACGCTACGTGGGGTAAACAGGCATGAGTGGGACCCAGTAAAAGGAAGATCGATTAATGAAAAAAGCATGATCAATGATATTACTATTATGAAAAAAAATAATATAAATGCAGTACGATGCAGTCACTATCCTAATCAAGAACGCTGGTACGAGTTATGCAACGAATATGGTCTGTATGTTGTAGATGAGGCAAATATTGAGGCACATGGAATGCGATTTCATGACAAAGGCTATGAAGAATTGACCAATGACACCACATGGACTGGTCAATGGCTGGATAGAGGAAGACGTATGGTGGAAAGAGATAAAAATCAGCCCTGCATTATTATGTGGTCTATGGGCAATGAGGCAGGAGACGGTGAGAACTTTAAGACACTATACGATTGGATAAAAAATCGGGATAGTACTAGACCAGTAGTCTATGAGCCTGCGAGGGAGAGAAGTCACACAGATATTACTTTCCCAATGTATAAGAATCTGGAATACATTTCTAACTATGCTAAAAGGTATCCACAAAAACCATTAATCCTATGTGAGTATGCTCATGCTATGGGAAACAGTGTTGGGAATCTACAAGATTACTGGGACACTATTGATAAGTATGAATCATTACAGGGTGGTTTTATCTGGGATTTTGTAGATCAGACAATTTTTAAAACTACAGATAATAATAAAGAATATTGGGCATATGGAGGTGACTTTAAGGGTTCTTTTATAGAAAATGATTCGAATTTTTGTGCAAACGGTTTGCTAGCTGCTGACCGCACACCAAATCCCCATATGAATGAGGTAAAAAAAGTTTATCAGCCTATTAAATTTGAATCGATTGACCTTTCTAATGGGAAAATAAAAATAACAAATAAATATAATTTCAATAATCTTAGTCACTTAAAATTTACTTATAAGATTATTGCTGATGGTAAAGCAGAAATCTCAGGAGAATTAACCTCTTTAGATTTAACACCTGGAGAGTCAAAATCTTTAACATTCAACCTGTTTTCAATTATACCAAAGCCTGGCATTGAATACTTTCTTCGGTTAGAAGCAAAAACAAAAAGTGCTGATAATTTAGTACCAAAAAATTATTTAGTTGCATGGGAACAATTTAGGTTGCCAATTAGTCGGCATACGATTCCAATAGCCCCAACAGAATTTTTACCAGTATCTGTTGAATTCGTTAATGAATCAATATTAGTCAAGGGTGATGATTTTAAAATTTTTTTTAGCCAACAAAATGGATTCATAGAGCAATTTAAATACAGAAATATTCCATTATTAAAAACATCTTTAGAACCATTCTTCTGGAGGGCACCTACAGATAATGATCTAGGAAACGGTATGCCAGAAAGGTGCGCAGTCTGGAAAAATGCGCACCAAGAGTTGTTATTACAGTCTTTAGACACTTCTATCAATAATAATACAGCTATGATTGATGCTATATATTTTCATGAAAAAACGGAGACACAGCTTAAAATTGTTTACTTAGTCTATGGAAATGGGAGAGTAAAAATAAAGCAAACATTATATCCATCCGGAAGCCTTCAGCCTGAGCTGCCTAGATTCGGAATGAAAATGACGTTACCAAAAAACTTTAAATATGTTGAATGGTTTGGAAGAGGACCTCATGAGAGCTATTGGGATCGAAAAACATCTGCAGCAGTTGGGATATACTCAGGAAAGGTTTGGGAACAGACATTTGCCTATGTGAGACCACAAGAAAATGGAAACAAGACTGATGTGCGGTGGATGAGCTTGTCTAATGGCTCAGTGGGCCTAATGGCAAAAGGGTTTCCAAGGTTTGACTGCAGCGTTCATCAATACCCATATTCTTTACTGGATTACAATCCGAATAGCCAGCGCCATGGCAAGATTGATATTACACCCAGTGATCAGATAGACTGGCTTATTGATTTTAAACAGATGGGCGTTGGCGGTGATAACAGCTGGGGAGCAAGAACCCATGATAAATACACTTTGCCAGTGGACACAACAATATATAACCTTGAATATGCTCTTATCCCTTTTAACAAAGAAAATGATTTAAGACAATTATCAAGAATTAATATAGAAGAATAAAAAAAGGACTCCCGATGGATATAATTTCAATTGTTTCATTTATTATTGCTACAGCTTCTGTAGCTATTTTCACATATATTATTGTTTCAAAGATGAAAAAGTCTGACAGTGCAACTGAGGAATATTTCACTGGTGGAAGAGCACTCGCATGGCCAATAGTCGCCGGTTCATTGTTACTAACAAACCTTTCCACTGAACAGTTAGTTGGATTAAACGGGGATGTTTTTGGTGATAAGGCTCTGGTAGGAATAGCCTGGGAAGCATTGGCTGCGTTTGCTATGATTGCAACTGCTCTATTATTTCTTCCTACATATTTAGCCAGTGGTTTTACAACAACTCCTGCATTTTTAGAAAAAAGATTTGATAAAATGACTCGAAGTATGGTCTCAGGACTATTTTTGTTTGGATATGTTACGGTATTACTTCCTGTTGTTCTTTATACAGGTTCTCTAGCACTTATTACAATGTTTGACCTTAATATTTCTATCTGGTTAGTAGCAGCAGCGATAGGCACTCTTGGCAGTTCATATGCTATTTTTGGTGGTCTAAAGTCTGTCGCAGTCAGTGACACATTAAATGGCATTGGACTTCTTATTGGTGGTCTGGCCATTCCATTTTTAGCTCTGATATCGTTAGGCGGTGGATCCTTTTTTGAAGGGCTCTCGATTTTGGGAACAGATAACCCTGAGTATTTAAGGGTGCTTACCCAGAATAACTTAGAAGGGAAGCCAGTTACGGTGCCCTGGCCCACGCTATTAACTGGTATGATGTTTATTCAGATTTTTTACTGGTCTACCAATCAGGTTATTGTTCAGAGGGCAATGGCCGCAAAAAGTCTAGCTGAGGGGCAAAAAGGTGTTCTGTTTGCGTCTGCCATGAAATTAGTTGGACCAATCATGCTCTGTCTTCCAGGAATAATTGCCTTACACATGCCCGACCTAATTATTGAAAAACAGGATCAGGTATATGGTGCTGTTGTCAGGCATGTGCTTCCAGACTGGTCTCTTGGACTTTTTGCTGCTGTTTTAATGGGTTCGATCTTAAGCTCATTTAATAGCGCTCTAAATAGTGCATCTACATTATTCTCATTACAGTTCTATAAGGGCTATATAAATAAGAATGCATCGGATCAGGAAGTGGTCTCAACGGGAAGAACTTTTGGTATTGGGCTTGCTGTTGCATCTATAATTATTGCACCTTTACTATCGCAGCTTGATTCAATATTCCAGTATCTTCAAAAGGTTAACGGCATATACAGTGTTCCAATTATTGCTATATTTTTATTAGGTATTCTCACTAAACATATTCCTGCAATCGGAGCGAAGATTGGCATGGCAGTAGGGTTTATCTCATACGCCTATTTTGTTTTTTCCCCGGTAGAAAATTTTCATTGGCTCCATACTTATTTTATCAGCTTCACCTGGTCGATAATGGTGATGTTATTAATTGGTTATTTAAAACCCAAGACTGAAGAAGAGATTAAAGCGAGCGATAAGCGAGATCCGGCACCGGTAGATATGACACCTTGGGTGAAGGCGAAAGAAGCATCTATTGCTATTGTTGGTACGACTTTTGCAATATATCTGTTTCTAAGTTGGGCAGCCTCATAAAGTTTTTTGTATAATTTTATTATGACTAATGTCTCTAAAATATTAGAGTGGAGACCTCCTGCTGATTGGTTAGAAATAAAAACAATAGATGTACACACAGGTGGTGAGCCGCTTAGAATCATTATAGATGGTTATCCTTTATTATCTGGAGAAACGATCTTAGAAAAGCGGCAATGTGCAAAAGAAAATTTCGACTATATCCGTAAGGCATTAATGTTAGAGCCACGTGGTCATGCGGATATGTATGGTGCAATAATCACAGAACCTGAAACGAACGAGGCTGATTTTGGTGTTATTTTTATGCACAATGATGGATACTCGACCGGGTGCGGTCATGCAGTTATTGGGATTACAAAAACCTTTGTTGAGACAGGTTTGGTTAAAAAGGATGAGCCTGAGACAAGGATCAGGATGGACGTTCCATCTGGTCATATCACCTCATTTGCTCAGGTTGAGGATGGCAATGTTATTTCTGCTAGGTTTATTAACGTGCCATCTTTTGTTGAGCTGCTAGATGCACAAATAGAAGTAACTAACCATGGAAAAATAAAGTATGATCTTGCTTTTGGCGGTGCATACTATGCTATAGTAAATGCGGATAGTTTTGATCTAGAATTTGAGCCTGAGAATGTTAATGAGATTATTGATATTGGGATGGATATAAAACGCTCTATTATGAATAAGATCAATATTATACATCCAACGGAACCCGAAATGAATTTTCTATATGGCACCATATTTACTTCTAAGTCTAAGAATAAAAGTAATCATAGTAGAAATGTTTGTGTTTTTGCCAATGGTGAGGTCGACAGAAGCCCAACAGGAACAGGTGTTAGCGCTAGAGCTGCTGTCCATTATGCACGTGAAGAAATTAAACTAGGCGAAGCAGTTACGATTGAAAGTATTATTGGGTCGACATTCACAGTCAGTGTAATTGAAGAAACAAAGATAGGTCAATACAATGCTGTCATCCCTCAGGTTCTTGGTACCGCAAATATTATAGGTAAGAATACTTTCTGGATTGATCCTTTAGATGCCAAAGGTCAGGGCTTTTTACTGAGATAAATTTAATATGCCAAAAAAAATTAATCGTAGAAACTTTCTTAAATCATCTGCCCTAGTTGGTGCATCAGCTGCCCTGTTTTCATCTAAAACAATAGGATCAATCAGCTCTGACAAAAAATTGAGATTGGGTGTTATAGGTACTGGACTTCGTGGGCAGTGGATGATTCATCTATCGCTACAGAGGAAGGATGTTGATGTTAGAGCGATTTGTGATATTGACTCTGATATGATTAATAAAACACTCAACATCATTAAAAAAGAAGAAGGCACTCCTCCTGATGTGTATAAAAATGGAGACCATGATTTTTTGAACCTTGTAAAAAGAGATGACCTTGACGCTGTTTATATTGCTACACCATGGGAGTGGCATCACCCGATGGCAATTGCCGCAATGCAAGAAGGGAAACATGTAGGAACAGAGTGTCCGGCTGCGTTAACCGTTTCAGAGCTATGGGACCTGGTTAATACCTCTGAGAGGGTAAATAGACATTGTATGTTGATGGAGAATGTTTGCTATCGTCGTGATGTAATGGCAGTACTGAATATGGTTCGTAAAGGAGTATTTGGTGAGCTTCTTCATTGCCAGGGAGGCTACCAGCATGATTTGCGAGATGTAAAATTCAATAACGGTAGACAGCCTTATGGTGGGGGATTGGAGTTTAATGAAAAAGGGTATAGTGAGTCTAAGTGGAGGACACAACACTCTATACAAAGAAACGGAGATCTATATCCTACCCATGGTATTGGACCTATAAATACAATGCTAGACATAAACAGGGGGAACCGTTTTGTTCATCTGACTTCAACCGCGTCACAATCCAGAGGCTTGAACAAGCATATTGTTGACCAAGGAGGCTCAAGTCATCCCCATGCGAAAATAAAATTTAATCTGGGAGATGTTGTTACCTCTGTTATTAAGTGTGCAAATGGTCAAACTGTAGTCCTCAGTCATGATACGAGTTCACCACGTCCATACAGTTTAAACTTTCGTGTACAAGGGACAGAAGGGATTTGGATGGTTGATAACAACTCGATATATCTTCAGGCTTTTAGTAAGGATGAACATCAGTGGGAGTCAGATGAAGCGTATTTACAGAAGTATGACCATCCATTATGGCGCCGGTTTGAGCAACAGGCCGCTGGCTCAGGTCATGGGGGGATGGACTTTTTTATATTGAATGCTTTTGTGGAGCCACTAAAACGGGGACTAAGACCTCCGCTAGATGTGTATGATGCGGCAAGCATGAGCGTTATTAGTCCTCTATCAGAAAAATCGATACGTCTTGGAAGTTCACCCGTGAAATTTCCAGATTTTACTAGAGGTAAATGGAAAACCAATAAACCAATTTTTGGATTAAACCAAGAGTACTAATAAATGAATCTTTCGCAGCTCGATTGGGCAGTCATTGGTTTTTATTTTCTGCTATCAATCATTATAGGAATATTGGGAGCAAAAAAGGCAGGCAAGGATGCCCGCTCTTTTTTTTTAGCTAGTGGGAATATGCCATGGTGGTTGCTTGGGGTTTCTATGGTTGCGACCACATTTTCAACAGACACACCTAACCTTGTTACAGACTTAGTTCGTCAAAATGGAGTAAGTGGTAACTGGGTCTGGTGGTCTTTTCTTTTGACAGGAATGTTGACAGTATTTGTTTATGCTAAACTTTGGCACCGATCTGGCGTTTTAACAGATGTAGAGTTTTACGAGCTAAGGTATGGTGGTAAGCCTGCTGCTTTTCTACGCGGATTTAGAGCAATATATTTGGGTCTTATTTTTAATGTTTTGGTAATGGGTGCGGTCAGTCTTGCTGCTATAAAATTTGGTGAAATAATATTAGGTTGGCCTGGTTGGCTTACGCTTTTAATTGCCTGCTCGATTACTCTTTTATATAGTGCGCTAGGCGGACTAAGAGCTATAATCATTACTGATTTTTTTCAATTTATCTTAGCCATGATAGGTTCAGTCTGGGGATGCATATATATTCTTGATCTTGAACAGATAGGTGGTATCCAAAACCTCATACAGCATCCACATGTGAAAGATAAAATATCATTACTCCCAGATTTTTCTAATCCTGATATATGGGTTCCTACACTTTTCATTCCGCTAGCTGTCCAGTGGTGGGCAAGCTACTATCCTGGCGCAGAGCCTGGCGGTGGCGGATATATTGCGCAAAGAATGTTGTCTGCAAAGAATGAGACCAATGCTGTTTGGGCATCACTTCTTTTTAACATAGCACACTATGCTATACGACCCTGGCCTTGGATACTAATTGCTCTTTCATCTTTAATTATTTTTCCAGAGCTAAGTGACATAAGATATAAGTTTCCTGAGATATCGGAAAATAAACTCGGACATGATATTGCTTATCCTGCTATGCTTACTCTTTTACCATCCGGGTTGTTAGGCTTAGTTGCAGCATCGCTTATTGCTGCGTTTATGAGCACAATGTCAACCCAGGTAAATCTTGGAGCCAGTTATTTGGTAAACGATTTTTATTATAGATTTATTGATTCTAATGCTAGCCAGAAGGAGCTGGTCTTGGTGGGAAGAATTTTTACGGTTCTTTCTATTATTCTTGGAGCAGTGACAGGTCTTCTGCTTACAAGCGCTGAACAAGCATTTTCATTATTATTATTACTGGGCTCAGGAACCGGACTGATCTATATATTACGATGGTTCTGGTGGCGTATAAGCGCTTACACTGAGATAATCGCTATGGTCAGCTCACTAATCATTGCCAGTTATCTTAATTTTTTTAATAAAAGCTTACTTGGGTGGGAAAAGATAGTGGTTGGTGCATTTGTTACAACCTCGGTTTGGATTTTTGCTACATTTTTTGCGCCCACAGAGAGGAGGGAAACCTTAGAAAGTTTTGTAAAAATAATAAATCCTGGTGGGCCAGGCTGGAAACTGTATTCTGATTCTAAAAATGGTGACCAATGGTCTCTCCCAAATAGTTTGTTGTTAATGTTTTTAGGAACAGTTTTGGTTTTTTCAGTGCTAATGGGAATAGGAAACCTTATCTACTCTGAATCATTAATAGGAATTATTTTATTTACAGTTGCTGGGCTGTCGGCATTAGGAATCTATAGGCTATGGAAATAAGTACTCCAGGCAGAGTTTGCCTTTTTGGAGAGCACCAAGACTATCTTGGCCTGCCTGTATTGGCAATGGCTATATCTTTGCGTTCAGCGATAAGGGGTACATATCGGAATGATTCTATGGTGATTATCCACAAGCCTGATATTGGTAAAATTGAAAAATTTAGTTTTAATAATCTAGAATATGAATCTCCACGGGATCACTTTAAAAGTGGCTTAAAGGTTTGTAAGAAATTCGGGTTTAAATTTTCAAAAGGCTTTGAGTGTGACCTTCGGAGCAATATACCTATTAAAGCCGGCACTAGTAGTTCTTCATCTATATTGGTAAGCTGGATTCATTTTTTAAGTCAGATTGCTGATAATGCGAAGAATCTAGATAGAAATACAATAGCTGAACTTGCTTATCAGGCAGAGGTTGTTGAGTTTAACTCACCAGGTGGAATGATGGACCAATATTCGACTGCATTGGGTGGCTTAATCTATCTAGAGTCAGATCCTAAAATTTCGATAGAGGAAATTAACACGAAGCTAGGTGCATTTGTGTTAGGTGATTCTATGGAACAAAAAGACACCATTGGAATTCTATCTAGGTGTAGAGAAAGTCGACTGTCTATTTTAAAAAAAATGAAGGAGTCGAATTCTGAAGTAAGTTTTCATACTATTTCTTTTGATCAGATAGATGCGTACAATCTAACCATAGATGAAAAAAAACTTTTATATGGAACGATTCAAAATAGAGATCTTTTATTTGAAGCGAAGAAAGAGTTGAATAAACCTAAATTAGACCAAGAATTATTTGGAAATTTATTGAATGAGCAACATGCTATCCTAAGAGATGTTCTTAGGGTAAGCACCCCCAAAATTGATTTTATGTTAAAATCTGCTATAGATGCGGGAGCATATGGTGGAAAAATAAATGGCTCTGGAGGAGGAGGTTGTATGTTTGCATATTGTCCG
>Ga0257113_1000287_pt1 | contig 16258 bp, 15 predicted proteins | sample LP_taG_4_FD_191568 | JGI IMG/M metagenome (GOLD analysis project Ga0257113, IMG submission 191568) | Marine microbial communities from Northeast Subartic Pacific Ocean, Canada - LP_J_2015_P26_2000m | ecosystem: Environmental > Aquatic > Marine > Oceanic | place: Canada: Northeast Subartic... | reverse complement strand
TGGCCCGACACGTGCGGTCGGCGGCGACTTCGCTCAGGGCACTGACCAGGCCGCTGGTCGTCCTTGGGGTGACGGCGTTGAAGCCTGAAAGCGGATGCGCCACGGGTGGCGGCTGCCGAGGTGGCGGTGTCTGGCGGGGAGCAGCGGTATGGCCGCTAGATTGACCGCCGATCCGGGATGATCCGGAGCCACGTCGGAGTGGCGGAATTGGCAGACGCGCCAGCTTAAGGAGCTGGTGTCCGAAAGGACGTGGGGGTTCAAGTCCCCCCTCCGACACCAAGTGTCTGGAGGTCAACGATTACCTCGACGACGGTCGGGGATTAAACCTCGAAGAGCTTGCCTTTCGAGGCCTTCGCGATCCAGGTCGGCAGGTTTAGGCAGTGGCCGGTCATACTCAACGGGTCGCGCCGGCGAATCGTGGCTCGACGATCCCTTTGACTCCCAGGCCTTCGATAGCGAGCGTGGCACCTGGTTCGAAGCCATCTCGCCCAGTTTCTGATGGGATAGTCCCGCCAGCACCGATGGTAGTGACGAAGAGCGTGTCGAGATTTGCTCCACCGAAGCACGGCATGGATGGTTTCTGGATTGGGAGTTCGATGCGGCAGTCGACGTCACCGTCAGGAGTGATCCGTAGCAGCGCCCACCCATAGACAGAGGCCGACCAGTAGCAGCCGTCGGCATCGACACATGCTCCGTCTGGTTTGCCGGGGTATTCGTGGTAGTCGAAGAAGAGACGTTGGTTGGACAGAGCGCCAGTGGAGGGCTCGTAGTCGAAGACGAGCACCCGTTCCGTTGGCGTGTCGGCGAAGTACATGCGGTTTCGCGTGACGTCGAAGGCGAGTCCGTTGGTGACCCCGATGTGGGTTCGTAGTGTTTCTACCTCGCCACTGTGGTGGATCCGGTGAAGCGTTCCCGTGGTACGTCCGGCGTTTGTGTCCGCGCACATCGAACCAACGACGAACCGACCGGAAGAATCGCAGCAGCCGTCATTTAGCCGGTTGCCGGTACTCGCCGCTTCGAGATCAACGAACGGGGTGACCGCTCCGGTGTCCCAATCGAGTTCGAGCAGGCGGTGTTCGCTGGCGATCAGGAGGCGACCGGGCGTAGAAGTGAGGGCGATCGAGCCGGGCCGCCCGTTGATGGATCTCGTACCGTGGGTTCCGGTGGCCGGGTCGTGGCGATGGATCGTCTTGCCGTCGATGTCGACCCAGTACAAGATGACCTCCTCGGGACACCACACCGGTGATTCGCCGAGTGCGGCGATGGGTGCGTCGAGTGCTGTAATCGTAATATTCATGCGAGTTCCTGTCGTGAAGACCGATTTTGGAGTTGATCTGCAACATGTACGGTGCTGAGTACGTAGTCATCTTCGGTCGTGAAAGCCGGCGGCGCTAGGGATGGGGCCAGTGCGAGATTTCGATCAACGGTTCAACGACCCGCCAAGTTATATCTTGGGCATCACCAAGGAGATCTGGGAAGACCGCAACGTCGAGCGCCTCAGGGAGTACTACACCGCGGACATTCCGGTCCGGTCGCCGGACGGATACGTGGTGGGGAGCGAGGCGGTGATCGCAGCCACCCACGCCACGTTGGAAGAGTTCCCTGACCGCCAGCTCCTCGGCGAGGACGTGATCTGGAGCGAGGATGGCCACGGCGGATTTTTCTCATCTCATCGCATCTTCTCGACAGCAACGCATCTTGGCGACGGAGCCTTCGGCGAGGCAACCGGCACCCATCTGCGATACCGGGTAATTGCGGACTGCGCAGCCCGGGCGAATCAGATCTACGACGAGTGGCTCGTGCGTGATCTCGGAGCCATCGTGCGACAGTTGGGATCTACGCCAGAGATGTTTGCAGCTCGCCAGGTCGAGGCGGAAGGCAATGCTGAACAGGCAGTGTTTCCGCTGATGTCACAGTCCGAACCTCCCGCGGTGTACCTCGGCAAGGGTAACGATCACTCGTCTGGACAGCGGTATGCGAAGGAGCTCAAACAGCTAATCACCGCCGACGATGTCGACGTCACAACCATCTACGACCGCGCTGTTCAAATGGAGCAGCCTGGTGGGCATGTCGGGCATGGGTGGGCCGACGCAGCGTGCTTCTGGGCGGGCATTCGCACGTCGTTACCCACCGCCGAGTTTCGGGTCCACCACGTAATCGGCCGCCAAGATGACGGACTTGGCCTCCGGGCTGCGGTCCGCTGGTCGATTACTGGCACCCATGACGGCCCGGGCCACTTCGGCGAACCGAGTGGTGCTCCCGTGCACGTGATGGGAATCAGCCATGCCGAGTACGGCCCCTGGGGACTTCGTCGAGAGTTTGTCCTGTTCGACGAGGTGGCCGTCTGGAAACAAATTCTGCGGCACCGTCACTGAGACGGGCCTGCGCGGGCAGTGGAGTGGTCATCCGCGGGCTGGTTGCTGTGTTGACGTATGACTACGTAGTCATTAGGTTCTGACGCGTGGCTGGGGGAGAGCGCTGCGCTATTCGATCGTCTCCTGGTGTCGCGCGGTCACGGTCGTGAACAACCCACAAGGCCGAGAGGGTCGTCGCCAACCAGTCACGTCGCACGATGTGGCAGCAGAGGCGGGCGTTTCTCAGGCGACGGTCACCCGAGTCTTCTCCTCGCCCGACCTTGTCGCGCCTGACACCCAACAGCGCGTCAGGGACGCGGCAAATCGCATCGGATATGTCCCGAACGCGATCGCGCGAAGCCTCAAATCGCAGCGCACCGACATCGTCGGCGCTGTCGTCCCGACACAGGGTGAGTACTGGCAGTCCGTCATCACGTCGTTCTCTCGGCGACTGGCCGAAAAAGGTAAACAACTGCTTTTGTTCTCCTTCGCCGATGCAGATCACGTCGTCGATGCTCTAGATGCAGTGGAGCAGTACCGGTTGGACGGCCTGGTGCTGGCATCGTCGACGATCAGTCAGGAACATCTTGTGCGGATGCGTCGGCCGGGCCCTCGCGTCGTCGCGTTCAACCAGCCGACCGCAACAGGCCTGTTGCCATCGGTCTCCGTGGACAACGAGGCAGGAACCAGCGCACTCGTCGAACACGTCGCTGCTCAGGGCGTGGCGACAGCGATTTTCGTGGGTGGCGTAGCAGCGGCGTCGACAGATCAGATGCGCTATCGCGGAGCGGCCAAGTCCTTGGGAGATCTCGGGATTGCCTGTCCATACATCGAGGCTGGCGCCTTCACGTACGACGCGGGCTACAAGGTGGCCTCTCAAATCAGCGAAGGGTTGGAACTACCCGACGTCGTGATGGTCGGCAGCGACGAGGTCGCGTTCGGGGTCATCGACGGGCTCCGCACTGCCGGAGTCAACGTCCCGGGCGATGTGCTCCTAACAGGGTTCGATGGACTGCCCCAGGCGTCGTGGGCGGGCTACGACCTGACCACGTTGGTTCAACCCATCGATGTCCTCGTCGACGAAGCGATCGCAATGCTGCTGGACACCGAAGACCCAGGCGAGCGTTCCCAGATCATCCCCGGGACCGTGTACGAAGGCCGGACCACACGGAGGATCAATGGCTGAGATCCTCAAGGACGCGACCGCCAAGGGCGCCCATGGGGCCGACCTGGAGTTGACCGAGCGTGTACAGACGCTGCTCGCTGACATCGAGACTCGCGGTGAGGTCGCGGTCCGCGAGATGTCGGCCAAATTCGACAACTGGGAGCCCGAGCAGTTCCGACTGACCGGTGAGGAGATCGAGACGATCGTGGCAGGAGTCGATCCGGCAACGGTCGCAGACATCAGGTTCGCCCAGACCCAGATCCGGACCTTTGCTCAGGCGCAACTGGAGTCACTCAGCGACATCGAGGTCGAGACGCTGCCCGGCGTAATCCTGGGTCACAAGAACATCCCGGTGTCGGCCGTCGGGGCCTATGTGCCGGGTGGGCGCTACCCCATGGTGGCCTCGGCTCACATGAGCGTGCTAACAGCGAAGGTTGCCGGTGTTCCTCGCGTGGCGGCGTGCACGCCGCCGATCAACGGTGCCATACCAGCGGAAACGGTGACGGCGATGCATCTGGCCGGCGCAGACGAGATCTACCTGCTCGGCGGTGTTCAAGCCGTGGCTTCACTGGCTCTGGGGACCGAGTTCGTGGATCCCGTCGACCTGCTCGTCGGGCCCGGTAATGCCTTTGTGGCCGAGGCCAAGCGGCAGTTGTATGGACGGGTCGGCATCGACCTACTTGCGGGCCCGACCGAGACGCTCCTGTTGGCCGACGAAACGGTGGATGGAGAGATCTGCGCCACTGACTTGTTGGGCCAGGCAGAGCACGGCCCAACATCGCCTGCGGTGTTATTGACCACCTCGCGCCAACTCGGTCTGGACACCATCGCCGAAGTGGAACGTCAACTCCAGCACCTGCCCACCGCCGACATCGCTGGGAAGTCCTGGGCCGACTACGGCCGCGTGATCGTCTGTGAGGAGAACGCAGAGATGTTGGCGATGGCAAACGAGCTGGCTTTCGAGCATGTGCAGGTCATGACCGACGACGATGACTACTTCCTCGAGAACCTGACCAACTACGGGGCCCTGTTCCTTGGACCGATGACGAATGTGGCCTATGGCGACAAGGTCATCGGCACTAACCACACCCTGCCCACCCAGGGAGCGGCGTGCTACACCGGCGGTCTCTGGGTGGGGAAGTTCATCAAGACCGTCACCTACCAGCGCGTCACCGATCCGGCCTCGAGCGTGTTGATCGGCGAGTACTGCAGCCGCCTCTGCGCGATTGAGAACTTCGCCGGCCACCAGGCTCAGGCCGACATCCGCGTCAGCCGTTACAGCGATGTGCGCCCGTGAAGACCGCAGTGATTACCGGAGCCTCGGGTGGGATCGGCTCAGCCATCGCCCGCAGGCTGGCCAAAGACGGTTTCACCGTTGTCGTTGGCTACCACACCGCCGCCGACCGGGCCGATCAGCTCTTGGCTGACCTGCCCGGCCCGGGTCATCGCGCTGCACGCATCTCGGTCCTCGACCCTGCCTCACTCGATGAGCTAGCGGGATCGCTGCAGGCCCAGGTAGGTCAGCTCGACGTACTGGTCAACTGCGCTGGCGTCACTCGTCCCATACCGCACGATGACCTTGACGGCCTCGACGATGATCTCATCAACGAGATCTTCGCTACCAACTGGCGCGGCCCCTTCGCCACCATCCGGGCCCTCCGCCCACTCCTCGACGCTGCCGAGAATGCCGTGGTGATCAACATTTCCTCGGTCGCCGGCGTCACAGGCCAGGGATCAAATGTGGCCTACTGCGCATCCAAGGCGGCACTGGACTCGATGACCCGCTCGCTCGGCCGTGCTCTGGCACCCTCCATCCGGGTTGTGTCGGTCTCGCCCGGCTGGGTCCTCGGGGAATATGCAGCACGTATGCCCACCGAAATGATCGAGGCCCAAAGAGCGGCAACCCCGCTGGGCCGCCTGGCGACGCCAGATGATGTGGCAGCTGCTGTCAGCGCTGCCGTCAACGATCTTCCCTTCACTACCGGCTCGATGATCTCTGTCGACGGAGGCAGACCCTTGGGGACATCATGACGGTGCGCGGTTTCCTCTGGCCTGAGGATCATCGCATCTCGCAGAGCGAGGTGGGCCCATGACACGGAACCCCCCCCTCCAGCCATCGGCCGACTTGATCGTCGACGTTGACGACGTCGGTCGCCGCATCATCGAGCCCCACCAGTTCGTGGCCGACACGGAAGCCTTCATTGATGTCCGACTCCCCGGATCCGTCGGTAAGGCGAGCTACTCCTTCATCGGTCCCGGCGTGTCCCAGAACGCCGACCAGATCGTGAATCTCGCCGAGCCCCACGGCTTCAACATCGGCGCAGCCAGCATGCCCCACGGCGTCGTCAACAACCCGCACATGCACTACACGGCTGAGGTCTTCATCTGCACGCGCGGACGATGGGAGATGCGGCTGGGGCAGTACGGCGAGCAAACAGTCGAAATCGGGCCCAACACTCTCTTCTCTGTACCCACCTGGATCTTCCGAGGGTTCAAGAACATCGGCGATGACGTCGGCTGGCTCTTCACCGTGCTGGGTAGCGACAACACCGGTGGAATCTTGTGGGCACCGCAGGTTCTCGAGGCCGCCGCATCGACTGGCTTGTACCTCTCACCCATGGGTGCCGTGCTCGACGCGACGGCGGGCGAGCTGACCAACGACACGATCACCCCCATCGATGAAACACGATTAGGTGAGCTGGACCACTACACCGATGCCGAGATTGCCGAGCGGATCGTCGGTCCCGACCGTCTTAACTGGTCGGAAGTGGCCTTACTCTCGAGCGTTCTACCTGGTCACGGCAGCGCGATAGCCCCGGTGATTGGCTTTGGGTTGACTGAGGACCGGCAACAGCGCCCACCCATCTGGACACCGCACGGCTTCACTGTCGAGTGGCTTCGCCTAGAGCCGGGCGCATCCACCGGGCTTCACCGCATCGATCAGAACCAGGCGCTCTTCCTTGTCGAGGGTGAATGGCAAGTCACCTACAACAGGCTCGACGACCAGATCTCTCGCACCGTCGCCGAGGGCGCCGTGGTGTCGATTCCCGGAAGCTGCTGGCGAGAGCTCACCAACACCGGGTCCGCTGTGGCGACTTGTCTGGTCGTGTGCGCTGGAGACAACCGAGCCAGAGCTGACTGGGATCCCAGGATCGGGAACGCAGCGGCCGAGGCCGGATGGGGTCGTGACGCCAACGGCTATATCGCTCCCCTCGACCTGTTGGGGGGAGCTCCATGGTGACGACGCCTGTGATCTTCCTGCCTGGGTCTTTGTGCGACGAGCGGGTCTTTGCCGATCAGCTTCGTGAAATCGATCAGCCCTGTGAGGTTGCCGATCTCACGCTCGACGACTCGATAGCGGCTATGGCCATCCGGGTCCTGCGGGCGGCACCGCCGCGGTTTGCCTTGGTGGGGCTTTCGATGGGCGGAATTGTTGCTAGCGAGATCGCCCGTCTCGCGCCCGAGCGCGTGTTGGCGATGGCGCTGCTGGACACGAATCTTGGCGTCGCCGATGACCTGCAACTTCGAACTCGTCGACGTTGGGCGTCCGATGTGCGCTCCGGCCGTTTCGCCCAAGTGGTAGAGGAGCTTGTGCCTGCCTTGACTATCTCACCCGAGGCTCACGGCCCACTCATCGTTGAGATGGCGACAGCGGTCGGACCGGCTGGCTTTCTCCGCCAGAACGAGGCCTTGCTCCACCGGCGTGACCAACTATCGATCGTCTCACGTTTTCAAGGTCCGATCCTCATCGCCTGCGGGAGCCACGATCGACTCTGCTCACCACGAGTTCATGCCGATCTTGCAGCGCGTTTCGCGCACGCTCGCCTACTCGTAGTCGAGCAGGCGGGACATCTGTCATCGATTGATCAGCCGGTGGCGCTCACGAGCGGACTCACGGACTGGCTAGATGATTTGAATAGAAACCAAACCAAAAGGAGAACAACCCATGAGTCAGCAAATGCGTAGGTGGTGGCGATTCCTCGCCGTCCTCCTTGCCTTAACTCTTGTTGCCGCAGCCTGCGGTAGTGATAGCGAGAACGCTGCACCGGCTACCACCGCTGCACCGGCTACCACCGCTGCACCGGCCACGACGGCCGCGCCCGCTGAGACCATCGCGGAGGTGACCAATATCTCCGACGAATGCCCCATTCCCGAACCGGCCGAGAGTGTCACCATCGACTTGATCGGTTGGGAGTTCCCGGTTACTGCCGCGATCGCCAACGAGTTCGGTGACTGCAACACGGGGAATCTGCAGATCAACGTTCAGCTGCTCGACAATGCCTCGGCGCAGGATCAGATCAATCTTGACCTGGCGACCGGATCGCCCGAGTACGAGATCATCCACGCGACCGACTCGCTGGTCGGGCAATGGGCAGATAATCTGGTCGACCTGACGCCGTTCGTCGAGAAGTATCGCGACGAGTTCGACTTGGACGACATCTCGCAGGCCATGTGGGACGGTGCCACCGTCGACGGGAAAATGCTCGGTGTGCCGTTGTTCTCGAACACGATGCATTTCTTCTACAACACCGAGATTTTCGCTGCGAACGGGATTGCCCCGCCTGACACCTACGACGACGTGATAGCCGCCTGCGGCGTTCTTCGCGGCGCAGGTTTCGACGATGCGTTCAACATGAACCTCGCGGCTGGATGGGCGTGGGAGATTGAATTCTCCAACCTGTTGAAGTCGGTGGGTGGCAACGTCCTCAACGATGACAACGGGCCTGGCTGGAACACTTCCGAGGGTCTCGAGGCGGTCAACAAGATTGTTGAGATCTCCGATGCCTGCATGAGCGATGCCGGCCGTTCCTACAGCATTGACGATGCCGAGGCTGCTCTGCGAGCTGGTGAGCTCCCCATGGCCACGATCTGGGCTTCGCGTGCTTCACAGATGGACGATCCCGAGAACTCTTTGGTCGTCGGTCTGATCGAGTTCCTGCCGGCGATCAGGACCACACCGGACTCTCTCCGCAATGGTCCCGCCTTCGTGGACTACTACTCGATCCCGGCTGGTGGCAGCGTTGATCCGGAGCTGGTGTTCCTGGTGATCATGGCTGCGATCGACCTTGAGTCGCAGAATGCTGCTGCTGCGCACGCTGCGGTTGCACGCCTCAGTGCCACGAACCCCAACGCTCCCCGTAACGGGGAGGCGTCGGCGATCTCGGTGGCTGAAGGCGTGGGTGCCCGGAGCAAGAACCCAGCCCTTGGCATTGCCCAGGGCGTGTTGGGGAGCGCGTTGCTGGAGATCACCGCCAGTGGCGCCGATCCGGCCCAGGCGTTGGCCAGTGCCGAGGCCGCCTACATCAAAGAAGCCACCGAAGCCGGCTTCCTGTCCGGCGGTTGAGGTGGACCTGACGCCTGGTGACGCAGTGGCCGCTACAGGCTGACCAACTAAGGGGTAATCATCCCGCCCGGGGCCGACGCAACTCTGCGCCGGCCCCGGGTGGGGCCCCGTAACTGGAGGAGGAGAACCTATAGACCGGAAGACCTTTGCCGGTTTCACAATTCCCAGCGTGCTCGTCATGGCCACGCTGATGGTGTTTCCGCTCGTCACCACCATCGTGTTGTCCTTCAACCGCATCTTTTTGCGCGACCTGTCCCATCGGGAATGGATCGGGTTTGCGAACTACACGGACGTCCTGTCGGACCCTGATTTCTGGGACGCTGTTCAGCTCACGACACTGTTCGTGGTCACCGTCGTCCCGATACACCTGGCGTTGGGCTTCGGAATTGCCAGCCTGCTTGACCGGGTTGTTCGCGGTCGCAAGATGTACATGGCTTTACTGCTGCTGCCCTTCATCGTTACGCCGGTGGTCGGGACGCTGATGGTGCGTGACCTCTTCGACCGGGGCGGCCTACTCGCGTGGCTGTGGGAAGTGCTCACCGACGATCCGTTCGTGATCACGAGCGGCAACGTCAAGTGGATCCTGATCATCCACGGCATCTGGTCGACTACGCCATTCGCGGTGATTGCCTTGTTTGCTGGCATGCAGACGTTGCCCGGCGAACGGCTGGAGGCAGCGGAGATCGATGGTGCCGGCTTCTGGGCCAAGCAGCGATTCGTGACGATCCCGCATCTGAGGTCGCTGATCATCTTTGTGTTGCTGATCAGCATCATGGACTCCTACCGCGCCTTTGACAGCGCCTTCGTGTTCGGCCAGAGCGTGGGGAAGTCGGCACACACGGTGATGGTCTACAACTTCGATGTAGCCCTCAGAGGCCAGTTTGGTCGCATCGGTAAGGGGAGCGCGATCGCAGTGATCACAATCATCGGCATCTTCGTGGTCTTAATCCCGTTTCTGCGCAAGTCCTATAAAGAGCAGATCGCAGAGCGATGAAACAACTGCGCAGTTACTCCAAGACGGCCGGCATCCACGGCGCGCTCTTGGCGGTAATCATCGTCTCCTCGGTGCCCTTCTATTGGGCGGCACAGACATCGATCAAATTCACTCGCGACACCATCAGAAGAAAGCCCACCCTCTGGGGATTTGACGTTACTGCCGACCCCTACCGCAAGTTCTGGTTTGTCGACGAAGAACAGAACATGTGGGCCGTCGGGCTCTTCTTCCTCGCTCTTGGTGCGGTTATCGCTGCGATCTTGTTCATCCGGAAGCGGTGTGAAACGACGTGGCCCTTGACGCTTGCAGTACTGGGGTCCCTCTGGGTGGCACTCAATCTGTTCCCGAAGACCTTCGACATGAACCGGGAATTCGATTACTTCGTCAACTCGATCTTCGTGACCGTGCTTACCGTGATCATCTCGATATCCATCGGGATGCTCGCGGGCTACGGCCTAGCCCGATACTCCGGCTTGTCGGGTGCAGTCATCCTGATCGTCGCACTCGGGTTCCGGGCCCTGCCCCGAACGGCATTCGTCCTGCCCTATTTCTACGTCGCCAAAGAGCTCGGCATTCTCGACTCGCGGCTGGTAATCGTGTTGGCCCTCGTGGCGGTGAACCAGCCCTTCACAATCTGGATGCTGCGCAGCTTCTTCATGGAGGTCCCCAGGGAGATCGAAGAAGCAGCCATGATTGATGGAGCCACTCGCCTGCAGGCCTTCCGCATGGTGGTGGTACCCATGATGTGGCCTGGCATCATCGCCACCTCACTGTTCACCCTGCTGTTGGCCTATAACGAGTTCCTCTTCGTCCGGGTACTCGCAGTCACCAATTGGACCCTGCCCGTCGCCATATCCGCGCTCGCCGGCGGCGACACTGCAACCACAGTTACAGAGGGGGCGGCCGCAGCAGTGTCCATAACGTTGCCGATCGTGATCATGATCATCATCTTCCAGAAGCACCTGGTGAAAGGCCTGGGAGCCGGGGCGGTGAAGGGATGACGGCGGAACTGCAGGACGCGAAGCAAGTGGTGCTCGAGTACTACGACGCTTTCGATGCTGCTCCTGTCGATCAACTCGTGGACGTGCTCCGAAAGCACACCACCGATGACTACTTCTGGCGGGGCATCCACCCCTTCTACGAGCAGTCGAGTGTCGACGCAGTGGCGAAGACGTTCTGGGTTCCGCTTCGCCAGGCATTCTCACCCCTCCAACGACGACCCGACGTCTTTTTCGCCGGAGCCAACACCGTCGGTGACGGGAGGGAGGTCTGGGTTTGTCAGATGGGCCACCTGCTGGGTTTGTTCGACCGGCCATGGCTAGCGATTCCGCCGACCCAAAGGATGTGTTTCCTGCGGTACGCAGAGTTCCACCGAGTCGACGACGACCGGATCGCCGAGACGACGCTGTTCCTCGACGTGATCAGCGTGATGCAACAGGCCGGCCAGGACCCATTGCCGCCTCAGACCGGAGCGTCACACTTGCATCCAGGGCCACGCACACACGACGGGGTTCTACTTGAGGCCCAAGATCCCGACGAAGGCAACAGGACAATGGCGCTCGTCGACAAGATGATCGACAACCTCGACGTGGCGAACCTTGCCGGCAACGAGGCTGGAGACGACCGAATGCCGCGAGAGGCGCTGGCGACTACCTGGCACCACGACATGCTCTGGTTCGGCCCCGCTGGTATCGGCGCCACCTATACGATCGACCGGTACCAGCAGCAGCACCAGTTTCCATTCCGCGTCAACCTGACTAGCAAGGTTTTCCATGGGCATATCGCCCGCTTTGCTGAGGGCAACTATGCGGGCTTCTTCGGATGGGCCAACCTCACTAACACCCCGACTGGCGGGTTCCTCGGCCTACCTGGATCGGACGTTGCCGCCGACATGCGGGTCGTGGATATCTACCGACGCGACGGAGATCAGTTGGCCGAGAACTGGGTGTTTATAGATCTGCTGCACTGGTTGTACATGCAAGGCCTGGACGTGCTGGCCCGCATGCGCCAGTTGACCGGACAGGAGGAACTGTGATGATGAACTACCTAGAAGCGAAGGATGCGGCTGCGAGTCGACATGGCTGACGTCAGGCTGGACAAGATCACAAAGGTGTACCCAAACGGGTTCCAAGCCATCACCGAGCTATCCCTTGAGCTCAGCGACGGCGAATTCCTGGTGCTTGTGGGACCGTCCGGCTGCGGTAAGTCCACCGCGCTGCGCATGATCGCCGGACTCGAAGAGATCAGCGGCGGTGACCTCTACGTTGGCGACAGGCACATGAACGACGTCGCACCCAAAGATCGCGACATCGCCATGGTTTTCCAGAGTTACGCCCTCTACCCGCAGATGAGCGTCGCGGACAACATTGGGTTCCCGTTGCGGCTCCGCAAGATCCCGAAAGCCGAGCGCAGGAAGCAGGTAGAACACGCTGCCAAGATTCTTGAGATCACCGATCAGTTAGACAAGAAGCCATCGAATCTCTCCGGTGGGCAACGCCAGCGAGTGGCTATGGGTCGAGCCATTGTGCGCGAGCCGGCACTGTTCTTGATGGACGAGCCATTGTCGAACCTCGATGCCAAACTTCGGGTGCAGATGCGTGCCGACATTGCCGGCATCCAGCGAGATCTGGGCGTCACCACGTTCTACGTCACCCATGACCAGGTCGAGGCCATGACCATGGGGGACCGAGTGGCAGTGATCAAGGACGGCTACCTCCAACAGGTCGCGTCGCCCGAGTCGCTCTATGCCGAACCCGTCAACGTGTTCGTCGCAGCGTTTATCGGATCGCCCCACATGAACCTCTATGAGGGCATGGTGGTGGAGGAAGGCGATGGGCTGGTGGTTTGCTTAGGTGATCAGCGCCTTGCTCTGGATTCGCGTGTCCTCGACCACCGGCCAGCTCTGCGAGCCCACATCGACCAACCGATAGTTGTCGGCATCCGTCCCGAGGACATGGAAGATGCCGCGGTGGTGACCGACCACCCCGATGACCAGCGCCTCGAGGCTGAGGTCGACGTACGAGAGGCTCTCGGGGCCGAGACACTGATGCACTTTGGCCTAGCCGTTCCATCCGTTAACAGCGGCGATCCTGACGCTCTCGACGAGTTGGGCGCCGAGAACCAGAGTCGGTGCACTGCACGCTTCAGCGCCGACACAGGAGCACGTCCTGGAGATCGGATCAGGGTGAACGTGACCACCGAGAAGATGCACTTCTTTGACCGCAACAGCCATCTGGCGGTCCGCTCATGAAGACCAGTACGGACCGTCTCCTGACGACCCACGTCGGCAGCCTTCCGCGATCTGAGGCAGTAACCAGCGGGGTCTTCGCCATCGAGAACGGTAATCCCATCGACATAGACGAGCATCGTCGCGAGATCTCGTCAGCAGTCATCGACGTAGTAGGCCGTCAAGTTGAGGCAGGCGTCGACGTAGTGAGCGACGGGGAGATGAGCAAGCTCAGCTACGCCACTTACATCAAATACCGCATCACCGGCTTCGAGGGTGACAGCCCTCGGCGGGCTCCCGCCGATCTAGAGGCGTACCCGACGTTTATGGAGCGGCAGGCCGCGATCGGCGGCACGCCTACCTACACCCGTCCTCAGTGTGTCGGTCCGATAGCGGTCAAGGACATGGAGCCCTGCCACGAGGACACCGTCAACTTTCGAGCAGCCGTTGACCAGCACGAGCCCGTCGATGCATTTATGAACGCCGCGTCGCCCGGCGTGATCGCACTGTTCCAGCCCGACGCTCACTACGGGGACCACGAGGAGTATCTCTACGCACTGGCTAACGCCATGCAAGCCGAGTACGAGGCCATTGTCGACGCGGGATTTGTCCTGCAACTCGACTCGCCCGACCTCGGGCTTGGTCGTCACATGATGTTCAAGGGTGAGCCCGACACAGAGTATGAACGTTTGGCTCATCTCCACGTCGAGGCCCTCAACCATGCGGTTCGAAACATCGATGCCGACCGCATGCGGCTCCACATCTGTTGGGGTAACTACGAGGGGCCGCACACCCACGACGCTCCCATGGCGCAGGTACTCCCGATTGCGCTCGCGGCCAAACCCCAGGCACTCGTCTTCGAGGCTTCAAACCCACGTCACGCCCACGAATGGGCGACCTTCGTGGATACGGAGATCCCAGATGACAAGATCCTGGTGCCGGGCGTGATCGACACCACGACCCACTTCGTAGAACACCCCGAGTTGGTTGCACAGCGGATCGAACGCTTCGCCGGCATTGTCGGGCGCGAGCGGGTCATAGCAGGCACCGACTGCGGGTTTTCTACCTTCGCTGGCTACGCAGGTATCGACCCGGAGATTGCGTACGCGAAGCTCACCTCGCTCGCAGAAGGAGCCCGGCTGGCATCAGATCGGCTCTGGTAACCCGTGGCTGAGCGATCACACGGCGCTCCGATCGCTTTCGTCGAACCCCCGAAGATCAGTACAGGAGAAGCATTGCCCTATGAGCTCACGTAATCAGGAGAACAAGGCGGCTGTTTGGGACTACTGGCAGAAGTTGAACCACGTTCCCAATGACCAAGTCGCTGACGTCATCCGTTCCGCCGTGCACGACGACGTCGACTGGAACGGCTCGGCTCCTATCGATCAGGTTCAGGGCGTCGACGCCCTCATCGCTGACGTGTGGGAGCCGCTCTTGCGCTCGTTTCCAGACCTGAAGCGAACCCCCGACATCTTCATGGGCGGTATCGAGGAAGGCGGATCCCGTTACGCTGATCCCTGGACGCTGTTGAGGGACGACGGCACAGAGTGGGTATCGGGCTGTGGCCACCTGACCGGCACGTTCACGGAGGACTGGCTTGGCATTCCGGCTTCCGGCAAGAAAACCCACATGTACTTCGGGCAGTTCTATGTCATGCGCGACGGCAAGATCGCCAACAGCTACGTAATGTTCGACATCCTCTCGGTCATGCGCCAGGCAGGGTACGAGGTGCTTCCGCCGTCGCCTGGCGCTGACGGAGGCAAGATTCCCCCGCCGGCGGCGGGCGACGGAATTCTGTTGACCGAGCAGGATCCGCTTGAGGGACGTAAGACCATCCAGCTTGTCGACGCGATGGGGAGCGGGCTTGAGCGGTACGTGCGAGATCGAGACGGCGGCGACATGAGTCCCATGGAGCAGTGGCAGTACTGGACACCCGACATGAAGTGGTATGGCTACTCCGGGATTGGCCGTTGCTACACGTTGGAGGAGTTCGCGGACTTCCATCAGCGCCCCTGGCTCCACGGCTTTGGTGACCGCGGGCTCAGCAGCAACCCCGATGCCGGCCGCGTGATGGGATTCGTGGGCGAGGGGTCCTACGGATGTGCGGGAATCTGGGACGTCGTCTTCTCTCACCACCATGGGACCTATGCGGGCATCCCGGCGACGGGCAAGCTGTTGACGATCCGCGATTTCGACTGGTGGAAACGAGGGCCGAACGATCTGCTGATCGAGAACTGGGTCCCGATTGACCTCATCGACCTAACTCGACAAATGGGCGTCGACCTCATGGAGCGGCTAGCGGTCCTTGTCGAGGAGCGCAAGGGGAAGAACTGGTGGTGAGCGACGCCTCGCTTAGGGCGAAGCTTGCTCGCGGCGACAGGTTGATTGGAACCTGGATCAAGACGCCTGCTCCCATTGTTGTCGAAGTGCTTGCCGACACCGAACTCGATCTGGTCATCCTCGACGCCGAACACGCCCCGTTCAGCCGATTTGAGTTGGACGCGTGTGTGTTCGCGGCGAAATCCTCGGAGATGGACGTGCTCGTCCGGGTCCCGACCGCACAACCCCACCACGTATTGCAGGCACTCGACACGGGGGCCACGGGAGTGCTCGTTCCCCATGTCCGTACTGCTGAGGAGGCCGTCAACGTGTCTAGATCAGCACGGTTCGGCCCCGGTGGCCGGGGTTACGCAGGCTCTACACGAGCAGCGGGTTACGGGACCAAGCCAATGGAGGTGCACAAGGCCGACAGCGACAGTCGTACGGTCGTTGTGGTCCAACTCGAGGACGCAGAGGCGGTTGCCCACGCGGGAGAGATCGCGGCGATCGACGGTATCGACGGCATATTCATCGGTACCGTTGACCTATCGGTCTCCCTGGGTGCCCCGGGACCCGGTGCCCCCGCCGTACTGGAGGCTGTCGCCGAGATTACTCGGGCGGCCTGCGAGGAGGGCTGCCCCGTTGGCGTCTTCGCCAATAGCGCCGAGCAGGTGGGCTATTTCGCTGAGATCGGCGTCACTCTCTTCCTCATGCAGTCTGACCATGCGTTCCTTCGTAGCGGCGCCGCTGCGCTAACTGCTATGCGCTGACTCTGGAGACAAACCGGTTACGACCGACACGGACAGGGGAGCGGTGGAGGGGGGCGTTCAAGTCCCCCCTCCGACACCACGAGAAC
>Ga0257113_1000284_pt1 | contig 16318 bp, 20 predicted proteins | sample LP_taG_4_FD_191568 | JGI IMG/M metagenome (GOLD analysis project Ga0257113, IMG submission 191568) | Marine microbial communities from Northeast Subartic Pacific Ocean, Canada - LP_J_2015_P26_2000m | ecosystem: Environmental > Aquatic > Marine > Oceanic | place: Canada: Northeast Subartic... | reverse complement strand
ACCATATTCTGTAACACCTGAAATCACCTCTAAACTTGTTCCAGTTTTTGCCGCTAGTAAAGCAAGATAATCCACTACATCTTGGTCAGTCACTATGATATCCTTTGATTTACAGGAGGAGCATGGTAAATTTTGGAGTTCTGTCTTTGTTTTTATCAATATTGTTTGTTCAACAATTTTATCATCAGTATGAGAACATTTGTTACACTTTACCTCTATTCTAGCAAGTTCTATATGATCAGTAACAATTACCGTATCTACAACATTATTTTTTAGGTAATCTATAATATCATCAAGACCATAAACTCCCAATCCAGAATGACTGTTAATTTGTTTAAATAATTTATCAACCATCAGTTTTTCTTCAACCATCCTAAAGTTGGAAAGTAGGTCCGTTGATTTTGTAAATGCCTCTCTTATCCCTTCTGCCCCAGAATATGATGCATCAATAGTTCCAATTATCATGTCCTGTAATCTGTATTCCAAATAATTTTGGTTAACAAACTCCTCCTTTGTTGGTCCAGGGCCAGAAATTATCAATCCTTTGATGGGATAAATATCGATAAAAAATTCTCGGGTGGTATTGGCCAATCTAGTAAAATAATAACCTATTTCCATTTCTCTTAGTTTTTGAAATCTCTTTGCTGACTGACCACCCTGTCTGTGCTTACCGGCAACACCAGAACTGGTCTCCTTTAAAACCTCAATTTTATCTCCATGTAATAGTCCCCACCCAGCATCTTTTGCATCTATTGCTAAAAAGCCGATTAGATTATCATCCTTTAGCATTTCTTTCAGAATATCAACATGAAAATGATCATCACATCTGTACAAAAATGTCTTAAGATCTTTTGGAGGATCAATTTCAAAACTTTTTACAACCTCACTGCCTGGTGGACCGCCTTCTTCCCTTGGTAATGCACCACAAAATATCGCCAACCCGCTCTCAGGAGTTTTTTTGTATAGTTTTAATCTCTGAATTACTCTTGATAATGAATCAACAACATGAGTCCTAGTAAGATCAGACTTGATATTATCGGCAGTTCCTTGCTCTTCTCTTAAATTAGTTATTACTTCATGTAACTGCTTACCTTTTGGAATATACACTGAAATTAACTCAGTGCCCCTTCCAGCTATTTTTGATAATTCTTGTAAAGTTTTTCTTATTTTGTAAAGCTTAACTGAATCCTTCTTTTGAACAACAATCTTTTTCATTTAACCTGATCTCAGTTTTTAGTCTACCATAACTTAAATACGTCTTTTTAATTTGTGGATATGTGTCAAGCAACAAACTGACCACAAGATCTTTGAGTACCACACCAATTTTTGCGATAGTTGTTCTTGCATTTGTTTTTATCTTTGGGTTATTTATTGTGGGATATGATCAAGGACATATCTTTAGCGTGGTACAAGGAGAACAAGCTTTCGTAGACCAGTTTCTGCATGAATTTAGTCATGATCTTAGGCATGCAGCAGGATTTCCCTGTCATTAATTAAAACTGTTCTTTACCCGTAATTATTAATGGATTAAGTGATACTTCAAATTTATTTCCATTAATAGAAATATTTGCACTTTTAATTTTGCTTCTATACTGCTTGATTTTTTTTCCTTCATTTGAAAACTCAAACTTTTCAATCGCCACTAATGCTAGTTTTTCAAGTTGAACTAATGTTTTGTAAACTGCTGACAAAGATAGTTGTAATTCCTTGGAGATTTTTACTGCCGATTTTGCATCATCCACAATTGAAAATAATACCCCATGTGAACAAACACTTGTCAATGCTTCAACAATACGCTGATTGATATTATATTCATCAAGCTCCAATAATGTGGGTTTTGGAAGTAATCCTTTCATTTTTCTCGGTTTGCTGATAATAAAACTACAGGTTCTGGCTTTTTTATAATTATTTCTGCCTTGTTAATTCTACTACGATAAATCTTAAATCTTCTACCATTATCAGAGGTAAGATATTTTTCAACTTCTATCAATGTCAGATATTCTAAATCTGATAATTTTTTATAAACTGAGCTTAGCGGAATATGTAAGGAAGTGGAAAGGTCATTTGCTGTTTTACCTCTGCGGATAATTGAAAAAATAATTGTTCTAGATTCAGTGTCTGATAACGCCTCGATAACTTTCTGAGTTATATCATATTTTTTTAATTCTGGCAAAGTGATCTTATGGCGCAATTATTTTTGATTGTTGTTAAATTATAAAAGATTTGTTCACTTTTCTAAGAATGTAGAATGGCTAATAAATTAAACATACTAAGAGCTCGATGAATTCAAGACTATGTTATAATATTTTTTAATTTATTTTCAGTTTCAGCTTGTTTAATTTCTCTGGCAATTCGGCGACCCATACTCATCGGTTCATCGTAAATCAGTGCAGTATACGGTGAACCAGTAATGAAAATATTTGTTCCTGCAACAATCCTAGCTGAAAACTCAAATGTGTGAAAGTGCGCTTCATCATCATATACACCCTCTATACAAAATGGACCATTCATTCCTGGTGGAACAAGTTTTGCTGATGCCTCAACAAAATTTTCACCCATCTTATAAACATCGTCAAGTAATGATTCACGTAGTACAAGTGGGCTATTTGCAATAACATTGAATGAAGATGTTTTATCAGTTGCAAGTTGGTTTTCCGCTGGAATTCTTGCTAGTCCATCAATATCAGATTCATGTCTTTGATCAACACCAAAAAATTCAAGTTCGTTCTTAAGTGGCGAATAAAAAAATTGTAGGTAAGCTAAAACACCAGATGAATACTCTTGAATATACAAATCGTTATCACCAGAAATTAATCCTTGCTTAACTAATTTATCACGTTTTTTATTATACTCCTCTTCGCTGGAAGCAAGAAAGTAACCTTTTCCACCGGCTGCACCATGTCTTTTTGCAATGACAAGACTATTGATTTGTTTGGAATTAGGAATGGATTTTGGAACGTTAAGTTTTGCCTCCTTCATTAGCTGTTCTTTTAATACTCTGTCAGATTCCCAACGTAAAATATACTTGTTACCGAACACAGGTGTTTTAATAGATTCAATTTGCTCTGAACTCATTTGTGATATTAGTGTACCATGAGGAATTAGTATAGAATTATTTTCTTGTAACATAGATTCACAATTTTGTTCAAACAGTTCTAGAAATGAATCCATAAGAAATATTTCATCGATAAACCCAAAGCGTCTATAAAGATGCTCCCTTTTTTTCTCACATAACAAAATTGTTTTAAATCCCTCATCCTTGGCACCTTTTAAAACTTGTAATGCACAATGCGAGCCCAAGGTTGCTATTGATACCAAATTATATTATTACTAAAAAAATACACAATATGAAACTATGTATCTAAGCTGGGCAAAACCGGCTACAAATACACTAGAGTTTTTGTAACACCAAACCTGAATTTTACCATAAAGTGACAAATTCTAAAAAAATCATAATAAATAGTCAATCAGAAAAACCACATTATGATAGAAACTGAATTAGGAGATTGGAGGAGAACTCATTATTCGAGTGAACTTGGTCATAATTTAGACAAATCAGATGTAATTGTTATGGGATGGATTTCAAGTGTTAGAGGGCATGGAAATATTTCGTTTGTTACGATTATTGATAAAATGGGAGAAATTCAAATTGTTGCAAAAAAGGATTCGTGCCCAGACGATGTATTTGAAAATATTTCTAAATTAAAACCACATTCTTGTATAGGGTTAAAAGGGGAGGTTAAGGCTTCTGAAAAATCACCTACTGGTGTTGAAATTATACCCAAAGAGCTCAAAATATTTTCTACCGTTGAAAAAATCCCTCCATTTGATCCAAATGCAAAAACTGTAAAAAACATTGACACCCGATTAGAAATTAGGGCTGTTGATCTGCGTAGAAGTTCCCTCCAAAAAATTTTTCAAGCACGCAATGAAGTGCTTAAATCAATACGAAGTTATTTTTCAGAACAGAGTTTTACTGAAATTAATACACCAAAGATGATTGCTACTGCTACTGAAGGTGGTGCTGCGTTGTTTCCAATTTTTTATTACAATAAAGAGGCATTTCTTGCCCAAAGCCCACAGTTGTACAAAGAACAGCTAACAATGAGTTTTGAAAAAGTATTTGAAATTGCACCTATTTTTCGAGCTGAACCATCAAGAACAAATCGCCACCTATCTGAAGCAATATCAATTGATTTTGAGGAAGCGTATGTTGATTATAATGATGTAATGGAAAGGATTGAAGAAATTATAAAACAATCAATTTTGGCAGTACAAAAATTCTCAACTAACAATTCTGGAACTGAATTCACAATTCCTGATATACCAAATACTATTCCACAGTATACATATGCTGAACTTCTAGAAAAGATACAATCCACTGGTGCGAAAATCCAATGGGGAGATGATTTGTATCCTGCACAATTAAACAAGATTGGAATGAGTGGATTTTATTTTATTAAAGATTGGCCAATCGGTCCAAAACCATTCTATGTGAAAGTAAGTAAGACTGATACAAAAATATCAGAATCATTTGACTTGATGTACGGAGATTTGGAACTTTCATCTGGCAGCACTAGAATTGAAAAGAAATCTGAACTGGAGGATAGAATGAAAAACAAGGGTATGAAAATTGAAGCCTTTGGATATCACCTTAACGTTTTTGAATATGGCGTGCCACCGCATGCTGGTTGTGGAATTGGTCTTGAAAGGCTAATGATGGCATTAACTGGTACTGAAAATATACGTGATACAACATTTTATCCGAGGGATGTTGATAGGTTAACACCATAGGTGAAAAATTTGGTTACTGAAGAAGAAATTGCACGTGTCGCAAAATTAATGAAAATTGAACTTGAAGACCATAGTGAACACGTAAAGAGGGTTCAAAAAATGCTTGAATATTTTGATATTTTGGATAAGGCAAATGTTGAATCTGAAGAAATAATTGTTCAAGAAACTGATATTGATGAACTTAGAGATGACAGATATATTCAGTATGATAAAAAATTATTGAAGTTTCTGAAAACCTACAAGGAAAAATACGTTAAAGCTCCAAAGTTGAGTTAACTTGGATCTATCAATTTCTGCATTAAATTATCAAAGGGGCATAAAAAATGGGGATTTTACTGTTGAAGAATTTATTTCAAAATCACTTGAGAGAATAAAGTTAGTAGACAAAAATCTTCACGCATTCTTGAAACTGAATGATTTAGCATTAGAAAAGGCAAAGGAAGTTGATCGTAAGATAAAATCAAATCAAAATGTGGGAAAATGTTTTGGTATGCCAATATCTGTAAAAGATAACATGTGCATAGCAGGTTCAAGAACTACATGTGCCTCAAAAGCTTTGGAAAATTTTATTGCGCCTTATACTGCTACTGCTGTTGGTAGACTAGATTCCGAAGATGCGATTATAATTGGAAAAACAAACCTTGATGAGTTTGCGATGGGTCTTAGTACTGAATATAGCGCCTTTGGACCAAGTAAAAATCCTTGGAATCTTGATTATGTTCCTGGTGGTTCATCTGGCGGTAGTGCTGTATCTGTCTCAGCAAACGAGTGTATTGCATCATTAGGTTCAGATACTGGTGGTTCTATTAGAAACCCTGCAAGTTTTTGCTCAGTTGTTGGTTTAAAACCCACATATGGGCTTGTAAGCCGTTTTGGCCTTATTTCTTATGCTAACAGTATAGAACAAATTGGACCTATAACAAAAACAGTTGAAGATTCTGCGTTTTTGCTAAACATAATTTCTGGAAAAGACTCTAGCGATAACACTACTATTGATAACAAAAATCAAGACTATCTAAAAGATATTGATGCTGGTATCGAAGGTAAAAAAATTGGAATTATATCAGAAATGACAAATAGTGAGGGATTAAGTGATGAAGTTCTTAATTCTACTAACGAGGCAATCAAGACATTTGAAAGGATTGGTGCAAACTGTGAAGAAGTATCATTACAGATGGTTCCTTATACTGTTGCTGCATATTACACTATAACATCAACTGAAGCTGGAAGTAATCTTGCTAGATATGATAACATAAGATATGGATATGAATTTGATTCTGAAGGTTTTGAATTCAACTCGTACATCTCACAAGCAAGAAATAAGCTGGGACCTGAAGTTGCAAGAAGAATGATCCTTGGTGGCTTTGTACCATCCGCTGGGCACGCTGGAAAATACTTCTTAAAGGCATTAAAAGTGAAGTCTAAACTCACATCTGAAATAGAACGTATTTTTGAAAAATTTGATTTCCTAATTTCCCCCACTGTCCCTATTCAGCCATTCAAATTTGGTGAAAAAATTCAGGATCCTGTATCCTTCATGTTAATAGATTTTAATACAGTAACAGCCAATCTTACTGGAAAACCTGCAATATCAGTCCCATATAAGATTGTAAATGGCTTACCTATAGGAATGCAAATAATGGCAAACAGTTTGAATGAGAATTCACTGTTACAAGCTGCATATGCACTAGAAAAAACTGTAGAATTACCTGAGGTGCCAATCTGATGACAAAGATTGGTCTTGAAATACATTGCCAGCTAACTAAACTTGAAAGCAAATTATTTTGTCCCTGCAAAGCAGATTATAGGGAATTTGAGCCCAACACAAATGTATGCCCAATCTGCTTGGGAATTCCAGGCTCGCTACCACTACTAAATAAAAAAGCAGTTGAAAAAGCTACACTGATTGCTATGGCACTTGATTGTAAAACTCCTGAAAAAATTGCATTTTTTAGAAAAAGCTATTTCTATCCTGACTTGCCAAAAAACTTTCAAATTACTCAGCTAAATGCTGATGGATATGGAAATAGAAGCATTGGTTGGGGAGGCAAGGTTACTATTGATAACAAGGAAATCCGAATAAGAAGAATTCAGCTGGAAGAAGATCCAGGCAGGTTGATTTACGAGGGTGCCACTGAAAGAACTAAAATAACTCTAGTTGATTATAACAGAGCTGGCACACCATTAGTTGAAATTGTAACTGAACCAGATTTTGAAAACCCACATCAAGTTAGAAACTTTTTGAACATACTTTCAGATTTGATAGAAAACTTGGGTGTTTCAGATCCTGGACTTGATGGTGCAATGCGTGCCGATGCTAACGTTTCAATTGAAGGTGGGTCAAAAGTTGAGATAAAAAATATTGGTTCATTTCACGATTTAGAAAAAGCTGTACATTTTGAGATAACAAGACAACAAAGTCTTGCTGAAAGAGAAATTGAAATCATGCAAGAAACTAGACACTGGGATGATAAACGGAAAATCACTGTTTCAGCAAGAACAAAAGAAGAAGAAGAAGAGTACAGATATCATCTTGAAGCTGATATTCCGTGGGTCAATATTAGTAACAACGTAAAAAATCAATTACAAATTCAGATGCCTGAGAACATTAGCTCAAAAAAAGAACGGTATGTTTCAAAATACAATATTGCACCACAGGTTGCAGATATTTTAGCATCTGACAAATATTTTTCTGATCTATTTGAAAATGCAAACAACGAAACTGACGCAAAAGACATTGCAAACATGATTACCACAGATCTTATGGGATTGGTTGATACACGTGAAAAACGTGAACAATCTAAACTAGAACCAAAGCACCTTGCAGATCTAATCGAATGCATAAAATTGAACAAGATTACCAGAACGTCTGCAAAATTAGCCCTTGAAAAAATTGTAAAAACTGGTAAGGCTTTACCGCAAATTATTGAAGAATTTGACTTGGGTCATGTTTCAGACAAATCTACGTTAGAGGGAATTATTGGTGAAGTTCTAAAACAGGAAACAAAAGCTGTTGAAGAATCAAAACAGAATCCTGAAATTCTTAACTATTTGGTAGGAAAAGTCATGCAAAAAACACAGGGAAAGGCTGACCCAGAATTAACATTAGCCATTTTGAAAAAAAATCTTGGTATTGACTAAAAAACGAATTTTAGTTTTGGGCGGTGTGTTTGCTGGATTTGATGATGTATTATAGTTGATCAACTAACTTTAAAATTTTAAATGAAATTTTTTCAAATTGAGTTTTTCTTTCCATTGATACCATTAAGACATCATTTTTTATAGGAAAGCTCATCACAATGAGTTTTTCCCTAAATGACATGGAGAACTTTACTTGTCCAAGATCATCGTCAAATTCACGTCTCATCTTAACTCTTAGTGCAAGCTCCATGTAGAGCATTTCGTCTCTTTTCCTATCTCCAAGCCGTTTTATACTCGGTGACATTCCACCAGCAATCAACCTGCCTTTTGAGTTAATTACACCTGCAAATCTAACCTTGGAATCAATTTTCTGAGTTAATGTACACAGATTTTCATAATCCATAGTTAACGTTTTGGTGTGATCTATTTATTGCGATCCATTTTATGAGTAATTACATGGAAAATGAATCTAACATCACTGATTATTATAAAAAAACAGCGATGTTTTGGTCTGACATGATTGCAATGATGTCATCCAAACCTACGACACTTTCTGCTGTTGGACCACTTCGTACTCTTTCATCTAATATGAAGAAAATCACAAATGAGCTAACTGAAGCAAACAAGGAGATTGTGGGATTTAATAATTTTTTAATCGAATACTATAAACAATTAGCGGATACATGGTCTGTCGCTCAAAAAGATGTAGCATCAAAGGTATCTAAATTGTCACCAAATGAGGAGGGTACTGAGGCCTACAAAAGAATCTGGATAGACATTTTTGAAAATAACTTTACTGGGCTGTTTGATTCTAAAAAATTCTCAGAGAACTATAACAAACTTATTTCGAAAGAACTTGATCTTCTGAAAAGATGGAATATAATAACAGATGTAATGTTAAAATCCGCTAACCTACCAACGAAGCAGGAGATGGATGAAATCTACGAGGAGCTCCACACCCTAAAGAATCGAATTTCAGAATTAGAGTCATTTAAAAAAAATGCTAAAAAAAATGACACAGAATAAATTTGATCCAAAAGTTATTGGGGAATTTCTAAACTTTAGTCGTAACTTAGCAGAGGCACCTATGAAAATCTCTGTGCCACATGAGGTTAGTATTGGTTCAACACAATTTGATGTTGCATACAAGGAAGATAAAATGCGCTTATTGCATTTTAAACCACTTACAACAAAACAAGTTAGAACTCCATTACTTATTTCATATGCAATTGTAAATAGGTATCATATTTTTGATATTGATCCAAAGAAAAGTTGGATAAAAAACTTGCTTGAACAAGGATTTGATGTTTACTTGATTGATTGGGGAACACCGACTAAGATTGATAGATTTCTGGGATTTCATGAATACGTAAATGGTTACTTGGATAACTGTATGGATTTTATTTGTGATGAAGCTTCTGTGGACAAGGTATCAATTCAGGGCTATTGTACGGGCGGAACATTGGCTACTGTGTATTCATCGCTTCATCCAGAAAGAGTTAAAAATTTAATCGCAACTGCACCAGTAATTGATGGCTGGAAGGATACAACAGTTGTTAGTAACATTGCAAAATATTTTGATGTTGACAAATTAGTGGATACGGTAGGAAATATGCCGCCAGAGTTTATCTACTTCTGTTTTTCAATTTTGAAGCCATTTGAGCAAGGTGTTGAAAAATACTTGAAATTTTTGAATAATATAGATAATGAAAAATACGTTGACAGTTTTCTAAAAATTGAAAAGTGGCTAGATGAAACTCCGCCTATTCCTGGCGAGCTTTTCAAGCAATGGATAAAGGGCATTTATCAAGATAACTTGTTGATACAAAACAAGATGTATGTTGGGAATAAGCGTATTTCATTAAAAAATCTCAATATGCCCGTTTTTACTCAGGTTGCTGTGGGTGATCATTTAGTTTCACCAGAATGCAGTATGCCATTACATTATGCAGTCTCAAGCACTGACAAGGTATTGAAATTATATCCCACAGGACATGTTGGAATGATAGCTAGTTCGTTTAGTCAAAAAACTGTTTTACCTGAGCTTGGCCAATGGCTCAAAGAAAGGTCATAAAAAAAAAGGTAGTCATTCACACTAGTATCTTGGTGTGAATGCGGTTACCCAAGAGTGCATTACACTTTTGTTAAGATCAGCAAAAGCCTTAGCATTCTCGTTGAAGGTTTTGATATTCTGACGGGTAGCATCAATTGTTGCTAGTGCTATCTTGTTTTGAACATCTTGAACCTTACCAATCTGTTCGTTTGATTTGCGTACAGCATTTTCTGTTGCTTCTGGAAGAGCAGTGTTGATTCCAGTCTTGTTTGCAAACTCTCTTTGCAAAGCAATAGTTGAATCTACAATGTTCTGAAATGCTTCAGTGTATTCTTGCTGTAGGCTTGTAACAGATGTTTGGTAGTTTGGGAATGATTTTCCAGCAGCGTTAACCTGTTTTTCGACAGTTGCTTCCACAGTTGAAAAAACATCTTTCTTGATTGATTCGTTACTCATGGTGTGTTGTGAATGGTATCACTATATATACCTACTGGTAATAAAAACCATTTATTACCAATTACTACCATTTGCAATTATTTTTTAGGAGTGACTGGAATTACAATAACTTGCACTAAATCACCTTCATCCATATTAAGAGCCTGCCTTTCTGCCTCAGGAATTGATATTCTTCCATTGCTACCAATAGTAGTCTTGAAAGCGCTCCATGAGAGAAAGTTTGGCATCATGTTTTGTAGATTGAATGGATTTTGGAAATTTGTCTGAAATGGATTCATATTCTTCGTGAAATCCTGCATCTTAGATGTATTTTCTAGCCACTGCCTGTATAATTCAGCTGGATCGTATGGGTTTTTCTTTCCTTCCATTACCATTAGTTGGTAGGTTATCTTATAAAATGATCGTTAATTAAGAAAATCTGACACGATTTGAAAGAATGCCTTTGGTTTTTCTACATATGGTACATGTCCGCATCCTGCCATCTTGTAAAACCTGCAATCATTGATTCCTGAAACAAAAGACTGCGCATATTCAATAGGGATTACATGGTCATTTTCACCCCAAACAATTAGTGTCGGAATTGTGATTAACTGTAATTTTTCTGTGATTGCCTGGGAATTACTCAATCCTAGAAGGGTTGACATAAAGGCCATCTTTGCATTTGGCAATTGCATCCTTTCTATGAATCCAGAAACAATCTTTTCATCTATCTTCTTACTGCCAGACATAGCTTGGAATGCGTTCAAGGCGGAATCAGTATTTGGGTATAATGCAGCTGAAATGTATGCATCTAATGCAGAAGTTGAATGTTTCATGACACCAGATGGCGAAACAAGAACGAGTTTTTTCACATTTAGATTTTGATTTATCATGGATTCAGCAGCAATCTGGCCCCCAAGCGAGGAGCCAATAATATTCAGCTCTTTAATTCCAACTTTGCCTACAAATTTGGATACAAATTCTGCAAAGTAATCTGTCGTATAATCAACCATTGGCTTATCACTATATCCAAAGCCAATAAGGTCTGGAGCAATAACTCTGAATTTTTTAGCAAAAAGAGATATTACACCTTCCCATCTTTCCGCAGAAGCCCCCAACCCATGAAGCAAAAGAAGTGTATCTTCTGAAGTCCCTTCCTCCAAATAGCGTATCTTATTGCTATCAACTTCAGCCGTTTTTACAGTCATGCTTAGCTTCGCTAAAAATGTCTAAAATATAAGATTTTATGAGTTCATTAATTGATGATTTTCACTAAGAATCTTTTGCTCAACAAGTTATTAGACACAAATTACTATTTCAGACATGAATATGGTTTTCTTCTATTTGGCAACAGGCGTGGTTGTGGGAATTTTAGGCGGTATTTTTCTTGTATCCTTTTTCTATAATCCCGAAAGCCTGTTTATGCCACGCTAGTTTTTAATTCAAACTATAATTCTTTAGCAACCATTGGCAAAAATGCACCAGCATCAGACACAACTCCTAATGCTTGCCACGTACCACGATCCATTAACTTTGTAACAGTTGGCTGGTTTATGTCTACAACAATTACCTTAACATTAGCAGGCAGCATATTTCCCGTTGCAATTGAATGTAACATAGAAGCTACCATTATGACCAACGATGCGTCCTTAAGTACATCTTTGTACTTTTTCTGAGCCAACGAAATATCAGTAATCACATCAGGTAAGGGACCATCATCACGTATTGACCCAGCCAATACAAATGGCACTTTCTTTTTTACACATTCATACATTATTCCTCTTGTCAGTTTTTTTGACTTTACCATTTTTTCAATTGACCCAGCATTAAAGACTGCATTGATCGCTTCCATATGGTTTCTGTGACCCCTTACTGCAAGCGTTCCATCACGAATATTCATTCCAAGAGATGTTCCCAATATAGCATACTCAATATCATGAACTGCAAGCGCATTACCAGCCAAAACTGCATCAATATATCCACCACGAATAAGTGCTGAAACTGATTCAGTTGCACCCGTATGAACAATTGCAGGACCAGCAACTAAGACGATTTTCCCGCCGTTCCTTTTAGTACGTCGCATATCCTCTGCGACTTTTCTAGCTATATGCTGTATTGGTCTCTCACTAGAGCTTCCACTTCCCATAAATTCAAATACATTCATTCCTTCACGAGGTCTTTCCGGAGGAATTATTTTGACACCATTTTCTCCTACTACAATTTTATCGCCTTTTTTTATCTGACGTATAGGAACACACATAGCTTTTTTTGCCTTAACAACAATGCATTTGTCCATCATCGTATTGTCAACATCAATCCATTTGTTGTTGAGAAAAATCTGCGTTTGATTATTTGTAGTGCTATAAAAATTATCAGGCATCACCATGTTTTTTGACGCAGCCACAAGTTTTACATTCTTTTGACTTTTGGATGTAGCACCCTGACGATAAACATAGTTTAAGATTGTTTCCAGATTTTTTGCATTCTTTCCTATTACAAGGAGTTTTGCATAGCTTTCATCCTTCTTCTTCTTGCCAACCTTGATTTCTAAAACCTCGAATGAACCACCATGGTCCATTATACCGTCAAAGACCTTTGTTAGGATCAGTGAGTCTATAAGATGTCCACGCAGTTCTATTTCGGATGAAAATTTTACCATGTGTTCTTATAAATTATTGGTAAGTAAAACGTTACGACAAAATAATTTGATTATATACTATACTGGAAGGCTAACATCACCGTGATACTCCTCAATATTATCTGATTTTAACGAGTTTGTGATGTTGGTTTTCTCCTCATCAGACAATCCTTGGGCTATTGCCTTAGCAATTCCATTTTTATCACACAGCACAAGAAGGTAACCGCCATCATCAGTTACAACAAATCCAGATGCGCCATTAACAATTGCATACAAATTTTCTTCGCCAACAGGTTCCCAAACGTTTGTTTTGTTGTCCTTTAACGCCAATGCGGGCATAGCTTTACCATTTGCAAGTTTGTTCAGATATTCTCTTGCTTTGTTTACACGTTTTTGACCTTCTTTTAGAGCCAAAAAGTACTGCATGCTATTTGGTTGAAAGATTGTTATTAATACATTTTATTTTAGTAATGCTATGAATAATTAATGGTTTTATGTCGTTGGTGTGGGAAAGAGATTCAAGAACATTCAGAAGAAGAAAAAACATTTTGTGCACAAGCTTTGACGTACCATCATAGAGACAGGAAAACGTGAGAATGAACCCAATGTTTCAGTAAAACTTTACTGATTTAGTGTTTTTCAGCGTGTTAATAACACAAAAACATTTGAGTGATATATTATTCAGTGATATTTCTTACGATTACCTTTTTTTCTGGGATGATGACTGTTCTTTTTCTTCTTTGGTTCATTATAATAATCATCAGCAGATTTTTTTGGATTTAATATATTGAGCATTCCTTCTTTAATTCCATCATTTTTCTTTTTAGTATTTTTGCTTTTGTTTTCATTTCCAAGAGATTTGAAAAAACCCATTTAAATTAAATGGTGTGGGTTATGATAAATGTTTTCAGAATGCGTATTATTATGTAATATAGGGTCAGTTCCGACTAAAGCTTTTCATCAAAAGAAGAAAAACCGTCTTCCACGTCTGGCGGTATCAGTAATAGCGGTTTCTGGAATATTTACTGTAGTGACTGTGTGATCATCAGAAGAAAAAGCCTCATCCATGAGACTTAGTGACAGAGTTTTAACATCTGCATAAGTGGTGGCAATACGTTTCATATTGTTTTTCAGATTTGCTTTGATTCTCTTAGTGGCGGATGATTCCTGATTAAATTTAGTTTCAAATTTTACAAGTAATCTATTTGCCTCATTAGATCTTTTGGTGGCTTCATCCTCCAATTTTTCTGTTGAGTGAAATTGAACTTCAGACTTTTCAAATTTTGCCTGTTTAGCAATAATTGTTGCCTTCAATCCAAATGTTGCTGTATCTGCATCTGTAGGACTTAATTCTGCAGTGGCATTTGTTATATCCTCTATAGCCTTAGTGATTTTTAATAGATCCTTTTCTGCATTAATTCTCTTGATTTCGTCCTCAGTAACCTTGGACTTGATATGGGCCAAATATGAAGAAGCCTTTTTTGCAATATCTCTTTTATCCGAAACAATTACCTTCAATTGATCAACAGAATTTTGTTTAGCGTTTAATTTTCCATGGGCTTGAAAAATATATTTAGTGACAAGAGTAATGTCATTTTTCATATTTTGGGCTATGTTTCTGGTCTCAAGGGAAGTATCCAATGCTTCCTTAAGCAAACCAGTTTGAAACTCGTCAATATCATAGTTTGGGCTAGTTAAACCACGAATGAGCTGCTGAACAAGTGTTTGACGCCTTACTGTAGGCTTTTTTGGGCGAATTTGTCTAGAACGTGTAGTTCTTTTGCTACTCCTTTTTCTTGCCATAATTATAATAATTTCAACCTATTTTTAAAGTTAAAAAATTACTTTCTTTAATACTTCATAGAAATAAATTCACAAACAAACATCACTATTCTAGAATACTCGAAAGAATATCGCGTAACTGCTTATTTCTAATCTCATTATTTGCAGTCTTGAAGAATGATCGCAATTTTTCTTTTGAAATTCCTTCATCTAAATAAAATTTTGCCTGAAAAGCCATTTCTAACTTATCTATTTCATGTAAAAGATTTGCCTCCTTCGAGGAATTTTTTTGGAAATCGTTCCAAAGAACAATGTACTGTTGTGAAACATTACTAGGAAGATTTTCTAGAATTTGTATCATGGCTTTATTCTCTATGTTAATTTTTCTCTCGCCTTTAATCTTATCAGGTGTTATATCACCAACAACTGATTCAGCTAAGTCATGCAGTAACGCCATTTTAATGATTTTTTCTGTATCAAGACCTTCCAGATCGGATAATACCATTGACATCATTGCAGTTGAATAACTATGATCAGCAACAGATTCTACGTCATCAATATCCAGTTTATTTTTCCAGCCTTGTCTTGGAATATTCTTTAATTGCAGAACTTTCTGAAAAAAACTTTCTAACATTTGACTAGTAACCTATTACGTCTTTTTAAAAGACAACCTTAAATTCATAGCAATTTGAAAGGCGGATGTGCCAGGGTAGCTCAGCCTGGAAGAGCACTCGGCTGAAGACCGAGCTGTCGCGCGTTCAAGTCCCGCCCCTGGCAGTTTTTTATATAAAAAATGATGAGATGATAATATTTTAATACAAGGCGCTATACAAATTCTCAGAATTTCGTTTGAAAGAGAAAAAAGCATCAGAATTGGAAAATTATGAAAAAGAATACTTGTCTAGGCTAAATGGTAAGAAAAGTACTAAATCACTGGAACGAAAAAAACCCGCAGCAAAAAAAACTAAGAAAAAAGTGTCAAAAAAACCAACCGACACTAAAACAAAAAAACCGCGTAAAAGTGATAATAAAAAAGGCATGAATTATGATGATGATGACACTGGCGTTGTTTTAATAGATGATGATTTAGTGCTCGATGAGCAAACGGAATTAGAAGAACGAAAAGCATACTTGGAGGAGGCACGTTCTCAGGATTCTTCTGATTAAATAGAATAAATCTTTATTCACTCTCAGATTCATATGAAATATGCGTGCATTGTGTTTGATCACAGTCAAGCCGGGAATTATTGACGGAGTAACGGAGACGCTTTTAAAAAAACGTAAAATTTCAAGTGAAATAATGACTGTTACTGGAAGAGCTGATATCTGTGCCCTCTTACATGGTTCGCTAAATGACATTAATAATGCAGTATTAGAATTTAAAAAAATAAAGGGTATAGTTTCAACTGAAACACTAGTAGAGGTAGAGGTGGATATGGGATGGTAAAAGCGGTTGTTCTGGTAAAATCTCCAAA
>Ga0257113_1000282_pt1 | contig 16372 bp, 11 predicted proteins | sample LP_taG_4_FD_191568 | JGI IMG/M metagenome (GOLD analysis project Ga0257113, IMG submission 191568) | Marine microbial communities from Northeast Subartic Pacific Ocean, Canada - LP_J_2015_P26_2000m | ecosystem: Environmental > Aquatic > Marine > Oceanic | place: Canada: Northeast Subartic... | reverse complement strand
AGTCGCGTTTCGAAACAACCCTGTCGAACAGTGGCTTTGGGTCAGTGTCTGTCGTCGACCGAACCCAGGCAACTACAGACCTTGCCCAGGGCTACCTGAACCGTGTGAAAACAGAACTCAAAGACACGCTACGGGCAAAACTTGGGAACAAGGACCTTGCGGCTTTTCTCAACTGGACCCGCGGGCGTTACGAATGCTTTGCCAATGGTGGTATGGCTTACGGACATTTTCGAGCGTTCAAAGCTGAAACCTGACCTTGGGTTCGGGTATACCGGTGCACTTCAGCACCAGCCACTAGAAAAACGTTCCCTTAAGCGTGGTGGCAAAAGCGGTTACGAATAGGCTGCATCCTGTCGGTCGTACCAACGCATCACGAGTGGTAGAAACCACGGATTCCCCGTATACAAAGGATGGCTGCGGAAAGCGCGATCGGCAAAGACTGTCTTGGCGTCTGGCAAACCCAGTACCTGTTTCGCTGCTTTGTCACCGAGGTAAGTACCCATTGGGAGCCCAGCAAAACAGTACCCCAGCGCATAGTGCACCCCATTGTGCATGCCCACATGCGGCCACAAATCGAATGTGCCCGCACATTGGCCGCTCCAGATACGCGAGAGTTTTACTTCACTCAATTCAGGGAAGATAACATCCAGATGGCTCTTCAGTTTTTCGGCTTTCGTGGATAATCGGTCAACTGGGCCACCGGTATAAGCACCCATAAGCAGACGAGGTTGATCCGGCGCCTGGCGGATATACACCAGGTTGTTGTTGTAATCATGAAACGTTCGGTTGTTGGGCAGAATCTGGGTAATCACGTCTTCGGACAGAACGTCAGTCGCGATCATATAACCGTGAAAAGGGATGACCCGTCGCCGCAACCAGGGTACGGCACCGTCGGTATACCCATTGGTGGCAACAATCACATCTCCAGTCGTCAAAACGCCCCGTGGCGTATCAACTTGGAAACCGGTCCCATCAGGACGAACAGCTGTCACCGGTGTATGACCGATTACCCGTGCATTGGCCGCCCGTGCAGTCTTCAGTAACCCCAGATGGTAAAGCCCTGGGTGAATACTGCCCAGATCCGGTATCAGCGCGCCCCCGACATAACGACCGGCGCCAATCTCGTCGCTCTGCTCAGATTCAGAGATCATCTGAAACGGGTGACCCAGATGTTTATGTCGCAACTCGAGTTCATTCGACATCAACATCCGCTGCGCGCCATTCAGGGCACCCATGAAGCGGCCACAACGCGTCAGGTAACAGTGTATGTTCTCCCGCGCCACCAGTTCGAACACAAGATCAAACGCTGTGTCGAGTTCCCGGTACACCTGCACTGCATAGCCAAGGTCATAGGACTGTATCAATGCGCCGAAACTGTGTTTGAGTGTTCGCCCAACAAAACCCGCATTGCGTGAACTCGCACCATAGCCAGGGGCCTTTGCTTCCAATACCACAACATCGCGCCCAGCCCGGGCGAGTGTCAGAGCCGCAGATAAACCGGTAAACCCGGAACCCACCACGACGACATCGGCCCTGTCCGGAAAACTGTCTACTGTGGACTGCGCCGACTGAGGCGCAGCCTGCCACCACCATGGTTCCTCTAAAAAGTCGTTCGCTAGGAGATGATCATCCATCACAACTCATTCTTCAGTGTCTGCTTAAGAACACAAACAAACACTAAAATCGTCCACACTAATCGGTATCCACGTCGTAGTAGTTCGGAAGCCCGTCTTCACCGTGGCTGATATGAAACCGCGACAATGCTGCAACTTGCCTTTCCAACTCTGGGGAGCTAAGACTACTTTGCGCTGGATCACGCACTCCATGCAAATAGTCTTTAGGATCCATGTGGTCCACAACGCCCAGGCTGCTCGAGCCCAGTGAATATCCGATCAGTTCCTGAATCTGGTCCGACAGCTGTCGGGCCAACTCCGGCGGCACAGCCATATACTGGTTCTCTTCCTGGCGCAACCAGCCCAGGTTGTAGTGCAAAGCAACACCACTGCGTGAACTATCGGCACGGTTCGCACCACCGCCATGGATAGTATTTCCGGTATAAATCAACACTGAACCTGCAGGCATTTCAGCGGCCACAACTTCCTCAGACTTTGGCTCCCGATCGCTGGACCAAAGATGCGACCCGGGTACCAGGCGGGTACCGCCATTCTCCCGGGTAAAATCACTGAGCGACCACATCGTCGCCACGGTCAACGGGGGACACGGGCTCGCAATCGGATAGAGACCAATATCCCGATGCAGGACCTGCCGAGTTTCTCCCGGTTCAATGTGCATCACACCGGTATAGTGCACACGATAGCGAACGCAGTGAGGCAACAAGGCGTCGTCCGCCACCGCCAGCACCGTGGGGTGAACCAACAGCGCCTGAACAGCAGTCGACTTCGCAAGCAACGCCCCGAACCGCTTGGTGAGCTTGCCATAAAACTCTTCATGCCCGTCATGCGCTTTCTCGAAATAGGGCGCTAGATCGGCTTTTACGGCAGCAACCGTATCGGCATCGATCGCATCACGGACGACAGCATACCCATCCTCCGCAACCGCCGCAGCAACGACTGCCGACGGTGCATCACCCGCAAATGTGTTTTTCAGTTCCATCGCATCATTCCTTTTAGATGTGTGTTTACAAACAGCTTCTAGTCCACCGATCCGACTGGAGGCAATCTTTGCCCGGTATCTAGTATATCGAGAATCCAACGTGTCGCTGGCGAATACACATCGACAAATACTGCCTTTTCATCACCGATAATTTGACCACCATGCGGTACATTGCTGGCTGCATACCAGCCATCGCCGGGGCCGATTTCCCGGGTCTCATCACCCACTGTCAAAAGAATCCGTCCACTGAGTAGCAGACTGAACTGCTCATGGGGATGTGAATGCATCGGGTAGGTTGATCCCGGTTCAAATACTGCCCGGAGCAAATGCATATGCTCACCACTGATGATCTGAGTTTCACTGCAGTCCTCATCAAACCTATAGCGATCAATATCCTCCCAGCTAAATATCTGGTGAGGAAATATTTCAGTACTGTTTGAGTTTTTCCCATCGTTCTGATTGTTCATTCCAAATGACCCTTCTCTAACCCGTTTCGCTGACCAGGCCCACTGCAGCAATACCGTGGACAGCGGCTGCTTCGTCGTTGTCCGACGTATCACCCGAGATTCCGACAGCGCCCAGAAGTACCCCGGCCTCATCACGGATCAGCACGCCACCGGGTACCGGTACAAAATTGCCTTCAGCCAATCCGTTGATCGCCTGAATAAAGTAGGCCTGCTGTTCGGCGCGTGCCATCAGCGCCCGCGTGCCCATACCCATCGCAATGGCCGCATTGGCTTTTCCCTGGGCAATACGGGCCCGCAACGTACTGACCCCATCTTCAGACAACACCACAACCAGGGTGGCTCTTAGATCCAACACCACCACACTGACGGGTTTTAGAGCCAGCTCCCTAGCTTTGGCCAGACTGGCTATTGCAATAATCTGGGCCTGTTCAAGCGATACGGACATCCTCAACTCCTCATTTTTGGTTCGGTTCGGCACGATGATAACCGAATCTATCGTGACCCAAGAACCGCGGCTGCCGCACCCGACACGGCAGTGTGAATACTCATCCAATGAGCCTCTAAGGCACTACAATGTCTTGATGCCTCTTTCGCGTTTTCACCCGGCCGTTGCACGCTGGTTCAACAACCAGTTTGATCAGCCCACCGAAGTACAGGCACAGGCCTGGCCTGCCATCCAGGGGGGTTCACACACTTTGATGGCCGCACCCACTGGGTCCGGCAAGACCTTAGCCGCCTTTCTTGCGGTCATTGACGAACTGGTACGCGACGGTGAGTTGTTCGGCCTGCCCGATGAAACCCGCATTTTGTACGTTTCTCCACTGAAGGCCCTGTCTAACGATATCAACCGAAACCTTGAAGCGCCACTGGTAGGTATCACACAGGAATTGCCCTTACCCAGTCCGCTGTCGATCCGATCGGCCGTACGCACCGGCGACACACCGCAGGCTGAACGCGCCAAGATGCGCCGGCGACCACCGCACATCCTGGTCACGACCCCGGAATCGCTTTTTATTTTTCTAACTTCCGAGTCCGGTCGTCGGATGCTACAGACAGTACGCACTGTCATTATTGATGAACTGCACGCGGTAGCCGGTAACAAACGCGGCGCGCACCTGTCTTTATCTCTGGAACGTCTGGACGCGCTGTGTATCAAACCTCCCGCCCGTATCGGGATCTCCGCGACCCAGAAGCCGATCGACCACATGGCAGCTTTCCTGGTCGGCAACCGTCCCGGCAACGATGAGTGCCGAATCATCGACACTGGTTTCGTGCGTGACCGAGACCTTGCCATTGAACTGCCTCCGTCACCCCTTCAGCCTGTCATGCCCGCTGAAGTCTGGGGCGAGATCTACGACCGCCTGGCTGATCTCATTGCCGAACACCACTCTACCTTGATTTTCGTCAATACCCGTCGCCTGGCGGAACGGGTCTCCCGGCACCTTGCGGAACGCATGCAGGAACGCGGACTTCCTGCCAGTGGCGTCACAGCACACCATGGCAGTCTTGCCCGGGAGCACCGCCTTGATGCCGAGCAACGCCTTAAGAATGGTGAACTCAATGCACTGGTAGCCACAGCTTCACTCGAACTTGGCATCGACATCGGCGATATTGACCTGACCTGTCTGCTCGGCTCACCCCGCGGCATTGCCACTTTCCTTCAGCGGGTCGGCCGATCCGGTCATGGCGTTAAGGCCCTCCCCAAAGGTCGCCTGTTTCCACTATCGCGCGATGACCTGATGGAATGCACTGCCCTGCTGGATGCTGTGGAACGCCAGGAACTGGATGCTATTCACTTGGTTCGACCCGCCTGGGACGTACTCGCCCAGCAGGTTGTCGCCGAGGTCGCTGCCGAGGAATGGCGTGTCGATGATCTATATACCGTACTGTGCCGTGCCTGGCCCTATCGGAACACAACACGCGAGCGATTTAACGAAATTATCCAGATGCTCGCCGATGGCTACACCACCCGCCGGGGTCGCCGTGGGGCTCATCTGCATCTGGACGCGGTCAACGGCCGCATACGCGGAAGGCGCGGTGCCCGCCTTACTGCAATGACAAACGGCGGTGCCATTCCTGACCAGTTTGATTATGACGTTGTACTGCTGCCCGAGGAGTTTCCCGTTGGATCGCTGAATGAGGATTTTGCTTTCGAGAGCCTGCCCGGCGATATCTTTCAACTGGGCAACACAAGCTATCGCATCATCCGGATCGAATTGGGCAAGGTCTATGTCGAAGATGCGAAAGGACAGTCCCCCAGTATTCCATTCTGGTTCGGCGAAGCCCCGGGCCGCAGTGACGAATTGTCGCTTGCGGTGTCGAGGCTTCGAGCACAGTTGGACCACCAACTCAGCGCATCGAAGGATGGCATGGCCCGAACCATAGATTGGCTACAGCGCACGATCGGCCTGACTGCGAGCGCTGCGGGACAACTCGCGGAATATGCGGCCCTCGCCAAAGCCGCTCTGGGCTCCCTGCCGACTCAGCAGCACATCATACTCGAACGGTTCTTTGATGAGGTCGGTGACACACATCTTGTCATTCATTCGCCGTTTGGTTCACGGCTGAATCGCGCCTGGGGTCTTGCGATCCGCAAAAAATTCTGCCGGCGATTCAACTTTGAACTGCAGGCCGCAGCACTGGAGGACAGCATCATTCTTTCACTGGGCCCGACCCACAGTTTTCCGCTGATTGAAGTGGTCGACTACCTGAGACCACACAGCGTACGGGAGGTGCTGATCCAGGCATTGCTCAACGCACCCATGTTCCCAACCCGCTGGCGCTGGGTCGCGACCACAGCACTTGCAGTCCGTCGGAATCGAAACGGCAAGAAAGTGCCTCCACAATTCCAGCGCAGCGATGCTGAAGATTTACTGGCTGTGGTCTTTCCAGACCAACTCGCCTGTGCCGAAAACATCACCGGACAACGCGAGATTCCGGATCATCCGCTGGTAACTCAGGTGCTGACCGACTGCCTGACCGAACTGATGGATGTTGACGGCCTGGAACGACTCATAGGCCAGCTCACTGATAAAGACAATTCGGCTGACCCGATAAAGATAACCGCTCGTGAACTCGCCAGCCCATCACCACTGGCCGAAGAAGTGATCACTGCCCGGCCTTATGCCTTTCTCGATGATACACCGGCCGAGGAACGCCGGACCCAGGCGATTCGCAACCGCCACCTGTTCAATATTGAAGACGCTGCACAGATTGCCGAGCTCGATCCAATTGCGATTGAGGCCGTCCGCGCCGAGGCCTGGCCCGATCCAAGAAACGCCGATGAACTGCACGATTCACTGGTGTTATCCGGGTTTCTTGAAATGGGCGAGATCCGCGAGTCGCTGCCTGAGTGGTTCGAGTTTTTCCAACAACTGGTACTCGACAAACGTGCAACCGCACTGTCGCTCGCGTCGGGAACCGTACTCTGGGTCAGTGCAGAACGCCTCTCACAGCTGACCCGGTGTTTGAGCGGAGGTTACTCGCTGCAACCTGTGATCACGCCTGTGGATGCCGGGGCTGAACAGCCGGAAGATCCGGAGACTGCTGCGGCACACGAACTGGTTGAAATTATCAGAAGCCGGCTCGAAACGCTGGGACCCGTCACCGCCACAGCACTGGCTAAACCCCTGAATATAGATAAAGGACTTGTCAGCCGGGCGCTGTTAACGCTTGAGATCGAAGGATTTGTCATGCGAGGGCTGTTTCGCGTCAACTCCGTCAGCGCCTGTGAAACCCGCTTTGGCGACAGTGAAGAATGGTGTGAACGCCGTCTGCTAGCGCGCATTGGCCGCTACACCATCAAAACCCTGCGCAAGCAGATCGAACCTGTACCCCCAGCCGCGTTCATGCGCTTTGTACTGCAGTGGCAGGGTCTTTCCGGTGAACGACAACGCGGACCTGAGGGACTGCGCGAAGCACTCTATCGATTACAGGGATTTGCGGCCCCGGCCGTGGCCTGGGAATCATCCCTGTTGCCACACCGAATTTCGGGATACAGTCAGAACCAGCTTGACCAGCTGCTCACTGCCGGTGAGTTCATGTGGTTGCGCCCCTTCACACCGGTCAAAAGCACACGCCGTATTGGGCCGGTGCGTAATACGCCGATCATGTTTTTCGAGCGCAGCCAGATCCAGAACTGGCTACCCTGGATCACACACCCTGACCTGACGACTGGCAAGCTGGCAGACTGGGCCTCGCTGTCGAGTCAGGCCAACCGTCTGCGGGATGTGCTGTTGTCAAACGGCGCATCATTTTTTACCGATCTGATATCGATGACCGGCCTGTTAAGGACTCAGCTCGAAGAGGCCCTGGCAGAACTTGTCGCCTGGGGCATCGTCACGTCGGACAGCTTTGCCGGTCTGCGCGTACTGATTACACCCTCGTCCAAACGGCCCGGTGATGGACGCGGCCGCCGACACCGCGCCCGAACGGTCGAAGCGGCCGGCCGCTGGTCTCTGATTGAACAGACACTCTCCCATCAAGCTGCATTGTCCGGCGGATCCCAGGATAGCGACCGATTAGCGCCTGTTCAGGTCGCTCCCATCGAACCCGAACAAATCGCCGTGGCTTTGCTTGACCGTTACGGGGTCGTGTTCCGGGCACTGACGATTCGTGAACACCGGTCACTGCCGCACTGGCGGGAACTGGCCCGTGTATTCCGGCGGCTCGAAGCCAGAGGTGAGGTTCGCGGCGGTCGTTTCGTTAACGGATTCAGTGGCGAACAATTTGCATGGCCCGAAGCAGTAGAACGCCTGCGCGAGTTCCGAAATCCAGACAATCAAACTAGCACTTCACGACCGGTGATCGTGTCTGGTGCCGATCCAGTGAATCTCCATGGTATCACCACACCGGGAGACAGGATTGCTGCAGTGTCTGCTAATCGCTTGCTCTACAAAGATGGCGTCAGTATCGCTCAACTGGTTGCGGGCGAATTTCGCTGGCAGTTGTCACCCGATCCTGCGACCGAATGGTCCAGCAGACAACTATTGATTCGAAACGACCCGACGACAGCGACTGTAACCAACCTGCCTCGAACTGTTTCGAGTTAGGTGCGGACGTCGAAGTCTTCTTGCCGGAATGGAAAGTCAGCCTCCGCGGTCCAGCTTTTCCCATTATGCCGCAGTAAAGTAATACCCTTGGCTGTGAACTGGTCGGCAAAGGACCCCTGTTCGAGCTCACCCCATAGCGACCTGAAGTGACGCTGGGTCAGATCGCGAAACGCGATTGTGATGTGCGGCTGAAAAGCACGGAACGACTTTTCGTCAGTGCCAACGATGAGATTTTCGGTCAGTGTTTTAGTCAGATCGTGTTGAATCACGGGCAACATCTGGTTTTCAATTACACGGACAAATACCACCCGGGGTGGAAAACAGCCAAAACCACCCAGTTCAACGGCGAAAGACAGGTACTGCAAGGCAAACTCAGCCAGTACCTGCTTGAGACTCGCGACCTGATCCAGCGGCAGTCGAAACGGCGGCTGCAATGTGATGTGCGGGGGTGATCGGAGAGCTGCGTGGCTATAGTAGGCGGTATGTGCCCTATGCTGAAGTGTCTTTACCACATCCGCCAACGGTGAGGGCAGCACCACTGCAATGTAGTAGAGCGCCTTCAAACCCGGTATGCCATGGGATACCTTTCGGCTAGCAAATTCAAAACCAACCGCAGAGGATGACTCTTGATAACCCGCTCTTAAATTTATCCGGCAGCGTCACCTGCAGATCGCGTGACCCACTTCTGAAACACCGGTGTCCTGGGTGGCTCTAACGTGGTATCCGCTTTGCAACGCGCTTTGAGTTCCTCAACGGTTCCGCCAAAATTAAATAATTCTACCTTGCCGCGTTCAGAAGCCATCTGCCGGCGGAGATTCGCCGTGGCAGACTCATCAACAGACAGATCGGACTGCAGCACCACGCCGTAGCGTCGGGCACCTTCTACGCGCACCAAACCCCGTCGCACATCGAGCGAGACTTTTCCAGCATCACGTTCAAGCGGATCGCCCCATCCACCGCCACCCCAGGTATTAAAATATAGGGTATCGCCTACCGACACCTTTATCCGGTCACATTTGGATTTCATCCATTCGTTTTTGCCGTCTACCCGAACCATGAGCTTGTTACTGCGCTGACCCGGTAAACCACCATTCACACCCCAGGGATGGGTCAACCAGCGATCATCATGAATCGAGATCTCACCGGGTTCCAGGAACTGGTACCCCATCGATAAGCCGTTACCACCGCGATGCAGTCCGGGACCACCACTGTCAGGTATGGTTTCATAAGTTACGATCCGAAGCGGAAAGTACGCTTCCAGAAACTCATTGGGCACATTGGTAAAGGCCGGCCACAGCGAGTGGCCATCGGGACCATCACCTGCCGGGCGGCCGGGTATGCCACCAAAACCGATCTGATAAAGCTGGTACCACTCTCCATTTTTGTCGTAACCCGAATACATGAAATGTGGGCTGTCCGAAAAACCAGCCGCACAGAGCGCATCCGGCGACCCCTGGCCCAGCAGGCCACTCATGATGTCAAAAATTCGACCCAGCATATGGGTCCGCGAACTCAGTGCCGCTGGACGGATGGGTTTAAGAATAGAACCGCGCGGAATTCGCACGTCAACCAGATCATAAAATCCATCGTTGAATAGAATCTGAGGATCGAACAAATTGATAAAAAATGCGCCCAGGAACATCTTGAACATTTCTTCATTGAGCAGAAAGTTAACTGAACTGATGGATTGTGGGTCGGTACCCTCGAAATCGAAGATAACTTTTTCACCTTCCCGCCACATCGCACAGCTGACCTTATAAGGCCCCATCCCCATCCCGTCGTCATCGATATAGTCTTCGAAATGCTGCTTCTTTTCGGGGACGACCATATTCAGGATCGCACCCATGGCCCGCTTATTGCGATCGAGCATTTCCACCATGGCAGCCACTAGTTCATCGACCCCAAACCGGTTCGCCATCTCGAAAACCCGACGTTCAGCCAGCCTGAGTGCAGCAACAATCGCATTAAAATCAGAACGGTTCCAGTCAGGCAGACGGCAGTTACGGAGAATGAGTTCGAGTATCTCAGTGTTCAACTCGCCGTTTCGGATGATCTTCACTGGCGGTATCTGAATACCTTCCTCAAACACCTGCGCTGCATCTGTCGGCAGACTGCCCGGTACTTTACCCCCGATATCGGTCATGTGGCCGAACATCGCTGCCCAGGACACCAGTCGTCCGTCGATATAGATCGGCATCATCATCAACCAGTCATTGAGATGGCTGACCGCCCCGTTACAGGTATAGGGATCATTGGTTAAGAAAACGTCGCCCTCTTCGATAGTGCCGTCATAACCCTGCTGAAATCCCCAGAAAAACGAGCCGAACTGACCGACTACCATTTTGCCCTCATGATTGGCAATCATAGGGAACGCATCATGCTGTTCTCTAATGCCCGGGGACATCGCGGTACGAAACAGCACAGCATCCATCTCACTGCGTGCGTTTCTGAGGGCGTTCTCGATGATATCGAGCGTGATCGGATCAACTGTGATACTTTGAAACGGTGTCGAATTGCTCTGTATGACTTGTGCAGACATTAGTTGTTCTCTCAGGATCCGAGCATTAATCCGGCCGGATCAGCAGGTTACCGACCGGGTCGACTTCGCCGGTACATCCCGGCAATACCAGTGTGGTTGAATCCATTTCGGTCACAATCGCAGGACCACGCACACGGTCGCCCGCTTTCAGCAGTGCCCGGTCGAATATTATTGCATCGTGGTGCTGGCCTTCGTAGTACACCTTGGAATGCGCGTACTTGGCTGAAGATGGATCGCCGTTACCGCTGGCAAGTACCTGTGCTTCCGCTGTACTTTCACTACCCTGGACGAGAGCACGCAACGTATACAGCTCACGTTCGGTACCGAGCGTAAATGTAAATAACTGTTCGTGCATCGCGTCAAAGCGATTTCCCAGTTCCTCAAGACCACCGGTTTCAAATTCCTCCGGCGATACCTCGACTGTGAGGCGCATTCCCTGTCCGGCATAACGGAGATCAACCTGGTACTCCGTTGATTGATCTGCCCTGGCCACACCTTCCGCATCCAAGGTTGCCGCAGCTGAGCTTGCGAGCTCCTGAAGAATACCCAGTGTTTCTGCGTGACTCGTCTCTGAAAACCGTCGAACAAAGGTGCGTGATGCCTCGTCACGGACACGGGTCGTCGCGTCACCATAGGCACAGAGGACACCGGGCCCTGGCGGAATCATCACCGGCCATGAATTCATCAGTTTTCCCAGTGCGTTGGCATGCAGCGGCCCCGCTCCACCAAAGGCCACCAGTGCAAAATCACGTGGATCAAATCCCTGCTCTACCGAGACAAGTCGCAGTGCGCCAAACATGTTCTCGTTGACGATTTTAACAATACCTTCTGCAGAATCATGTGTCGATAAACCCATGGCCTTGCCGATAGTCTCAACGGCGGCCTCGGCCCTGTCGGCATCCAAATCCATATCACCGCCGAGCTTCGCACTCGCAGGCAGGTAGCCCAGTACTACATTGGCATCCGTGACTGTGGGTTCAGTACCGCCCATCCCGTAAGCCGCAGGTCCGGGCTCCGCACCTGCACTCTGCGGACCAACCCGCAGGGCTTTAGTGAGTTCCGGCACATAAGCGATCGAACCACCACCGGCACCAACCGAACGCACATCGATCGACGATGAACGCACAGTGACATCGGCTACCCGGGTTTCACGCCGGGTCTGGGCAACACCGTTCTGAATCAGTGCAACATCCGTTGAAGTCCCACCCATATCAAAAGTCAAAAGATCGGTGTACCCGGCTTGCCGGGCCATCCAGACTGCCCCTGACACACCGCCTGCCGGACCGCTCATCAGCAGATTGACCGGCGTCTCTTTGGCGGCCTGGGCGGATGCCAAGCCACCGTCTGACCGAAGAATATGCAACTGCATGCCACTCATTCTTCGATTGAGTTCTGCTTCGAGATTCTCGATGTAGGTCGACACCACCGGTCTGATATAGGAGTTGACGACGGTGGTCTCGGTACGTTCATATTCATACATCTCGGGCACAACTTCAGATGAAATAGAAATCGGAATGCTGGGAAAAATGCCATCTGCGATCTGACGCACACGTTCTTCGTGCACACCATTAGCATAAGCATTCATCAGTGACACCGTCAGTGCTTCTATCCCTTGCTGTGAAAGAGCCGTTAACGACTGCTTGAGCGTCTCTTCATCCAATGGCTGGACGATCTCGCCTTTTGCCCCGATTCGCTCGTTGGCCTCTATGGTCAGCTCGAGAGGCGCCAGCGGTTCGCTCTTGTTAAAGATCACCCAACCGCCCAAACCGCCCGGCACATAGGAACGAGCAATTTGGAGGACTTGCTTGTAACCCTTAGTAGTGACCAGGCCGACTCGTGCACCGCTGGCGGTCAGCACCGTATTCGTGGCCACCGTTGTACCGTGCATCACGTGACTGATGTCTGCTAAAGACACGCCGGCCTGATCACAGACCCGTTCTATACCGTTCAGCACACCGATTGAGGAATCTTTTGGCGTGGACGGTACTTTCGCGGTGAAACTGCGCCCACTGGCCTCTTCAAGAAGCAGGATATCCGTGAACGTACCACCGACATCTGCACCCAATCGATAACCCGACTGACCCGTAGCACGTGAACGCGAGACCTGTGAGCGCTCCGCCGCGATCGGTCTTTTCGATTCACGCGTACTCGGCTCGCCGCGGGCCGTAGTCGAATCCTGATGGCGGGCTTCCTCCGCCCGGGACGGGGTGGCGGGAATAGTCTCCCGGGCTTGGGTCGTGTCTGTCTTCTTCGGAGACTCGAAGGGCCTTGACTCTCTCTCGGTTGACTTCTTCGCTGGCTCACGTGAGCGTAAATCCTGTCTGCTCCGTGCCAACTCAGCAAAATCATCTTTTGCCTTTCGCAGCTGCGCATCAAACCACTCGGTGGACTTTCGGAAATCTTTACTCATGATCGGGCGGTGGTTAATGAATTAATGAGCTTATTGGTCACACAATCACACCTGGGAGGCACTCCACACTCTGATTCGATCGATTGCGTCATCTGCTGTGGTCAGATCACAATAACGCCGTTCCACATCTCTCAGATTGTCCCGGTGAGGACCTTCTGCCTGATCACCGACACAATCTTCCGGTACCAGGGTTCTGAATCCCCACTGAAAACAGTCGACAATCGATGCCCGTACACAACCAGACGTTGTACACCCCACCACATAGACCGTATCGACGGATTCTTTATTAAAAAACGCTGCGGCCGGTGTCTGAAAAAACATCGATGCACCCGATTTTCGCATCGCGACGTCGTAATCAGGGACATAGGTTCGAGGATCGAGTTCTGTCGCTGCTTCCCCATCAATCAGATCTTCCATGACTGCAGATATCTTCCAGTACGGCATGTCTCGTTTCGAGTTATAACCTGTGTAACAGGTTGCGACGGGCACACCACTCTCTCGAGCAACCTTGAGCAATCGCGCTGAATTCTCCACAGCCCGCTGAACCAGTGGCGATCCGCCAAGCGCATACGACGGGTCAGTAAATCCAAGCTGGAAATCAACCACAGCAATTCCTGGTTTGCTGCCAAAACCGATAGTTTCGCTACCATAGGAGCGCTCGCTGTAGACATCCTGCTGATCAGTCATTCTACTTTACTTTTTCCTTGCATCGGTTCAGATCAAGACTATCAGGCCGTTCAGGTTTGAACTGAAGAGGCCGCCTGACGCGCGATCACGTCGTCCGGGAATAAACCGGCTTTCATGACCTGCCCTGGTAGTGGATTGTCGAAATAACCTTCTACCCACGCGGCAACATCGATCAACTGTGGCAGATCAATGCCCGTTTCATAACCCATGTTGCGTAGGACATAAACCAGATCTTCGGTCGAAATATTGCCGGTCGCCCGGGGTGCGAACGGGCATCCACCGATACCGCCAACAGAAGCGTCGAGAATACGCACACCTGATTCTACTGCGGCGACGGCATTTGCAATTCCGGTATTGCGGGTGTTATGGAAATGACACCCAACTGCGATGGAGTCGTCCAGAGCCGACCGCAGCGCTTCCACGCGCTCCCGAACCTGACTGGGCACCGCACAGCCGATCGTATCCGCCAACAGAATCTCGTCTACTCCAAGGGCCCCCAGGCGAATGCCGATATCAACCACAGCTGGCGTCGTGACCTCACCTTCAAACGGACAACCAAAAGATGCGCCAATCACGGCCGAGAACACTTTGCCGGATGCACCGACGCGGCCGGCAATCGACTCCAGACCCGTCATCGTCTCAGCAATGCTTGCCCCTTGGTTTTTTTGGTTGAAAGTCTCACTAGCGACCACCACATAGCGCACCTCGTCGACACCCGCATCAAGCGCCCGTTCGACACCTTTCATGTTGAGTGCGAGCCCCGCAATCCGCACATCCGCCTTGCGCTCAATCTGCGCCATAACTTTTTCCGCATCTGCCATCTGCGGGACCCGCTTTGGATTGACAAAACTGACCGCTTCTATTCGCTGGATTCCGGTCTTGGCAAGTCGATTGATCAGCTCGGCACGCTCAGCCACACTCCAAATACGCTTTTCACCCTGTAGCCCGTCTCGTGCAGCGACGTCACAAACAGAGACCTTGCCCTTCGCGCTAGATGATGCCGTCATTTTCCAGCTCCTGCAATTCAGCCTGTGTCATGCCCAGCAAGCCGCAGTAGACCTCTTCATTGTAAGCGCCTACTTCAGACGGACCCAGCCAGGCGATCTCACTCTTGGTTTCACTCATTACCGGAACAAAACCCGGCACCGCAATATCGCCAAGCTCATCATCCTGGTAGCGCCGAATCATATCGCGGGCCTGATAGTGCGGGTCATTGGCGATGTCTTCTATCGTATAAATCGGACCAGATACTACGCCATACTCATCAAGGCGGACATCCAGCTCGGCTGCAGTGAATTCACGCGTCCAGTCTGCAATCCGGGCATCGAGTTCATCACAACGCGCTCCGCGCGCCTGATGGGTACTGTATCGAGGGTCGTCCGCAAGCTCCGGTTGCTCCATCGCATCACACAGTCGCTTGAACATTGCATCCAGATTCGCTGCGATTACCACCCATTTTTCATCCTTGGTTGGAAAAATATTCGACGGTGAAACATTGGCAAGGCCAGTGCCACTGGGCTGCCGAATATAACCAACCTTGTCATATTCTGGCAGGGCACTTTCCATCATTGCAAAGCACGACTCGGTGATAGAAGCATCAACGACCTGGCCTTTGCCCTTTCCGATTGTGTCGCGCCAGTAGAGCGCCATCAGCACGCCCTGAGTGGCGAACATGCCAGCCAGAGAATCTCCCAGGGATATACCAGTCCTCGGGGGAGGTTGATCCGGAAACCCGTTGATGTATCGCAGTCCGCCCATTGCTTCACCGACACTGGCGAAGCCCGGTCGGTTCGAATAGGGACCTGTCTGCCCGAAACCGGATACACGCGCAATAACGAGCCCGGGATTGATGGCATGCAGCGCCTCAGGCGCGAGTCCCCACTTTTCCAGAGTGCCCGGCTTGAAATTCTCGACCAAAACATCTGCCTCCTCGATCAGACGGCGCACCAGATCCTGACCTCGCTTTTCCCGCAGATTAGCTGAGATGGTTTTCTTATTTCGTGCCAGAACCGGCCACCAGAGACTTCGATCCTTGTAGCGATGATAACCCCAGTGCCGCATGGCATCGCCCCGACCAGGACTCTCGACCTTGATTACTTCGGCTCCAAAATCGGCCATTCTCGAACCGACGAAAGGCCCGGCCACCAGTTGCCCCATTTCGATCACGCGGACACCGGATAGCGGCCCCTTCAGTCGATCATCAATAGTTGCATGTTCACTCATCTGCACATCCTTACAGCGTCTCCTGAACTCTGTGATTGTATATAAAGTAGTGTTTCTATTCCCATTGCTTTGTTTCCCGACACGGTCGCTGTCTCGCTCAGTGCTTATCGAGAAAAGAAAACAGGATATTGCAAAACTCGATCTTCTGGGCTTTTCCCACAACCACGTGGGCCGTATCCTCCATTGTCACGCCTTCAGCACCGGGAATCCCGTGTTCGATAGGTAACGTAGTTCGTGGACTGGTGACCATGTCCTTTGCTGCATGGATTACCAGGGTCGGTGTAGCGATATCTTTGAGCCTATCGCTGGTATCGTGTGCAAGGCAGGCGTCCACCAACCGTTCGTGAGTCACGTAGTTGTCTCTGAGTTCACCCCACTCGCC
>Ga0257113_1000279_pt1 | contig 16425 bp, 12 predicted proteins | sample LP_taG_4_FD_191568 | JGI IMG/M metagenome (GOLD analysis project Ga0257113, IMG submission 191568) | Marine microbial communities from Northeast Subartic Pacific Ocean, Canada - LP_J_2015_P26_2000m | ecosystem: Environmental > Aquatic > Marine > Oceanic | place: Canada: Northeast Subartic... | reverse complement strand
ATCGTTAAAAACCGTGTTTACCATTCTGTCCATATCATTAAATAATGAGACAGGCCTTGGTGTCCAGTTTATTAATTTCATGATTTTCTCCTTTTATTTATTATTTAATAATTAATTCACATTAATCATACAAATTATATGCCATTATAAATAATATGAAAAAATTATATCAAAGTATGCATATATGACATATAAATAGATTATATTTTATATATAAAATGCCATAATGACATATCTTAAAAAGATAAAATGAAAATATTAACCAATTGATGAGATTGTGGGCTATAAAAGACTATTGTAAGTTTTAGTATGTTATTTATAAATAAAAGAAAAAAATTGTTTTGAGCTCTGATCTCGCAATTTTTGGTGGTAAGCCAGTACGTGTAGCACCTTTTCCAAACTGGCCCAGGGTTACAGATGAAATAAAAAATAGTGTTATTAATACTCTGGAAAATGATAAATGGGGAGTCGGAAGCAGTACTATTGATCGGTTCAATGATAAATTTTCTCAAATCCAGGATGCAAAATATTCAATCGCGTTACACTCAGGAACATCAGCTATTTGGGTTTGTCTTAAAGCCGCAGGCATAGAAGCTGGTGATGAGGTTATTGTGCCATCTTATACTTTTATAGCAACCGCAACAGCAGTAGTTCTAGCGAATGCTGTACCAGTATTTGCTGATATTTGTCTAGAAACTGGTAATATTGATCCTATGTCAGTTGAAAGTTTGATTACGAATAAAACGAAAGCGATAATACCTGTTCACACGGGAGGAACGCCAGTAAATATTGATGAAATCTTAGCCATATCAACAAAATTTAATATACCTGTTATTGAAGACGCTGCCCAAGCTCATGGAGCAGAGTGGAAAGGGAAAAAAGTTGGAGCATTGGGCCTTGGAGGGATATTTAGTTTTCAGACATCAAAAAATATGAGTTCTGGTGAAGGTGGTGCTATTGTAAGTAATAATGAATCATTTATGGATGCCTGCTATTCTTACCATAACTGTGGACGCGTTAGAGATGGGGAGTGGTATGAACACTATAGACTGGGAAGCAACCTTCGAATGAGCGCATTAAACGCTGCGATTCTTATTCCACAGATTAATACACTTGTGAATGATTTTAATCTGCGTGAGATAAATAGGGATACGTTAGACAATGCTATAAATGATATAGATGGGTTAAGACCCATGAAAAGAATAGAGGGCGCAAGATCTTCAAATCACATATTTATGTGTCGCTATATTGAGGACGAGTTTAGCGGTGTCAAAAGGGAGGTGTTTTTTAAGGCAATGCAGGCTGAGGGTGTATTTACCTATAAAGGTTGGTCACCGCTCTACAAAGAGCCTTTGTTTACTGTAAATTCAAAAGAATATCCATGGTTGAAAGATATAAATTATCAAGTTCTTGAACACGATAACACTGAAAGGTTTGCTAATAAGGAGGCAGTCTGGCTTAGGCAGAACCATCTAATAGGATCTGAGGAAGACACTAAAGACATAATAAACGCATTTGATAAGGTAGCATCAGCCATACAAAAATACCCTAAAATATTTTTAAATTTGGATTTATAAAGGAAGAAGATATGAAAGTAGAAACAAATCTTAGAGAGATGTTAAGCGCCGTTAATGTACCAGCTGACTGGGTTGGTATCAGAGAGGTATATGAGGCACAAACACCAAGAATGATCCGAGATGGGGTTCCGGTAGCAAATGGTCGTTACGCTACTCACGGTATAATGGTTGAGATACTTGTTGATGGACAATTTGGATACTATGGCACACCGGATATCAGTAAATCTGGAGTGGAACATGCATCTAGAAATGCATTTGATCAGGCAAAGGCAGCATCAAAATATTCGGTTCATAGTTTTACTAAAGAAGCTCGGCCTAAAAGCGTTGGAACCTACAAGTCTCCATTTGTCAAAGATATTGGAGAAGTAAGTGCAAAAGAGCTAAATATTTTATTATTAGAAGCATACAAGCATCTTAAAGTATCCGATAAAATAGTCAGCGCAAGCTCATTAGCAAGAACTATAGAAACAAATTTCCACTATATTAGCTCAAACGGTAGCGATATTGTACAAGAATTTTTAATGCTGGAGTTTGATCTGTCTGCAACGGCTGTTGATGGTTCAAACCAGCAAACACGTACATTTGGTGGAATGCGAGGTACATGTCGCCAGACCGGAATGGAATTTTTAGATCAGATGGAGATAATCTCACAGGCAAACAAAATTGGTGAGCAGGCAATCGAATTATTGACTGCTGATGACACACCCACTGGTGAAATGGATCTGGTTATTGCTTCCGACCAGATGATGCTTCAGATTCATGAAAGTATAGGCCACGCACTTGAGGTGGATCGTATACTTGGTGATGAGAGAAACTACGCAGGTTGGAGTTTTGTAAAGCTTGAAGATTTTGGCAGTCTACAGTATGGTTCAGAACATATGAATATTACTTTTGATCCTACTGTCTCATCAGAATTTGCTTCATATGGTTATGATGATGGTGGACTAAAAGCTGATCGTGAATACCTGATTAAAGATGGTATCTTAGTCCGAGGTCTTGGTGGGATGGAGAGTCAGATTAGATCAGGGGTGAATGGCGTAGCTAATTTTAGGGCTAGTTCATGGAACAGGGCCCCAATTGACCGAATGGCAAATATTAATCTTGAGCCTGGTGATGAGTCTTTTGATGATATTATTTCAAGCGTTGAAAAAGGGGTATATGTAGAAAGTAATCGTTCCTGGAGTATTGATGACTACAGGAATAAGTTTCAGTTTGGCTGCGAGTATGGGAAAATGATCGAAAACGGTAATCTAACCAAGACTATTAAAAATCCAAATTATAGAGGAATAAGTAATCCATTTTGGAACAGTTTGAAAATGGTTGGAAACCAGGACACCCTAGGTATATATGGGACTCCAAACTGTGGTAAAGGGGAACCCAATCAGATTATCAGAGTGGGGCATGCTTCACCAGTCTGTCTTTTTAATAATGTTCAAATATTTGGAGGTGCCTAATTATGGAGAACATATTTAAATCATTATCTAAAAAATTATTCTCTCTATTAAATAAAAAAGAGATTCTTACAGTTTCATGTACTGGAGAGAAAAGTCAATTTATTCGCCTTAATAATGCTAAGATTCGTCAGACTGGTTTGGTTGATGATGCTGATATACAGTTAAAGCTGATAGCGAACAATAGAACATGCAGCGGTAGTTTTACTATATCAGGTGATTCAGATATTGACCTATCTAGGGGAAAATATGAGATTGAAAGAATGCGCTTTGAGTCTAAAGAAATCTTGGAGGATCCATATATTGTTATGCCATCTGATAGTGGCTCTAGCTATGAGATAAAGAATGCTAATGGTCTAAGTTTTGACGCTGCTGTTGATGCCGTCTTGCCGGCTGTTCAGGGAGTAGACTTTGTAGGCATATTGGCGAATGGAAGAATGTACAGAGGTAACTCAAATTCATTGGGTCAGGAACACTGGTTCGAGACCGAGTCTTTCTGTCTTGATTATTCACTGGTTACAAAAACACACCAGATGGTTAAGGGTACGTTTGCGGGTACCGATTGGGACCAACGTAAGTATGAGAGTTACCTACAAACATCAAAACGAAAACTAGAAATGATGGAGCTAAAACCTGTTAGTATAGATACGGGTGAATATAGAACCTGGTTTGAGCCTGCAGCCGTTTCTGATTTTATCGATATGTTTTCATGGAACGGTATCAGCGAGGCAAGCATCCAGCAGGGTTGCAGTGGGTTCGGAAAGATGAGACATGATGATGTTAGGTTATCGCCTCATTTCTCTGTTTCAGAAGATTTTTCTGCTGGGATAGTTCCTAAGTTTAATTCAAATGGTGAGGTTGCACCTTCCGTCGTATCTATAATTAAAGAAGGTGAGTTGGTAAATACGCTCGTTAGTTCAAGAACGGCTGCAGAATATAATAGAACTACGAACTATGCAGAAACAGGTGAGTATCTTCGTTCGCCAAAAATGGAACCGGGAAGCCTTAAGCAGGAAGATATTCTTAAGGCTCTAGACACTGGATTATATCTGTCAAACATCCATTATCTCAACTGGAGTGATAATCCAGGTGGGCGAATAACCGGCTTAACCAGATACGCATGTTTTTGGGTAAAAAATGGTGAGATAGAGGGTCCCATTAATACTATGAGATTTGATGATACGTTTTATAAGTATTTTGGCAACAACCTAGAACATGTTGGTCACGACACAGAATTCATTCCAAATACAAGCACCTATGGTAATCGGGAGATAGGAGGAACAATATGTCCTGGAATTCTGGCCAATTCATTTGCTCTTACACTCTAGCATCTTCATAAAATGAGCATTGAAATTATTCTATTTATAATTGGCTTTATTTTAGGCGGCGGCCTGATATGGTTTTTGCGCCAAAAAGAACTGGACTCTGTTAAACAAAATCAGGAACAGCTCAGACAGGTTTTTGGCGATTTATCGAATGAGGCGTTGGTTGAGAGTCAGAAAAATTTTCTGGAGCTTGCTGAACATAAGTTTTCAGCATTACTTGAAAGTTCTGATAATCAATTGGATAAGAAAAAAGAGTTGATTGACTCTACCTTAAAGGATATGAAAGATGGGCTGAAAAATCTTTCAGAAAATACTGTTGCCCTGAAGTCACAGATGGAGGAGTCTCGCAAGAGTGTAGGAGATCTATCAGATACCACCGCTAAATTGCGTCAGATTTTATCTAGTTCTCAAGCAAGGGGGCAATGGGGAGAGAGAATGGTGGAGGATATCCTAAATTTTATTGGACTGACAGAGGGAATTAATTATAAAAAACAAACGCAGGCTGGAAAAGACCGTCCTGATTTCACTTTTTTTTTGCCAGATGGAAAATCTATAAATATGGACGTAAAGTTTCCATTGGTTCATTATGAGAAATATATTGAAGCCGATACTGATACAGAAAAAGAATCTGAAAAAAAAGCATTCATAAAGGATGTTAAAAATAGAATAAAAGAGGTTTCAGACAGGTCTTATATCGACCCTGAAGGAGGCACTGTTGACTATGTGTTATTGTTTATACCTAATGAAAGTATATACTCTTTTTTGAACCAGGAAGACGGAACGCTTATAGATTTTTCGCTTGAAAGAAAGATAATCCTTTGTTCACCTATCACTCTTTATGCAGTGCTCTCTCTTATCCGTCAGGCTGTATCAAACTTTGCAATGGAGCAGAAAGCAGGTGAAATGCAAGAATTAGTAGGTGTTTTTAGGAAACAGTGGGAACAATTTAAATTAAAGATTGAGTCAATGAACAAATCACTTGGTGCACTAACAAATCACTATGAAGACCTAAGAGGCCCCAGGTTAAGAGAGCTGGAAAAACCAATGGATAAGATCTCAGAGCTCCAGCTGGGAAAGAATGATGGATTGTCTGAAATAAATGACTAATTCAATATCAAATATCCATTCCAAAATAGTTTTTCTATCCTCTTTTATTTTTGTATTCTGTTGTGTAGAGCCTCCTGAGTATGAAGATGGTTTACTGCTTAATATTCCAGCGATTGTTAATGAACCCGATTTTTTTTCATTCAGTCTTCAAGCTCAAGACTATGTCAAGAGCCATAGCTGGGCTCTTTTATTTAGTGGAGCAAACACTGATACACTTTACACTTCTGTAATTATAAAAAACTATAGTGCGTCAACCAATGATTCAACATATCTGAGACTATTTAATACAAATAATGCAGCCATATTTGATATATTAGTTAATACCGAGCTCACTACTATAGAGAGTATCCCACTAGAGTATATTGGTAATCCGAGCAGACTGGATTTTATAGCAGATGATTTTACTGGTTTGATTAACCTTCAGCTTATTAAGCAATAATAATCAGTCCTCCCATATTGGACAGGATAAGTCTTTATAATCGCACCAGTTACAGTGATTCCCTTTGTTTGGCTCAAACTTTTTGTTTTTTATTCCATCTGCAACCTCAAGAATCTTTTCCTCTACAGACCTTAGCTCATCATTGCCGAAGGAATGCTCACGAATAGGGTTTTCATCATTTCTAAGAAAATAGAGTGCGGATGTTGAAGGTATACCACTAATCACTTTATCTTCGGATTGTTCAAGATAGAGAGAGTAAACTGCTAATTGTAGATTAGACTTTGCACTTGTTGAAGTCTTACTAGTTTTGTAGTCAGTTATACTAATACTATCGCCAGATTTGTCTATTCTGTCTATAGCTCCAACGATAGTAATGTTTTCAAGTTGGAAACTAAATTTATACTCTGTTTCAAGAACGTTTGGAGGAGACTCTTTTATCCTATTACAGTAGCTGATAAGCATATCTTCTCCCTGAGATTTAAATTTTTCTTCCCTGACTTTATACTCAAACTTACCGGTTTGCCACTCTTCATTAAGTAACCGAAGAATTCGATCTTGATCAAGAGCTTTACCATCCTCGTGAAACCTTTGCAGAACTTTGTGAATGATATTTCCAAATACTAGTTCTGGCTTGCTGGCAGCCTGCGGTATTCTATCAACTTTTGACATACGGAATTTTAAAGGGCAGGAAATATAAGTCTCTAATGAGCTTGCAGAAAGTGTGATCTGTTCTGGTAAATCAGGTATAAAATCTGAATTCAAATCATTCTTTAGTTCTATCTCTATTTCAGAGTCTCCAAGTTTATATGATTCACCATCTTCATGCTTGTCTATAACGATGAGAAGATCGGAGATTGCTTTGACTAATGAATATTGCTCCTTAGATAATGCATCCTGGAGCATTCTAAAATATTTGATTTTTAATTTTGAATATGATTTTATATCTAATTTGTTTTCTTGCTTCAATATATCCTCCATCAACTCATCCGGAAGTTCTTTAACAAATCTGGATGTTGCCCTTGTCGGGGCTAGTATATATAATAATTCTTTGGCCCTGGTAACTGCAACATAAAATAATCTCCTTTCTTCCTGATAATGGTGGTCTTGAGGTGTTAACTCGGTATGATTTGAGTAATGAAGCCAACTATCAGGTGGACTACTTATTTTCTTTTCCGGTCTGAAGTTCAGAGGAAAGCTTGCGCTTCGCTGAAACGGTAGAAATACGACCTTGTATTCACCACCTTTTACTCCATGAACTGTGTTTACCATGATGGTATCAGTATTACCTCTAGTTAAAGTAGGGATAGATGGTAAACCTCCAGACTTCATTATAGCCTCTAAATAAATGTTGAAGGCATAAAGATTATCATTTTTATTATTTATTATACTTCCTGAAAATTTTTGAGCTCTTAATAAAAGGTTACCTATATTTAAAATTGCATAGTGATCATTAATCATATATCTATGTGCTTTTGGTTGAAGAATCTTTAGTTTTTCACAAATTTCCCAGACTATTTCACCTGCAGACCTTTTGTGAATTAATCCTTGAAAATAATCTATAAGATCTAGGATTTCTTTTATTGAATCGTGTTTTTTAGTCAGATATTTATCTTCACGAACTAAATCTATCCTAGACTTGATATCTCTTTTTTCGTATCTATTGAAAACTCTATGGGCTATTTCATCGCCGCATTTTGCCTTTATTATTCGATAGAGGGCTATATTTTGGAAGTTACCTTTACCAATAACCTGGATCCATGAGATAAGATCCTTAACAGCCGGTATACTAAACAACCCTCTTTTTGGTGATTGATTGGGTATACCGTATTTATCTAGTATTTCAATAACCTGTATTGTCTGTGCGTGAGTTCTACAAAGGACAGCAATATCTTTAAAATTATAATTCTTTTTCAGTTGGTTTAATTCCTTAATAATAAAATCTGTCTGCTCTTCTTTTGACCCCCAAAATCGATGAGGCTTAACCCCTTCACTTTTTTGGTTTGATATAAGTATTTTTTCTGTTCTATCGTTATTATTTCTAATAGACTCGTTTGCAACATCAAGAATAAACTGGGAAGACCTATAGTTCCTATCTAGAGTAATTGAACCGTATAGTGGGTGATTGCCATATGTGTTAGCAAAAGTACTAATATTATATGAGTTTGCTCCTCTGAAACTGTATATTACCTGATCGTCATCACCAACAACGGTTATAGATTTTTGCTTACCTGCAACAAGGCGAGCCACCTCGTTAAGGGCAAAATTATTATCCTGGAACTCATCGATTATAATGTGATTATATCTGTCTTGTACTTCGGATAAGAATTCCTGATTATTATTTAATAGAACATAAGCGGATTGTATCATATCATTATAGTCAACAAGATTTTGATCTTTTTTCCATTTTTGAAATATTGGATATATACGAATTAAATCTTTTAACTGGTTCATTAGTTCCTGATTATCCATATAGTGATCTCTTAGCTCGTCCAGATTCACATTATTAATATCTATTAGTTCATCTTTTATTCTATTAAAAAATGGAATAAAACTTTCGGTGACCGCTGTTTTAGGATTTATTGCAAATTCATCTGACTCGAAAGGATGAAGCTCATCATAGTGAACTAGGAGCATGTGTATCGCTTCACTCTGATCTATAAGCACAGGTGAAGAATTATTTGGATAATTTTTCATGATCTGAAAACAGAAAGAGTGAAAGGTTCCGACAAACATAGAGTGTGCGTTTTGTCCAACCTGATTAATGATTCTAGTTTTTAGCTCTCTCGCTGCCTTTTCGGTGTAGGTAATAGTAAGAATATTCTTTGGATTAATATTATACTCTGTGATTAGGTAGACTATTCTATTTTCCAGCGTAAATGTTTTTCCTGTGCCAGCACCGGCAATCACCATTAGAGGTGCTGGTGGATGTTTTATGGCTTTTTGCTGGGCAGGGTTTGCAATGTTTAATATTTTACTATTCTCCATATCAAAAAATATGTGATTATTTTTTATTTATTGCTACTAAACATTACTAATTATATTTTTTTAACCTTTTATGTTTAACATAGTCTAATAAGACAGATGATATGCCCGAAGACAATGATCTAATTCGACAATTTCAATATGGAGATGAAAAATCATTCGATAAACTCGTTGAGAAACACTTAAATAATGTATTCGGGTTTTTTCTCAAAGTTACTCGAGATTCAATGACGGCAGAAGATCTTGCTCAGGATGTATTTATGAAACTATATAAAAACTTAAAAAATTTTAGACATGAGTCATCGTTTTCCACCTACTTATTCAGGATCAATGCAAACACTGCTAACTCATGGATTACAAGAAATAAATGGAAAAACATCCTGCACCTTGATCAGGCACCAGATAGAGGAGAAATTGATAGTTCAACCGAGAGTGAATGGGCCAGAAAAGAATTATGGGATGGGATTTCAAGATTGCCTAAAAAACAGCGGACAGTGGTAATGCTGAGAATATCGGACTCACTGTCTTACAAAGAAATTGCTGAGGTAACAGGAATAAGTGAAGGATCTGCAAAGGTAAACTTTCATCATGCGATTAAAAGGTTAAAGGAAGATTTAAACAATGAGTGATTTTGAAAATAAAATAATGAGCCTAACACAGGTTGAAAGTAGCACACCTGATGCGGCCTCATTTTTAACTAAACTTCGTGGGCGCCAAAATAAAGAAATGATACAAAAGCAAAGATCTAGATCAGGCTTTTTCGCTTTTGTATTTATCTTTTTGATTGGTACCTTTACATCTAGCCAGTTAAAAGACTTAGAGAGACAGTATCTTGACTGGTCGGAAATTGATAATAGTGCAGAATTTTTTGATACGGATTTTTCAACATTTGAGCAAGAGAACGATACTCTTTCCATTGAAGAGTTTACACTTTTCTTGATCGAAGAAAACAATGTTTGGGATACCGAAGATTTGATTTATTTTAATGAATTATATGAAACTAAAAACGAGTATGAGGCTTCTTTATGAGGATAATATATCTAACAATAGTACTAACAATAATAATAAATAGCTTATCTGCTCAAGATCAACCGCCAGTGGAGGATCAATTAGCACCAGAGTATTTAAATGATGAAGATCCGATTGATGAAGAAAATAAAGAGGCGATGGAGTCAATGATGATATGGAAGCTAACAGAAGAGCTTGACCTGAAAGTTGAGCAGGCCGATAAGTTTTTTCCTAGATTTCATGAACACAGGAAAGCGATAGACATACTTAAAAATAAGGAAAGATCACTAGGAAAATCATTAAATCAGGACATGAAAAATAAAAATATGCTAACAAGTTCTCAGGTTAAAAAGATTATTAAAGAGTCCACATCACTACGTAAAAAAATGGCGGACCTAGAAGAAAAATTTTTGCTTGAATCCGGAGAAATCTTAGACCCAAATCAACAGGCTAAACTAGGTTTGTTCAAACATAAGATGATGAAAAACATGAAAGGAAAAATGAAGAAGCGACGTGGAATGAAAGGCGGAAAAAAATCTAGACGCGGGAAAAAGCATAATAAACGTGGGTATTGGAATTAACCTGTGAAACCTTTAAAGGAGTAAAAAATGAAATATATATATACTATTACTTTATTATTAATGTTTATATCTATTGGATGTGTTGATATTGACCAAGATGAGGATTATGATAAATCTGAATTACTAAGAATTTTGGATGAGGACGATGCAGCCGGAATTGATGGTTTTGATGATGGTGGACTCTTGGACCTAGACTATGATATGGGTCTTGAGCTAGTTGGTTCAGGCAGAACACTTGGAGATACTTTGGCTTATGGAGAGGGATATCGCATAAGATTTGGTCGGCAGATTACAGATAGAGAAAGGACTGTAGACTTTACCATTGATGGGGATACTGCTATTGGTGTTGTAAACTATATGATTAACGGTGTTTTTATGGCCCAGGCAAAAGATACCTCAACAATGGAAGTGATCGACTCTATAGGCTTTTCTAAAGAGTTTAGCTCTACAATGACTAGGAAAGTAAAATATGCTAGAGTGGATAATAGCAATAACCCGGATGGGTATAGCTGGAGAATTATTGCGCTTACACCACTCACTGGCGGTGCCGGAGACAAAGTTTCAATCACATCTGTAGAGGTCTATGATCTTAATTTATCTGTCACAGGAGAACAATTAGCAGAAGAGGGTGAGCTTATTTATTCTATTTCTTCAGATGGTATTGAAGATTTGTATATGGATCGTGAAACGCTGCCAACGTTTACATCATTTAACTCGGTCATCGTGAAAGTGACGGTAGAAAACACAGGGCCTGAGTATTCAATAGATACCTCGGGAGTTGGTGAGTGGGCAATGCTCCGCTATGGAAGAAGTGCAGCGCAGAGGGGAAGACGCCGTCTTAATGATTATGGCGCGGGTATTGATTCTGATACAAATGACAATATTCACACAGGTGTATGGCGTGTACATGGTCCTGGTATTGGTCAAAACTCTCGAGTATTTCGTTCATATTTTAGTACGATTGATCTGGCAACACTTTTTACAGAGGATGGTGGTTATAATAGCGTAACCTGGTCGCTTCCGTATAGATCACAGAGACCAGATTAGATTAGTTTAACAGCTACTCCGCTCCGATCAGTTTGGAATAAAAGTTTTTTGTCGACAACATTTTATTCTGAAGGAGTGGAGTAGCTATTGACACGTACTGAAGTTTTGTTGAAAATTCAGGTAGTCAATTTTCATAAAAAACTACCTTTCATGAAGAGTGTTTATAATTTTAGTGCAGGTCCATCTTGTCTTCCTGAAGTCGCCATAAATGGTGCAAAAATTGCCATAGAAAATTTTCAAAAAAATGGAATAAGCCTGTTGGAAATGAGTCACAGGTCTTCTCCTGTGGTTAATCTTTTTGCTGAAACAACGGATAATCTAAAAACCTTACTTAACGTTCCTGATAACTATCACATACTCTGGCTTCAGGGTGGCGCTTCAACTCAGTTTTCAATGGTTCCAATGAATCTGATTCCAGAAAACGGATCTGCTGATTATGTAGACACTGGAGCATGGTCAGCGAAAGCGATAACAGAGTGTCAGAGTGTAGGTAAGGTCAATATTATAGGAAGCTCTAGAGAGGCTGGTTACTCTTACATACCAAAAGATTTAGTTAGAACGTCTGGTGCATCTTATATACATATCACCTCTAACAATACCATATACGGTACTCAGTATAAAAATTATCCAGCCTTAGACAATGATGATTCTTTTTTGGTCGCGGATATGAGCTCAGACATTTTATCTGGACCATTAGACGTATCAAAATTTGGTTTGATTTATGCGGGCGCTCAGAAAAACATGGGTCCGGCTGGTGTTACACTCGTAATAATAAGGTCCGACCTAGCAGAAATCAATTATCGGAATATTCCAACTATGATGAGGTATAGTACTCATGTGTTAAAAGATTCTATGTTTAATACGCCTCCTGTTTTTGCAGTCTGTGTTGTCAATGAAACATTAAAGTGGCTTAAGTCAATTGGAGGTCTCAATGGTATTAAGCAGATAAATAATAAAAAGGCCGGTAAACTATATGATGAGATAGAGAGAAATACTTTGTTTAAAAGTCATGTCTCTGAAAAGGATAGGTCAATAATGAACGTACCCTTTATTTTTTGTGATAACAAGATTGCTGATAATGAATTTCTTCAGTTTTGTGATAAAAGAGGTCTCAAAACGTTAAAAGGGCACAGGTCTGTTGGAGGATTTAGGGCTTCGATATATAATGCTATGCCAGGGTCCGGGGTTGATGCATTAATAGCTGCAATGCAGGAATTTGAAAGTAGGTATATCTAATTATTATTTATTTTATAATTCCTTTTCCAGTGAGTTTGTCTAGCTTTGGTTTTATTACAAATAAACAGTATGGTTGATTAGGGTTATTATTATAGTAGTCATTATGAGAGTCTTCTGCATCTGAATAGTTATATAACTCGGTAACCTCTGTTACTATTTTATTAGACCAATAGCCAGATTTATTTGCTTTTTCTTTTGAATTATTTGCGAATTTTTTTTGTTCATTATTATGGTAGAAAATTACTGACCTGTACTGAGAGCCAACATCATTTCCCTGTCGGTTTAATGTAGTAGGATCATGCGCCTGCCAAAAGACATTTAAGATTTGTTCAAAGCTTATTATATTGCTGTCATACTCTATTTTAGCCACTTCTGCGTGTCCTGTTCTTCCTGTGCATACTTCTTTATAGGTTGTTGTTTTTGATGATCCGCCAGCATATCCAGGAACGACAGAGATCACTCCGTCTAACCTTTGATATACTGCTTCAACACACCAAAAGCATCCTCCACCTAGGGTAGCATATTCTGAGTTTTTCATACTATGTCCTGCATTAAAAATAAAAAGGGTAATAAATATTAGAAACTTGGTAAAGCTTATTTGGGAATAAGCCATATATCTGTACCGTAGTAGTCGCCTTTTTTGTTTCTTATTCGAATTTTCTTTTGTTGCACTCTATAATTATTTGTTGGTGCATTAGCTCGAATCATTAGAAAGCCAGTGTCCTGTACGGCTATAGCAAACTTACCATTAAGTCCGGTTATTCTTCTTCCTTTCTCCTCAGGATAAGCATTTATTTTAGGGAAATCATACAATGCTCTTTTTGTGGGCATTCTGTTACCGCCATCCCAGGTATCTCCATCAGATAGATTTATCAGATTTGTTTGACTGGCTTCGCTTGGAAGCGTAGCAGCACTGTAGACCCTAATTTCTGCTCCAAATATAGGCCTTCTGGTTTGATAGTCTCTCACCACTCCAAATACTAATGAATTGTCAAGATAGTTCTCGGGTAAGTATCTAGGTAAATCATCAACCTCTAAGGGATTTGAAATATAATTTTTTTGAATTATACCAAGATTTTCATATTTGCCATAGCTTGGAACATAACAATGCGAAGGATTAATCACTATTGAGTCATTTACGGTAATTGTGATAAAGCGTTTTGAGTCTAGTGTGTAGGATACAGAGTCAATCTGAATTCTATCAACGTAATATGATTTATCCTTATTTATTATAGCATTATATATAATATGTCCACCGTGGAAATAAGATTTTGTTTTCCTGAGTATAAGATCATCTGCCTGCTTATCATACATCTCAGAAGATTCAAGAGTCAGCACATAGTCACCCGTACCAACTGGAGCATAGTGTTTTACTCTTATAAAATGAGGTCCAGGTAATAGCGGTAGTTTCATCATAAAATTATTGCTGTCTCTGCTATTATCATCGGCAGAAAGTAATTGTCCTGCATTATCTAGTATTTCAGCAAAAACATCTGTGGTACCAGAAGATTTTGTAAGAATTGTTATGGGGTATTTTAGATCAAACCTAAAAACATCAATGTCGCCTCCAAGTTCAATAATTCCAGCGGATGTGCTCCCAACTTTGATTTTAGTCGCACCAGTAAATTCGTTGCCATGGTCATCGCCACTAAATTCTAAGGTAGGCCTGTCATCATTATCAATAATGGTATATGTATATCGAGTAAAAGAGCCCATGGTCGCATTCTCTGGCTCGCCTACAAGGTTAACTATTAAAAGCTCATCGTACTCATCTAACGCATCATCTATTACCTTAAATTTTATACCAGATTTTCCTGGAGGCCCTGCAGGAAAAGTCATGGTACCATTTTCTAATAAATAGTCTTTATTTTTTCTTGATGTTGTACCATAAGTACTGATTCTATAGTTTACTGTAACTTCTTTTTCTGAATAGCTTGATAGGGAATATGCAATAAACTGAGAGCTGTCTGATTCTAGACCACTACCTTTTTCATTATCAATATAAACATATGGAGGAGAGTCGTCATCATTAATTTTTACAGTGTGCATAAATTTTTGTCCAATACTTGCGTTTACAGGCTGGCTAAGCATTAAAACAATATTCTGTTTGGGTTCATCTATAGGATCATTGATAATTGAAATATTTAACGTGTCTCTGGTTTTTCCAGATGGAAAATTTGCGGTACCTGATTCAATTGTGTAGTCTTGATTAAACATAGCGGTACTGCTTGACATAACCTGGTAGTTAACAGATATGTTTTTTCCGCTTTGGTTTGATAGGGTAAGAATAAGATAGTGATTGCCAATAGATTCTGATACCGTAGTGTTGGAAGATAAAAACTCAACAGAGGGAGGCATGTCATCATCTAAAATAGTTAGTACATGAGTTCGAGTTGGGCCCGTGTTTGCGTTTGCAACTGTGGAGTCGATTATTTTTATGATAAGTGTTTCATCATACTCATCAATATTATCATTATTGATATTGAGAGGGAACGTGATTCGAGATTTTCCTATTGGAACATATATGATCTTATCTATCGTGGTATAGTCTCTACCATTACCCGTTGCAGTACTGTCATATGTTTTAGCGTGAATAGATGTTTTTTTGCCAGACTTAGCAGAAACTCCCAATGAGATCTTTGCAATACCCGTGCCTTCATTGGCACTGGAGCTACTTGTAAGCAATATTAATGGTTCTGGAATGTCAACAACATAAACGCTTATAGTGTCTAGGTCAGAGTTATACTTATCTTTGACCATGAGCTCAAATGAAAGAGTGTCTTCTAAAGTTGAAGTGGTCGTTATTGTTATAATAGATTGTTTCCAGTTTCTAGCGGTAGTCCTGTCACCTGAAAGCTGACGCCATTCATAGGACTTTATTTTGCCATCAGGGTCATTGCTTTTTGAACCGTCTAATATTATTGGCTCATTCAGGTCAACAGTCTGATCTTCACCAGCATCAGCTATCGGGAAAATATTTTTGTTGTATACGACTACCTTTACAGTGTCTTCATCAATTATTTTATCAGGTCCTCTAACGGTTAAAACAAACTGAAAATTTTGATCAGTTCTCGGTGATTGAAAATCAATCATCGGCTTCGTCGGATCTTTAATCTTTATTTTACCAGATATCTCTTTCCACTCATAGGATTGAATAATATTATTAGGGTTATAGCTCTGACTGCCATCCAAAGTAACGGTTTTCTCATAACCAATATCCTGATCAGGGCCAGCATTTGCCTGTGGAGGCTCAGGACCAAAGGTCAGGGTTTTTTCCTTCTGTTTTTCTTTTGTTAGAGTTACATCAATGTTTTTAATGTTCTGGTTGTTTTTTGGCCACGATTTGAGTTTAAACTTTACCAGCTTTTTCTTTTTAGAGATTGTTAAGCTATAATTAATAGGTTTGAGTTTTTCTATAATAAATAAGCCTTCTTTATCTGTTTCTAGCTGTTCAACAGGATTATAGTTTTCATCGAACAGTATAATTTTGGCTTTCTTTACAGGTTTCCCTTTTTTATTTAATACTTTTCCACTCAAAGAAACTTTTTCTACCTTTTTCGGAGGTTTTTTTGTTTTTCTACCTGCTAAAGCGCCACCTTTTTGAAGAGCCGGAGCGGCTCCGATTTTATCATCACTAAGGGTTGGTTTAGGTCCAAAAGATGATTTTTGCTT
>Ga0257113_1000273_pt1 | contig 16532 bp, 12 predicted proteins | sample LP_taG_4_FD_191568 | JGI IMG/M metagenome (GOLD analysis project Ga0257113, IMG submission 191568) | Marine microbial communities from Northeast Subartic Pacific Ocean, Canada - LP_J_2015_P26_2000m | ecosystem: Environmental > Aquatic > Marine > Oceanic | place: Canada: Northeast Subartic... | reverse complement strand
AGATGATATATTATTTTCTTTGATATTATTAAACAATTCAGGGACTGTGACAACCTTAACACTTAACAAATCATTAACGCATCTAAAAGGAATAAGAATTAATACAAAAATAATGATGTTTTTCATGATTCAATATTAGCGAGTTAAGGACGATATATCTTAATAGATTATATTTACTAAATTAATTTTTGATATTAGATAATTTTTTTTACAAACAGTTTTGTTGTTTATTAATTTTAATTTTAAGATTTAGTGTGTAATTCGTTAATAATATAGAAAGGAGGTGATCAGTTGTCTATTTTAAATATAACGCTGGCCTCCAAAGGATCGGCTGCATAGCACACCTAAGGGTTTATACCTTTTAGGAGGTCAGCGATTACTTTGTATAAAAAACCCTCATTTTGATGAGGGTTTTTTAATAACTATTTAATATCTAAATACTGAAGTATACTTTTTAAAGATGAGGATACCTTCTGTCCTGTTTTCTCTAATCTTCTAGTGTTTACATGGCCAATATTAACGAGTAAACAATCAACACCCATAGCCTTGGATACTTCATTATCATGTATGGTGTCACCAACTAATAAAGTATGTTCAGATGAAAAGTGTGAGTTTTTTAACCAGTTAACACCTGCTTCTATTTTACCATCTGCTTTTTCGTTTTCAACACCAATGAGATGGTTAAATAAAACATCTATCTTGTGGTGTTCAACCCATTTAACTAAAGAACTCTGTTTCCCCGCTGAAAGTATCGACTGAGTGACTCCAGATTCGTTTATTTTTCTGAGAACAAGTTTTGCATCGCTATGCAGCATACATCTCTCAAATTTGCTTTTATAATATTCTAAAAACCCCGGGATAGGGAAAGGTTCCTTCTTAAAATCAAAACCTAACTTTTTATAATATTCTATTACTGGAAAACAAAAAAGATTCCTGTAATCCTTATTTGATACTAAAGGCATATTTCTAGATTTTAATACATAGTTAATTGCCTCAATACATAGCCACCTGTCATCCAAAAGCGTACCATTCCAGTCCCATACTATATGCTTATATTTCATTTATATATTTATTAATAAAATTGAACCGAAAATTAAATTAATCAAGCAACAACAAGTAGTGACAATAAAACATAATAAGCCTGAATTCATTATATCATTAGAAAATAATCTAGCCTCAAAACTTCCGGGTAAAAAAGCACATGATGTAATGAGAACAGGTCCAAAGATTCCTAAAGCAATAAGATATTTCAAAAAAGAGCCTGTCCCCTCTGCCGTGTTAATCTTTTTATTCCCTGACAATGATACTTTTAACTTTATACTCACTCTAAGATCAAGAAAAGTAGAAACTCATAAAGGGCAAATTTCTCTGCCTGGTGGCACTCAAGAAGATGATGAGTCATTAGAACAAACTGCTTTAAGAGAAACTAAAGAAGAGATAGGGGTCTTACCAGAAACAATTGAACTTCTTGGAAAACTTTCTACAATCTATGTGCCTTTTTCCGGATTTAATATTTATCCTTATGTTGGGTGGACAAAAGAAATTCCTAAACTAAAGATATGTACTGAAGAAGTAGAAAAGATTATTTCTGTCCCGGTTACTGAGCTAATAAATAGAAATAATCAAAAAGTAAAAAATACTATGCTCAGAGGCGTCCCAGTCAAAATGCCATACTTTAGCCTAAAAAATGAGACAGTATGGGGCGCTACATCAATGATATTATCAGAGTTTAAACAGTTAATAAAATGAGATTAGGCAACTGGTTGACTTCTTTAACTTCTTGTGATTATTTCGTGATCTTAATTTTTTTATTGGTTGGTTTATTACTAAGTCATTTTTCAATTAAAACCCTAATACAAGTCTATAATAAAAAACATTTTCAAATCCATACAAAAAAACCATCCGGCCATCACCAACAGTAATATTTATTCTATCAATTATTTACACAATTATTTTATATAAACTATTTGGTCAGATTTTTTAATAATCAATGAGCTGAACATTAAACTAATTAGTTAGTTGATCCTCTACTTTCTTTTCAATTGTTTTTATAGCAGAGTCTTTTACCTTCTCCCCTGTTTTTGTTACGGCATCTTTTAGTATTTCTGCTGATTTTGATACGGACTGTGTAATCTCTGCAGTATCCTTTCCAGTATAATGCAAATAGGCAATATATAAAATAAAGATCGACGCAGTAACAAGAACAAGCTTTATAATTTTTTTGATAAAGCCATAAACAACAATAACCGCTAAAATAACTGCTATCGCTAGATACACAGGGTTGGCGGTGACTGCTTCAATTATATTTTCCATTGTTGCTTTCTAACTCTTTATAGGATATTAAATTTAGAGTTCAATAAGTAATATTAATAGACTAGAAAGTATGAAAAAAATAATAATGATGATATTTCTGTCAATAATTTCAGCGCAAGAGAAATATCCCGCAGACTCGTTATTAAAATCAGAAAATATATCTACTATTAAAAAACTCTTTATCTATCCTGTTACAAGGTGGCAACGTATTTCCTATAATTCTGATATTTTTAACTGTCAGTTCTACCCAAGCTGCTCAAATTTTTGTGTACAATCCATTAAAGATAATGGTGCTATCATGGGTTCAATTATCGCTGCAGACAGGATAATTAGGTGTAACCCTTCTGCATTATATTATCATCAAGAGATTAATGGAGTCTATAATGATGAAGGCGGAAGATTAATCGATTTTGTAAATCCTAAGATTTATCAAAAGAGCGAGAAATCGCCAACTATTGCTGCTGTGCTTTCCATTGTACCTGGCTTAGGCCGCGTTTATGCTGGAAGATTATATGATGGTTTATATAGTATAATGACGATGGCTATAACAGGAAAAGCTGCTGCTATAGCAATTAAAAGTAAAAGAAAGATATTAGCTCCTGCATTAAGCGCAGCTTTTGTAGTTCTCTATGCAGCTGAGATATATGGTGGGTGGAGAGCAGCAAAGTATTACCACCCAACTCAAAAAAAGAAATAAAACAAAACCAGAAAATACTCTGTTATGGAGCCGGGTATGGGAATCGAACCCACCTACTACTGATTACGAATCAGTCGCTTGAACCAACTCAGCTAACCCGGCAATTAGTAAGCTAATTTAAGAAATCATTTTTATCTCAAAATATAAAAAATTTCAATTTCTTTTATTAAAAAGTGTTTCTTACGAAAATCTATTTGAAAAATTATAAGCGTGCTAAATTCAGATATCAATCGAAGAAAAACAGATATCTAGAGGATTATTTGAACAAATTTATTTTCTAACTGGTTTAACCAATATCTATTCGACTTAAAACTCTATAAATAATGCTGAACAAAATTTGAATTCATTATCAAAAAATATTTTATTATTGATTCTTCTTTTAGCAAATGTATTTGCCAGTAGATTAAAACTTAAAAAGGCAGATATTTTAGAAAGTAAAAATATTGGCCGCGAGTCAGTCCAATATCTTAAAGGCAATGTAGAATTTCAAAAAGGCTTGGTTCATCTAAAATGCCAGTACGGTACATACAAAGAAAAAAAAGATATCGCTTATTTGTTTGAAAAAGTATATGTAACTAAAGAGGCCCTATCTCTTACATGCGACAGTATAACATTTTATTCTAAGGAAGACAGAATTGAAAGCACCGGAAATCCAAGAGTTCGGGATTCAGACTATAGCCTGAGTTCGGACACTTTAATCTATTTTACTGAGATAGATAGTGGGGTAGCATTAGGCCAGGTTGAGCTATTCCAAAACAACCAAAAAATTAGGGCAAATAGAATAGAATATATAAAAAGACCAGGCTCAAGTGTTGTGTCCTATACCGCTATTGGAAATGTGATCATTGAAGACTCTGTTAGAACAGCTACCTGTGGATTGGCTATATACAATCATACGGATGAAAAAACTACTCTAAATATAAAGCCAAAAATAGTTGACGAGGCACGCACTTTATTTGGGAAAAAAATAATTATGAGCTATAAAGATAAAAAATTAAAAAAGATATATATCCCAAAAAACGCACAAGCGACTACTGTCTCTGAGGGCTACCAGCGAAGCAAAAATGATACAAGTAGTTCCAAACTAAAATTAAGATTTAATGATGACATGGCCAGCACCAGCCTAGAAGGGTTTTTTGATGATGGTGCACTAGATTCACTAAGACTAAGCGGTATGGCCACTACTATCTATCACATTTTTGAAGATTCCTTATACAAGGGGAGAAATGTGACATCAGGTGATACAATCACTATGAGTTTTTCAGAAAAAGAACTAAACAACATTTTAGTAACTGGCGGATCACAGGGCAAATACGTTCCTGATACAATATCAAATAATTTTAAATATCCTTTAATATACTCTGCGGAAAAAATAGATTACCATTTGAAAACAGAAGAGACTGAACTTATTGGGAATGCAAAAGCACATCATGAAAACACAGACCTAGAAGCTGGATACATAAAGGTTAATTGGCCAACGAAAATGCTTAATGCGCATCCTAGAAATATGGCAGATTCGATGTATAAAATAATCAAACCTACTATAATTGAAAAAGGACGTGACCCGATGGTAGGAAAAGAAATGACCTATAATCTAGAAACTAAAAGAGGAAAAATTATTTATGGGAAGACAAAATCTGATGATGGTTACTATCAAGGAAAAGAAATTCGAAATGAAAGTGATGAAATTATTTATATAAAAAATTCTGTTTTTACTACGTGTGACCTAGACACACCACACTTTCATTTTGAATCAAACAAAATGAAAATAATTCAAAATGATGTTGTAATCGCTAAGCCAATTGTACTAAAATTTTCCAAAATCCCAGTCGCTGGTATTCCACTAGCAATTTTTCCTCACCGAGGCGGAAGAAGGCACTCAGGATGGATAATGCCTGCGTACGGAGAAAGCCGATCTAGGGGACAATATATAGACGGATTAGGCTACTTTTGGGCGCCAAACGATTATTGGGACTCAAAGTTCACACTAAGTTTTGGGGATCAGCAGGGGGCAGTATTAAATATAAAAAACCAATACAGAGTAAGATACAAATTCAGTGGAAGTTTCTATATCAGAAACCAACAATTCTTATCTGGAAGCGAAGATATAATTTCTCTTAAGGAAAATAGAAATAGTAATTTTATGTTTCGATGGAACCATGCTCAAGTATTAAGAAACAATCAAACCTTTAACGCCAACACTACTTATTCAAGTAATGGTAATTATAATAGAAAATATGGCCTTGATATAGCACAACGTATGGATCAAAAGGCCACGTCAAATGTTACATATACAAAAAGATGGGCCAAATCAAAAAACTCGATAAGCTTAAACCTATTTTCTAATCAAGATCTCCTGATTGATAAGAAAACAGATAATTCCAGCAACTATTATATTGCTCCAACTCAAGCAGGTTCTCAGTTAAATATAATAAACAGAACACTGCCAAAAATTTCATTCAGACATGGACAGAGCAATCTGATCCCTACAAACAATCATCAAAAACGGTGGTATAATAATATTACTTGGAATTATGGATTTAATTTTACAAACAAGGATAGAAAATATTACGAGTCAGTGTTTATTGACTCTCTTAATGATTTTGACTGGAAACGCAATGTAAGCGGGGACCTAATAGACACAGTATTTATTGATAACGGTTGGACACATTCAGCCTCAATAAATGCCCCAACTAAATTGTTTAAATATATAACAATAAATCCAAGCATTAATCTAAGATCCTCCTGGGTAAATAGAACGTTTAGTAAGGCATGGAATGATTCAACCAATAACTTTATAAATATTGAAAAGAAGGGTTTTGATACAAGAACTACGGGATCTTTTTCAGTAAATGCTAACACAAAAGTATATGGCGTTTTTGTTATGCCATTTGGACCGCTAAAAGTTATTAGACATGTTGCTTCTCCTTCTATTGGATTTTCATGGACCCCAGATTTTTCGAAACCTCTGTTTGGAAGTCAATTAGGATATATTGAAACCTATACTGACCCAAGTGGGAATGAAATTATGCATGATCGATTTTCTGGAACGATGGCTGGAAACACTCCAAGTACTGAACAAAAAAATATCAATTTTTCTTTGAACAATATCTTCCAAGCAAAAACAATCAAAAATGAAGAAGAAAAAAAGATAGATCTTTTTAGCTGGAGAATGAGTAGTAGTTATAATTTTGCTGCCGAAAAATATAAACTAGCAAATCTAAGATCATCCATTAGATCTAAACTTTTTGGGAAACTCAATCTTGACCTTTCAATGACACATGACTTTTATGGATATGATAAAGAAACAGGAGCAAGAGTCGATGACTATAGCTTAAATAGAAATGGCATTATGTCTCCAAGATTAACAAATGCTAGATTATCCACTGGTTTTAGGTTAAATGGTAACCGTTGGCAGAAAAATAATGAAAAAGAATCAAATAATATTGACTCTTCAAGTATAAATGATGACCTTGCTGGTCCAGGAATACACAACCCAATTAAATCAATAAAAAACACACTCAAAGGTGGAAATTTATGGAGCACTAACTTAAGTGTTAGCTATAGTTATAATGCTTATAATCCTTTAAACAAGAATAAAACGTTTTGGGTCAATACTTCATCTAACATTCAAGTCTCAAAATATTGGAAGTTAGCTTATCGAGCTCGTTTTGATATGATAGAGAAAGATCTTGTAAGTCATAATATATCTTTAAACCGTGATTTACATTGCTGGGAACTATCCCTAAACTGGACACCAGGCGGAATAGGGCAAGGAGTATATGTAAGGCTAAATGTAAAATCGCCTACATTAAAAGATTTAAAGATTGAAAAGAAAGGTGGAGTCTACTCTAAATCTCCATTTTAATCTGTTATTTGTTCTATCAACTATCTTTAGGAAATTATCATAATGATTTATCTAGAGTTTGAATATGATATGTCCAGACTGCCAGGCTGAATATTTAGATAATATTAATGAGTGTGGAGACTGTAAAGTAACCCTTATAGATGCCTGTGCGCTTGACCTACCTATCCCAGAAATGACATGGACACCATTACCAACATTCATTGGAAGTACATACGCGGATATGATCATAGAAATATTAAACCAGAAAGAAATTCCACATTATGTTAAAAGTAACTGGAGTAGTTCTGCATTAAGCACAAGAGGATCCGGATTGATTGATGACGTCATTAGAGTTTTTGTTCCTAAACAATATGAGCAAAAAGCGACAAATATAGTTAATGATATTACTGGAGGAAAAAAGTGAATCAAATTAGGACAATAAAAGGCACACATGATATATTGCCAGAAAACTCAAAAAAATGGCAAAGACTAGAAAAAATTATTCATAACAATGCCTCACTTTATGGGTATGAAGAAATAAGGACACCAATAATTGAAGAGGCAGGATTATTTAACAGAGGAATTGGACAAGACACAGATATTGTTTCTAAAGAGATGTACTCCTGGGTTGACAGAGATAAAACAAATATTGCTTTAAGGCCAGAGATGACCGCTTCCGTAGTGAGATCCTTTATTCAGCATAGCCTGGGAAGTCAATCTTCTCTCCAGCGATTATATTATATGGGACCATCTTTTCGAAGGGAAAGACCCCAAAAAGGTCGCCAAAGACAGTTTCATCAATTTGGCGTGGAAGCAATCGGCAGTAAAAACCCAGAGCAAGATGCTGAGGTGATAGCATTAGGCTGGGATATTCTGTCAAAAACAGGCATAAATAATTTGGAGCTCAGACTATCGAGTATTGGTTCTGAAGATTGTAGAAACAGATACAGAAATGCACTTGTAAAATTCTTAAAACCGTACACTTTGCAGCTATCAGAAGTAAGTCAACAGCGATTAATAAATAATCCACTGCGTATTCTTGACACAAAAAATAAAGATGAAATTGATATAATAAAATCGGCACCTATAATTGAAGAGTTTTACACAAAAGAAGATCGTAACCATTTTGCACAAGTAAAAGACTATCTAAAATCTATTGATATTCCTTTTAGCCTAGATCCATTATTAGTCCGAGGGCTTGATTACTATACTCAAACTACCTTTGAGATTATATCAAATAATATTGGTGCTCAGGATGCACTGCTTGGTGGCGGAAGATATGATGGATTAATAGAATCTTTAGGAGGAAAGGATACTCCGGCAGTTGGATTTGCAGCAGGTATGGAGAGAATACTATTAGCAATAGATAGTCTTGAAGAAAATGAAAAAATGAAAAAAATTATATATATGGTTTGTGTTGAGAAAGATGCTTTAGGGGCTGTACAGCAAATAGCAAAGGAGCTGAGAAAATTAGATGTTAATGTTGTTTTAGAAACCATGAGAAGAAGTATGAAAGCACAAATGAGAGAGGCAAACAAATGTGATGCTGATTATGCAATCATCATTGGTGAGGAAGAACATAATCAAAAAACTGTTCAAGTAAAAAATTTAAACGATGGTAACCAAGAGACAATTAATCAGAATGACTTATTTAACTATTTCAAAAGTTTGACATTTTAATTTTTTTTTTTTACATTTTATACGCGCGAAGAAAAAATCAATATTTTAACAAACATAATTATGATAAATGAATGAATCAAAAATCCTTAATAGTTGTAGAGTCACCATCTAAAGCAAGAACAATTGAAAAATATCTTGACGGAAAATATGAGGTCATAGCATGTGTAGGTCATGTTAAAGATCTACCATCAAATAAACTTGGGATAGATATTGAAAATAATTTTGAGATGACACTTGATGTCCTGCCGAATCGTAAAGATTTTATTAAACAGTTAAAAAATAAAAGTGCAGCAGCAGAACGTATTTATATCGCGAGTGACCCAGATCGCGAAGGCGAAGCGATTGCTGCGCATCTTGCAAGCGAAGTCCCGGAAAACAAATTAGAGAGAGTTGAGTTTACAGAAATAACAAAAGCAGGTATTAAAGAAGGCATGGGAAACAGTCGTGGGTTAAATGACAATTTAATTAGCGCGCAAAAAACCAGAAGGATTATTGATCGCCTTGTAGGCTATAAAGTTTCACCTGTACTCTGGGCAACACTGCAAAAAAATATGAACTTTGTCAGCTCCACACTTTCTGCTGGAAGAGTACAGTCTGCTTGTGTAAAAATATTAGTTGAGAGAGACAGAAAGAGACAAAAATTTTCTAAGACTGAATTTTTTGATTTAAAAGCAGAACTAAAAAAGGACAACTCTAAAACTGTGTTTGAAGCTGTATTAAGTAAGGTTAATGGTAGCAGTATTGTGTCCAGCAATGACTTCGACTCCGACACTGGTATACTAAAAAATTCTAAATCCTTAATACTGAATAAAGAAGAAGCTAAAAAGATAATATCTGATCTTGAAAATGGGAAATGGACCATTAGTAGTATAAAAGAGAAACCAAGTACCTCTAATCCGAAACCTCCGTTTACGACTAGTACTCTACAGCAGGAGGCAGCAAGAAAACTACGTTTCTCGGCAAAAAATACGATGAGAGTAGCTCAACAACTGTATGAAAATGGTTTTATCACATATATGAGAACAGATTCTACTCACCTTTCTGAAGAAGCGATCAATGGATCTAGAAACATTGTTTTTAATCTTTTTGGAAATGATTATCTGCCAGAAACTGCCAACGAATATGAAACTAATGTGAAAAATGCTCAGGAAGCTCATGAAGCAATCCGACCCGCGCACAGAATATTTTTGAGTGTTGAAGAAGTGAGCTCAAAGCAGGGTGAAGAAGCATCCAAGCTTTATGAACTAATTTGGCAAAGAACAATCGCAAGTCAAATGCTTCCGGCTAAATTGAAACAAACATTTGTAATCATCTCAAACCAAGAGACTGAGTTTAAAGCAAGTGGTCAGATCATTATTTTTCCAGGTTATATGAAAATATATGTCGAAGGAAGAGATAACCCAGAGGCAGAACTGGCAAATAAGGAAAAAATTCTTCCTAAACTCTCAATTAACGAAGAGCTTTTATGTTCGAGTCTTGTAGCTCAAGCTCACAAAACAAAACCTCCTGCGCGATTTACTGAAGCATCTTTGGTTAAAGAAATGGAGTCTAATGGGATTGGAAGACCATCAACGTTTGCATCAATCCTTGATACAATAGTTAGAAGAGGGTATGTTGAAAAAACCAAGAGTAACCTGTCACCAACCTATTTAGGGTTAGCCGTGACACAGTTATTAGAGAATCATTTTACTGCCTTAGTTGATAAAGAGTTTACAGCAAAAATGGAGAACGGTCTGGATGCAATATCTAGGGGAGAATTAGACTCCTTACCTTTTATGAAAGATTTCTATTTTGGCAGCAATGATTTTTCAGGGTTAGAGGTAATGCTTGATGAAAAGGTAGATATAGGTAAAGCATGTACAATACCTCTTCCTGATGAATTGGATAATGAGATTGAAGCAAGAATAGGAAAGTTTGGTCCATATCTTCGTAGAGATAGTGATTCAAGATCCATCCCTGAAAATATATTTATTGGAGATCTTACCTCTGATATAATCGATTCACTTTTTATAAACCAAAAAGAAGACGAATCTTTAGGAAAAAATCCAGACACAGATGAAAACATATTGCTTAAGAAAGGACCATACGGTTACTATGTTCAACTTGGAGAAACGACTAAACGCAAGGCAATTCCAAAAGGAACAGCTATCAATAAGGTTGACCTAGATTTAGCATTAAGTTTTCTATCATTGCCCAGAACAATTGGAATGCATCCAGGTACGAATGTCCCTATCACTGCAGATTATGGAAGATATGGTCCATACATTAAAATGGATAAGTCGAATGCACGTCTTATTGGAGACATAACCCCATTAAACGTTACTCTTGACCAAGCACTTGAGCTATTAAGTAAATCAAAAAAAGGTTCTAGTGAAATCAAAAATCTTGGTAAACACCCAGTCACAGGCGAAAACCTCATCCTAAAGGAAGGTAGGTATGGACCATACGTTTCAGATGGCAAGGTAAATGCTTCACTAAAATCAGAGAATGACTCCGCATCTTTAAATCTGGAAGAGGCGATAACTCTGATTAATGCAAAAAGAGCAGCTCCAAAAAGGCCTCGGAGAAAAAGAAAGAAATGAATAAGACTATGGAAAAAATTGTCTCACTTTGCAAACAAAGAGGTTTTGTTTACCAGAGTTCAGAAATATATGGAGGTTTTGGTGCGGTCTATGACTATGGACCGCTTGGTATAGAGCTTAAGAATAATATTGCAAAATATTGGTGGAGAGAAATGACTCAGATTCATGAAAACATTGTTGGCCTAGATAGTGGTATTTTGATGCATCCAAAAATTTGGGAAGCATCTGGACATGTTAGTGAGTTTCATGATCCTCTTGTTGACTGTAAACAGTGTAAATCTAGATATCGAGCTGATGAGCTATCAGATAATATCGACAATGAAAACTGGGATAAAATTAAATGTCCAAAGTGTGGGACCACTGGAATGATGACCCCACCCAGACAGTTTAATTTAATGTTTAAGACCCAGGTAGGCCCTGTAGAAGAATCGGGATCTGTTGCCTACTTAAGACCAGAGACAGCACAGGGTATTTACGTAAACTATCAACTAGTCCAAGGATCAACAAGGATGAAGATCCCTTTTGGAATAGCACAGATTGGAAAAGCATTTCGCAATGAGATTATTGCTAGAAATTTTATTTTTAGGACACGCGAGTTTGAACAAATGGAGATGCAATATTTTGTTAAACCTGGAAATGATAATGAGGCAATGGCAGAATGGAAACAAAAAAGGAAAAAATTTTATATTGAGACTCTTGGGATAAATGAAAAAAATATCAGATTTCATGAACACGGTAAAAGTGAGCTAGCTCACTATGCAAAAGAAGCCTGGGACATAGAATACAATTTCCCTTTCGGATGGTCTGAGGTTGAAGGAATTCATAATCGAACAGATTTTGATCTAGCGAGGCATGAAGAATTTTCAGGAAAAAATTTAAAATACTATGATCAAGTAGCTAACGAACGATATCTGCCATACATAATAGAAACATCTGCTGGCCTCAATAGAATGATGTTAGCGGTTTTATCAAACGCATACTGGGAGGACACTGAAAATAATCGCACTGTAATGAGACTGCACCCAAAAATTGCACCTGTTAAAGCGGTTATATGTCCGCTTTTGAAAAAAGATGGTCTACCAGAAAAAGCAAGAGAAATTGTAAATGCATTAAAACTCCATTTTAATGTTCTTTTTGATCAACAAGGTTCTATCGGAAAACGTTATTATCGACAAGACGAAGCTGGTACACCATATGGGATCACGGTTGACCATCAGACCATAGATGATAATACTGTTACTCTACGCCACCGAGATACGCAAGAACAAGATCGTATTTCAATCGATGATATTTTAAAAACAATTCAGGCGAGCCTAGTCTAAACATAATATTATTTTTATGAAGAAATATGTATTGCTGCTAATTACCATCATTAGCTCTTTATATGCTTCCTCTCCAAATCCTATTTTTGCTGAGAGTGGAATGGTCGTTTCTACAAGCAAACATGCCTCAGAGGCTGGAGTAAGTATTCTAAAAAAAGGTGGAAACGCCATCGATGCAGCAGCAGCAGTTGGTTTTACACTGGCTGTTACTCGTCCAGAAAATGGGAATTTAGGTGGAGGAGGATTTATAATAAGTACAACATCTGATGGCAAGATTTTTACTCAAGATCATCGAGAGGCAGCACCTGGAAGAGCTCATAGAGATATGTTTTTAGATAACAATGGTTCTGTTATACCAGGTATGTCACTAGTCTCAAGAGCCTCAAGCGGTGTACCTGGAACCGTACATGGACTACTAAGTGCCTGGTCTAATCATGGTTCAGGTAATATTGGACTACAACAATTACTATCGCCAGCGATCAGGCTAGCAGAAAAGGGTTTTTTGTTATCTCATTATCAGGCTGAATTTTTCAATAGCTATAAAGAAAACTTTGTGTCAAACAAGGCTGCTGCTAAGATTTTTATTCGAAAAGATAAAAGGCCATGGAGACAAGGTGATCGGATTATACAAAAAGATCTGGCAAAAACATTAAAACGCATAGCAAAATATGGAACGACTGGATTCTATAAAGGAGTCACAGCTGATTTAATTGTAAAAGAAATGCAAAAAAGTAACGGCCTAATTACAAAATATGACCTTGAAAAATATAGTTCTATATATCGTGAACCTGTAATTGGCACATTTAGAGATATTGAGATTATCTCAATGGGGCCACCTAGTTCAGGAGGACTTCTACTCATACACATGCTAAATGCACTTGAGAATTTCGAAATTGATACTCTTGGATGGAACTCAACAGATTATGTCCATCTTTTAACAGAAGTTGAAAAACGTGCTTACGCTGATAGGGCTCAACACCTTGGAGATCCAGATTATTGGAATAACCCCAGAAGTATGTTTTTATCAAAAAATTATGCTAAAAAAAGATCATCAAATATATCCATGAAAAAATTCACTCCTAGTAAACATGTTTTTTCTGGTACTTTTAATGAGAATGAAAGTACAGAGACCACTCACTATTCTGTTGTTGACAAAGATGGTAACGCGGTCGCTATTACTACTACGTTAAACACGGAATTTGGTAATAAACATGTTGTAGAGGGCGCTGGTTTTTTCTTGAATAATGAGATGGATGATTTTTCAATTAAACCTGGAACAGCTAATAACTGGGGTTTAGTTGGCGATAAGGCAAACGCAATAGAACCTAATAAACGACCGCTTAGTTCTATGACCCCAACAATCTTAATGTATAATGGGATCCCTATCATGACCATTGGATCACCTGGTGGTTCAAAAATTATTACGACCGTGTTACAATGTATATTAAATGTTTTTATCCATGATATGAATATTAAAGAGGCCGTTTGCGCGCCAAGATTTCATCATCAATGGCTTCCTGAAAATACAATTTATATTGAACCAAATGGCATGACCAAAGATATTATCAAGAAGCTAGAATCTCGTGGGCACATAATTGAAATATACGGTGGCGGTTCTTACATGGGAGTAGCAAACGGAATAATTATATCTGAGGATGGATTATATGGTGGTAGTGATTGTAGAGAAGAGACCTCTGCAATAGGCTACTGATTATTAATATTCTCCCACTCTCTTATTCTTTTGTTTACCCAATCTGCATCCGGTGAATCGATATTCACTATTTCTGATTTATTGGCTCTTATCCAATACCAAGATCCCACTGGTATATTATTTTTATAGGTTCCATTTAATGCGGCCACTCCATCTTTATACTTCCAAATCCATGGTCCATTTTTTCCCCCCATTTTATATCCGCCATTTATCGACTGCTGCCCATCATCAAAATACTCTATAAAAGCACCATGAAAAACACCTTTTGAATAATTATATTCATATAAGATTAAACCAACCTCGCTCCAGTCAATGTGTCGCCCCTCCTTGACCCCATCTTTCCATCTAAATTCATAGTCAGGTAGGCCTTGTTCAGTCCATATTTTATCAATTCCACTTTTTATACCATTACGGTAAAGTATCTCTGATTTCTTTTTTCCATTCTTGTGTCTTTCAATACTCTTACCGTTTAGTTTGTCATTCAAATAAGAAAAAGAGTGAGAAAGGTTTCCATCACTAAACCATTCACTCCATCTGCCTTCTTTTAAACCATCAACATACTCGCCTCTTTTTTTTAGTTGCCCCTTGGCAAACCACCACTGCCACAGACTATCCTCAATAGAATGGTTATAATACCCGGTTTTGTGTCTTTTACCATTAGTATGCCACCAAATCCACTTACCTTCCTTCAAGCCTCTAACATAATTACCTTCTAATTCTTTAACCCCATTATCATAATAATTATAAACTTTACCGGTATATGGTACTGATTCTTCTTTTAAATATTTGATCAATCTCCCCTCAGAACTGACCGCGTCAACTAGGTCAGTAACTAATATCTGACCACTAATCAAGATTGGAATAATTCCAAAAATGATAAGAAACATGTTTAGCCTAAAAGGTTTTCAATAAGATTAATATAGACAGATGCTCCAACAAGCAATGCACGTTCATCTATGTTAAAGTGTGAGCAGTGATGAGGAGTAGATAGAGTGTCTTTTTCATCTGGGGCCGACCCAACAAAGAAAAAGCAGCCAGGTACATCTCTAAGATAGTATGAGAAATCTTCACCCCCCATAGAAAGATAAGGGAATCCAGCACCAACACCTACAACCTGAGAAGCAGCCTCTAAAATATTTTTTGAAGGGATCTCATGGTTAATCGTTGGCGGATACCCTTTCTTGTAATTAAGTATTATTTCAGTACCAAAAGTCTTTGAGACTCCGTCAATTATATCTTCCATCCTATTTTTAATCATATTACGATTTTCTTCCGTATAGGCACGTGTCGTCCCAGAAAGTTCTACCTCATCAGCAATAATATTAAAATTTTGGCCTCCATTTATTTTCCCAATCGTCACTACCGTGTTTTCTAACGGATTAGTATTTCTACTAACAATAGTTTGAAGCGTAGTAACCAAGTGACTTGCAACCACTACGGCATCAATAGTACCTTGAGGAGTGGCTCCATGTCCTCCCTTTCCTTTTACAGTTATGTCAAAAATATCTGCTGCTGCCATGATAGGCCCATCCTTAACACCAACCTCACCTAATGGTTGATAGTTCCAAAGATGCAGTCCATATATTTCGTCTACTCCGTCAAGACAACCATCTTTGATCATATATCTCGCACCGCCATCCCCTTCTTCTGCTGGCTGAAAAATAAATCTTATTTTCCCTTTTTTTATTTTTTTATTGTTAGACAATACATTTGCTGCACCCAATAATATTGCCATGTGTCCATCATGACCACACGCATGCATTACACCTTCATTTTGTGATTTATATTCTAAGTCACCTGTTTCCTGAATAGGTAATGCATCCATATCTGCTCTTAAAGCAATAGTGGGACCCTCTCCAAAGTCGATTTCACCGATGACACCAGTTTTACCAACCTCGGTTTTATGAGTGATACCAAAACTATCTAAATATTTTGAGATTGTGTCTGCGGTGCGATACTCTTGAAAACTAAGTTCTGGATATTTGTGAAAATTACGCCTATACCGATAAATATTATCACTTATTTGTTGAATCTCTTGCCTAATATTTATTTTCATTTTCTAATCTATAGTTTTTGCTGTTTCTAAAAGAAGTTTCGCAAAATCCTGTCCCATTTTTTTTGCATTTGCTAAAACATCTTCATGAGTTAATATAGCGTCTTTTACACCAGCAGCAAAGTTTGTTAGTGCGGAAATAACAAGAATATTCATGTTCAATTTTTTTGCATATTCAATCTCAGGAATAGTACTCATTCCAACAGCGTCACCTCCTAAATTATTCAAAAATTGTATTTCTGAAGGTGTTTCATATGCAGGTCCCAGAGTCCAGCAGTATTTGCCTTGAACTAAACTTACGTTACGCTTTTCTGCTACCATTTTAGC
>Ga0257113_1000272_pt1 | contig 16572 bp, 14 predicted proteins | sample LP_taG_4_FD_191568 | JGI IMG/M metagenome (GOLD analysis project Ga0257113, IMG submission 191568) | Marine microbial communities from Northeast Subartic Pacific Ocean, Canada - LP_J_2015_P26_2000m | ecosystem: Environmental > Aquatic > Marine > Oceanic | place: Canada: Northeast Subartic... | reverse complement strand
GCTTATCGGTCGCAGGATTGTGGTCAATTTTAGTTGCATTTCCGCAACTATTTACTGCTATTGTTGGAAGGAATATCCTTGATATAAAACGCGCCGTTATTGGCGCACATATGTTTGCTCTACCGCCTATATTTTGTGCAGGATTCATTTTTGCATTTATCGCACCAACTGGTCCGCATGCCTGGGTATTTTACTATACGTGCTTCATATTCTATGGTATTGGTATTGGTATAATTATTCCCATATGGACTGAATTTTTACATCATACATTTTCCAAGAAAAAACGCGGTGCATATTTAGGTATTTCTTTCGCTTGGAATAGTATTGGTGGATTTATCGGGGGGTTTGCCGTTCGGGCAATACTAAACAGTAATATTTCATTTCCACAAAATTTTGGCTGGGGATTTTTTATTTTTTTTGGATGTATTACAATAGCCACAATCCTGTTTATGGGATACCGCATAAATACACCAAAAACAAAACGCAAAGAAAGAACGATAGCTGATTTAATTGCGGAAACAAAATCTATCGTAAAAACACATACCAATTTTCGTAACTATCTCCTCGCTAGAGTTTTTCTTACAGCAAACTATCCTGCAATAAGTCTTTACGCAATATATACGCAGAATAAGTTTGGTTTTGATACAAGTGAAGCTGGTATTTTTATTGTGATCAATGTAATAACATCAGGCATTGGAAGTTTTCTCGCCGGCTGGATAGGTGATCGTTATGGACATAAAATTGGAATAATGTTATCATTTTTTTCCTACCTCGCAGCAGTTATAACGGCGTTATTAGCAACAAATATGTTATCTGTATATACTATCTTTGTATTTCTTGGATTTGGATTGGGGTCATTTATGCCATCTGCAATGAATTTGATATATGACTTTGCTCAGGAAGGAGACAATAAAATTTACATGGCCCTCACGGACACAAGCCTGGCCCCTTTCACATTTTTGTCCATCACAATAGTTGGCGGTTTAAGTGGTGTAATCAGCACCGAGACAATATTAACTGGCATTGGTATTTTCTTAGTCATCGGTATACTACTTCTCATATTCAGGGTTAAGGACCCCAAACATCATTTAGATAACCAACCGATTGCCCACACAATTAGTTAATATATTTTTCCTTGCATTTCGAATCGTGTAAAGTGGAAATTCCAACGTAGTCAAAAACTAATGTTTAGGCTTATATCATACCAAACCATCCTTCTCTCGGCCCTTGTACTGGTTTTAACCGGTTGCAACAAGGTTGATCCCGGTAGACATTTAGAACTAGGCAAATGGTATAACACCAAGGGATTATATGATGAAGCAATAGCGGAGTATCGTGAAGTTATTCGTCTGTATCCTCCGTCTATTCAAAAATTATCTCGGGAAGAATATGAGAATCTTATCACAGCGCATTATAATCTGGCACTAATGTATACAAAAAAAGGCTGGTGGGATTTTGCTTTAGACGCTGCGGAGTCCAGTTTTCAGCTACAACCAAATACCGATACACACGAGCTGATAAGGCTTATCCGCAAGCAGATAATGCTGAGTAATAATACTGGGCCTTCCTAGGCTTCAATTTCCTAGATAAATATAATCGTACTAAAAAGATCCGGAGCGGTGTTCACCGCCATCACAATAAATAATTGAACAATTGATAAAATCTGCTTCAGGACGTAACAGTAATGATATGGTGTTAGCTATATCCTCTGGCATAGTGGTGCGCTGCATAGGATTACGTCTTTTGGTCTTTTCTACCCATTCTTCCCAATCCGCAGTTATCTTTGTAAGCGCACGCGTAGGCGTGACTCCTGCCTGTACGGCATTGGCTGTAATACCGTGCTTACCCAATTCCCACCCGATCTGTCGTATTATAGCTTCCATAGCGACTTTAGCTACACTCACTGGTCCATATCCATCCATGGCTACATAATTGCCCTCACTGGTCAGGCCTACCACGCGAGAACCTTCTCCAAGCAAATCCTCGTCAAATAATTTTTGTGTCCAGTACAGTAAGGAATTGCCCATGACGTGAACTGTCATATCCATTTGTTTTTGAGTAACTGGTTTGTCAGAAAAAAAGTTCGTCGTAGTCCCAAAGGCAATAGAGTGCAGCAATAATTTCACCGAATCTCCGCCTGTTATTTCGGCTATTTTAGGTATGTATTCATCCATTGTTTTAATAGCGGCTGCATTGATATTCCAAAAATGAACTTTACCATTATTAATATTGGAGATCTTTTGTTTCAGCGACTCGGCCTCTTTTTTAACATCACCACGATCAAAGTGAAAACCAATAATGCCATAGCCATCTTTAGCTAAACGTTCTGCAGTGGCACCGCCATGGCCCGTTGAACATCCTAATATCAATACCCAATCAGACATTATAACTCCCGATTTATTAGAGTGAATTTAGACAAGACAAAGACCTGCACAAATGAAGAACACAAAAGAGTAATATGGAAACCAATATTCGTGCATAAATTCCGCGTGAAATTGGGAAGCAACCATGGATAAAATGTCCTCTTATACTAAACAAGAACTGCTGGATATAGTTAAAGAACAATGGTTTTTTAAATGTCATTTTAAGAATGACCCGGTCATGCCTGGGTGTTTGGGGCGGGATGGTTTCTGGCAATTAATTGGATTTTATCTATCATGGGCTGGAGGCACAGTAAAACGGAGGGCTCTATGTGTAAAAGAGTTAAAATTCAAGGGCCAGGTACGACCCTACCACTATAAGATTACCTATATAATTAACATTAAAAATTTATTACGAAACCCACCTTTATGGCTTGGGGGGATGCTGTATTAAAAATGAAAGATAAAACCATTTACTTCGCAAAAGATCTACAGGTTGGTTTATTCGAAAAACTGGTGTGGGACAGTGGTATGGATCCTGCATTAGATTCTTTTTAATCACTTTCAGTCATACTAATCTATGGCTTTACGTTGCGGAATAATTGGTTTACCCAATGTTGGTAAATCTACCCTTTTTAATGCACTCACTGCTTCATCCGTCCCAACGGAAAATTATCCCTTTTGTACGATCGATCCCCATATTGGAATTGTGGAGCTACCTGACCAACGCCTAGAAAAACTAAGAACTATATTTAAACCGCAGAAAGTTTCTCCGGCCACGGTAGAGTTCACAGATATTGCTGGTCTAGTGGAGGGTGCTAGCAAAGGTGAGGGTCTAGGTAACCGATTTCTGGGACAAATCAGACAGGTTGCGGCCATAATACATGTAGTACGCTGTTTTAAAGATGACAATGTAACCCATGTAGAAGGATCGGTCAATCCAGTTCGGGACGCAGAAATCATTGAAACTGAATTGCTACTAGCAGATTTAGAAACATTGGAAAAGCAGTATGCAAAAACAGAAAAATTGGTAAAATTTGGTGGTAAAGTAGAGAAAAGGAAATTTGATGTTATCTCTCGTCTATCAAAACATTGTAACGGAGGACATAGAGCGCGAACATTCCCTACCGGTGAAGATGAAGTTGCCATAATTAAGTCATTACACTTATTAACACGCAAGCCAATCCTATATGTATCAAATGTTGATGAAAAAGAGATCGCTCACGCACAACGGGGTGATCTAGAACAAAGACTGGCAGATTTCGCTAATAAGGAAGGTAACCTAGCCATCCGCCTCTGCAGTAAACTTGAACAGGAGATCGCTGTTCTTTCCGATAATGAAAAGGATATGTTTCTAAAGGAATACAATTTATCTGAACCGGGTTTGTATAAGTTAATACATGCCGCTTTCAAGCTTTTAGGTTTAGAAACTTTTTTCACGGGAGGGTCAAAACAGGTTCGGAGCTGGACCATCAAAGAAGGAACAATTGCTCCAGATGCAGCCGGCGAGATTCACACTGATTTCCAGCGTGGTTTTATCAAAGCAGAAGTATTTAAATATGATGATTTAGTACGTCTAGGATCGGAAAAAGCAGTAAAAGATGCTGGCTTGGCTAAACTACAAGGTAAGGACTATGTGGTACAAGATGGTGATTGTATTTATTTCCATTTCAATGTCTAGATCCTGACATGTGGTTTTTCATGATAACATCCTATATACTGGTAATCATTTCAGGGATAGGAATCCTATTGATTGGTATAAACCATTATGTAAATATCTGGCCCACGCACCATATTACTTTGGATTTGTTGGTCAGCATTATTTTCATAGCTACTCAAACGCTGGTCATTTTTTTCTTTGTAGGCACAGGTGTCAATGTGAAGGAATACACCCAGGCCAACCAAGAGATAGGAGACAGGTTTTACAAAGGAATCCTGGGTATAAAACGCAAGTTGTATCCACCAACGCTTATGGTCACCATACTATTTATGGCAACGGTAATTCTGGATGGTGGATTCTTTCTAGGAAAAGTAAATGAATGGTGGTTTCACATAATATATGTACTTACTCTATATTATTATATAAAAGCGACGGGGGAACAACACAAAGCATTTATTGGCAGCACGAATATTGTATTGGCGATGACGAAAACGGAGAGATAGTAAAAAGGGCAGGAAAACCTGCCCTTTTAATTTTTTCCAATAACTATAGATTATTCTTCATCGTCTTCGTCATCTTCGTCCTCATAATAATCTTCATAATACTCAGGGGGATAGGCGTACATATTTGAATAGTCCCATTCTTCTTCATTGTCTTCGTCGTCTTCTTTAATCGGTGGCATTTCCTGCTTTACAACGATTACTTTAGGAGCTGTTGATCCGCCATTATCACTTTGTCCCAATGCTTTATTTACCAGGTCTTGATCCTCTGCGCTTAAACTTGGTGCTGACGTACCCAGCAGATGCTGCCGGAACATCATCCCAATTAAACACCCAAAAAATAATACAAGGAGGGCAATTATTGATCCATCTGATTTTAATTCGTAGCCACCCCAAATATTTTGTGTGAGACCATAGTTAAGGAAAACAGCTAAAGACAACAGTACAATAAATACGATCAATATATTTCCCATAAGTGCAGGAGTGGTTGATTCAACCACTAATATATACAGCACCCAGATCATTAATCCCCCAATAATAAAGATAATTCCGGTTATATAATCATTGGATAGCAAAGACTGAATAAAACCAACCAATGATCCTACTGGAATTAAAAAGCCGATACCTGTTTTAATGCTATCGGCCATCAGCAAACTAGATAATCATTGTAATTATTGTTTACCATACTAGGAAATCTGTTGAGAAAATTGAATGTAATTCTATCGAAAAGCAAGATATTTCGACATGCTATAGTATAATATGAATGAGAACGAGTTTCTTTTTTCATATAAAAGGTTTGGTTTCCTTAATTTGTACTAAGTATCAATTGTATATATGAACAAACGGAATAAAAAAGTTAGTGTTGGTATTATAGGTGTGGGACACCTGGGAAAACATCATGTAAAACATCTTGCCGCGATAGATAATGTAAAATGTGTAGGGTTCTACGATATTGATGAGGCAAGAGCAACGGTTATTTCAAATAAGTACAACGTAAAATCCTATGATTCACTAGAAGCACTACTAAGTGACTGTGATGCAGTTACGATTGTAACACCGACAGACACACATTTCCATGTTGCATCAGACTGTCTGACTGCAGGAAAACATGTATTTATAGAAAAACCTATCACTAAAACTGTAGCTGAAGCAGAACAGTTATTAACATTGGCCAATGCTAATGAGGTATTAATTCAGGTGGGGCATATAGAAAGATTGAATCCAGCGTTGGTCCCATTGAAAAACTATTCCATATCACCAAAGTATATTGAAATCCAGCGTTTGGCCCCATATGATGTACGTGGTACCGATGTCCCTGTAGTATTGGACAAGATGATTCACGATATTGACATATTATTGTTTCTTGTTAACAGTGAAGTTGAAAGTATTGATGCAAACGGTATCTCTATTTTAACTGATTCAATCGATATAGCTAATGCTAGAATCCGCTTTAAAAATGGTACAATTGCTAATTTAACTTCTAGTAGAGTTGCACAGGATCACGTACGCAAGATAAAAATTTTTCAGCAAGATCTTTATATCACAATTGATTTTTTACTGGGTTTAACTGAGATTTACCGTGTTCTAGATCCGGAAGAACCCGACCCGGATTCTATTCAAGATGTGCAATTTCATTATGGAGATAAGACGAAAAAAATTGTATATGAAAAGCCAGATTTACCTTCATTCGATGCACTAAAAGTAGAGCTCAATAATTTTACTAACAGTGTTAAAGGTATCGCTGTTCCAATTGTCGATGGACAGGCAGGAAAGAATGCATTAGAATTAGCATCTAATATTCATGATCTGATCCTTGAGGATCTTCATTAATGAATATTGGGAACTTTTTTTTTAAATACCGCAGTTATACTCCCATACCTCTAGCAATGGTAATTCTTTATAATGCTCAACACGCAAACGCATATGTAGTTTTTGGTCTAGTATGCATCATTCTTGGTGAATCAATTCGATTTTGGGCAGTAAGTTATGCTGGGGGCAGAACTAGAACGACAACGGCTGGTGCAACAACGTTATGTACGGCAGGTCCTTTCGCACATACGAGAAATCCGCTATATATTGGAAATATGTTAATGTATAATGGTATAGTGCTGGTAGCAGGTGCAAGTAATATTTTGTCGATGCTTATGCTAACATGGCTGTTTTTTATTATCCAATATTTCCTCATCATTAATTTTGAAGAACAAACATTGACCAAAATTTTCGGCACCACATATCAAGATTATACGGAAAATGTTCCTCGAATATTTCCTCGATTATTTAGTTGGAAATCAGATGATAATAGACAACCTATGACATTACTAAAAACGTTGCGGACTGAAAAACGAACACTTCAAAATGTTGTCATATTTTTAATAATTATTTATACACATTACCGTTTGCTGGAACAATGATTTTTTTAATTAATGGCCAATAAAAAACCTCTGAAAATATTTATAGTTGCTGGTGAAGAATCTGGTGATCTACATGGATCTAAATTGGTACATGCCATGAAAAAACATACCACAAATATCCAGTTTACCGGTCACGGGGGCGACCGAATGGCTAATGAGAATGTTAAGATTATTGAGCATGTAGATGATTTAGCCATTATAGGTTTCTTTGAAGTAATCAAGCATTTACCATACATGTTCAAAATTATGGGATCAACAGTTAATTGGCTGAGAGAAAATAACCCGGATCGTTTGATTCTTATAGATTACCCAGGCTTCAATCTGCGACTTGCTCGTGAATCGTTTCAATTAGGCATACCTGTAACCTATTTTATATTACCTCAGGTATGGGCATGGAAAGAAGGACGAGTATCTATTTTGAGGGACAGTGTTGATCAGTGTTTATCCATTATTCCATTTGAACAGGAATGGTTCGAGAATAAGGATGTGAAAACAAATTTTGTTGGACATCCTTTTATCGAATTAGAGCCACCTAAACAAACAATTGACCAATTTCTTTCTACACATAATCTAAATCACGACTCCCCTATACTAACTCTTTTACCTGGAAGCAGGCAGCAGGAAATAAACCAACATTGGCCTGTTTATATCAAAGCAGTAAAATTGATAAAATCAAATATTTCAGACATTCAGGTAATTGTCGGCAAGGCCCCTGGTGTAACTCTACCAAATACACCAAATTTTATAAAAATTGAAGAAAACGATCCCCAGTTAACAATGTGTTACGGTGATGCCGCATTAGTGGCTTCTGGTACAGCGACATTAGAAGCTGCAGTCCTTGATATCCCTATGGTAGTATCATACCGCTTTTCACTGCCAACTTGGATTTTTGCCAAAAAGATGGCTACGGTTCCCTACGCATCAATAGTAAATCTGATTGCCAACGAGATTATCGTTCCAGAATTTATCCAATCAGAGATGACCTCTGAAAATCTAACAAATGCTGTGATGCCCCTTTTAAATAAAACTTCGGAACGAAAAAAAATGTTATTAGGATATGAAAAAGTACGACGTACACTTGGTATGCCAGGGGTCTATGATCGTGCTGCTGAAGCAATAATAAACAGACTTTAATGATGAATTCTCTAAAATTGTACTTGACAGCAAAAATTGGTAAGTGGTTCATAATTTTATTGTATAATACAAATAAGTGGAATACTGAAGGAGAAGAACACTACAAAAATTTAATTGAACAGGGGCAATCAGTAATCATATCAATATGGCATGGCAGAGTACTAACATTTGTGAAACAGTTAGCATATAAAAAATATTACGCAGTAGCAGGAACACATTTTGACGCAGAAATCATAGCCAGAATCTGTGTTAACATGGGTTGGAATGTGATCCGTGGTTCAAGTTCAGATAAAGGTAAAGAGGCTTATGAGGCAATACTAGATGCATTGAACCAACCAGGTTCCCTAGTTGCCATGACCCCAGATGGCCCTAAAGGCCCTGCAAAAATTCCAAAAGCAGGCATTGTTAAAGCTGCACAGCGTACGGGAGCTGTTATCATTCCCGCGGCTGCGCACTCTACAAGACGCTGGGGGTTTACCAACTGGGATACTTTTTATGTGGCTAAGCCATTTGGAAGAATAGAAGTAATTTATGGAGAGCCACTTTCATTCAGCGAAGAAGACCAATTTGAGGATTGCATAGCAAAAGTAAAGGAGGCAATGGATGTGCTCGAATTAGAGGTAAACCGGCGTGTCGGCATATAGTTACATCAATAACCCTCACTATCGTATTTTTTTATTTCCTTTAGCACTATTTTATTGGGGAGTGATGTTTTGGAGAAATTTATTCTATAACATCGGTGTTTTCGTAAGTCGCAGTCTGCCTTGTAAAGTAATTAGCATTGGTAATATCACCACTGGTGGAACGGGGAAAACTCCAGCCGTTATATACTTTGCCAAACTACTTAAAAAACATGGACAACGTGTTGCTGTTCTTAGCAGAGGCTATGGCAGGTCAACAACAGGAACTGTTGTTGTATCTGCAGGTGATAACAATATTAAAAACTGGCAAATGGTTGGCGAAGAGCCCGCACTATTGGCAGAGAAATTACCAGATATACCTATTGTTGTTGATGAAAATCGCTACCGCGGAGGAATTTACATTGTCAAACATTTCAATCCAGATGTAATAATATTGGATGATGGGTTTCAGCATCGCACATTGGATAGAGATCTGGATATAGCATTATTAAACTCAAATCAATCTGGTATTACGTATAAACTATTACCTTATGGATTATTGCGAGAACCTTGGCATCATTTAAAAAGGGCTGATGTTACAATTTTAACAAAAACTGATTTAAACCGTCCTTCACATTTCATATATAATAAACTAAAATCATTAAAAATTGTTTCTTATAATAGCAGGATTGTACCATCAGAATCACTCATTGGTACAAAAGGAAACAAAATATCAGTTAATGCTCTGCAAAATGAGCGCACTATAGCTATTTCTGGAATTGGTGATCCTATGGGATTTGATTTATTATTAGAAAAACTTCGTTTGAATATTCTGGACCATATTTCCTTTGATGATCATCATCACTATGGTAAACCAGATTTAAAGATCGTTAAAACAATAATGGAAAAAAAAGAAGCAGAATTTATCATCACTACAGAAAAAGATTTAGTCAAGCTGCGAACAATTAAACATGAAATTTGTAAAAAAGTCTATGCTCTACCCATACGATTTTCATTATCAAAAAAGGGGCAACGGGAAATATTGAACAAATTAGGTTTTAATTAAATCTGTGCTACACCCCAGGCAAACATCATACCAACAAAAGTGAGCATTAATGGCCAGCCGGTATTAACAAATTGTCTCGCGCTCGGATTTTCAAAAGCATGGATTTTAAACTCGTGGGCCGTTGTTGCCCCACGTTCATCTATTGCAGCAATTACCACATCGTTTGGCCCAAGCTGATTATTCCTTGGGCGCCATTGCAATAATCCCGTGCGTTTACTAAAGGTGGCGTATTTTGGTAACTTGATCGGTTTAAATTTTATTTTATCCTTGTTTAAATCCTCCGCAACCAGCTTGTAGGTATACTCAAATCCAGTAAGAGCTATAGGCCTAGGAACTGAAATTATTGATGGCGGTATATTAACAAATATCTGGGATTTCTGAATATCTTCGGCATATCCATCAGATATGCGCACTGTAAATAAATGATTATTAATTTGTGCAGCGCGCGGAATCCATACCACTTTACCATTTTCTGTCATTTGCATACCTTGTGGTGCTTTTAAAAGTTCAAAAGTTAATTCTGCATTCGAATTTTTATCTTCTACCTGGATTTGATATCTATATACTTCATCAACCAGGGCTGACTTTGGCGCATTGGATACAATAATAGGTTTATGATTAACATAAATTTCAAATGATTGCTCATCCTTCGTATACCCATCTGAAATAAGAAGCTTAATTATATGGGAATCATACTGTTCTTTACTTGGAGTCCAGTTTATTGCCCCAGAGTATTCATCAACTTCCATACCATCTGGAAACTCCAGTAAGGTATACCGTACTTGGCTCAGTCGCTCAACAATTACTTTGGGTGGTTTCCCCCTTGCACCCTGAAAAAATTCCCACAATAAATCTTTGATCCCAACAGTACGATCATCAATTGTTTCGATTAATATATACAGTCTATCATTTTCCCAAAATATTGTCTGTACATATTTTTTCAAATTGAGTCTAGAAAAAGATGTCGCATCGGGTTTATCGGGTTCAGTAAGGTAAACCGATTCAGCATTTTCCCAATCTCCGACATATCTGCCAATATTTTCTTGATATACATCATCAGTTATGTCTACAGAATATATTCGAACTGATTCAATATTATCGATACGAATTGTTTCATCATAAGGCAATAGTGATCCCTTATTTATATCAGAATTCAAAATTCGATATTGATACGGTTCACCTACATTACCAGTCATTGGAGGAACGGATACAATTTTAATTGGCGCATTGACATAAAAATCAGCATCGATAAAATAGGTTTCTTTACTATCTGTGATTTCAAGTCTCATATGAGAAAAATCGAGTTCCTCATTAGTGGGGTCCCACCGTAAGCGCCAAGTAAATGGATCAATTCGCATACCATCAGGAAGTTCGATAGCAGTAACAGTAATTTTATCGGCAATGTTTGGATCTGATACTTCCAACTGAAAATCCCACGTAGCCCCAACATTTACTACATTCATTGAAGGTGGTTCAGCAGATATTATTGGTGGGTGATTTATAAACACTGCTACATTTTGTGTATCCTGTGCTACGCCATGGCTTACTTTTACAGCAAAGTATTGTGTATCTATCTGTGTTAATTCCGGTGTCCAAGTGATCAAATAATTATTATTCATAGACATACCAACCGGCCCATGTAATAATTCAACTCTCATTTCTTGCGCCAACTCAGGGCGCCAAACTTCAACTTGGTACTGGTAGGGCTGATTAACCTTCCAATCTGTTGGTGCGCTTGATATAATCTTTACACCAGCGCGGGCAAATAATCTGAATTCCTGTACATCCCGATCAAAACCATCTGTGGCCACAAGACGTACATCGTAAACACTGACATCCGCACTATCTGTTTCCCACACTAAGGCACCATTTTCACCCAGAATCATGCCTTCAGGAGCTAATTCAAGATAGTATTTAACCCTAGTATCAATATTACGATCACGGACAACAGGTGTATAGGCAAATGTAGTGTTCGATACAAATTCAGTTCCTATCGGAGCGGTGAGAAACATAGGTGGATCATTAACATATATCCACACGTATTCATCATATCCTTCCAATTCAGGCACCATTTGATAGGTGAGTAAAGAGTCTCTTACGGTTGCTTCGAGGGATACAGATTCACCAACCTTCATTTCTATACGGTATCCTAATTTGTATGCACCAAGCTGCGTATCTCCAGGCACCCATTGTATTGATCTGCTTTCATAATGAAAAAACATGCCTTTGGGAGGGGGAATCAGCCAGCGAAAACTATAGAATTCTCGTGCTTCATCTTCTGGTATTTTATAAGTAAATAGCTGATTAAGTGATAATACATGTCTTGGAAGAACATTTTGTGGTAAGTGTTGACCTATTGTGGTAATAGGCTTTGGCATCTTCGGTAGATCCATTGCGTGCTTAATTTCTGGAAATAAATCGATGAGGTCAATTTGTTCATCAAGAGCTGCAATAACATCCTCCTCATCAGGCACAGACATTTCAATTTCTGGCTTGCCAAGCTCTGTTAGAAAAACATTATTTTCTTCTCCATCCCAACTAGATGCAATGATAACCCCAGTATAATCTCCTCTGTCTGTTATTGGGATTGTTGCAAAAACTTGTGCTTCGGGTGTATCAGTATCAAGTGTAAAATAACTTATCTCTAGACCAACAGTATCCAGTGAGCCCATCGCCATAGTTATCATATTCATTTCACCAGAAATCAGTAATAAATCAGCAACATCATCAAAATTGATATCGGTTACATTCATATCAGATAGAGGGCCAGCATCAACAGGTAATACCTCAACTGCAACAGTAGCGGGAGACAAAGTCATAGAAACAATATGTCCAGATTGGAATGGCAATAAAACATCCTTAAACCCATCAGAATCCCAATCGGAAACGGCCAACGATAAAGGAAGTGGTCCATTCATGCCTGGTATAATTACTTGTTTTGATTCTCCTAACACCAGACGGCCATTACGATTAAAATATGGTTGAATTTTCATAACATTACCTTCAGGACTAAAACTTAGGATTTCATCGTAGCCATCACGGTTCCAATCCAATGCAACTCCATAAACAAAACCAATACCCGTTTTCAAAGCACTTGGTTCCAAGCGCTCAATCATTGTCAAATTACCTTCTTCATCAAGATCAATTATAGAAAGTCCCCGTAACGGACTACCAAGTGATAATAAGATCTCCTGATCATCGTCATTATCCAAATTAAATACATCAAAATTATTGCAACGCACAAAATATTTTTCATCTCCAAGGTTTAAAAATCCTGCGGGATTTTCTCCAAAGCCATTATCATGCCACTTATAATAGAAGATTATTGGCTGGAGTATAGTTTCATCGCCATTTTCTGATAAATTGGCGACCGCAATTAATTCAGGGACACCATCTCCAACCAAGTCAGCAAGCCTTACGCCAACAAAACTGCCCAGTAATCCATCCGGCAACTCCAATTCCCAGGTTAAATTTTGGAAACCATCAATGTCAATCTCATAATACCTAATCATAGAAATACTGTGACCATTAATTCTATCGAATTCAACTGCGGCAAATTCATATTGACCATCTTCATCTATATCAAAAGTGCCCTCCATATGTAAAATCTTTAGGTCGCGAGAGGATCCAAAACTATATAATAATAAAACCAGGGAAATAATTTTATTCCTGGTTATCATGGAGTGTTATCTGTTTGTTCCGATGGGGTTTCTTCTTCGGTGTTGGTTTCTTCTCCGGTGTGGGGTTCTTCTTCTTGTTTTACAGCTGCGCTGTCAGAATGTACTACATTACTGGTGTCATTGACCGTTGTATCTGGTAAAGAAGTATTAAGCGTATCTGAGGGCTGGGTTATTGTTAATGAATCCGGTGACGACGATGTGACTGTATCAGAAACGATAGGCATATCATTAATAGCGCCAATTGTTGTATCAACAGAAATTGAATCTACCATTGTTGTATCGATTAAGACTGTATCAGTAATTACGCTGGTTGTTTCTGAAATATCAGATTTCTCGAATCCAGCACCCTTAAAAAGCTTTTTTGCCTCTAAAAATTGTTTGTTGAATCGTATTCTATCTTTCAAATCAAAAACACCTGCTAATGAAGTCACTGAAACTGAACCATAGAAATCAAATTCAGAACGGACTACTGTGCCTCCTAGAGTATCCAAATCAAATGCAACACGAATTTCTTTCACAAGAATCTCATCTGGGAAAGAAAATGCGCTCGTATATGAATTTGATCCTAATGGTACGGTAACAGATATATTTGCATATGATTGTATAACAGAATCCAAGCCCAAATTAAACTCAAGACTATTACCAATTGAATCCATTGAAAGAGTAGATGGGAAACCGTTAAATACATATTCCGGATATTGATACCAGTCTGGATTCCAATCCTCGGGGCTATACGATTGTGGAATCGAATCATTTGCTGGTGACATTGCTAACTCCAGTGTATTATTTTTTATATCATGTATAATATTTATTGTTGTTATAATACTATCAGGGTCTTCATTCCTATTAAAAGTGAGCTTTGATGTTACTGGTCTATCTAAAAGAAAAAGATTGGATTTAATGCTGGTAGTAAGGACTGCTGGTACATTATTTTTAAAGATATCATATCCTACATCTAAGTTGAATAAATGTTCTCCGTCAAAATGATAACGATTAATCGTCGTATCTCTGGTTACAACTGTGATTGTAACTATTTCTTCTTCCAAAGTAATAAATTCGTCAGGTTCAAATAGTACCATAGGCAATATTGTATCCTTAACAAATAACCTGAATGCAAACAATGAATCAGATAGTACAGGTATTATCTTATGTTGTTTACCAAATGGGGTTGATACACTAAAAAGTTTTTCCCCCAATCGTATTTGTGAAAGGTAAGCGAAAATATTATCTCCTGTTTGCCCGCTGGTGGGTATCCAACTAATGATTCCTGTTCTCGGTTGAAAAACTGTTCCAACAGGAGGCTTTACTAACCATTGAAAACTATAAAAACCTCCAGCTGAATCCACTGTAGCAGGAATTAGTAAAGAATCCCCGACGAATGCAGAATCAATATTGGTAATATTACTTATAAGGGAATCAATAGTCACCTGGTCTATTTTTGTCTCACTAGATAATTCTTCATCCAGTTTTTTATAAAGACCAGCTTCGACACGGGCCAGTACAACTTTATTAATTTCTTGTGCAGATGTGGTGTCCGCAACAGAAAATAATCCCCGGCCAGAAAAGTCGCTGGGTAATATAGATAATTCACCGTCAGTAAAACTTAGTAGAAGCACTTGATCATTTTCGAATGGTAATAGAACGCCCTGATCATCATTATAACTAATGTCATGGACCCAAATATCAGGGGCATATAGATTTTGCATTCCATGCAATACAAGTAAATCTGAGGTTATTTCTTTTCCATCTGTACTTGAAAATATTGCTGTTTTTATTATGTCGCCCTCTGGGCTGAAAACAGCAATATTTTCGCCATCTTTTGTATTAAACAACGCAGTAAAAACTCGGCCATAGCCATTTTTTAGAATGTCCGGTTGAAAAGTCATGGGCGACTCAATTACCAGGGATCCAAGTTGCTCTGATAAGTTAAAGATAACTGCCTTTCTGGAAGGGCTACCAAAAGAGATACCAAGAGCTATCTTACCATCAATTTCGGAAATATTTATATTTGAGGGACGTAAAAGATCCTTTTCTCCGGGAAAATCAAAACGCTCTAATGGTTCCGATGTAAATCGTTCTCCAGTCCATTTAAAAACCACAAGCCAAGGAACTTTTTTATTCGTTTCGATCGATGGTGCAGAGATTATTGCAATTAATTCTGGATTTGGATCATCATTAATATTGGCCAGCACCGCGTCCATTACGGCTGCAGATCGATCCCCATTAGGATGGTAATACCAAATTTCACTATGCTCGCCATTATCTTCAATTTCTACGTATTGCAAGCCTCCACCCTTCAATAATAATAACTCACTGCGATTATTTCCATTCAGATCAAATGTGCCTGTAAGTTTAATTGACTTGGCTTGGAGAGATACGGATAACAACAGGACCAATAAAAATATTGGTCCTCGGAAATTAGTTAGGAATGCCATCCGAGGCTTTTTGCGAAAACAATTGTACATTGATTTCTATACTAGAATATACAATAATATCACAGCAACGGTCTATTATCTAATTGGTATATATCTAATTGGTATATATCTAATTGGTATGATGTTCTAAATTCACTGCAATGGTAATTATAATTCCCTTTTATTATCTGGCAACATTTCGCTACCGAATTGCTACAGTAAACGATAAATTTCCAAAGATATATTGGATTCGCATAGAATCCGAAGCGCTCCATGAACCGATATAAGTTGATCATACTTGTCCTGCCAATTGTAATATTCGCGCAAAGCAATCTGTATCCAGTTGAAGATTACTATGGTGGTGGAATAGGTTACAGCCCAATGTACATGATACTAGACTCAATTCCTGGTGCATCAAAACTCAAGCAAGTAGGCGTTAATCCAGATAATTTCAATTCTCCCTTTGTCATACATGGCGGTGAAGGATTCACGCAAATTTCTGGTCGATGGAGATTGGGCGGTTACGCAGGTATTGGTACATCTCGAATTAGTAATGCTTTAAGCGTTTTGTTTGGTGTTGATACAAATGGAATAGAAGGTATTCAAAATACAATCACAATAATAAACACAGGCGGAGGAAACGATACAACTCAACCCGATTTAACTGAAAACTATACTGGAATATTTGTACCCACATTAGAAGCAAAATTCACATTTATGATTAGCG
>Ga0257113_1000270_pt1 | contig 16591 bp, 13 predicted proteins | sample LP_taG_4_FD_191568 | JGI IMG/M metagenome (GOLD analysis project Ga0257113, IMG submission 191568) | Marine microbial communities from Northeast Subartic Pacific Ocean, Canada - LP_J_2015_P26_2000m | ecosystem: Environmental > Aquatic > Marine > Oceanic | place: Canada: Northeast Subartic... | reverse complement strand
CAGGCGAATTGCGCCCTCGCGGGCGTGTCGTGCGCCGCCCCCAAGCCAGAGGAGCGGACGCTTCGCTGTGGCCAAACGCTCCGCAAGCTGATCCAGCGAGGACTCTCCCGGATGCGAAATCGGTACAGGCAGTGGTGAAAAGTCATCTGGCTGCGGCAACATTGCTGCTTGTACGTCGGCGGGAATCTCCACGCTGACGGGGCCCGTTGGAGCTGTCAATGCAGTACGCACCGCCTCCCGCAAAACCCCCAGCGCTGACTCCGGGGACCAAACGCGGTACACCGCCTTGGATATCGACCGCAACATTCCCAACTGTGCTTTGGCTTCGTGGATGTATCCGCGTCCCCGATCGAGGTAAGGCAAATCAATTTGACCGGTGAGGTGTAATAACGGCGTACCAGCTGTTTCAGCTTCAATCAAGGCTCCAGCGGCATTTCCCGCTCCGGTTCCGGTACTGGTGAAGGCCACGCCCAATGCCCCCTGCGTGCGGGCGTAACCATCAGCCATATTGACAGCACCGGCCTCTCCTCGGCTTGGCACAAAACGAATTTTTCCACGACGACCGATGGCATCAAGCATCGGTAGGTTATGGATGCTGACCACGCCAAATGCCGTCTGCACTCCGCAGGCTTCCAGAAAGGCGGAGACTAACTCTCCAGTGGTGATAGTTTGTTCAGACATAGCGGGCGACTCCACCATCAACTTCCAAGGCTGCTCCAGTGATGAAACCTGCTTGGGGTGAGATCAGAAACGCAATCGCCGCCGCCGCTTCAGCGGGAGTGCCAAAGCGGCCCAGCGGAATGTCACGTTGTTTAGCTTGCTCGATCATCCATTCATCGAAGTTGGTTCCTTCAGGATCTTGGGCCTCGTACCGCCGTTTCCATTGTTCAGATTCAACTGTACCGATCAGGATCGAGTTGACCCGGATACCCTTGGGCGCGAATTCCTTGCTCATTGAGCGCAGCAGATTCTGCACCCCCGCCCGAGCAGATGACGTTGCCACCAAACGAGGCTCAGGCTGCCGTGAAAGCAACGAATTGACAACGAGCATCGAACCGATGGGTGATTGTTCCAACTCAGGTAAAAATGTGCGGGTTGGACGGATCACGCTGAAATACTTGAGTTGCAACTCGGCCATCCAGTCGTCATCCTCTGTGTCGGCAAAGGTGCTGATGCGGGCCTGACCGGCGTTGTTGACGAGGGCGTCCACCTGTCCAAAATAGCCAAGCACGGCCTCTCGGAACTGAGCCACGGCTTCGGTGTCCAGTACATCGCAAGGTAGTGCCCAGACGGCAGTGCCGTGTTCGGCTTGTAATATAGCCAGCTCGGTTTCCAAGCGATCCGCATTACGGGCACAAAAGGCGACCTTCGCCCCCTCGCCCAGTAAAGTTTTCACTGTGGCCAGTCCGATTCCTGCGGAACCTCCGGTGACTACGATCACGCAATCCTTGAGTTTTAAGTCCATGCTATCCCTTGTTATCCCCGATACCCCATTCGATTGGAAATGGCTTCCGCCGCCTGCAGCACGAGGTCCTTGATTTTACCTTCCAGAGCCTCACGGTCAAATACAGTTTCCGGACCTGTGATGTTGATGGCCGCAATGATCTTTCCGGAGGCATCCCGGATTCCAGTTCCCACACTGACCACGCCTGCTTCAAACGCTGACAGACTGAGTGCGTATCCGAGTTGGTGTTCAGCGCACAGTCGTTGATGCAGATCCTGAACTGTAGTGTCTGTCTGCTCAGTGATTCGTCGCAATTCTATTCCTTCATACAAATGATTTAACTCCTGCAAACTAAGTTCGGAGAGCAAAACTCGTCCCAACGTTGTTGCATGAGCCGGAAAGCGCGTACCGACTCCTACGTTGCTCACCAAGTGTTGACGTCCGGCGATTCGTAAAAGATACACCACTTCTCGTTCATCCAGCACGCCCAAATGCACCGAACATCCGGTCTTTTCATTCAATGTTGTCAGAAAAGGGCGCGCGACTTCGATCAGTTCCTGCGAAGCTAGATACTCAAACCCGAGATTCAGCACCCGATTCCCAAGTTGGTAAGTCTTGCGCTGCGGGTGGTGTTCAAGGTACTTGAGTTGCTCCAGCGTGTGTACCAGGCGAAAAACCGTGGAGCGTGGCATATTGAGCGTCCTAGCAAGTTCGGACAGCCGCCACTCCTGCTGTTTGTGGGTGAACTGCTCCAGCAGCCGCATGCCCCGCACCAAACCGGGTACGATGTATCGATTTTCCGGTGGGGACGTTTCCATCATCGTGGTTGTGGGAAAAAGAAATTGCGCAGAGCGCTATTGAACGTTTCAGGTTGATCGATATAACACAGATGTCCTGCTCCCGGAAGAGGCTGGTATTGAGAGCCTGCAATAACCTCTGCGATTCGGTGGCTATGACTTTCCGGCGTGATTTGATCATCGGTTCCGCACAGAACCAAGCAGGGCGTTTCCACGTGGACAGCGTCTGCCTCCAAGTCACCTTGTGCGAGCATCATCGTTGCCTGTCGGTAGCCGTCCGGGCGAATCTGTGCCATCGTTTCGCGTACCTGATCAACTTGCTCCTGGCCTGCCGTCTTTGAAAGTAAGCGTGCCGCTCGTGCCTGGGCCACTCCTTCCGGTCCTAATACCTCCAAGTTTCGCAGTCGCTCTGCGATATTTTCTGGAACAGGATCGTCAGGCTGCATTCGGTAGCCCATTGCGCAGGAAGCCAGCCCCAAGGCTGTGGTGCGAAAATGGTTCCGGACAAACGCCGCCGCTATCAGCGTTCCCAGCGAATGACCCACCAAACAACATTCCTGGATCTGCATCACATCCAGAAACATCGCAAGTGCGTCTGCGTAATCTCTTGCCAGAGGTTGAGGTTCATTCAATGGAGTTGATTCCCCATAACCGGGAGCATCCCAGGCAAGCACCCGGAATTGATCGGAAAAAGTGACAAGCTGGTTGCACCATGAGCCTGCATTTGAGCCGATGCCGTGCAGTAGTACCAATGTAGGACCTTCTCCGGCTTCCCGAAAACTGAACTTCCGCTTCCCTGTAACAACTATCTGATAGTCAATCTGCAAATTCATCCCCAGACCCGTTTGGTTTTCAATTACAGAGGATACAGAGTTTTTTCATCGTATTCATTTTTCGGTGGCCTCTGAGGAAGCAAATAAAATCTACTAATTTCAAATTAAAATACCTTTTTAATTCAATTTGTTGAGGATTTGTAAACTTAGTATTATTCAATTCTCTTAATTGTCGACTCCGTACTGAGTATAATCCTTTAGTTAAACACAAATCCGCCGTTGACGGGCAGAACTTGCCCCGTGATGAAGCCCGCCTGCTCGGACAGCAGAAAGCTCACCGCGCCCACCACGTCTTCCGGATACTGAGCTCGAGGAATGGCCCGTCCGTTTTCGTAGAGATCGTGGCGTTCCTGTGGAACGTAGTCCGTGGATTCACCCCTCACCAATCCCGGAGCAACCGCATTGACGGTGATGCTATCCGGCCCAAGCTCACGGGCCAGCGAGCGAGTCATGGCAATCACCGCCCCCTTGCTGGAAACGTAGTGCAGCAGTTTCGTGGCACCCCACAGCGCAGTGTCTGACGTGAGGTTCACCACCCGTCCTGAGTCCGAACGACGCAGCAGGGAAGCAAGTGCCTTAACCATCAGCCAGGTCCCTCGGACGTTGATACGCATCACCATGTCCCATGTTTCTAGGTCTATTTCCTCGAAGGTCTTGCCGCCAATACCAGTTGCGAGCCCGGCATTGTTGACCAATCCATCGATCCTTTCGCAGGCCTTCGACAGTTCAGTAGAAAGCGTTTTGACGGAGTCCGGATCAGCTATGTCCACTGGGAAAAAAGTCGCCGTATGCCCCGCCTTCCGGAGTTCGGTTACGGCCTGCTGACCCCACTCTGTGTTTTTTTCAGCAATCACAATCTCTGCTCCGTGTCGGCAACAGTCCTCGGCAAAGGCCCGTCCGAGTCCGCGTCCGGCTCCGGTAATGACGATAATCCGGTCTTTCAGTAGCGACATTGCTCTTGATACCTTAAAGCTGTGGGCGCTTGACCTTCGCCAGTGGATGATCCGGGGGGTAAGTGGGCTTCTCCGGCTTGCTAGTTCCCAGCATCACGCACATCAATGCTTCCTCGATCCCCTCGTTGACCAGTCCCCGGTATACACCCGGAGGGATCGAGATCAGGTCACGCTCCTTCAAATAAGTTTCCCATGTATCACTCTCAGCCTCGAACATCAGGCGAATCTTGTTGCCCCGCAAAATGAAGAACACCTCCTCAGTGTCGTGGTGAACGTGCATCGGCCCCTCGCACCCGGCTGGCAGCACCATCGTCGAGAAGGTGAAATGCTCGGCCTGCACCGTGTTGGTGTCCGCTGACACCCCTGCGGCTCCGGTGCCCAAGTACCGCATCTGTGCCCGTCGGTACTTTGGATCGTAGTCCGCCTGAAAATTGAGCGCTTTCCAGTCCAGCGTCCGGGTTTCGTAACGGGCGATCTTGATATTCATCCACGACTCCAGAGACTCGCCTGCCGGAATCACGGGACTCTTGATGGTTGTTGATTCGTTACTCATGTGATCTCTTTGTTAAATGTTTAGTATTTTAGACATCACCGAAAGAGCGCGAGGGCAGGTAGTGCAAGACCCTGTGTTCCAATACGATGACTGCGACGTAGGCGAGAATGCCGATCAGTGTGAGCAGAAAGATGGAGACAAACACCATTGCCGTGTTAGCCGCTCCCTCGCCAAACACCAACAGGTATCCCAAGCCGATGTTGCCGCCGACCATCTCGCCGACCACCACACCGATCACCGCTAGTGTCGCTCCCACGCGCAGTCCAGAAAAGAGTGCTGGCATAGAGGCTGGGAACTCGATCTTTCAGAAAATCTGCGAACGTCGCGCCTTGAACGAGCGGGCAAGGTGACACTGACGTAGCCAGTTCAGTGCGCGCTCGTTCCGTTCCGATTTGGACACCCCTTGAATCTCCAGCCCAAGCTCCACGTTCTCGCTGATCGAACGCCACGGTAACAACAAGTCCTTCTGGAGCATGAACGCCACATGGGCATTCGGACCCGCAACACGTTTCGCGTCAACAAAAACCTCACCTTCCGAGGGTTTATCAAGTCCGGACGCCAAGTTCAGCAGGGTGCTCTTACCACAACCACTGGGTCCGATCAGTGAAACGACTTCCCCATCCTTCACTTTCAAGGAAACCCCCTCAACCGCGGTGATGGATTCCAGGTTAGCATTGTTCGGATTGCGGAACCGTTTGGTGACGTTCCTGAATTCGAGCCGGACTTCGTTCACGGCCACTCCCCCAGCCGTTTCATCACGGACTGAAAGTTGGGCTCGGTCCAACCTCCTTCTTCCGGAGGCTTCACGCAGGATTCGTTGAGCCTGCGGACGATTCCGGGCAGATCATATACCTCCTCCCCAAAGATTTCCTGAAGAGCATCCGCCAACGCCTGCTCATATTCTGTTGGTGGGGCGGATCGGGTTTGCCACGGCAAGAGCGTGGGAGGATCGTAGGTTTCCAGATAATCAGGGCCACCCTTGTTTTCATTGGTCTTGTTAAGCCATGGATTCCAGTCCATACATGTTTTAAGCGTGAGAGGTTTGAGTGTTCACCTGCTTTTGCGCCAGTATCCGCAAATCACGGCGTATTTTGGTCATTCCGGCATCGTGCTGGTAGAGTGATTCCCTCGTACGGGCGTTATCCCGCATAGCTTCCAGCACCAACCGATCTTGCTCCAGCACTTCCCAGTGCAAGCCCTCCAGCCGATTCTTGTAGAGAAACCGCCAGACATCGCGCTCCCATCCTGAGGCTTTGCGAACTCGCCAGAAGTAGACCTGGCACACTTGTTCGGTCACAGGAGTGACAAAGCCGATGATAGTGAAATTGCCTCCAGGACCCGCGTTCTTGCGGTAGGGGATCGCCAGGCGCATCCAGAAGGCTCCGGTATCTGCAAACTCCACCCAGTCGAAATTGACACCACTCTGGCTTTCCTTCTCGAAAATCCAGCCCTGTCCAGTTTCGGACAATCGCATTTGTGCTGATTTATCGCCCATCGACATCGAGTGTGATTTCTCATGGAGATAGGCACCGTGCATCGGGTCCATCACGTTGTCAATGGCGTAGCGGTAGTTACAGCGCCAGAGCGCGGTGCTGAGGAAACTGCCGTAAGCATCGTCCGTGAGTTCTTCCGGTAGCTGAAGCTTCACGGCGTCGGGCTGCTGCTCATCCCCAAAATACGCAAAGATCGCCCCCTGCACTTCCTGTGTCGGATAACTCCGTACCATGCGCTTGCCCTCCATCGGACATTTTTCCACCGCCGGAACACGGATTACCACGCCTTCGTGGTTCACCTCCACGCCGTGATACCAGCAGGAAAGCCGATCCCCCAGATTCCATCCCAGTGACAGCCGCGCCCCTCGATGCGGGCAGCGATCCTCAATCACGTGCGGTATTCCGGACGCATCCCGCCAAATCGCCAGATGTTCGCTCAGCCGAGTGACACCCAATGGGTTCTCCTGCACCATCCAGCTCGGTGCAATCGGATACCAACGCTGGCGCAACCCACGGTTGAGCAATTTCTCCACTTCCTCGCGGCTTGCCTTGCTTACCTTCAATTCAGCCTGTTCCCTCATGAATTCTGATTCATTCCAAAGGTTTTGTTTCACATAAGAAACATTGTTTTAAAAATAGTACCCGGATTTTTGAGAAGCGCAACACTTTTTTAAGGAAAAAGTTTTTCACCTAATTGAATGTTTTCCGGTATTAATAAAACTCCCCGTATCCTCTAAGTACAATACAGATCGAATTAACTATGCTTACGCTACGTATCACGGAAGATTCGGCAAAACAATTAAGGTAAATATAATAGAGTTATTAATAATTTGTGATTAAATAAAACCTTGACGATAGAAGGCAGAAAAACTGCCAAAGTTGATGGGGGATAAAAAATACTCATCAAAGCTTTAGCGAGTGCTTTTTCATTAGTATCTAAATCTCACCCTTGGGATTGATTAGCTAAATTTGAACTATGTAAAGAGTCTGCATTTAATTCTACGTATTCTTTTTTCATATTTCACCTTAAGTTATATATGTTCATATATGAACAATGTGTTCATGTTTTAATTATACTTCAACTAAACCAACAACATCCTTTATTTTTTGTTCGGACCATGTGGTTCTCTTCAGGCCTGATGGGTTGGAACCAGAGACTTACTTCGAAGGGCTATTTGCCGGTCAATCAGCAAATGCATCATCGCCATTTTCTGCGATGTTGCAGCAGGATCAGCCCAAAGGTTATCCAACTCATCCGGATCCTCGCCAAGATTAAAAAGCTCTCCAAGATCAGACCCTTCAAAAACGCTCATCCGCCAACTGTCATGAACGAGCGACCAGAAAGCGGTACGCCCATCGTCCGATGCCATCACTAAGCCGGAATCCTCGATTAGTACAGGTAAGTTTTTGACATCATCAGCCAAAAGATCACGACCTTGAATTCCATACGGGACTTTCAGACCCGCTTTTTGCAGAAGCGTGGGCGCAAAATCGATCGCACTACCTTGAATTCCCGTGACGTCCGTCCCGCGATTTATCGGATCGGACCAGATCAGCGGTACACGGATCAGCCCGTGACTGTGAACCCCCCCTTTAAGAACGGTGCCATGATCACCCATATAGTCGCCGTGATCTGACATGTAGATGATATTGGTGTTTTCGGATTGGCCAATATTCTTCAGAGCTTGCATCACAACACCAACTTGTTCGTCAATCATGGTGATCGTACCGTAATTCAGTGCGATCATGCGGCGCATGGCCTCATCATCAGTATGAAATGGCCAGAACTCATCGGGTTTTTCCGCGCCAATTTCATAAATCCGCTGAATATGGTTAGGTAAATCGCTTCTGGCGCTGGTTCGATGACCAAAACTTTTTGGCAGCGGGATGTCTGCAGGATCATAAAGATCAAAATACTGACCTGGGGGTGTAAATGGGTGGTGAGGATCTGGAAAAGACACGACAAGAATGAATGGAGTGTCGTCCTGTTCCTCTAGAAATTTGCAAGCCTGCTCACCAACATATGACGTTGGATAATGTTCCTCGGACAGTGCTGTGCGCCAGATTTGTGGCGTTTCCGGTGAACCGTCTTCCAACGCTCCAGCCCGTCCGCGTGGGTCTGACGCACCAGCCAGTTTGTCTTTCAGCCAGCCAGAATAGTGTCCCTCAACCTGGTCACCGTGCCCAATGCACAAGCGAACGTGATCAAATCCATAGTAGGGAAGTGGTAATTCCTTATTAGGGTTCTTGATCCAGCTTGTTCGAATTTCACACTCATATTCCGAACCCCGCCGTTGCGATCTTAAGGCTAGGTTGTAGGGCCCGTTTGGTTCTTCGCCTTTCCCATTTGATTGAGGTAACTTTGCCTCAATCGGTGAGACGTTCTGAAAGTGTGCTTTGCCCACAAGACCTGTTCGATAACCACTAGATCGCAAGACATCCGTGTAGGTCGTGCAATCCAAGCCGAGTGGTATACCGTTTTGCCTGCACCCATTGACCGATGTCAACTGCCCCGTTGCAAGTGCTGCACGGTTTGGTTGGCAAATTGGATTTGCGACATAGAAATTATCAAACCGCGTTCCACGATTGGCAATCGCATCGATATTTGGAGTTCGTACGATGGGATTCCCATAGCAACCTAAATGATCAGCCCTTTGTTGGTCTGTCATAAAGACAATGAAGCTAGGTCGTTCGGTCATTTGAACATCAGATCCACTGGATATGTCACAATTTCGGGAATAAAGAACAGCAAGAGGATTGCGATAAAGTCACAGATGACGAAGGGCACAGCGGCTCCGTAAATATCACCCATTGTTGTGCCTTTTGGTGCCACGCCTTTCATCACGAATAGAGCCGCACCAAATGGGGGCGAGGTCGCACCGGTTTCAATAGCAACCAAATACATCGCCGCGAACCAAATCGGATCGAACCCAAACTGTATCACGATGGGAATGAATATCGGCAACGTGATCAGCATTATGGGCAAGGGCCCCATAACCATGCCCATCAAAATCACGAGCATGATCATCAAGAAAACAATGGCTTCATTGGAGATATCAATCGACATCACGGCATCAATCATGCCGTAGGTTGCGCCAGTGAACGCCAAGAGCTGCGAAAACGTTATGGCCCCAGATATGATCAGCAATACCATCACCGAAATATTGGCGCTGGAAAACATTGTGTCGCCAAAAACCTTGAACGTTAGTCGCCGTTTCAGGGCTGCCAAAATAAGGACCGAAAAGGCGCCAGTAGCCGCTGCTTCACTTGGCGTTGCTATCCCTAAGAAAATGACGCCAACGACGGAAAAAATCACAAATGTGAGTGGCAGGATATTAATTGCTGTCACAGACAGTTTTTCAGAAAGAGAAACCTTTGGCACGTCGAATGAGGGCGCTAGCTCTGGTTGTAGCCGGCAGCGTACAAGTATATAGATGATGTACAGCAGCGCCATCAACAGACCCGGAATAATGATGCCGATTAGGATCCGGCGGATTGAGAGTTCGGCTATGACGCCGAGCACAACTGCCAAAGCCGAAGGTGGGATCATAATTGCCAGACCGGACGAACCCAGGATCGGACCAAGCGACATCGGTTTTTTGTAGCCTCGCTTTTCCATCTCTGGCGTTAGCGACGATCCAAGCAACGCGACGGACCCCATCGAATTACCGGTTAGGGTTGAAAAGAGAACTCCACCTCCGACAGCCATTAACGCCAAACGTCCACGCAACCGCCCAAACCATTTATCGAGCGTGTCCATTAGATCAATTGCGATACCGGACCGGAACATCGCCTCGCCCATAATCATGAACAGGGCGATGGGTATCAGCACGAAACTAGACACTGAATCAACCGTATTCAGAACGAGTTGCTTAATGCCCGGCAAGCCACCCATCAGGACAAACGATCCAACAATGTTAACCGCGAGAAATGAAAACGCGACCGGCAATCCTACAAACATCAGGACAAAGAGTGGGCCAAGAATAATGGCGATTATATAGTACCATTCCATGACTATAAAGCCTTGCCTTTTAGAGTGCGGATAAACTGCTTTAGGAACTGGATGGCCATCAATCCGGCACCCAATGGCAATGCTGCGGTCAGCCACCAGCTATAGGGGCGCATCACGGTGATTTCCCGGACGCCAAGCCCATATTGTTCAACAACAACTATTACTCCGACAATTGCCAGAACAGCACAGACCAGAAAACCTATTACAGAATTCAACGCTTGAAATATTAACCGCCAGGTATTCGTGAAACTAGTGTAAACAATGTCGATAACCACATGCATATTCTTCTCGAGCAAATAGGGAGTCCCAAGGAATGTGATGTAAAGAAGTGAGTACTCGCTGGTTTCTAAGACCCAAAGACGCGAGGAAGCGCCAAGTGCACGCCCAGAAACCTCTATGCAAATTATGGTAGCGATGAAGAAGAGGAGTGCAGCGCCAAGGATTGCGCAATACAAATTTAAGCGGCTGAAAAAATGACTCAACTTAGCAAATGTGCTGTACAAGTTTTTTTACTCCTGTAAAAAAAAGAGGTGGAGCCAATGTTTGCTTGGCTCCACCTAACTTTCGTTGCCCGTGCGCTATTTGTCCAGCATTCCTCGCAGCTCGGCAGCAATTTCGTCGCCGGCATTTGCAGCCGTGACAGCCCATGCGGCATCCATTGCCATTTGCTCATAACGTGCGGCTTCATCAGCTGGCAGTTCCAAAATGTTGAACCCAGCGGCTTTCATCTGTGCGATGTTATCGGTGATATCGTCACCCCAGATGTAGTCCATACGCGGTGCAAAGTCATCACGAAGGAACGTTGTCAGCCGTTGCTGTAAATCGGTCGACATCATGCCCCATGTGTCCTTGTTAATTAGGACCGGGAAGCCAGCGCGGTAAACACCGGGGAAAATCACTGTCTTGACCAAACCTTCGAATTGTTTGGCTTGTGCAAGTGGGCCTTGCATGTATCCGTCAATCGTTCCGCGCTCCATCGCCGTGAAAATATCTCCCATTCCCATCACGATCGGCTCTGCACCTAGGGCCTTGACGATCGGTAGCAAAGTTGGGAATACACGGATCCGTTTCCCTTTCAGATCCTCAAGACTTGACACTTCTTCGCCCATGTAGATCACAAAATTCAGCTGTGTCGCTGGAATTTCACCGAGAAAGATAAGGTCTTTTTCGGCGTGAAGTTCCGTCATGCGTTCATGGTAGTTTGTCGCTGCGATCTCAGCGTAAGTCTTGTACGACAGGTTCATGGTTCCAGAGGTTGGCACCAGGCCCTGATAATAGCTCGGGCTGGTATAGGTCATATCGACTGCGCCATTGCGCACGCCCTCGGCTTGTTTGAATGGTGGCATAACTTCGGGGCCACCGCGCCAGTTAATCTCAACTTCGCCAGCGAATTTTGTATTCACTTCATCAACGAACATCTTGAACGGTTTGTTGATGTAAACCGGCTTTGGTGCCAGCGTCACGGCGTCAATCTTGACGACATCTGCCAAGGCAGGCGTCGCTACAAGCGATGCCGCAATGAATGCGCTTGCAATGAATGCGCTTTTTAGAAAGTGTTTCATATTTTCTCCTTTTGGTTGGTTGTTATTTCACTTTAAGTGATATATGTTCATATATGAACAATGTGTTCACGTTTTAATTATACATCAACTAAGCCAAAAAAATAGAATATTTTAAGCCTAGTTAAAGTTAAAGTCCAAATCCTCTCTGATCTATGAGGGAGAGTGTATTAATACTTAGCCGAGAAAGTGAGATAATCGATTTCAAGGTACACTCCTTGGTTGAGCAATTTCTCCACTTCCTCGCGGCTTGCCTTGCTTACCTTCAATTCACCATGTTCCCTCATGAATTCTGATTCATTCCAAAGGTTTTGTTTCACATAAGAAACATTGTTTTAAAAATAGTACCCGGATTTTTGAGAAGCGCAACACTTTTTTAAGGAAAAAGTTTTTCACCTAATTGAATGTTTTCCGGTATTAATAAAACTCCCCGTATCCTCTAAGTACAATACAGATCGAATTAACTATGCTTACGCTACGTATCACGGAAGATTCGGCAAAACAATTAAGGTAAATATAATAGAGTTATTAATAATTTGTGATTAAATAAAACCTTGACGATAGAAGGCAGAAAAACTGCCAAAGTTGATGGGGGATAAAAAATACTCATCAAAGCTTTAGCGAGTGCTTTTTCATTAGTATCTAAATCTCACCCTTGGGATTGATTAGCTAAATTTGAACTATGTAAAGAGTCTGCATTTAATTCTACGTATTCTTTTTTCATATTTCACCTTAAGTTATATATGTTCATATATGAACAATGTGTTCATGTTTTAATTATACTTCAACTAAACCAACAACATCCTTTATTTTTTGTTCGGACCATGTGGTTCTCTTCAGGCCTGATGGGTTGGAACCAGAGACTTACTTCGAAGGGCTATTTGCCGGTCAATCAGCAAATGCATCATCGCCATTTTCTGCGATGTTGCAGCAGGATCAGCCCAAAGGTTATCCAACTCATCCGGATCCTCGCCAAGATTAAAAAGCTCTCCAAGATCAGACCCTTCAAAAACGCTCATCCGCCAACTGTCATGAACGAGCGACCAGAAAGCGGTACGCCCATCGTCCGATGCCATCACTAAGCCGGAATCCTCGATTAGTACAGGTAAGTTTTTGACATCATCAGCCAAAAGATCACGACCTTGAATTCCATACGGGACTTTCAGACCCGCTTTTTGCAGAAGCGTGGGCGCAAAATCGATCGCACTACCTTGAATTCCCGTGACGTCCGTCCCGCGATTTATCGGATCGGACCAGATCAGCGGTACACGGATCAGCCCGTGACTGTGAACCCCCCCTTTAAGAACGGTGCCATGATCACCCATATAGTCGCCGTGATCTGACATGTAGATGATATTGGTGTTTTCGGATTGGCCAATATTCTTCAGAGCTTGCATCACAACACCAACTTGTTCGTCAATCATGGTGATCGTACCGTAATTCAGTGCGATCATGCGGCGCATGGCCTCATCATCAGTATGAAATGGCCAGAACTCATCGGGTTTTTCCGCGCCAATTTCATAAATCCGCTGAATATGGTTAGGTAAATCGCTTCTGGCGCTGGTTCGATGACCAAAACTTTTTGGCAGCGGGATGTCTGCAGGATCATAAAGATCAAAATACTGACCTGGGGGTGTAAATGGGTGGTGAGGATCTGGAAAAGACACGACAAGAATGAATGGAGTGTCGTCCTGTTCCTCTAGAAATTTGCAAGCCTGCTCACCAACATATGACGTTGGATAATGTTCCTCGGACAGTGCTGTGCGCCAGATTTGTGGCGTTTCCGGTGAACCGTCTTCCAACGCTCCAGCCCGTCCGCGTGGGTCTGACGCACCAGCCAGTTTGTCTTTCAGCCAGCCAGAATAGTGTCCCTCAACCTGGTCACCGTGCCCAATGCACAAGCGAACGTGATCAAATCCATAGTAGGGAAGTGGTAATTCCTTATTAGGGTTCTTGATCCAGCTTGTTCGAATTTCACACTCATATTCCGAACCCCGCCGTTGCGATCTTAAGGCTAGGTTGTAGGGCCCGTTTGGTTCTTCGCCTTTCCCATTTGATTGAGGTAACTTTGCCTCAATCGGTGAGACGTTCTGAAAGTGTGCTTTGCCCACAAGACCTGTTCGATAACCACTAGATCGCAAGACATCCGTGTAGGTCGTGCAATCCAAGCCGAGTGGTATACCGTTTTGCCTGCACCCATTGACCGATGTCAACTGCCCCGTTGCAAGTGCTGCACGGTTTGGTTGGCAAATTGGATTTGCGACATAGAAATTATCAAACCGCGTTCCACGATTGGCAATCGCATCGATATTTGGAGTTCGTACGATGGGATTCCCATAGCAACCTAAATGATCAGCCCTTTGTTGGTCTGTCATAAAGACAATGAAGCTAGGTCGTTCGGTCATTTGAACATCAGATCCACTGGATATGTCACAATTTCGGGAATAAAGAACAGCAAGAGGATTGCGATAAAGTCACAGATGACGAAGGGCACAGCGGCTCCGTAAATATCACCCATTGTTGTGCCTTTTGGTGCCACGCCTTTCATCACGAATAGAGCCGCACCAAATGGGGGCGAGGTCGCACCGGTTTCAATAGCAACCAAATACATCGCCGCGAACCAAATCGGATCGAACCCAAACTGTATCACGATGGGAATGAATATCGGCAACGTGATCAGCATTATGGGCAAGGGCCCCATAACCATGCCCATCAAAATCACGAGCATGATCATCAAGAAAACAATGGCTTCATTGGAGATATCAATCGACATCACGGCATCAATCATGCCGTAGGTTGCGCCAGTGAACGCCAAGAGCTGCGAAAACGTTATGGCCCCAGATATGATCAGCAATACCATCACCGAAATATTGGCGCTGGAAAACATTGTGTCGCCAAAAACCTTGAACGTTAGTCGCCGTTTCAGGGCTGCCAAAATAAGGACCGAAAAGGCGCCAGTAGCCGCTGCTTCACTTGGCGTTGCTATCCCTAAGAAAATGACGCCAACGACGGAAAAAATCACAAATGTGAGTGGCAGGATATTAATTGCTGTCACAGACAGTTTTTCAGAAAGAGAAACCTTTGGCACGTCGAATGAGGGCGCTAGCTCTGGTTGTAGCCGGCAGCGTACAAGTATATAGATGATGTACAGCAGCGCCATCAACAGACCCGGAATAATGATGCCGATTAGGATCCGGCGGATTGAGAGTTCGGCTATGACGCCGAGCACAACTGCCAAAGCCGAAGGTGGGATCATAATTGCCAGACCGGACGAACCCAGGATCGGACCAAGCGACATCGGTTTTTTGTAGCCTCGCTTTTCCATCTCTGGCGTTAGCGACGATCCAAGCAACGCGACGGACCCCATCGAATTACCGGTTAGGGTTGAAAAGAGAACTCCACCTCCGACAGCCATTAACGCCAAACGTCCACGCAACCGCCCAAACCATTTATCGAGCGTGTCCATTAGATCAATTGCGATACCGGACCGGAACATCGCCTCGCCCATAATCATGAACAGGGCGATGGGTATCAGCACGAAACTAGACACTGAATCAACCGTATTCAGAACGAGTTGCTTAATGCCCGGCAAGCCACCCATCAGGACAAACGATCCAACAATGTTAACCGCGAGAAATGAAAACGCGACCGGCAATCCTACAAACATCAGGACAAAGAGTGGGCCAAGAATAATGGCGATTATATAGTACCATTCCATGACTATAAAGCCTTGCCTTTTAGAGTGCGGATAAACTGCTTTAGGAACTGGATGGCCATCAATCCGGCACCCAATGGCAATGCTGCGGTCAGCCACCAGCTATAGGGGCGCATCACGGTGATTTCCCGGACGCCAAGCCCATATTGTTCAACAACAACTATTACTCCGACAATTGCCAGAACAGCACAGACCAGAAAACCTATTACAGAATTCAACGCTTGAAATATTAACCGCCAGGTATTCGTGAAACTAGTGTAAACAATGTCGATAACCACATGCATATTCTTCTCGAGCAAATAGGGAGTCCCAAGGAATGTGATGTAAAGAAGTGAGTACTCGCTGGTTTCTAAGACCCAAAGACGCGAGGAAGCACCAAGTGCACGCCCAGTAACCTCCAAGCAAATTATGGTAGCGATGAAGAAGAGGAGAGCAGCGCCAAGGATTGCACAATAAAAATTTAAGCGGCTGAAAAAATGACTCAACTTAGCAAATGTGCTGTACAAGTTTTTTTACTCCTGTAAAAAAAAGAGGTGGAGCCAGTGTTTGCTGGGCTCCACCTAACTTTCGTTGCCCGTGCGCTATTTGTCCAGCATTCCTCGCAGCTCGGCAGCAACTTCGTCGCCGGCATTTGCAGCTGTGACAGCCCATGCGGCATCCATTGCCATTTGCTCATAACGTGCGGCTTCATCAGCTGGCAGTTCCAAAATGTTGAACCCAGCGGCTTTCATCAGTTCGATGTTATCGGCGATATCTTGACTCCAGATGTAGTCCATACGATATGCAAAGTCCCTTCGAAGGAACGTTGTCAGCCGTTGCTGTAAATCGGTCGACATCTTGCCCCATGTCTTCTTGTTAATCAGGACCGGGAAGCCAGCGCGGTAAACACCGGGGAAAATCACTGTCTTGACCAAGCCTTCGAATTGCTGGGCTTGTGCAAGTGGGCCTTGCATGTATCCGTCAATCGTTCCGCGCTCCATCGCCGTGAAAATATCTCCCATCCCCATCACGATCGGCTCTGCACCTAGGGCTTTGACGATCGGTAGCAAAGTTGGGAATACACGGATTCGTTTCCCTTTCAGATCCTCAAGACCTGACACTTCTTTGGCCATGTAGATCACAAAATTCAACTGTGTCGCTGGAATTTCACCGAGAAAGATTAGGTCTTTTTCAGCGTGAAGTTCCGTCATGCGTTCATGGTAGTTTGTCGCTGCGATCTCAGCGTATGCCTT
>Ga0257113_1000258_pt1 | contig 17026 bp, 12 predicted proteins | sample LP_taG_4_FD_191568 | JGI IMG/M metagenome (GOLD analysis project Ga0257113, IMG submission 191568) | Marine microbial communities from Northeast Subartic Pacific Ocean, Canada - LP_J_2015_P26_2000m | ecosystem: Environmental > Aquatic > Marine > Oceanic | place: Canada: Northeast Subartic... | reverse complement strand
CCGACCATGTCAAGCAAATTTTCCCGCAACGCGTGTCGTGCCGTTGCTACTTCGTTAATGCGGGCGGCATGAAAAACCGGCAATTCAAATTCACGTTTTATGGCTCCGGCAAATTCCAAATACGGAGCCGCCGGTATGCCCATGCTCGGCAAAACCAGTGACTCTCCTTCTTCTGTGTCGATGTGACCTTTGATGATATTGATAAAATCCAACGCACCGGTTTCAACCAACATTTCACCAATTTTTAGACCTTCTTCCAAACGCAAACCGCCTGCTAAGTTTTCATCCAAGCCCTCGTCAAAGACCATCCGGATTCCGACAATATAATCGTTGCCGACTTGTTTACGGATTTCCTCCAAAACTTCCAAAGAAAATCGAACTCGATTTTCCAAACTACCGCCGTAACGGTCTGTCCGGAAATTTGTTCTTTTCATCCAAAAAGCATCGAACAAATGCCCATAAGCCTCGATTTCCACACCGTCCAATCCGCCAAGTTGACAGCGTTTTGCCGCCGCGCCGTAGGCTTTAACAATGCGACGAATATCGGATTCCTCCATAATTTTCGGAAAACCGCGATGCACCTCTTCCCGCACACAAGACGGAGCGACAATCGGCAGCCAGTCCCCGGCATTGGAAACACTTCTACGCCCCAAGTGTGTGATTTGACACATCAATGCCGCACCGTGTTTGTGTACGCCGTCCGCCATTTCTTGAAAGAACGGAATGATTTTGTCATTTCCTGCATACAAATTCCCAAACACCGGAGGCGAATCCGGAGCAACCAAAGTTGAACCACCGAACATCGTCATCGCAATTCCGCCTTTGGCTTTTTCCTCGTGATAGAGCCGGTAGCGTTCTTTGGGCAATCCGTCTTCGGAATAAGCAGGTTCGTGGCTGGTGCTTATAATCCGATTTTTCAAGCGTAAATGCTTGAGTTGAAACGGCTGCAAAAGTGGATCAGCTGTACTCATTATTCTCAATAATTTGCATCCGGAAATGATTCTTTTCTTTGACGGATAAAGGCCAAAAGTGCTTCATCGACTGCGGGATCGATGGGCGGCATTTCATAATCATTGAGCATTTTTTTCCAAATTTTATTGGCTCGTTGTGCCGTATCCAAACCGCCGTCGGCTTCCCATTGTTCAAAGCTGTTGTTGTCGGCAACGCTGGAACGGAAAAACGCTGTTTCAAAATTGGCTCGTGTGTGGTCGCATCCCAAAAAGTGTTTTCCGGGGCCGACTTCGCGAATCGCATCCAATGCCTGACCGTTCTCGGAAAGATCAACGCCATTGAGAAATTCGTGAATCATTCCGGCTTGATCAATGTCCATGATGAATTTTTCGTAACCCATCGACAATCCTCCTTCAAGCCAACCTGCGGTGTGGAGCATGAAATTCACTCCGGCGAGCATGGCGTGTTGCAAAGTGTTGGCCGCTTCATAAGCCGCTTGCGCGTCAGCGATTTTTCCACTATTTAAACCGCCGCCGCTTCGGAAAGGAACACCCAAACGCCGCGCCAAAGCAGCTACAATATAAAGCACTAATTGCGGTTCCGGAGTACCGAAAGTCGGTGCACCGGACTGCATCGACATCGAACTGGAAAATGTGCCGAAAATCACTGGCGCACCCGGACGAACCAACTGTGCGAAAGCCATTCCGGCAAGTGCTTCTGCATAAAGCTGCGCCGCTGTTGCCGCCACCGTAACGGGCGACATGGCTCCGGCAATGCAAAATGGAGAAACCACGCAAGCCTGATTATTTAGGGCATAAACTTTCAATGCGCCGATCATGGTTGCGTCCCAAACCAACGGTGAATTAGCGTTGATCAAACTGGTGATGACCGTGTTATTTTGTACAAATTCTTCACCAAATAAAACCTTTGCCATATCGACTGTATCTTGCGCCCGTTCCGGTGCAGTGACCGAACCCATGAACGGTTTGTCGCTGTAACGCATGTGCGTGTAAACCATGTCAAAATGCCGTTTGTTGACAGGCAAATCCACCGGTTCGCAAATCGTTCCTCCGGAATGGTGCAAATACGGAGTCGAATAAGCAAGTTTTACGAAATTCTGAAAATCTTCAAGCGTGGCATAACGCCTTCCTTTCTCTAAATCCCGTACAAACGGTGAACCGTAAGCCGGGACCAAAACCATGTTTTTTCCACCGATCCGGACGTTTCTTTCCGGATTTCTGGCGTGTTGCGTAAATTCTGCTGGTGCACTGTCCTGAATCAATTTTTTGCACAATCCTTTGGGAATCCTAACACGCTCACCGTCAATATCCGCTCCGGCTGTTTTCCACATTTGCAAAGCTTCAGCGTCGCCTCGGAATTCAACACCAATTTCCTGCAAAATAGTTTCCGCATTGTTTTCAATCAAGGACAATCCTTCCTCATCCAATACCTCATAAACTGGAACTTTGCGGGTAATGTACGGAACTCCTTTCGTCACCGGTGCACTTCGCTCGGCTTGTTTTGCTGCTCTTCCACCGCCGGAACGTCCGGTACGACCTCTATGTTTTCGATCTGCCATGATTTATCCAATTATTGCATTTTTTTGACTGTCACAGTTTGAAGTTTTTTTTGAAATATTTCCATTCCTGAAAAAGTCTGAAAGAGAATCGCTGAGAGCAAAATTACGCCTCCAATCATGGTCAACGATGTCGGTAATTCACTAAAAAACATCCAAGCCCAAATCGGCCCCAAAATAATTTCTAACAAACTGAGTAAAACCAATTCTGCCGCTTGCATTTTGTATGATCCAGCAACATACAAAACCATTCCGAAGCCTAGCCCAAATGCTCCAAATCCTGTGGCTATAAATAAATCGTTACGCGAGATAGAAAGTCCATCGTTTAAAAACACTGCTGCAAACGCACTGAAAAATACCGTAAACAGTCCTGCATAACAAACAGCGGGCAACATATTTTCATTTTTTCCCCAGCGCAGCGAAACGGTAAAACCCGCAAAACCTACTGCAGCTGCAAAAGCAGTTAAATTACCAAAAAGTGTATCTCCCGACAATCCATCCTGGATCATGAGCAGGATGCCAATAGCGGCTGCTGTCATGGCTGTCCATTGAGTTTTATCAATCCTCTCTCTTAATAAAATCCACCCAAATAATCCGGCAATGAAAGGGGCGGAACTCAACATAAAAAGAGTGTTTGCAATCGTTGTATGAGTGACTGAAAAAACAAACGTAACAAAAGCTAAAGAGAGAAACAGTCCTCCAACTACACTCGCGATCCCGGCTTTTTTGAACTGAGTTATGGTATTTGGACTTTTAATTCTTATCAGTAAAAACAGAGCAGATGCTAATGCAATCGAGCGGTAAAATAAAAATTGCCACTCAGAAGCACCCTCCAACAATCGTATCAGCGGGCCTCCGGTACTCCATAGCATACCTGCGATAATGACAAATGATCGGCCCTGTGTAATAGAAGTTGTTGTAAACAAAATTGCCTATTCAATATTGAAGGAAATGTTTCGTTTATTTTATAGTAATCTTTATCTGGTATTCTGAATCAACACGATCTGTCTATTTTGCATACCCGATGCCAAACTATAAAACATTGAAAATACAATATAAAATTATATTATATTAAAACACAGGAACTTACAGTTCTGCTAAATTAAGTGAAGTATTGGCTAAAAATAGGCATCTAAAAAGTATTATCGTGCAAATACAAGAATTTGTAATTAAATAACTAATAATATTATATACATAAATACTAATTGATTAAACTAGATCTTCATCTTTGCTGATCTACAAAAACGGAACTATGAGTTCCTAAATGCAAAATATAAGAATCAATAGTTCCGATTTAATACTGATGACCAGACATTCTTAATAAAAGATCCCGGATTATTGCGTTATTTCTGTGAATATATGAGGCCGTCCTCTAAAGACCAAAAACCGTGTCATTTAGAACGAAGCGAGAAATCCTGAACAAACTACTAAACTAATATCATGAAGATTCCTCCCTATGATCGAAATTCCAGTGTTGATTTCAGACTTATTGCGAGACCGTCATATGTATTCGTTTATTAACTTGATTGGTTCCGCCTTGTGCTTGAGAAAAATGATTGTTAGTATCCCTGTTACATCCTCACCTAAGTTCTTAGATTTCATATTTGTCTTTGAATTGTTCTAAAAAGGCTACGTTTTATTTGTTTACACCTAAGTGGATCTTCCAAGATGAGTCAAAATAGTATTTTAGAATTAGAGTTTAAGACTGATACAGGCCTGGGAAACCGGGCAAATATCGGTATTATTGTGCTTCGAACAGATCAAACTCTGGAACATGAATTTGCTAATTTATTAAATTTGGCAGGTGTCGCGCTTTATCATTCACGCATTCCCAACGAAATGGAAGTAACGAAGGAAAACCTGGCTAACATGGAAGATGAATTACCGGTTGCTGCTGCTTTGCTTCCTGCCTTATTCAATTTTGATGTAATCGGCTATGGCTGTACTTCTGGTTCAACTATTATTGGTGAAAAAAATGTTGAAAAGGCGATCCAAGTTGTACATCCCGATGTACCTACCTCAAATCCCTTGACTGCCTGTAAAGCTGCTTTACAAGCACTTGGAGTCAAGCGCGTTGCTTTTCTTACTCCATACGATCCAGGAATTACTACTACAATGCGAGATAATCTTCTAGTTTCCGGCTTTGAAATTCCAGTAACAGGATCTTTTTTTGAATCTGACGATTTTGTTGTCGGTCGTATTGACCCAGAATCAATTCTTGAGGCAATTGAAAAGATTGGTGCTCGCGATGATTGTGATGGTGTATTTGTTTCTTGCACAAATTTGCGGGTAGCATCAATTATCGAAACGGCAGAAGCACGTCTGGGTAAACCTGTCACCTCAAGCAATCACGCTCTGGCCTGGCATTTACTCCGTTTAGCTGGTATTCAGGATTGTCCGGAAAACTTTGGCAGTCTTTTCCAGGTGCAGTTAAATGAACATGATGAATAATCAACCAAGCTAAATAAAGTTACTGCATGCCAAAAAGTATTTACGATACAGTCATCATTGGCGGTGGTTCCGCCGGTTGTGCATTGGCTAACCGTTTGAGCGAGGATCCTTCACACAAAGTCTTAGTACTGGAAGCAGGCCGGCCGGATTATATCTGGGACATTTTTATCCACATGCCTGCAGGCTTAACATTTCCTATCGGCAACAAATACTACGATTGGTGTTATGAATCAGAACCGGAACCTTTCATGAACAACAGGCGCATTTTCCATGGGCGTGGTAAAGTTCTGGGTGGTTCAAGCAGTATTAACGGTATGATTTTCCAGCGCGGAAATCCGATGGACTACCAGCGCTGGGCCGGCGACGCCGGCATGAAAAACTGGGATTACGCACACTGTCTGCCCTATTTCAAACGTATGGAAAATTGTTTGGCAGGCGGAACGTCCGGTGTGGGCGAAGATGATTTCCGGGGTACTGACGGCCCGTTGATCATAGAAAGAGGCCCTTGCGAAAATCCTTTGTTCAGTGCATTTTTTGAAGCCGTACAGGAAGCAGGTTATCCATTAACGGACGATGTTAACGGTTACAAACAGGAAGGTTTTGCACGTTTTGACCGGAACATACATCGCGGACGGCGAATGAGTGCGGCACGGGCATATCTGCATCCGGTTAAAAAGCGTCCGAATCTCACGGTTCAGTGCCGGACACTGACCACCAAAATTCTATTTGAAGGGAAAAACCCCGAGTCTTCATCACGTGCTGTTGGAGTAGAGTTTTCTAGGAGTCCGGGACGTTCAGAAAAAGTATATGCTGGAGAGATCATTTGTTGTGGAGGGGCAATAAACTCCCCGCAGCTTTTGCAGCTTTCCGGAATCGGAAATGCTGATGAACTGAAAAAACTTGGAATTGAAATTGTTCAGGATTTGCCGGGAGTGGGGGAAAATATGCAGGATCATTTAGAGGTTTATATTCAATATGCCTGTAAAAAACCTGTATCCATGGCTCCGGCTTTAAAATGGTGGAACAAACCCTTGATCGGTTATCAATGGCTTTTTCACCGCAAAGGTCCGGCCGCCACCAATCATTTTGAGGCAGGAGGTTTCATCCGCAGTAACGAACACGAAAAATACCCAAACATCATGTTTCACTTTTTACCTCTTGCTATACGTTATGATGGATCATCTCCCGGAGAAGGACATGGTTACCAGGTCCATGTTGGACCAATGTATTCCGATGCGCAAGGCTCAGTTAAAATTCAGTCCACTGACCCTAGAGTCTATCCCAAACTGCGCTTTAATTATTTGTCCACCGAGCAGGACCGTCGGGAGTGGGGTGAAGCGGTGCGTTGCGCACGCAATATTTTGAATCAACCGGCTTTTGGTGAATTCAATGCCGGAGAGTTGTCACCCGGGCCGCAAGTTGAGAGTGACGAAGAAGTATTGAATTGGGTTGCCAAAGATGGAGAAACCGCGCTGCATCCATCTTGCACCTGTAAAATGGGGACAGATGACATGTCAGTTGTGGATCCGGAAAGTATGAAGGTTCACGGAGTGGAAAGCCTGCTAGTGGTTGACGCTTCCGTGATGCCCTACATAACTAACGGAAACATTTATGCGCCGGTGATGATGCTGGCTGAAAAAGCCGCAGACTTGATTTTGGGGAATTCTCCGCTTCCGACTGAAGATGTTGAGTATTATCGTACAGCATTGGAATAGCTTCTCTTAAAATAGTCCGGAAATGCAACTTATACTACAAGAACAGATTAGCAAATGATTAAAGACTGGTCTTCAACATTTGAAATAACCAAAAAATATCTCAGATATCTTTTCAAGCGATTTAAAGAAGACAGGATCATAGTCTACTCCGGATATCTTTCATTTGTCACCCTTCTTTCGATCGTACCGCTGCTTGCGGTCATATTTTCTGTCTTTTCTCTTTTTCCTGTTTTTCAGGATTGGCGGGGTGAAGTGGAATCATTTGTCTTCAAGAATTTTGTGCCTACTCTGGGAGAATCGATTCAGGGCTATCTCATTCGATTTGTGGAAAATGCAACCAATATGACATCGTTAGGTCTTGTGGCCCTCTTTCTGGTGGCCTTGCTGCTGATTTCTTCGATAGACCACACATTGAATCACATTTGGCGAGTACGCAAAAACCGTCGCCAACTAGTCTCCTTTTCGATATACTGGGTGGTACTGACTATTGGTCCTGTTCTGATAGGTATCAGTCTTCTGACAACTTCCTATCTGTTCTCTTTAACCGGTTTTGAGGATAACACCCTGCTTGCCGTCCGTAAGTTGATTATAGCGTTTCTTCCTTATCTAGGATCCTTCTCGTCATTCCTGCTGATTTATTTGCTGGTACCACACACCCGCGTTCATTTCTGGAGTGCTCTAAGTGGAGCAATGATCGCCTCAGTTTTGTTTGAGCTTTCCAAATCCGCCTTTGCCCTTTATTTCACTCATTTCCCGGTTTATAAGGAAATTTACGGTGCTCTGGCCATTATACCGCTACTTTTCGTTTGGGTCTTTATTTCCTGGGTAGTTATTTTGATAGGTGCTCAAGTAGCGGCGAGTCTGGATGGTTTTCTGGATGAAGAGAGAACATTAGCAAATGAGGATGCCGAATAGACACGTTATATGAAGCTTTATGACACATACCGCACAATGGCAATATTCCATCGCAAAGGGAGAGCCCGAAACACAGTATCTTACAGCACACCACAGAGACAGCCTCCTTCCATGTTCTTAATGTTCATATTTATTTTGGTCAGGCCAATGTCTTCCATCGGCCGTAGTTTTTGAATTGCATCTGAAAAACTGTCAACTGTGTTGAATTGTTATACGGCGTATTTGGCTAAGGAAGATTGAGTTGCCATGAGGCACCAAAGCCGTCATTTTGCAATTAGCTTAAGAAGTAAAGTTATTATCCCATTGTTTACAAAAAAGGACCTCAAATCAAACGTCACGCAAGCGTAAATTTTGCGGATCATAAGCTGCTTCTTTGAGAACAGTTGCGGAGCAGTTATGGCCAAGAACACGGATTTCAAGTTTAGTTCCAGGTTCGGCAAATTTAGGTTGAACATAGGCAAATGCCATACTTTGACTGACGGTGTGTCCGTAGGCTCCGCTGGTGGTAACGCCGATTATATTTTCGCCAGAAGGAGCTTCCGGATTCAAAACCGTTTCGTTACCGAGACAATCGGAATCGGCAGTTTCCACAGAAACATAAACCAGTTTTGTGTTCACACCCAGCAATTTTCGGGAAAGCGTGGCTTCGCGTCCGAGGAAGCATTTGCTGAAATCGACGAAACGATCCAATCCGGCTTCTATAGGTGTAATTTCTGTGGTCAATTCGCTGCCCCAACCTTTGTATGCTTTTTCCATACGCAACGAATTCATCGCGTAGGTGCCGAAGTTGGCGATGCCGAATTCCTCCCCGGCTTCCAAGATAGCGTCATAAAGCGTTTCCATCTTGTCCATAGGATGGTGCAGTTCCCAGCCAAGTTCGCCCACATAAGAAACCCGCAGGGCGTGCAGTGGAATTCCGGAAACTTCGATTGACTTCCCACGCATCCAGCGAAATTCTTTGTTGCTCAAATCCGCATCCGTCAGTTTGGAAAGGACATCTCGTGAACGCGGTCCGGTAAGCACCAACACACCGTAATCATCTGTGACGTTGCTGATGTTTACATTTTCTTCAGGCAATATGTGTTGTGAAAACCAGTCATAATCGTGAATTTCGGCAACTGCGGCGGATAAGACATAAAATAAATTATCTTCTAAACGCGTAATGGTGGCTTCGCCTTCGATGCCGCCCAATTCTGTGAGCATGTGAACTAAAGACACACCGCCGATTTTCGGAATACGATTGGCGCAAATACGATTCAGAAATTTTTCTGCGTCATTGCCGGAAATTTCATATTTGGCAAAACTGGTCATATCAATCAAACCGACTCTTTCCCGCACTGCCCGACATTCTTCGGCAACGGCGGAAAATGAATTATTGCGCCGGAAACTGTATTGCTCACCTTCGCCTTTTTGGTCAAACCATTTCGCCCGTTCCCAACCGAAAGTTTCCGCAAAAACAGCACCTATTGATTTCAGTTTTTCATAAATTGGAGTGGTGCGCACCGGACGACCGGCAGAACGAAATTCACCGGGATAGTGCGTGGCATACATGTGTTCGTATTCGTCAATGGATTTATCGAGGGTGTATTTTCCGCAAGCCCAATCTCCGTAACGGCGAGGATCCATTTCGCGCACATTGATTTCGGTTTGTCCGTGAACCATCCATTGCGCCAGATATTTCCCGCAACCCGGACCTTGCGTGATGCCGATGCTGGCGGCGCAACACATCCAATGATTTCGTAATCCCGGAGCCGGGCCGAGTAAGAAATTACCGTCCGGAGTATGCGTGATTGGACCACTGACTACTTTCTTGATTCCGGCAGTTTCAAAAACAGGAAGACTCTTTGCGGCCTCAGCCAAATGCGGTTCAAGGCGTTCCAAATCCGGCGGCAAAAGCGCATTGTCAAATCCCCAGTCGATGCCATTCAAACCCCACGCTTCGGCTTGCATTTCATACGGCCCGATAATCAAACCGCTCTGCTCCTGCCGGTAATAGCAAGAAGATCGTGGGTCGCGCACCACCGGAAGTTCGGTTGCAAGCTTGGCAACTTCCGGTATACTTTCGGTCATTAAATATTGATGAACCATGTTGACCATCGGCAATTTGAGTCCCACCATTTCCGCAACTTGCGAACAAAACGAACCTGCCGCATTGACTAAATGTTCACAAACGATTGTTCCGTTTTCCGTAACCACTTCCCATTCTCCGGAAGGCAAAGCATTGATGTCCGTGACACGATTATTGCGGTAAATTTCCGCCCCGCGATTTTTGGCGCCGATGGCCATAGCATTTGTGACACCGCTGGGATCGGTGTGTCCGTCTCCTGTGGTGTGTGCCCCCAGCAAAACGCCGTCGGTGTTCAGCAGAGGATGCACTTTCTTAATTTCATCAGGCCCCAGCAAATGACATTCCACGCCGATTTGATCGAGAATACCTTTGACATAATGAAACCAATCGACTTGGTCTTGATTGATGGCCAACCGCACCGCACCGCATCCGTGCCAACCCGTGGCTTGTCCGGTTTCGGCTTCCAGTTTTTTGTATAGTTCTGAGCCGTAATAATGGATTTTTGCCATACTCAAGGAGCCGATAAAATGCGGAATTAATCCAGCGGCATGCCAAGTTGAGCCGGAAGTCAATTCTCCTTTTTCCACCAAAACGACATCGTTCCAGCCCTCTTTTGTCAAGTGATACAACAGACCCACGCCCATTGCTCCGCCACCGATGATGACGACTCTTGCGTGTGTTTCTATTTTTCCTCCAAAATATTTAGGTTTCCATTAAGAAATCTTTTGTTTCATCTTCTTTCTCGGTAAACGCACAGGAAATTGTTCCCGAATTTTTTCATCAATCTTTTCATCCCAATTTTTTGGAAAGTGCGATTCCAAAGTATCCTGAACTATTTTTCGTGCGCGTTGCACCACATCAGTTGACCCTTGTTCTATCCAGTTATTGATATTTTCACGATCTCCGACGGATGGATAAAGATAATCTGTTTGCATCCGGCTGAGAGTTTGTTCGTGTCCCAAATAATGACCAGGGCCTTCCAAACAAACTTCGCGAATCGGATCAATGGCCAGTGTTTCGTCATTGACTTCAATTCCACGCACAGTACGATTGATTGCGCCGAGCATATCGTTGTCGATTACATAACTTTCAGGACAACAGCCTAACAAACTTGCATGCATTCCAACAGATTCGTACACCATATTTGCTCCAGAATGTGCTGCTAGTGAAACAGTGTATCCTTTTTCGTATCCTGATTGTGCATCAGGAATTTTAGAGTCCGTCATACCTGCAGCAATTCCAGAAGGCAAATCATAAAACTGCGCCATTTGACCGCAAGCGGCCATCAAAACCGCTTGTTCGCCACTGCCTCCACTCATGGCTCCTGTACGTAAATCAGAAACAAAAGGCCATGTGCCAAAAATTGCAGGTGAGCCTTCTTGAATTGCATTGACATAAACAAACCCGGCCAAAACTTCGGCAACCTCCTGCACAATGCTACTTGCCAAAGTTGCTGGTGCAGTCGCTCCCGCTTGTCCGGCAGAAAGCAATAAAATCGGCATTCCACCACGAACTCCAGCTTCCAAACAGGCGCTAGCATCTTCGGCAAATTTCAAAGGAGGTACCACAAAACAACACGACATACTTACAAAAGGCCGTTCCCGCCAAGCTGTTTCACTTCCGGAAATCAAATGTAACATTTGTATTGCTTCATTGACTGTTTCCGGAAAAGAAAAACTCGTTCCCACATGCTTTTGTGTTCCGGAAATAGAAGCGTAACAAGTGTTGAAATCCATTTCTCGAATATCTTCCAAATCCCGGCACACCATAGACCTTTGGAAAAAATGGATGTGCTCCAAAGTATCACAAAGCCGTGCAATATCATAAAGATCTGCAACTGTAGATTCACGATATTCACGGCTGATAGGATCAACAATATGCACTGCGGCACCTGCTGTTCCGAAATAAACTCTTTTCCCACTCAATTGAATATCGTGTTTCGGAATCGCCCCATAAAGTGTGATGTTGCGTCCGGCTTTTTTCAAACTATCTTCCACAACCTGACGAGGAAACAATAAGCGTCCATTCTCGGCAACCGTACAGCCAACAGCTATGCAAGCTTCAATGCATGAAGGAATGGCTTGCCCTAAACCGATTGTTTCCAAAACTTGTAAAACAGCTTCATGAATACGAGGCAAATCCGACTCATTCAAAGGCTTATAGAGTCCACCTTCCAGTCCCGGACGGACAGGTTTCATATTTTCAGGGAGATCAGCTGCCCTTTTTGCTTTACGGGCATTTCGTCCTCCCATACGGAAACCCCTATTTTGTGACATTATGTTTCTCCTCAGTGTTTTCTAATTAAATTGTCTTTTATCAAGCGAATAAACTAAATGTAGTAACAGTCTCAAAATTTTTTCCCATTCCAGGGAAAATGTTGCGTAGCCACGGAATTTCTTGAGATAGTATAATAAATTGTGTTCGAGCTGATCGACTATTTGGATCCAGAATCAAGTCTGGGATGACAAAAGAAATACTTTTTCAGTAAACCATACACTAATTAATATTTTTGCAAAACACTATTATTAAGCTTCAACTTTACACTGTAAACTAAAGATAATTAATTTTTTCTACGCCGGCGTTTTTTACGAATATTTTCAGAATCAGTCTGGTTTTGCATGTTCTTTTCGTCTGGAAGTTCAACGGCCTTTGCCAGGTTTGGGAAGGAATCAGTTTTGTGCGGAAAAGCCATGGCATTTACAAAGTGCTCCTGAAATTTGGATTCAACGGCAGTTTCCACTTTTTCAACCTTCCGCACTACTTCTTCTATTTCCTTGCGGGATTCGTAATTGAGCAAGGCAATTCTCGCACCGGTTCCGGCCGCATTACCAGCGGAACTGACCTGTAGCAAATCACAATCCGGTATCAGTCCCAGGACCATTGCGTATTTCACGTCAATGTGACTGCCGAATGCCCCGGCTAAACGGATACGGTCTATAATTTTTACTTTCAGGTGTTCCATCAACAAACGGATTCCTGCATAGAGTGCTGCTTTGGCCAGTTGGACAGCTCGGACATCATTTTGGGTGACATGAATTTCCTGATCTCCCTTATGTAAAACATAAGAAAATGTACGTCCATCTGCAACGACTCTTGGGGTTTTTTCTGCGGTATATCCATGAATGACTCCGTCTGAACTGAGGATCCCGGATAAATACATTTCAGCAATGACTTCAATAATTCCTGAACCGCAGATACCGGTGACACCAATCTTTTTACTGGCTTTGGCAAAACCGGTTTCATTTGACCATAAATCACAGCCGATGATTTGAAAGTGTGGTTCCAAAGTTTCACGGTCTATGCGAACCCGCTCAATCGCACCCGGAGCGGCCCGTTGTCCGCAAGAAATTTGAGCCCCCTCAAAAGCCGGACCTGTAGGACTTGATGCAGCCAACAAACGCTCATTGTTGCCCAAAACAATTTCTGCATTTGTACCAATATCGACCAGCAGTGTTATTGCTTCCCGCTGATATGGTGCTTCAGAGAGAATCATTCCTGCAGTGTCTGCTCCAACATGCCCTGCGATGCATGGTAAAACATAACATCGTGTGTTAGTATGTAGCGTTAAGTTTAAATCCCTGGCTCGAACTCTTACACTTTCATCGGTGGCCAGAGCAAATGGTGCTCCGCCCAGTTCAACCGGATTGATGCCCAGCAAGAGGTGGTGCATAATCGGATTCCCGACAAATGAAACTTCTACTATTTCGTCTAATTCCCGTTGGGCTTGAGTGGTAACATTTACTGCAAGTTCGTTGATAGCCGTACGGATTACTTTTGTCATTTCAAGATCACCTCCTGGATGCATCATCACGTAGGAAACGCGGCTCATCAAATCTTCACCAAAGCGTATTTGTGGATTCATCACTCCGGCAGAAGCCAGTACCTCACCGGTTCTGAGATTGCAGAGGTGAGCCGCCACTGTGGTTGATCCGACATCTACGGCTAGGCCGCATAATGATTCTCTAAAGCCGGGATATACCGCAATTACCTGTCCCAGATAATCCACAGCTACGGTAACTTTCCAGTTACCTTCTCTCAACTCCCTTTGCAATGACAACAGCATTCCGGGACCAAAGCGTAAATTCTTGAGTTGCCACTCTCGTTCAAGAGCTTCACGCAAACGACGCAAATCTCCAGAAGGATCATACATATTCGGCTCCCAGACTTCGACGTAATGCAACTGTACTGGAGGAATGATTTCAATATCAAAGGCTTCTGCATCCTTGCGGATAATTTGCTGATGTACCTGACTGTCCGGTGGCACATCAATCACACAATCAGCTAATATTTTGGTTGCACAACTAAGTCTTCTGCCTTCTGCAAGTGATTTTTTGGGACGTTCTGCATATGCTTTCTCAGTTTCACAAAGTGGCGAGATATTTTCTGCTTTGGAATTAATTCTGTGTTTGGGGAATTCTCCTGTAGCTTGAACAATCTGGCAACGCCCGCAAATTCCGCGACCTCCACAAACCGAATCAATGTCGACCCCTAAATTTTGTGCGGCCTGTAATACAGGAGTCCCTACTGGAAAATATCCGCGTTTTCCTGAGGGAGTAAAAACAACTCGTGCTTCACTAACTTTTGAGGAAAGAGGCATGTAAAGGTTTCAGTTTTGAGACTTAGAGGCCTGTCCTGACTTGCCTCTAGTTGTTAATACTTTGACATTCAATGAGCCAGGCAGAAGATTTGGCGATTCCACCGAAAGGATAAAGGTGGAGTTGATCGTAGCCACTCAGTTCCGAAATTATTTTGTCCGGATTATTGACAAACATTAATTTGCTGATGTTCAATCCTTGCTTACGTAAAACCTGAGTCGAAGCCTTGACACCGCAGACCTTGGCAAAACGTATTAAAGTTTTGACTGTCGATGGACCAGGAACTCCAATATGAATTGGATTACTGACTCCCTTTTCTCGCAGATCTGAAATCCAGTTATTTGTTTTTTGAGAATTAAGGGACCATTGTGTTAGAATACGGGTAGAAAATTCACGCTCTTTGGTCCACTGAAGTTTTTCCAGCAGGTGATACTCAGATTTTGGATCATCCGGATTGCCTTCGGGGTGTCCGGCAAAGTCAAAAGAATTGATTCCATATTCTGCAAATAAGCCGGTTTTTAACAAATCCATCACAGAAGCATATTCACCAGCTGGTTCAGGTACTCCGCCGCCAATCAATAAAACTCGTTTTATACCTGCATCCTGAAGTCCGGAGAGGCATTTGTTCAACACTTCAGGACCGGAAAAACTACGGGCTGCAATATGTGGTATTGCCTGTTTACCTGCTGCTTGAATTCCATTTGCTGCTTCAATAGTTTCCCGGCAATCTGCACCTGGAATCATGGTAATATAAACTTCGTTTACAAACTCTGGAATCAACGAAACGTCACTAATATTGTGAGGTAAAATTTCCATTGACCAGGTAGTCTTTTGCCCTACGCTGTTTTGAAGATCGCCGGTTGATTCAATAAACATTTTGTTTTCTAAGGAGTCAGATTCTCCAAAAAGTACTTTCATATTTTCTACTTTGCTAATTATGTTTTTTAGAAATAACAGGATTCTCAAGATTCGAATTCTGTACGCAACCATCTGCATACGCAATGCCAAGTTATAAATAACTGATAATATTAAATAATAATAAAATAAATTATAAAATAAGAACTAATAGTTCTGTTTATTATAATTAGATTGAGTTTGGTAGATAAAATTCTGGAGTCAATAAAACAAATAAATAATGTTAAATAAATAATAGCATTAAATTACAGTAAGATAATTATAATTAGTGTTAAAAATAATTGAGAGAAAAAATTGGGATAAAAACAGAACTATTAGTTCCGAAAAACTAAAAATAAGAATATTAAATTCCGATTCATTAAAAAGCAATTAGTTGCGACTCTACTTTTATATTGAAAAAGTTATTGCTTGGTATAGTTAATGGTAATCAGTTTAGTGGAAGTGGATATTTACTATTATTCAATTTGCTATTATGGAGGTATTACACAGTCTGAAGTAGCTTTTCTAACAGAAACTAATACAGGAGGAGTCATGGAATGGAGATATTTGTCTGCAAGTTGACAGGAGATTTCATGTCGGGTATAAATTTGCTTCAAAGTCGAGATATCACAGTCAAAGAACCCCCTCGATTTTAGAGTTATATTGGTTACGGAAAAAGTGATATAAAAATAGGGTTGAGTGCAACTCTGGCAAAGAAATATGTAATTATTCTAGAAAAATTACAAAAAAACCTTGACACCTTAATTTTATCTGCTGTAAGGTGAAACGTCAAAGTTACCGTGGAGTAGTGCTGGATTCTTCTGGTTTTGATCAGGCCAAGGCTAATTATAGCCCGGAAAGCATGATAGCGAACCGGAAAAATTCTGCAGTCTTATCAAGTGATCAATGAAGATTGCTTGGATTTTCGATCGAGTTGTTGCGCACGGTTCAGCAGTTCGATTAACCTTAAAAGGAGTTGTTTTATGTCTTTTGAGATTGAAACACTACAAAACAAACAAAGTTTGTTGAAACGTATGATTCGACATACCTTGTTATTAACATTAGTATTGATGGCCTCCATAGCTATCACTGGAACATCTTTTGCTGCCTGTGGTTCTTTGACTATGGCAGAAATGAATTGGGCTTCAGCCCAATTGATGGCTCAAGTTGACAAAGTCATTCTTGAAAAAGGATATGGATGTGAAGTTGAACTTGTTTCGGGAGCAACAATGCCAACCTTTACATCAATGAATGAAAAAGGTAAACCTGATGTAGCAGCAGAGCTTTGGGCCAATGCAGTCAGGGAGCCATTAGCAAAGGCTGTGAGTGAAGGTCGTCTTCATATTGGCACAGAGGTTCCTATTACAGGTCTTGGTGAAGGCTGGTGGATTCCGCCCGCTACAGCTAAAAAATATCCACAGTTGAAAACAGCTTTGGACATTTTGAAGCGTCCGGATCTTTTCCCGGATAAAGAGGATCCCTCTAAAGGAGCCTTTGTTGGCTGTCCTGCAGGTTGGGGCTGTCAGTTAGCTAATGCAAACCTTTTCCGTGCCTTTGAGATGGAAAAGAAAGGCTGGGTTCTGGTTGATCCTGGTTCAGCAGCAGGTCTAGATGGATCAATGGCTAAAGCAGTTGAGAGGGGTGACAACTGGTTTGGATATTACTGGTCACCAACCTCTATGATTGGAAAGTATAACATGGTTCCAGTTGATTTTGGAGTTCCCTTTGCAGGTAGCAAAAACTGGGATGGCTGTATCGTTAAGCCGGAACAGGAGTGTGCAAACCCAAAGCCTTCTTCTTGGACCAAATCTGTAGTAAATACTATAGTTACGGATCGTTTCAAAAAGGCTGGTGGACCCGC
>Ga0257113_1000256_pt1 | contig 17051 bp, 10 predicted proteins | sample LP_taG_4_FD_191568 | JGI IMG/M metagenome (GOLD analysis project Ga0257113, IMG submission 191568) | Marine microbial communities from Northeast Subartic Pacific Ocean, Canada - LP_J_2015_P26_2000m | ecosystem: Environmental > Aquatic > Marine > Oceanic | place: Canada: Northeast Subartic... | reverse complement strand
AGATCTAAGGAGAGGTAATCATAAATTTGATTGTAAAGAGATAATTCATGTTCGGAGAGTGTTACTTTTGCAAAAAGTTTATCTTTATCTAAAAGGAAGTCTGAAACATGGATCGGTGTAAAAATATCCCCTTGCTTAAGGTCTTGAATTTGTTTTACTCTTTGAAAAAGAAAGAAGAGTTGAGTAGCTAAAGCCGATTGAGAAGGGTTTTTATAAAAATCTGCTAAAAAGGGGTTGTCGGAAGGCTGCTCTAGGAATGTTTCGTAGCGAAAAGATTCGGCTAAAAGTTTTGTTAAGGTTGTTTTACCCACGCCGATTGGACCTTCTACGGCTAGGAACTTAGGAACTTTCTTGTAATTTGACAGGTTTATAATCTTGGTTCCCATATCAACACTTATTCTTATAAGAGCTGATTATCTTACCTGTGTTTTTTACTAAATCCTTAATTTTCTATGAGCAAATAATGATATTTATCCATATTGTTGTTTTTCAGTAATTTCTTCGAGAGTTTTGCAGTCAATACAGAGTCTAGCGGTTGGTCTTGCCTCTAATCTTCTGATACCAATCTCTATACCGCAATTAGGATTTAAACAGAATCCATAATCATGATCAATTAGACCATTGATAGACTGATCTATCTTAGAAAGGAGTCTTCTCTCTCTCTCTCTTGTTTTTATTTCTAGAGTAAAGCCTTCTTCATGCGTAGCTCTATCAGAGTCATCTGCAAAATGGTTACTATTGTTTTGGATTTTATCTGCTGTTCTAGTTTGTTCTAATTGAAGCATTTGTTTCCATCTTTCTAAAATTTTTAGAAAATGTTTTTTTTGTTTAGCGCTCATGTACTTTTCTTTCTTATTTAACTTATAGGGCTCAATAGTAGCTAAAAAAGCTTCTTCAGCAAGATAACTTGACTGTCTAATTTTTTTTACAACAGAAGGCTTTTTTGGCTGCACTTTTTTTGGAGCTAACTTCCTTACAGTCTTTTTAGAAGTGCTTTTCTTAGTTGTTGTTTTTGAGTTTTTTGTAGTCTTTTTAATAGCCATAAGGTCTAAATTACTTTTTGCTTTTTAGAGAAGGCGGCGCAATTTATCAGATTTGTGTATCTATTTCTAGAGAATTATGAAAATTCTTCTTTAATTTTTCTGTACTCGCTCTCTGTTAGCCTCGGTCCGAATTTTTCTACCTGTTTAGAAGCAGCGTAACAACCAAACTTTGCAGCAGTTTTTAGATCCTTCCCTTTACAGATTTTATGTAGAACAGAACCTGCAAAAATATCTCCAGCACCATTTGTATCAATTGCTTTGGCCTCAAATCCTTTAATAATTTCGGTTTTGTTTCCATTCCAAATCATACTTCCCTCCTTCCCTAGAGTAATAAAATTTTGAGAAGAAACTTCTCTTAAAAATTTCTCAGCTTCAAACACATCTTCACATTGTGTAAAAACACGCGCCTCACTCTCATTGCAAAACAAGATGTCACAACCCAGCTTTATTAAAGAATTCAATTGATCCCTAAAAGCATTAATAATAGCTTCGGCTGAGAGTGATATTGCTATTTTAGTACCTGATGCTTTAGCGACTTTACTAGCTTCAAAACAAGCTTCTAAGGCCGATTCTGAGGCTACAAGATACCCTTCTAGAAAAAGATATTGAGAATCTCTTATGGCTGATTTATCAAGATCATCACTACTTAAAAGATTACTTACTCCCAAATAAGTACACATTGTCCTTTCTGCATCTGGGGTAATCATTATCACACTCTTTCCAGTAGATAAGTCAGATTCTGAGACCTTGTTAGAATGGAGAACATTATTTTTTTCAAGATCTTCTAAATAGAAAATTCCAAGATCATCATTTTTTACCCTACAACTAAAATGGCATTTTGACCCAAAATTTGAAGCTGCTACTATGGAATTAGTTGCCGCTCCCCCACAACTTAGTTTGGAATTCCCATACTCTGCCATTAGTAACTTAATTAAGTTTGATTGTTCTTCAGCCTCTATTAATGTCATAGAGCCCTTTGGAATTGACATTTTCTCTAACTTAGAAGCAAAATCTTCTTCTATGCTAAATTGAACATCAACTATGGCATTACCTAGAGAAGAGATGTCTAATTTCATTTTAAAAACTCCTTATCTTGGAAAGAGTAAAAACTTGACTAAGACTATAACTGACAAAAAAGAAAATTAATGAAACTTTCGTTAAAACTAATTACTTATTTAAGTTTAATTATTTTTTCAGTTATTAGCATTGCTTACGTATCAATACTCGATTCTAAAGTTGTTAATAAATTGGATGGGGTTTTATGGACAGTTCCCGCAAAAGTATATGCCAGACCCTTAGAATTAGCTGAAGGAGGAAAGATCAATGTAGATGTTTTAAAAAAGGAATTGGAAATACTCTCGTATGAACTAACAAAAGGTATCCCAGATACTCCTGGGGAGTTCTCACAAAGTCAACGGTCTGTAAATATATTCATTAGAGGTTTTGGATCTCAGGAACCGGGTCTGTATAGATTGAAGATTGAGAATGACAAAATTGATTCTATAAAAAGGAAAGATGGCATTTCTATAGACCTGATTCAACTCGAACCACTTTCGATAGGAGGAATGTTTCCCTCTCATCTACAAGACAGAATATTGTTGAATTTCTCGCAAGTACCAAAAGATTTGGAAGAAATGATCTTAGTTGTAGAAGATAGAAATTTTTATAGTCACAAAGGGATATCACTTAGGTCCATCATGAGGGCTTTTATCAAGAATACTAGAGCTCTGGGTATAGAGGAGGGAGGAAGCACGATCACTCAACAATTGGCCAAAAGCTTGTTTTTTTCTCCTGAACAAACAATAAAGAGGAAGATCAAAGAAGCTATTGCTGCTTTGTTGATAGAGATACATTATTCGAAACAAGAAATTCTTCTGGCTTATATAAATGATGTTTTTATAGCGCAATCTGGAAGACGAGCGATTCATGGTTTTGGTTTGGCCTCACAATTCTTTTTTGGAACTGACTTAAAAAATTTAAGCTTGGATCAAAAAGCTCTATTAGTTGGCATGTTAAAAGGCCCTTCTCTTTATAGTCCAATAAATAATCCTGACAGAGCTAAAACTAGAAGGGATTTGGTTTTATCTTTAATAAAGAATGATTCTCTTATAACTGAAGAAGAGTATCTAGATTTAAAGGGTAGATCTCTTAAGGTGATACCACCTTCCTTTAAAAGCTTATCAAAATATCCTGCCTTCAATGACATAGTCACTTTAGACCTAAGAAAGAATTTTGATGATAGTGATTTGAGAACTAAAGGATTAAAAATCATTACAAACTTAGACCCAGTTGTACAAGATTATCTTGAGGAGAGTATCAAGGACACTAAGCTTCAACTTAAAAGGAGATATGGCAGTCAACTTAATGGATTAGAAGGGGCAGGAATAGTTATAGATTCATTTAGCGGAGAAGTTGTAGCGGCCATAGGGAGTACGAAACCTAATAATTACGGGTTTAATAGGGCCATTAATGCCGTCCGACCAATCGGATCTCTAGTTAAGCCATTCATATACTTATCGGCCTTGCAGCATTACAGCAAATATAATCTCTCTACTTTGCTGGATGACTCAAAGTTATCAGTTTCTTTACCTGGAGGTAAACTGTGGGAACCCAATAATTTTGATAAAAAATTTCACGGTAATATCCCCTTACATGTGGCTTTATCCGAGTCTTATAATGTTGCTACCACAAGACTGGGAATGGATTTGGGATATTCTGTTGTCCAAGAAACTTTTACTAAGTTAGGTATTAAGAAGAAAATACCCAAGTATCCTTCAATTTTTGTGGGATCTTTTGAAATGACTCCTTTAGAGGTTATTCAAGCTTACCAAACAATTGCTTCAGAAGGCTTTTACTCGCCTCTGAATTCTATTCGGACAGTTGAGAGCTCTGAAGATGTATTATCTTTGTCTTATCCTTACAAGGTAGAACAAAGATTTAGGCCAGAACCAATCTACCTTTTAAAATTTGTACTAAAGCAAACTTTTATAAGTGGGACAGCCAGAGGCTTTTCATCGCGAGTCATTGAAAAATGGAAAACAGGAGGTAAAACTGGAACATCAGATGACCAAAGGGACAGTTGGTTTGTGGGCTACGCCGGCAATTATTTGATGGTCGTATGGTTGGGTTTTGACGATAACAGAAAGTCTCCCCTAACTGGTAGGACGGGAGCCCTACAAGTCTGGAAAAACTTTATGAGTAGATTAGATCCAATAGCTTATGAGGTCAGGAAGCCTTCAAGAATAAGATACGAATGGGTAGATACAAAAGATGGACTTTTAAGTGGGGAGAGGTGCAAGGGGTCAATTCTTATACCTTTTGTAGAAGGTACTGAACCCGAAATGATTCCTCAAAACAGAAAGAAATGTAGAATTAGTGAAGAGTCTTATACCGCAAAGGTTCTTAATAAGATAAAAGAAGCTATAGAAGTAAAGTGAAGAAAAATTTTAATACCTATTTAGTTGCACTAATTTTAATGTCTCTATTTTTAGGCTGTACTTCTTCACCTAAAAAGGAAACAAATTTTTATGACTTGGAAGTTGAAAAATTCTCTTCGTCCGTAAAATTACTCTTAACTGATTTAGAATTTTTAAAAAAAGAAATTCTTAAAGTTAATGCCAATAAACCTTCAGTTCAAAGGATTTTGATTGAAGCAGATGATAAGTGGATGGAAGAAGATTTAAAAAAAGCTAGTTCTGCTTTAGAAAGAGGATTAAGAATTGCAAAAGACGAAAGTGCCCTCTACTTACGACTAGCTCATTTAAGGTTAGAACAGGGGTTGATAAAAGAGTCTTCTGCTTTTGCAGAAAGAGGTCTACTGAATAAAAATGCTTCTTCCTGGGAACTTCTGCTTCTAAAAATATATTCTGCTCAGAAATAATTTGAATAAGGTATCAAAATTTTAGAAGTGGTTTTAATTCATAGCCTTATAATGATTGACCCTAGTTATATTTGGACAAGGAAGAGGTTGATGAAAGAAAAGAGTAAAATAAAAGTTGGAATTATTGGAGCATCTATTTTTACAACTGAAATTCTAACCTGTATCAGAACTGTAACTTAATGTTTAATTTTGAATAAAATATAAGATTAAATTAAAATTCAGTCATGGTAGAAACATTTAATCCATCAACTTTAAATCTTACTGAAGGTGCAGTTAACAAAATACACTCTCTTTCTGATTCAGATAAGAGTAAAGAAATTAATTTAAGAGTCTATGTAACTGGAGGTGGTTGTTCCGGATTTCAGTATGGGTTTTCCTTTGACCAAGAAGTTGATGAAGAAGATACCTGTGTTTCAAGGGATGGGGCAAACCTGGTTATTGACCCCCTAAGTCTTCAGTACCTAGCTGGGTCAACTATAGATTACACTGAGGATCTATCAGGATCTAAGTTTATAGTAAAAAATCCTAATGCCACTACAACCTGTGGCTGTGGAGAATCTTTTTCTATTTAACTTACTTCCCAGACTTCTCCAAGTAAAACCCTTCCCTGACTTCCTGTTACCTTAGAGAGGTCAAATTTTTTTCTGTCTAACCTTTGGTGGGCTAACCATGCAAAACAACTGGCCTCTAGGAAGTCAGGATCAATCCCAAGTAAGGAAGTAGAAAAAATATTGTTCTCGATTATTCCTTCTAATCTGTTAATCAGAAAGGTGTTGTGAATTCCCCCACCGCAAATATATATTCTCTTCTTTTGTGCTTTTAAATTTTTTAGTTCTTTAAAAATAACTTGGGCTGTTAATTCAGTTAAAGTAGCCTGTATGTCTTCAGGAGAAAAAACACTCTTACAGTTTGAAACATTTTGTTTAACCCAGCTTAGATTGAAATAATCAGTTCCAGTACTCTTTGGGGGTTGTTGGCTGAAGAAAGGATCTCTAAGCATAACTTCTAATAGTTTTGGAATAAACTTTCCAGATGAAGCCCAAGAACCTTCTTCATCAAATTCTCCGTTATTGTTACTTCTATTCCATGCATCTATAAGACAATTTCCTGGTCCACAGTCATAAGCGATTATGTCTTCATTGAGGTTATTTAAGTAAGTTAAGTTACATATACCTCCTATATTTATTATTACACCCTCAGAAAGTTTATTTTTTTTAAAAATAAACTTATGGAAAAGAGGGGCAAGAGGAGCTCCTTGGCCGCCTGCCTGTATATCAGCTGTTCTAAAATCAGCTACAGTTTTTATTTTTGTTACTCTTGTTATCTCTTCTGGTTTTCCTATTTGAAGAGAGTACGGTTTGATGGTATTTGGTGCATGTTTTATGGTTTGTCCATGGCTGCCAATAGCAGATATATCTCTATTATTTAGGGAAGCTTTCTGTATCAATCGATTAGCTGCTTTTCCAAAAGCCCTTCCCAGATCAACATCTAATTCTTCAATCTCAACTTTAGAAATATCAGCAGAGTTAACTGCTTCAAAAATTCTTTTTTTTAAGTTTTTTTTAATTGATGACGAGCTACTTTCAAGAAGTTCAAAACTTCCTGTATCAATATTAACCAATGCAGAGTCAATGGAATCGACACTTGTTCCTGACATCAAGCCTATGAAAAGGTTTTCCATAAAAGTAGTTATATATTAAAAACTTAAATTTTGATAATTCTTTAAATCAGCAAGTATTTTCTCTGCATATAAACCATAGCTGTCTTTATCATTTTCGTGAATTGGTTTTGCATTAGGCAATTTAACTGTTAAAGGGTTGGTATGTTTCCCATTAACTCTAAATTCATAATGAAGATGATCTCCAGTTGCTGTTCCAGTTCTGCCCACGTACCCTATGGTCTCTGATTGCTTTACTTTCCCCCCCACCTTAATTTTTGAATGAAATTTGTTTAAATGAGCATATCGGGTTGAGTAATCCTCCGTATGCTTTATTTCAACTAGATTTCCATAGCCTCCCTTCTTATCTGCAAATACAACTGTTCCATCTCCAGTAGTTCTAACAGGCGTTCCTCTCGAAGCTGCATAATCAACCCCTGTATGAGCTCTAATCTTATGCAGTATGGGATGTCGTCTTTTTAGATTATAACTGGAACTAATGTAACTAAATTTCACTGGAGATCTCAAAAAAGCTTTCTTAACATTTCTGCCTTCAAGTGAAAAATATTCAGAAAATCCATTTTGTAATTTATATCTTATGGCTGTGTGTGTTCTGTCCCGATTTATAAATTCTGCTATAAGGATGTCTCCATCTAATTTTTTTTCCCCATTAACAAATACTTCTTCATAAATGAGGCTATAAGAGTCTCCTGGTCTGATGTCATGTACAAAATCAATGTCCCATCCAAAGATATAAACTAAATCCATTATCACACTATCTGGTAATCCTTCCTTCAGTCCATCCACATACAAGGAGTTGTTTATTTCAATATTCTTAAAGACTCTATACTTTTCTGTATTTAGTTCGTATTCCTCAATTTCATAAACTTCTCCACTTTTTTTTGCCCTAACCCCAGATTTAAAATCTTTTATGTAATTGAGAGAAATGACTTTATTAAAATCACTTATTCCGACTTCTAAAGTTTTGCCTATCTTAATCTGTGCTAATAAGTTACTTCTATCTGAGTTAACTAAAGTGACAATGTTTTTTTCTTCTATCCCCAATCTTTTTAAAATAGAAAAAAGTGAATCGTTCCTTTTTATTTCTGCTCTTTTTAATTTGATAAAGTTAGAGGTTTCAGCTTCAACAGCAGATTCAAGGTCTAGTTCCTCCATAGATACCTGGCTAAACAAGGCTTCTTTGGGAGAATTAGAATCAATCTTTATGTTGGAAAAAAGGGTCATTGAAATAAGAAAAATAATACCTACCAAGAGTAGATATAAGTGTCTTCTTGGATAACTAGAGAAAATAAGTTTTATCTGTTTTAAGATTTTTCTTAACATAGGGCCAGAAAAACATTTAATACTAACGAATATTGGATGCGTTCGTCCAAGATTAATTTATTCAACTAAGCTTATAATATACATAGAAGATGAAAGATTCTGAGTTAGCACTATTATTAAGAGGGGTTGAAGAGGTTATCCCAAAAGAGGAGTTTCATAAGAAATTAGATAAGAAAAGGCCTCTAAGGATTAAATTAGGATTTGACCCTACTGCACCTGATCTCCATCTTGGGCACACAGTAATATTAAATAAACTTAAGCTTTTTCAAGATCTAGGCCATCAAGTAATTTTCTTAATAGGAGACTTTACCGGGTTGGTAGGAGATCCCTCTGGTGTCAATGAAACTCGCCCAGTCTTATCTGAGAAAGAGATTAAGAAAAATGCTAAGACATATGAAAGACAGGTATTCAAGATTCTTGATAAGAAGAAAACTGAGATTAGATTCAACTCTGAATGGATGAATAAATTTTCACCTGAAGAATTTATTAGACTGTCTTCTGTTCAAACTGTTGCCAGAATGCTTGAAAGGGATGACTTTCATAAAAGATATACTTCTCAAAAGCCCATCTCAATTCATGAATTTCTTTATCCTCTACTACAAGGATATGACTCAGTGGCGTTGAATGCAGATGTAGAGCTTGGAGGAACAGACCAAAAGTTTAATCTACTCTTAGGCAGAGAGGTACAAAAATTCTATGGAAAAGAACCTCAAGTAGTTTTCACTTTACCTTTATTAGAAGGTCTTGATGGAGATAAAAAAATGTCAAAGTCTTTAGGAAATTATATAGCTATAGAAGACAGTCAAAATGAAATTTTTGGCAAAATTATGTCAATTTCAGATGAGTTGATGTGGAGGTACTTTGAACTACTTAGCTTTAAGAAGCAAAATGAAATTAATAAATTAAAAAAATCCCAAAAAGAAGGTTTAAACCCTAGGGATATTAAGTTTTTATTAGCTGAAGAAATAGTAGATAGATTTCATGGAGAAGGGTCAGGAACCAAAGCTAGAGAAGAATTTAAATCAAGATTTCAGCAAGGAAATAGTCCATCTGAGATAAAAGAAATAGAGATAAAATTAATGGAAAAAGATATTTCTTTACCAAAAATCCTTAAAGAAGCTGGAATGGTTTCAAGCACTTCCGAAGCATTAAGGTTGATTAAACAAGGAGGTGTTAGGATAGAAGGCGAAAAAATACTTGATTCAAAATATAAAATAAATCAAAATTCTTCTCTTTTATATCAGGTTGGAAAAAGAAAATTTTTTAGAATCAAAATACCCTAAAAAATAGCTTTCTATAAGGTTTTATTGTTGTATACTGCGGCTCCCTTTGTATTGAAAAGGGGAGTTTTTTAAAATTATTAAAGCAAGTAATTCGTGTGGGCGCCTGTTTTAGGCGCACTTACCAACCAGTTAATATTTCTTAACTAGTTTAAGTTTTTGTTTTCTGGTTTTGTGTGTCTGTAAAGACACATTTTTCAATTAAATTGAAGAGTTTGATCATGGCTCAGATTGAACGCTGGCGGTAGGTTTTATCCATGCAAGTCGAGCGGTAACAGACATTTTGATTCAGCTTGCTGAATCTAGTGCTGACGAGCGGCGAACTGGTGAGTAACGCGTAGGAATCTGCCCAGTAGCGGGGGATAGCCCGAGGAAACTCGGATTAATACCGCATACGCCCTAAGGGGGAAAGGGGGCATCTTTGATGCTCTTACTATTGGAGGAGCCTGCGTAAGATTAGCTTGTTGGTAGGGTAAAGGCCTACCAAGGCGACGATCTTTAGCTGGTCTGAGAGGACGATCAGCCACATTGGGACTGAGACACGGCCCAGACGTCTACGGACGGCAGCAGGAGAGAATATTGGACAATGAGGGAAACCTTGATCCAGCCATACCGCGTGTGTGAAGAAGGCCTTAGGGTTGTAAAGCACTTTAAGCGATGAAGAAGAAAAGTAAGTTAATACCTTATTTTTTTGACGTTACTCGCAGAATAAGTACCGGCTAACTCCGTGCCAGCAGCCGCGGTAATACGGAGGGTACAAGCGTTAATCGGAATTACTGGGCGTAAAGCGCGCGTAGGCGGTTAAGTAAGTTGGATGTGAAAGCCCTGGGCTCAACCTAGGAACTGCATTCAAAACTATTTAACTAGAGTACGAGAGAGGAGAGTAGAATTTCTGGTGTAGCGGTGAAATGCGTAGATATCAGAAGGAATACCAATGGCGAAGGCAGCTCTCTGGATCGTCACTGACGCTAAGGTGCGAAAGCGTGGGTAGCAAACAGGATTAGATACCCTGGTAGTCCACGCCGTAAACGATGAGAACTAGCCGTTGGGGAGAATTAACTCTCCAGTGGCACAGCTAACGCATTAAGTTCTCCGCCTGGGGACTACGGCCGCAAGGCTAAAACTCAAATGAATTGACGGGGGCCCGCACAAGCGGTGGATCATGTGGTTTAATTCGATGCAACGCGAAGAACCTTACCTACCCTTGAAATCCAGCGAAGTTCCTAGAGATAGGAATGTGCCTTCGGGAACGCTGTGACAGGTGTTGCATGGCTGTCGTCAGCTCGTGTCGTGAGATGTATGGTTAAGTCCAGTAACGAGCGCAACCCCTATCCTTATTTGCCAGCGCATAATGGCGGGAACTATAAGGAGACTGCCGGTCATAAACCGGAGGAAGGCGGGGACGACGTCAAGTCATCATGGCCCTTATGGGTAGGGCTACACACGTGATACAATGGGTGGTACAGAGGGTCGCCAAAGCGCGAGCTGGAGCCAAACCCTTAAAACCATTCTTAGTCCGGATTGGAGTCTGCAACTCGACTCCATGAAGTTGGAATCGCTAGTAATCGCGAATCAGAATGTCGCGGTGAATACGTTCTCGGGCCTTGTACACACCGCCCGTCACGTCATGGAAGTGGGTTGCACCAGAAGTGGCTTGTTTAACCTTCGGGAAAACGGTCACCACGGTGTGATTCACAACTGGGACGAAGTCGTAACAAGGTAGCCCTAGGGGAACCTGGGGCTGGATCACCTCCTTAAAAAATAATCGCTTAGGATAGGCGTTCACATGAATTGCTTGCTTTTACCTAAATCATATCTTTAGGGATATGAGATTACGGAGAGTTCTTTAACATTTTTATAAGTTCAATCAAGTCACATCATAGTGTCTTAATTTTTTTAATTTAGATATGAATGATGTGCAAATGTCACCAAACCCGTCATGTTTTAGAACATAAGTTTGGTGTACATACTGCAAAGTAATTTTGGCGAATGACAATAGATACTTGAAGAACATTAATCATTAAGTTGTTTGATGTAATATGGTCAAGTAAATAAGCGCATACGGTGGATGCCTTGGCAGCTAGAGGCGATGAAGGACGTAGTAACTTGCGATAAGCTTCGGGGAGCCGGTAAACAGGCTTTGATCCGAAGATTTCCGAATGGGAAAACCCACCTAGGATAACCTAGGTATCTTTATCTGAATTCATAGGATATAGAAGCAAACGCGGAGAATTGAAACATCTTAGTAACCGCAGGAAAAGAAATCAATTGAGATTCTGTGAGTAGCGGCGAGCGAAAACGGAACAGCCCTTAAGCTCTTATTTGGTTAGTGGAATGGCCTGGAAAGGCCGGTCGTAGAAGGTGATAGCCCTGTACACGAAAACTAAATAGAAGTGAAATCGAGTAGGTCGGGACACGAGAAATCTTGACTGAATATGGGGGGACCATCCTCCAAGGCTAAATACTCCTAGCTGACCGATAGTGAACCAGTACCGTGAGGGAAAGGCGAAAAGTACCCCGGAGAGGGGAGTGAAATAGAACCTGAAACCGTTTGCGTACAAGCTGTCGGAGCTTTTTAAACCGTTCGCGGTTTAAAGAGTGACGGCGTACCTTTTGTATAATGGGTCAGCGAGTTATTTTCTGTGGCAAGCTTAACTTTATGAGGAAGGCGCAGGGAAACCGAGTCTTAATAGGGCGATTTAGTCTCAGGTAATAGACGCGAAACCGGACGATCTATCCATGGCCAGGGTGAAGGTGAGGTAACACTTACTGGAGGCCCGAACCCACCTATGTTGAAAAATGGGGGGATGAGCTGTGGATCGGAGTGAAAGGCTAATCAAGTTCGGAGATATCTCGTTCTCCCCGAAATCTATTTAGGTAGAGCCTCTTGTATTACTGTTGGGGGTAGAGCACTGTTTCGGCTAGGGGGTCATCCCGACTTACCAAACCGATGCAAACTCCGAATACCAACAAGTACAGCAAGGGAGACAGACTGCGGGTGCTAACGTCCGTAGTCGAGAGGGAAACAACCCAGACCGCCAGCTAAGGTCCCAAATTGTGATTAAGTGGGAAACGGTGTCGGAAGGCTTAAACAGCTAGGAGGTTGGCTTAGAAGCAGCCATCCTTTAAAGAAAGCGTAACAGCTCACTAGTCGAGTCGGCCGGCGCGGAAAATTTAACGGGGCTAAATCACAAACCGAAGCTGCGGATAATTTACCGGTTACGACCGGTTTATTATGGTAGGGGAGCATTCTGTAAGCCGTTGAAGGCAAATTGTAAGATTTGCTGGAGGTATCAGAAGTGAGAATGCTGACATGAGTAACGATAAGAGAGGTGAAAAACCTCTCCGCCGAAAACCCAAGGTTTCCTGTCCAACGTTAATCGGGACAGGGTGAGTCGACCCCTAAGGCGAGGGCGAAAGCCGTAGTCGATGGGAAATAGGTTAATATTCCTATACTTCTTGTTACTGCGATGGAGTGACGGAGAAGGCTAGGCCAGCAAGGTGATGGATATCCTTGTTTAAGGTTGTAGGTTGGAATTTTAGGTAAATCCGGAATTCTAAGACCGAGAACTGATGACGAATATTTCTTTTAGAAATACTAAGTGGCTGATGCCATGCTTCCAGGAAAAGCTTCTAAGCTTCAGGTAGCAAGGAATCGTACCGTAAACCGACACAGGTGGGTGGGTAGAGAATACCAAGGCGCTTGAGAGAACTCTGGTGAAGGAACTAGGCAAAATGGTACCGTAACTTCGGGAGAAGGTACGCCCTCATTACGTGAAGAGACTTGCTCTCAGAGCGGAAGAGGGTCGAAGATACCAGATGGCTGCGACTGTTTACTAAAAACACAGCACTCTGCTAACACGAAAGTGGACGTATAGGGTGTGACGCCTGCCCGGTGCCGGAAGGTTAATTGATCGGGTTAGCCCTTGTGGCGAAGCTCGTGATCGAAGCCCCGGTGAACGGCGGCCGTAACTATAACGGTCCTAAGGTAGCGAAATTCCTTGTCGGGTAAGTTCCGACCTGCACGAATGGCGTAACGATGGCCATGCTGTCTCCACCAGAGACTCAGTGAAATTGAATTTGCGGTGAAGATGCCGTATACGCGCGGCAAGACGGAAAGACCCCGTGCACCTTTACTATAGCTTCACACTGGACTTTGAATTTATTTGTGTAGGATAGGTGGGAGACTTTGAAGCGTAGGCGCTAGCTTACGTGGAGTCATCCTTGAAATACCACCCTAGTAGCTTTGGAGTTCTAACTTGGATCCGTTATCCGGATCGAGGACAGTGTGTGGTGGGTAGTTTGACTGGGGCGGTCTCCTCCTAAAGAGTAACGGAGGAGTGCGAAGGTAACCTCAGCACGGTCGGACATCGTGCATTGAGTGCAATGGCATAAGGTTGCTTAACTGCGAGACAGACATGTCGAGCAGATACGAAAGTAGGTCATAGTGATCTGGTGGTTCTGTATGGAAGGGCCATCACTCAACGGATAAAAGGTACGCCGGGGATAACAGGCTTATTCCCCCCAAGAGTTCACATCGACGGGGGTGTTTGGCACCTCGATGTCGGCTCATCACATCCCGGGGCTGGAGCAGGTCCCAAGGGTATGGCTGTTCGCCATTTAAAGTGGTACGCGAGCTGGGTTTAGAACGTCGTGAGACAGTTCGGTCCCTATCTGCCGTGCGCGTTGGAAATTTGAGAAGAGTCGCTCCCAGTACGAGAGGACCGGAGTGAACGAACCCCTGGTGTTCGGGTTGTCACGCCCGTGGCATTGCCCGGTAGCTACGTTCGGAAAGGATAATCGCTGAAAGCATCTAAGCGAGAAGCCTCCTTCAAGACTAGATTTCCCTGGACCTTCGGGTCCTTTAAGAGCCGTTCAAGACTAGGACGTTGATAGGCGGGATGTGTAAGCGCTGCGAGGCGTTGAGCTAACCCGTACTAATTGCTCGATAGGCTTGACCATATTTCATCAAATAATTTTTTGATGAAAAATCACCAAGTTACTTTGCATTGAACTTATAGATTTATGTCTGATGATAATAGCAAGAGTGAACCACCTGATACCTTTCCGAACTCAGAAGTGAAACCTCTTAGCGCCGATGGTAGTATGGTTTCGACCATGTGAGAGTAGGACATTGTCAGACTTTTTTTAAAAAACCCTGATAGTTTTAACTATTGGGGTTTTTTTCTGCTACTAACATTGCTCCCAGAGCAGAGGCATATTCAGCATTGTCTGGAAAATGAGGAGTGAAGTTTGTAAGAAAGGCTGCATTCTCTAAAGATTTTCTTAAAACAGTAAAAGTTGGAGCCCTTCCAATCACTATGATATCTGTAACGGCAAAACTCATTGCAACTGAAGTAGCAATTCTGGCCACCGTCTCGCCCACCAAATTAACTATACCTGCAGCTATGTCTTCTCTTGACGCAGTAGTATTGGATTTTGCTATTTTTCCAAAATTTACGGCCGTAGTATCCGAAGGGAGAAGACCAATAGGACCAGAAACCACATCCTCAAGTATTAAGTCAGTACCCTTAGCCAAACCTTTATTAGCTAGATCTTGTATTTCTTGAGGGTCGACAGTATTTAAAAGTAACTTACTGAGGCCTAGAACAGTGCCCCCTCCCACGCCCGTTCCAGAGCAATGCGTAAATACTCCGTCTTTAGCTAATATGCATGCAGTACCTGTACCTGAGCTAACTATTATTGCGGGTTTGCTGGCGTCAAGCTTAGAAACAGCAAGACCTCCCTCACCAATAGCATCAACTTCGTTGACATGAACAACTGGGGTTTCATCTATCTCTTCACCAATCAATTGATGGTGTCCTCCTGTAAGAGCTATCCGGTCAACTTCCTCTTTTAAGTCAAGGTCTTTAAAGAGTTCTTGTATAAATTTTTCGGAAGGTTTTTGGTTAGTAGGAAGCATTTGATGGATAAGAGTTCCATCGTCTTTTTTTCTTAAAATATCTGTTATGGTTATGCCGAAGTCTAAAGAAATGAGCATATAAGTACTAAAGCTATTATGAATTAAGCGTAGTATAAGTCTTTATTTTAAGCTGAGGTACAAGAATCCTAAGAAAAGAGTCCTAGAATATTCTTGCTAACAATTTTAATGGACATATAAAACAAAATAAGGAAAATAATGAACATAATACATAAAGGTTATAGGTGAGGATTAGACAATTAGTATTGGTTGCTGGCCAAAGGGATTCAGTGGTGGATGACTTGTGTAGCCTCTTTGAAATTGAGGTTGCGTTCTACGACCCAGGCATCATTCACTTTGGTTTGGAAAATGCAGTTATACCAGTGGGCGACACATTCTTAGAAGTGGTCAGTCCCATTCAAGAGGAAACTACGGCAGGGAGATATTTAGAAAGAAGGAACGGAAATGGCGGTTATATGGTCATTGTTCAAACCGAAGATTTGAAAAGTGAAAAAGCTAGAGTAGAAGCCGAGGGAATAGGTATTGTTTGGAACGCGGATAGGGAAGAGGAAGGAATTCATGCACAAGCCATACATTTACACCCGAGGGATGTCGGAGGAGCGATTCTATCTATAGACTCAATGACTCCTGCTAAGGCTTGGCTATGGGCAAGTTCCTCATGGGAAAAAAATGTAAGAACGGGAGTTTGTAACTACCTAAACGGAGTACATATACAATCGAAAGATCCGGAATCCATGATGAGAAGCTGGGAGAGGGCTTTGGGAAAAGGGTCAATCTATCAAGATAATCAATTTCAAATTCAACTGGAGGGGTCAAAGGTTGTTTTTGTAGAGGATACAGACGGCAGAGGCGAGGGCATTGAAGCTTTTGAGATAAATGTTAATGATAAAGAAAAGGTTCTTGAGTCAGCACAATCTAAGGGGTTAGTTAGAAATGGTGAAGTTTATATTGGAGGAGTAAAGTTTCTTCTGAATTAAATTCTGAAAGTAAGGAATAAACATGCAAGAAATGATTCAAAGCCACCTAAAGTCTGTTTCTGCAGTTGCCAACATTTGTTCGGCTGCAATGGCTTTATCAAATTATGAGACTCAGGATACAAATCGTTCTGAACTTTCTTATAACTTAATTAAGAGAATAAGAAATAAAACAAATATTCTGTTTTTTCTTTCAATTTTTATTTCATTGGTTTTTTTATATTCTTGTGGTGGTGGAGGAGGAAGTTCTAGTCCATCACCTACTGCACAAGGAGGAGGTACTGTAGCTCCAACTCCACCTCCGCCTCCGCCCCCACCTCCCCCTCCACCTCCACCGCCAACGGATTCTTCTTCATTTGAAACTTTCGAGTATCAAAATCAGTATGGCTTGGGGCTTATAAATAGTTCTGCAGCCTATGCAAGAGGTGCTACAGGACAGGGAATGATAATTGGGGTTACCGATTCAGGTTTAGATATTACCCACAAAGAGTTTTCGTTTTCTAAAGTGGCTCCAGGGAGTGATTTAAGTTATTCAAACTACACACCTAATACGGACCAAAAAAGGCATGGGACAATTGTCTCAAGTATAGCCGCAGGCATAAAAGATGACGACGGTATCCATGGAGTTGCTTATGACGCCAAAATTTTCTTTGTGGCAATTCAGCTTTCTGCACCTGATCCAGACTATGACCCAATAGATTTGGGCGATGATACTGGCGCAGGGGCACCAGATTATTCTGGAATAGATAATTTCTTTGATCAGTTGTTTGATATTTTTAAAAGTAATGGCGTAGGAGTAGTTAACAATAGTTATGGCTGGTCAGGGAATATTAATGATTATAACGAAACTCAACTCAGAAGTGCTTTTCCGAAAACCATAGCAGCCATGGCCCAAGCAGGAGTACCAGATTTTGATAAGACAATATTTGTTT
>Ga0257113_1000255_pt1 | contig 17059 bp, 17 predicted proteins | sample LP_taG_4_FD_191568 | JGI IMG/M metagenome (GOLD analysis project Ga0257113, IMG submission 191568) | Marine microbial communities from Northeast Subartic Pacific Ocean, Canada - LP_J_2015_P26_2000m | ecosystem: Environmental > Aquatic > Marine > Oceanic | place: Canada: Northeast Subartic... | reverse complement strand
ACCCAAACAACAGCGCGGTGATTATTCAAAAAAGTAAAGATTTCTGCTGTAAACAACCATTAGATATGGTTCGCGGTGATATTTATTTTCTTTACAAATTTATACACCTTGCCTTACTTTAAAGAGATAAGCAGTGATATAAACAGCTTTGAAGCGTTTAGTAAGAACCAGAGATGACAGTGTTTTGGCCGGTGTTTGCGGCGGCTTTGGCCAGTATTTCAATCTGGATTCCGCACTAGTACGGCTTTTATGGGTGTTCTTTACCATATTTGGGGGTTCCGGCGTTTTGGCCTATATAGTGGCTGTCTTTATTATCCCAGATGAATCAACCGGAAAAGATGTCACACCCCGGAGGCTGATAGATGGGATTAATGACAAAACGATATTATGGTGTGTACTATTGGTGCTGGTGGGTATCATCCTTTTCTTTCAGCATGGTGATTTTATTAACTCGATTTGGAGACATTTCTGGAACAGTGGTATTAACGTATTATTAGCATTGATCACTATTAGTGTGGGTGTGTATCTCTTATATCAAGAACGGAAAAAGATATCAACCATGTTCGGTTTGAGCTCGGAGATGCCACTTTCTTTGTCAGAAAAGGATAAACAACTTGCCGGTGTTTGCGGCGGAATTGCAGAATCAATCGGTATGGATTCTACAATCATACGCTTTTTTTGGGTGTATGGAACCATAATGAGTGTGGGGATCGGATTGATCTTATATTTTGTATTGGCCCTTGTCCTACCTAATAAACATGCAGAAGTTAGTTAAAATGAATAAAAAAAGGTTTCAGGATATAAGCTCTACGTTTGCCAAAAAGTCTATTTTGGTCGTGGGCGATATTATGCTGGACTCATTCATGTGGGGGGTAGCTGACCGGATATCACCAGAAGCCCCCATTCCAATTGTTGCTGTAAATACAGTGACTCATTCTCCGGGAGGCGCTGGGAATGTTGCCTGTAATCTATCCAAATTATCGGCAAAAATTCGGATTATTGGCTTGGTCGGTAATGATAATGAAAGTGAAATCTTGACCAATAAACTGCAAGACGCAGGCGTAGATACTAATCCCATGATCAAGGATACCATTAGACCGACAACAGTGAAAATTCGGGTCATAGCGCATAATCAGCAGGTTATTCGTATCGACCATGAAGACACCGGCAATATTCATGAAGACAAGGTGGGAGAAATCGGGATCATCCTTGATAATGTTTTAACCAAAACGGACGGAATAATCATTGAGGACTATAATAAAGGTCTTTTAACGCCGGAATCCATAGCGCTAATACTAGCCAAGGCAGCCACCCACGATATACCAGTATATGTTGATCCAAAAAAGGAAAATTTCTTTGCTTATCAAGGCGTGCGTCTGTTTAAACCAAATAGGTTGGAATTTGAGTCGGCTCTCAGCGGAGAAAATGACTACAAAGATTTCAAAAATTCAGGAACAGAGTTACGAAAGAAACTAGGTACCGAAATTCTTATGGTAACCCAAGGAGAGCGGGGGATCAGTCTCTTTTCCGATCAAGGAATGCATACTATTGGAACTAAGGCACGTAAAGTCCATGATGTCTCAGGAGCAGGTGACACAGCCATCAGCGCTTTTGTTCTTGCGGATCTGGCAGGCGCAACCATTGAAGAAGCCGCTCAGATATCCAATTATGCAGCCGGTCGTGTTTGCGAAGAAGTAGGTGTAGTACCAATTACACTGGAAATGCTCGATGAAATCGTTGAGCATTACAATGATCATTAGTTTATTAAAGATATAGTATATGGCCACCATTATTGCCAAAGCTAATCTCGGCCGCCACAATTCAATATATTTTCGTTATTGCAAGTGGGTATTCACCTTTGTCAGTATACATTATCTTGTTATTTGTCAGCCAAGTTCGCGGCATGATCCATTTGACTGGATCATATACAGAAAGCCTGGCGCGATTCGATCATTTGCAGAAGGATTCTCCTACGTCTACATCGGGACTGAATCTGCTGGTATTTATCGCTATTCCATCTATGGTGACCGTTTTGAAGCACCAATTACCCGAGCCCAGGGACTAGCCAGTAATGAGATTACCGCCATCCACTTTGATAAAAGAACAGGGATCTTATGGGCAGCAACTGATGAATCACTGGATTACACCTACACCAGAGAGGGTAACTGGTCAAGTAACAAGTTGGATAATTATAACCTGCTCAGTGGCGTTAAAATTGAACAGTTAGGTTCGAGCGAAAATTATCTTTGGGCACTGGCGGGCACATTATACCTTAAACTGGATCGGGTATCCGGTATCTTTTTGGGATCCATGCCTTTTCCTGATGAAATGGAAATCAATTGGTCCAGCGGTCCCATACGCTACGCTGAAGGTATTGATGACCTGCTAATGGAGTATACCGTAATGGACGGCTGGCTACTTAATCTTAATACGTTCATCAGTCCGTCTGGCAAACCAGTTAGGGCAACCTCCATTTACAAAGGAAGTACGAATGCATTGTGGGTGGGTTCTGACAGCGGTATCATTTTTCGGGGAGATCCCTATATAAAATCATTCTATCCGCTTACATATGGGTTGGCCAATACAGATGTACAGGCAATGACGTATGAATTTCCTTCCTGGGTCGGCGGCAGGGCCTACCCTGGTGATCCAGGTGCGGTGACCCTGGCTGACCCTGAACGTGGCTATTTTACTTGGTATGAGGGAGAAACGGCAATTAACGTTGATCAATTAGAAGTTTTTGGAAACTGCAGTGTAGAAAATGAAGTATGGTTTGGTGGTCAAAACGCGATTTATGTATATAATCAAAAAGATGACTTCTGGAGAACCTTAGATGCGGCCAGAGGATTACCGGTTGGTAGGATCAAAGCACTCGAACCCGATACACATTTTGTCTGGGTCGCGTCAGCGTATGAAATCAAAAAAATAAATATCAAAACGAAACGATCTGAAGCTTCAGTGCTAAGCAGCTCACTGCAGAATAACTTTGTTCATGATATTGCATTGATCAATAATAAACTGTGGGTCAGTACGGAATATATGCTTTTTTGCTACGATATTAATTCTGAAACACTATTGCCATTCAGGTATGTCGGAAACGTAGATTCGATAATTAACCGTATTGAACCAATGACCAAATTTTTTGCCCTACATGCTGATGAAACCAAATTATATGTGGGCACAAATCAAGGAATTATTGCCTATAATAATGTAAATTCTTCCTGGAAACTGATTGCGGAACCGACAATATATAATAATGATTTCGTAAGGGAATTAAATGTCTATAAAAAGCAATTATTTATTATTACCGGTCGGGGATTGACCAGAATGAATTTGAAAAAACAGTTTCAGCGACAATATAATTATCCATTCATTGGCAATGTCAATGACCTTTATGTGACCCGTGACATGTTATGGTTAGCCACAGATAATGGGCTAATACAGTTCAGTTGGAAAAAAGACTTATAAATGGGACGTTATTTTAGAAGTTTATTAATTGTATTCATCCTTTTGGGTACTGTTCTTTTTGCACAGGAGCGGAGCCGAAAAGGACGGGATTCCAAACGCAATGTAGATCAATTTAAAGTAAATGTATACCCGGTCGTTAGTGAAGACGATAATATTCGTCTTCTTGTATACGGTTTAATCCCTTACCAGTCATTACAATTCTTAAAGGATGAAGGCGGCTTCAGTGCTGGTTACGAAGCCAGTCTTGGTATCCGAGATAAAGATGGAAATCAAATTGACCGCAAAACATTTCAATCCACGGTAGCTGTGGGTGATTATGTTAGTACAATTAATCGATCTGCTCGAGAAGTTGTCATGGCTGAATTTATTATTAAAGCCACCGAATATACGGTTGTTGGTGAGTTGATCGATGAAGACACCCGACTCAAAGGCATTGTCCGTGAAAAAATTGATATGACTGGATTATTAAAGCCGTTGGCAATTTACCCTCTATTTATCATTGGTGAATACCCTGGTAATTGGGGATTTGAAGAAAACGAGATTCCGTTATCTACCAAGGACATTAGTCATAAAATCAAGAAGTTCCCTTTATTTTTATCGGGTAGGGTAAACCCGGGTAATTTTACACTGAAGATCGTGGCAAAAGATGCAAATAAAGATGTTTTTTGGAAAGAGGAATTAAACCTGACGACTGAAAACACAACGTTTAGGCGCCGTATCCTGATTGATCAAAAACCTGATGAAAATTTAACCATGGCTATTGATGTAACAATTACTCAAGAAAATGAGAGTGATTCAAAAGCAATGGGACTACGGATTAGGAAACCAGGCCTTTCATACTTCATCAGTAATATCGATGAGGCACTAGATCAGATGCGCTATGTTGTTACAGATGAAGAATATAAACGTGTTAAAAAGGCAAAGCGAAAAGAACGGGAGAAATTATTTTATCAATTCTGGAAAGACCGTGATCCGTCACCTGGAACTGTAGTGAATGAATTGATGGATCAGTATTATTACCGGGTAAGTTATACAAACGAACATTTTGCATCTTTTAGCCCAGGATGGAAGACTGATATGGGCATGATATATATTCTTTTTGGGCCACCGGATGATACGCAACGGTCATTTAGTAGTGGGAATCGCAATACGTACGAAACATGGTATTATTATACCATAAGCAGAAATTTCAGTTTTTATGATGAAAACGGTTTTGGGGAATACAAACTTACCACCCCATATTACCGAGGTGTCGGATGGTAGCGTCCGCAACTCCAACCATTTATTTTAAGTGATCGATCGTTTTTCCCATAGCGGTTTATCTAGTTATGAAAAATGTCCAGCCCAATTTCGCATACGATACATTGATCGTGTTGCGAAACAAGACGAAGGTATCGAAGCCTTTATGGGCAAGCGGGTTCATGAAGCATTAGAATTCCTTTATAATGAAATACTAGCTGGTCAAATTCCACTCCTTGATACAGTGCTTGATAAATATGATGCGTTATGGACGGAACATTGGCATGATCGTATCGCCATTGTAAAACGAGAAATTTCCGTCGAACAAACCCGCAGTATTGGTGTAGCATGCCTAGCCAGGTATTACCGCAACCAACGCCCCTTTGAAACACCTGTAATCCACAATGAACTGAACATGAAATTTTCTATCGATCCGGATGGTGCATACAATTTACGAGGCATTGTGGACCGAGTAGACCAATACGGAAACGGTAAATACGAGATCCATGATTATAAGACATCTGGCCGGGCCATGAGTCAGAGTGAAGCAAATAAAGACCGTCAATTGGCACTGTATCAGATCGGATTAACAGAAATATTTTCTGATGTGCAGGAGGTAAAACTGGTATGGCATTTTCTAAGGCAGGGTATTAGAAGAGAAGTAGTAAAAAGTGCAGCGGACCTAGATAAGTTAATAGATAAAATTAAAGCGCTGATCAACACCATCAGGAAAAAAGAAAAAAGTGGCGGACAGTTTCCCGCAAAAGAATCAATATTGTGTAACTGGTGTTATTACTGGGAAGAATGTCCCGCTAAGAACGGTAGTAATCCGTACGTAGATTAATCTCCGTCAACGATAGATGCAATAGCCAGAGCTGTTTTTTCCAACATTTCCTGGTGCAAATGACCATTTGTGGCTAATAACTGTTGGTCATGGATCGTAAACGCTTTACCATCCATACGGGACACTTTTCCGCCGGCTTCCATAATCAATAATATTCCGGCAGCACTATCCCAAGGATGGAGGCCGATTTCCCAAAAACCATCTGCTTTGCCGCAGGCCACATAACATAGGTCCGCAGCCGCTGATCCAAGGCGGCGCACCCCTTGACTGATGTTAGTGAACTCCTTAAACAGGTTCATATTCGTTACCCATTTGGAATCATGTTCATAGGCAAATCCAGTGATCAGTAACGCATCAGCTATCAATCTCGTAGTGGAAACATGAATGGGCTCGCCATTGCAATAGGCACCTTCATTGCGTACGGCCCAGAACAGGTTGCCTATGGGCAATTCAGAAACAACTCCAAGCAGTGGTTCATTATCTTTCATCAGAGCTATGGAAACGCAAAAGGGAGCAAGGCCATGTACGAAATTGGTGGTGCCATCCAGAGGGTCAATGACCCACTGATATGCTGAATCTGAAGAAGTTTCCCCTGATTCCTCCGCAAGAATACCGTGGTCAGGGAAATTTGTGAGAACATCCTCTTTAATGGCCCGTTCAGCATGTTTATCTGTGGCAGTTACCAGGTCAGTAATGGTTGATTTACTGGACACCTCGCAATCCAAATCCTGAGCCTGCATAATGAGCTCCGACGCGTTTCGGGCCGCTGCCTTGGCTACCGACAGCAATAGTCTCCTATTTTCCACTAATTACTATTGAAACGGATCGGGATCCTGGGAAAAATAATCCTTGGTCATGGATTTCAGTGCTGTAGAGAGTAAAATAATGGAAATAAGGTTGGGAAAGGTCATAAAACCCAGAGCAGCATCACCGAAGGCCCAAATGGCCTCCAGCTCAGCTATCGACCCGATAAAGATAAATAAAAGAAACACCCACTTGTAGGGTAGGATCGCTTTTTCGGAAAAAAGGTACACCACAGATCGGTCACCATAAAATGACCAACTGATAGCAGTAGATATGGCGAAAAGAAGGACCGATATGGTGACGATCTTATCACCAAAGTTAAATAACCAGCTTAAACCTTCCTTAAAGGCGAACGAAGTTAGCAGGCTGCTATTCATTAATTTCATACCCTGGAACAATCCTTCGGCCAAGGCGGCGTCCGCCACGGATTTCGATCCAGCAGAAATATTGACGTAAAATTCAGTATGTTGCCAAGCACCGGTAGTAATGATCACCATTCCTGTGAGCGTACAGATCAGGATAGTATCAATGAAGGGGCCCAGCATGGCGACGGCGCCTTCACGGACGGGATATTTGGTTTTCGCAGTGGAATGGGCTATAGCAGCACTGCCTTGTCCAGCTTCATTGGAATACAGTCCTCGTTTTATTCCCCAGAGCATGGTTAAGAGTATTCCTCCGCCAGTACCAGCCACTGCTGCTGGCGGATTAAATGCCATCGATATGACCATGGAAAAACTACTTGCGATTTGATTGAAATTTGCCAAGAGTATCAGTGATGCGAAAAAAACATAAATAACCGCCATTACCGGCGCCAGGAACCCAGTAACACGGCCAATACGCTGAATACCGCCAATGATCACTAATCCAACCATAAGACACATAAATATTCCATTGATAACCTGTTGTACGGAAACACCAAATCCAGACCAGATGGTGTGTTTCAGAGTCAGAAAATGTTCTTCACCAACGATCTGGCTGACTTCAGAATAGATCTGATCTGATACGGTGAAAGATTGAATTGAATTCCCGGTGGCAAATGAACATATTATTGCAAATGCGGCAAAAGAAACTGCCATCCATCTCCACCGAGCACCGAGACCGTGGGCGATAGTATACATTGGTCCGCCTGCCGTGTGGCCATCATTGCGGATCTCGCGATATTTCAGGGATAGAGTACATTCGGCAAATTTCAAGGTCGTACCGAAAAATGCAGTTACCCACATCCAGAAAAGAGCACCGGGACCACCATAATAAATAGCCGTTGCTACACCGGCAATATTGCCAATTCCTACTGTTGCCGAAAGGGCGGTTGTCAAGGCGCGAAAATGGTTTAGATCGCCCTCATCATCAGGATTATCATAAATACCTCGGGTCACATCAATGCCGTGGCGGAAGTACCGGATCTGCGGAAAACCAAGCTTTACTGTAACGAAAATCCCTGTTCCGACAAGTGCGATGATCATTAGTGGAACAGGTGAGAAAGATGGAAAAGACCAAACCTGATCATAAAATTCTACACCAAAGATGATCAGGATAAAAAATATGATCCCAAAAGCAATGGTACCAGCGCGTGCGTTACTCATTCAGATTTCTCGTATAATCAAATAAAGTGAAGAGTTAAGTTTACACGTACCTCTTTGAACTGGCAACTGGCAATTAGTCCAAATAAACGAGTAAATTAAATAAAATTATGGCAATAATAGCTGGCGTAGACGAAGCAGGACGAGGGCCATTAGCTGGGCCTGTTGTGGCTGCAGCAGTGATTCTACCTAATTCGTATAACCTAGAAGGACTTGATGATTCAAAAAAAGTAACCCCCATAAAGCGATCGCAGTTATACATTGAGATATATCACCAGGCCACCGCTATTGGTGTAGGAATTATTACTGCAGGTGAAATTGATAAAACCAATATATTGCAGGCTACTCAACATGCGATGAAAATGGCCTTGGGCCGATTAAAACCAAGACCCGACCAGGCCTTAATCGATGGCCATGTATTGCCAACACAGATAATACCGAACAAAGGGGTCATAAAGGGAGATCAAACAGTCGATGTTATTAAAGCAGCTTCTATTATTGCTAAGGTAACCCGGGATAATATGATGGAACAGTACGATAAAATTTTTCCAATATACGGCTTCAAGAAGCACAAGGGTTACGGGACCAGGGAACATATGGACAAGCTGCGAGTTAATAAAGCATGCGCAATTCACCGCAAGAGTTTCAAGCCAGTCTCCTCGGCAATTCCCACGTTATCCTGGCTGCGGAAAGAAGGCAGAATCGGGCAATGGGGAGAACAGGCGGCGGCTGTTTATTTGGTGGAAAGGGGTTACGAGATACTAACTATGAAAGTCCATTGCGCTCCTTATGGAGAGATCGATATTATTGCTGAAAAGGATGGAATAATAATCTTCGCGGAGGTAAAAACATACAGCAAAAAACAACTGGGCACACCGGTGCAAAATATTGATCGAAAAAAATTGAAAACACTTGAGATAGCCATACAAAAATACGCTGTAGACATGCAGGTTAAAAAAGATATTTCCCTGGATGTGATCTGTGTCTACCTGCAGCCGTCAGCCCCAAAATTCGAACATTTCAAAGGGATACGTTTAGATGCATAATGTTTATTTTTTATCCTATTTGGAAAGATTCTAAATTCAGGAGCAATGAAAGAATCCAAAATTTATAAGGAAGTCCGTTCACTTACTATCCTGGTAATGATCGCCTTTTTATTGAAAGCAACCCTTGTAGAAGCATATATCGTACCCACAGGCAGTATGGAAAACACGATCATGACTGGCGATTTCTTGATCGGGAATCGCTTTGTTTATGGTATGCGAACGCCGGATTGGTTCGGAATTCCATATACCGATATCGGATTTGACCTACCATACATAGTTTTTCCAAAATTTCGCAAAGCCAAACAAGGTGATATTATCATTTTCAAGTATCCACGGGATACGCACCAGAAATATGTAAAACGTTGCATTGCCTTACCAGGGGATATTGTAGAGATTCGGGCCAGGCGTATTTACGTGAATGGCCGCGAGTATGCCCAACCGGAACATGGCAAATTTTATGGTAGAATGGATGAACCTGGCTGGAATAATCCGATGATATTTTTAGGTAATAAGGGGAATAAAGATCATTTTAGACCACTGCGGATTCCCAAAGAAGGTGATGAAATTGCGGTGACTCCTGCCAATGCTCAGTTACTGCTTCATTTGATGGTCCTTGATGGACACAAGCTTACCATACAAAGTGGGTCCAGGGAATATGTATTTACTATGACCGATGCGGAGAACCTGATGCGCAGAAAGAAAAATAAATCCGTTTTAGATGATTATTATCCACTGGGGAATAAAATCAATCCCTGGATGCACAATTTACCTAACGGTGAATTGTATATAGATGGTAAATCAATCAAAGAAATACCATCCTACACGGTTAAACAGGATTATTTCTGGGCCATGGGTGATAACCGGGATGATAGCTATGATTCACGCTTCTGGGGTTTTGTACCGCGGGAATACCTGTTGGGCGAAGCATTATTTGTCTACATGTCACTGAATTTTAAATCCAAACTGCCCAGATTTGACCGGGTTGGGACCGTTTTGAATTAATATATTTGACCTTGCCCCATTTTAGATTGGTGTGTATTTTAACATACATGGTTGGTACATTACTAAACACTGTAACAGCCGTTACCTCGGGTTCCCAATGAACCGCACAATTTTTACCCTGACGGTTTTCTGTGTCTTGACGGCCCAAGACGAGGGCCTCAGTGTTGGGGATCCATCTGCAGTTCCTGACGCTTCCGTGGATACAACCAGTAATGATTCATTAGCCTGGGCTAGCGATTCACTGGGTGTTGCAGTTGATACAATTGGACCACCCATGGATCTCGATTATGGATATAAAGGGTTCATGTGGGGAGTCCCACTGGGTGCTATACCAAACTTGCAATATATGGGTGAACCAGTGTTTATTCGCGATAGTACAGCATTACAGTTGTCTGGTTATCTTGGACAGGAAGCTGTGGTCATAGAATATGTCTTTTCCGATAGCGGCTTCTGGAAAGTAGAAATTCAATATGCCCTGGATCCATCTGATTATGAATCCCACCTGGAATTATTCACACAGGTCGAACGGAGCCTTTCAGAAGTGTATGGATTTCCACAAACAACGGATCGCATTGAATCTGGGGCTATGGGTGTCCATGATGTTGTCAATATTGGCTTTGAAAGGGCGTTTTATTTTTCTTCCTGGAATGTGTCCCCGGTAAAGATAAGCCTGTTGCTGAACAGTATCGTTCAGGTGCCAAGAAACGACTTGAATGTATTTGGCGATGACATGTCCATTTTGAATCTGGTCTACTATAATCCTGATTACATGATCATTGCTGAAGAAATAATTGTGGAAGAACCGCCGCCGTCCATATTTGATATTTACTGATCATACATATTTCCATGCTGCGACCAGTATTCTTTGTCGTTTTAGCTGTACAATTTTCGTTTTGCCCAGAACGGCCGCGAATGATCCGCTATTTCAATTACCAGTGTGCACAAGAAGAGGCTCTGGAACTGGCCAAGAATTCATTGTTGGACTTGGGCTACAAGTTTGACCTGGTCGCACCGGAGGGGTACTTCATCCTGACAAAAATGCAGGGTGTGAAAAAAGATATTCGGCAGTATGATTTCCGCATCGCAGTGTTGGTTGAAGACCGGGTGGAAGTAATTATTGTCGCCCAAAGAAAAGTCTTTAAACGTGATTCTGAGGCTAGCATCGGCGGTAAGGATCTGATCCAGAATGAAGTCGCAGACAAACTGCCTTATAGTTTACAACGCTCCATATTTTATCCGATTATTGATGAATTTACAAAAAACGGCCTGGTGGAAGTAGAAGATATCACCTTGCGTGCCAGTGCTTGAATCCATGAAAAAATATTTGAAAAGCGCTGTTGCTGGCATGAAATTAAATTTCGTATTTTATTTAACTATCGGTAATTTGGAGTATCGTATATGGCTAGTGAAATAAATACTAAAGATCAGATTGCGGCCATGCTTTCTGCTAAATTAAATGAATTCCTGGATGGGGTTAGTGACAGTTATGGCAAGGTTATCCTTGATGAACTTGTGGCCAGATTGGAATACACTGTAACTGATTTCAAGGATGAAGTAGGCGATATAATGGAACAAATGTTAGAAAATGCTGCCAATAAAAAAGAGATCCTTGCCGATCTTATCGCAAGAGAAACTAAACCGACCGTAGCTGAAGAAGCAACGAATGGGGAAGCGTCCGCAGGTTCTACAGGAGAAGGTGATCGAGAGATGAGTGAGTGGGAGAAAAAGTTAGAACAACTAGGATAATTTAAGGAGTGATAGTAACTAATGAGCGCAAAGGACAAGATAATTTTTGGAGTGCTGGTAGTATTAATCGGGGTAGCTGGTTATTTTCAATATATGGCTACTAATATGATAGCGCGCATGGACCAATTAAACAAGAATGATTCGGAACATGTAGATGTTGTTCACAATGAGTTCAGGGAAGATCTACGCATACTAAATTTACAATTCATAGGGCGGGGTAAGCACCTGCAGAAAGCACAACAGGATATCATCGCCAATACCAAATACATTGAATATGTCACTGATTCACTGGGCAACGCCATTCAAGAAGTACAATACAATCTTGATGAACTGGATCGTACGGTAGCCAAACAGTTTGCCAATGTTGAGGATGATATTCAAGACCTGACTGACAGTTTTAACCGTGAGCGGCGTCGAAGTAAGAGTGAACGGGCGGAAATTAAACAGACGATCACGGTCATGCAAAGTGAGATCAAAGCACTTAATGACAAGGTCTTTGGTGTGCCGGAAGAAGAAAAAGACAAGAAATAATTTATATATCTAACTGTTCGATTATAATGCAACGGCTGATGAGATCATCAGCCATTATTTTTTCCTAGGCTAGTTACAGATTCTAGGATTTTGGAACCAAATATTTAATTTAAGGCAAATGATTAAACTAACAATTCAGGTAGTTTTCTGCATCAAACAGGTAGTACTTAAAGTAAATTATTTGCAGTGACTTTTTTTGTTATACAGACGGTAAAATTGGAAAACACACAGAGATACCCGATAGTTTGTAAGCGATTAAACATAAAAAAGTGGGGTAGATTTCACAATGACCTCGGAACAAAGTGAAGATCTACCCCTTCCACATACCAAAGGTACCAAACCAGCACCTTCTTGGTTTAAAGTAAAAGTTTAATAATCTATTTGCAAGTTAATTTTTTGAAACAGAATTCGGTGCCGAGGGCCGGAGTCGAACCGGCACGGGGTTGCCCCCATCGGTGTTTGAGACCGACGCGTCTACCAATTCCGCCACCCCGGCTTTGTTCAAATAATTAATTTATTAGTCTGAACTTATTAAGTTAGATATTTAGATGTCAAGGTCGTAGAATTGTTTAATCATAGAATTAAAACTATATTTGTATTAGTTAAATAATACAAATTTATTATGGAAAAAATAAAGAACAAAAAATGATAACACCAAAAAGACTCATTAAAAATGCGGAAGAATATCCAAATGAACCTGCATTTTCATTTAAAGATAAAAATGGAGATTGGCGTACGGATACTTGGTTAGAATTTCGTGATTTTGTTTTTCAAATAGCAAAATCCTTGATAGCACTTGGCGTAGAATCCAATGATAAGGTTTGTATTTATAGTTATAACCGGAAAGAGTGGTTTGGTTCTTATGCAGCTACGCAAATGATAGGGGCTGTTGTCGCAAGTGTGTATCATACTTGTTCCTCTGATGAGGTTGAATGGATCGTCCAGAATTCCAACTCCAAAATTGTTTTTGTAGGAAATAACCCAAATGATAATGGTGAAAAGAAAAAAATGCCTCATCTTCGGATCCTTCCTGTTCTAGAAATTTTGGATCACATTCAACATGTTGTTTTAATGAAAGATATATCACTTTCGAATCATGAAAAGATGGTCGCCTGGGATGATTTCATAAACTTTGGAAACGATATAAATGAATCTGAGATTCATACTAAACTTAATAATATCAATAAGAATGATACTGCATCCTTAATTTATACTTCAGGTACAACTGGTAATCCAAAAGGTGTGGATCTTACACACGCTAATTGGAGTTTCGTGGTTTCTAGGGCTGAAGAAATACTACAATTTAACCAGGGTGAAAAATATGTATCCTGGTTGCCATTAGCCCATGTTTTTGGACAGCTGGTAGATAATCATTCATGGATAAAAGACGCTACGCATCTGCATGTTGTTGATAATCCTTTGAATGTTATTGATTACGCGAAGGAAGTCAAGCCGCACCTGTTTATTGGCGTTCCAAGAATCTATGAGAAAATATATTCGAACTTAAAATCAGTTATTGATAGTAAAACTGTAATTAGAGTTGGACTAAAGATTCCATTGGTATCATCAATATTCAAAGGATTATTAAAAAATGCTGTTGGTTTTTCCAATACCCGTTATGCTGGAACTGGAGCGGCTCCGATAAACCCTGAAATATTAAAACTTTTTCTTTCATTAGATATTCCAATTTATGAAGGGTATGGAATGACTGAAAATACGGCGATCGCTACAACAAATTATGAAGGAAACAATAAAATTGGCACGGTTGGAAGGGCTATTAATGAAACGGAGATCAAAATAGGAGAAGATGGTGAAATATTAATTCGTGGAAAACATGTAATGAAGGGTTATTATAAAAACCCGGAAGCAACAAATGAAACCATGATTAATGGATGGCTACATACTGGTGATATAGGAAAAATTGATTCGGAAGGTTACTTATCGATAACAGGTAGGAAAAAAGAGATTTACGTCAGTTCTGGAGGAAAGAATATTGCTCCGCTTGTAATCGAAGAAACCATGAAGTCCATACCCCTGGTTTCGCAGTGTTATTTAATTGGAGATAAAAGAAAATACTGTACAGCATTATTTACTCTTGATGTTGGAGTGATTTTAAGAGATAAAGTTCATGTTGAAAGAAACAAGATTCCAAAAGATCCAAATGAACAATTAGCCCTGCTTAAAGAAAAAGGATTTAGTCTTCCTGATTTTACGGATAGTAAGGATTTTTTTAAAGAAGTTGAACAGGAAGTTAATAAACTCAATAATCGTTTTTCCAACCCCGAACAGTTAAAGAAGTTTTCAATTCTGCCACGAGATTTTACGATAGATGATGGTGAATTAACGCCCACTTTAAAAATACGCAGAAAACAGATCAATCAAAATTGGTCTTCAGTGATTGAATCTATGTACGTAGATTAATTTTATGGATAAAATATCACTTTTGGGCTGTGGCACTTGGGGCAGTGCAGTCGCCCAATTGCTAGCGGAAAAAGGGTTGGCAGTTACTGCCTGGCAGCGCCATGAGGAAAAAGCAGCGGCGATGACCCGAACACGTAAACACCCCAACCTTACCGATTTGGAATTCAATGACAATATTGTATTTACGTCTGACCTGAACGACGCCTTGAAGAGTGGCGATATTATTGTACTAGCCACACCGTCCCATAGCATAAGGGAATTGATCCGTCGGGTGGAAAGGGGCATGAAGGACCAGAGTATCATTGTTAACTTGGCCAAGGGAATTGACCTTAACAGTTTAATGACCATGAGTCAATTGATTCAAGCGGAAACCAATATTGGAAGCGATCGGATCGTTTCGCTTTACGGCCCCAGTCACGCGGAAGAGGTGGTCCGCAAACTGCCCACGACACTAGTGGCGGCCTGTCCGAAAAAAACTACATCAAAAACGATCCAGAAATTGATGTCTTCTGAAGTATTACGGGTGTATCGGAACAAGGATATCCTTGGGGTGGAAATAGGCGGTTCGCTGAAAAATGTTATGGCTATCGCCGCCGGAATTTGTGATGGTATCGGCTATGGAGATAATAGTAAAGCAGCTATCCTGACACGCGGTATCACAGAAATGACCCGCCTCGGTGTCATCATGGGGGCCAAGAAGTCCACTTTTGCGGGCCTGACCGGCATTGGCGATTTGCTGGTGACCGCTCTAAGTAAACACAGCAGAAATCGCTACGTAGGCGAAAAAATAGGCCGGGGCAAGTCCTTGCAGGATGTAACAGAGAGTATGGATATGATCGCGGAAGGGGTCAACACCTGTCGAGCTGTTCCGCGTATTGTAGAAAAATATGATATTGAAATGCCCATCGCTAAAGCAGTGCACGGTATCCTTTTCGAAAACAAGGAACCGCTAGCAGCGGTAAAAGAACTAATGACCAGGGACCTGACCGCTGAAAAACGCTGAAAAATTTTTCAAACCTTAGCTAATTTCGCGGCCAGCCCTTGTAGTTCAATGGATAGAATAGGTCCCTCCTAAGGATTAGATGTAGGTTCGATTCCTACCAAGGGCACAGGAAATTAAGATGGAGACAACATGTTAAAACCAAGAAGAAAGATCATTAAAAAAGAATTAAAAAAAGATCCATATCTAGAATTCTTGGCTAAAGCCAAGAATAATGTAGATGAAAACAAAACACTATACATGCGCTGGGCGCTGGGTACAATGGCTGTGATAGTTGCCGTGGTATTTGTCAGTAACAATTTACAGAAAAGCAAAGACGCGGCGAAGGAGTCCCTGGGCAAGGCCTTGGTCACCTTGGCTAGCGGCGACATAGATAATGCTACCCTGCAGTTTGAATTTGTTGCGGATGAATACGATAATAATGAATCGAGTACTTTGGCAAAATATTACCTAGCCCGTGCTCATTTCAATGATAAGGATTACCTTGCTGCATCTTCATACCTAAATGAGATCGCCGACGCGAGTTTCAAGCTCGCCCAGTTTTCAGTAAATATCTACAAGATGCTGGCTTTTATTGCACTGGATGATGGCGACCAGGCGGCTGCGATGGATTATTATGAACAGGCCCTGGCTAAGTCGGAGGTCGCGCAACAGGAACAGAATATTTCCCTGGATCTGGCCAATGTATTGCTGACCATGGGCGATTTCGTCCGCAGCCTGAAACTTGTGCAGAAGGTACTAGATGAAGCAACGCCGCGTACCCCCGTGCATAGCCGGGCTGAAGAATTAATCGGGCGTATTGAATTTGCCCGATCGGCCGGTTAATAGCCCTTGTAAAAAACCAAGAAATAGGATAATTTCGACAGATGAAAAGTGGGTGCACGCACCCACTTTTTGTTTCTTAGAGATGCATATGATACAAGAAGATATTAAAGCAATACTACCTCCGGGCGTGTTCCTGCTGGATGTAAAAGAAGATTTTCACCAGAGTGTGGTGAATTGCATTATAGATGCGGAAAAGCCGGTGGATCTAGATTTGACCACAACCGTTTCTAGGGCCATCAATGATTCGGGAATTTTGGAGAAACAATACCCGGAGGGTATGATACTGAATGTTTCATCGGCCGGTATTGATACACCGCTGAAGCACGTTTACCAGTATCAAAAAAATATTGGCAGGGTTATCAATATTACTGTTGAGAAGGATGGTAAACCCTACAGTACGGAAGTACAGTTACTGGCGGTGACCAAAGACAGCGTGCTGATACAGCGATCAAGTGCCGCGGATGAATGGATCCCAATCGCAGATATTATCCATGCCAAGGTATTAGTAAAATTTTAATGGTTGAGGAGGTCGAATTTGATTAATCGAGAATTA
>Ga0257113_1000254_pt1 | contig 17123 bp, 12 predicted proteins | sample LP_taG_4_FD_191568 | JGI IMG/M metagenome (GOLD analysis project Ga0257113, IMG submission 191568) | Marine microbial communities from Northeast Subartic Pacific Ocean, Canada - LP_J_2015_P26_2000m | ecosystem: Environmental > Aquatic > Marine > Oceanic | place: Canada: Northeast Subartic... | reverse complement strand
TGGGGGACCTGTGTCGCCGGCGCCGGTGCCGCCCACCAGGCGACGAAGCTGCTCATCCTGGGCATCACTCTGGGGTCCACATGCCGGGCGGGCTGCACGTACGGCCACCAGCGAGTCCTCGAAGCCCCTGCCCAGGGCGACCAGGGCCTGGACGGCGACCACCCCGGTTCGGCCGTAGCCGCCACCACAGTGGAGGAGCACGGTCGTGCCCGCCTCCAGGCGGACCACCACATCGGCAGCAACCGCGGCGGCGACGCCATCGGCGACCACGCCGTGGTCCGGCGCTGGCGCATGCACAGCCCGGTCCGGCCCAGCCGCCACCAACCAGCCGGCGTAGGTCGGGAACCGCCGGTCCACCTCCTCTGACTCCATGAGGCAGACCACGGTGTCCACCGCGAACTCGGCCATGACAGCATCCGGGTCTGGACCCACCACGTCGAAGGCGCAGGCCAGCAGCGCACCGGACACGCCATGTGGCACCGGAAGTCGGTGCACGCCGCCGGCGGCGTCATGGTGCAGGCCGCTGACCTTCACCTAGAAGCCGATCGGTGCCGACCGCACCTCTGCGACTCCGTCGGGGTCTCCGGTCAGCTCGACCCGTGACTGGTCGCGGCGCCCGAAGAAGAACATCGTCAGCTCGCCGGGATCGCCGGTGGCGGTCACCTGTCGGCCACCGGTACGAACGGCCATCGGCTCGCCGCCCGGACGGGCGATCCACAGTTCCACGTCCTTGACCCGTCGCGTGCGGAGCTTCGTACCCGACTTCTGGAACGGCCACAGGGCGTCCTGGAGGTCGTCCAGACCGGTCCGGGGAGTCCAGTCGTCCGTGGCACGCCTCACGTCCTCCAGGTGGACGAAGAACTCGACGATGTTCATCGGGCCGTCGACCAACCTGATGAGCCGTGGCGGGCCCGAGCGGATCCGCGCCACCAGACGCTCGAAGGGCACCTGCCCAGCCGCCCGCTCGGTTGCCCGGGCGGCGTGGCGGGCGAACGGGCCCGGCAGTACCAGGCCGAGGCCCACATCGGGCCGGCGTTCCCGAAGTACCAGGTGGGCTGCCATGTGCGCAGCGGTCCAACCCTCGCACAACGTGGGTGCTTCCGGCCCGACATCCAGCAGCAGGTCGCAGAGGGCGGCACGCTCGGCCTGGGCCAGCTGCGCGCTCATGCCGGCGCTCATGCCGGCGCCACCGAGGTGTCGGGCACCCAGGATCCGTGGAACCCGTCTGGAACCCTGCGCGGAAGGTGAACCAGGGCAACCGGAGGCGCTCCCAGGTCGGCTCCGTCCAGGATCACCAGGTCCGCCGGCCCGCCGGCCCGGTCGTTGACGCACACCATGATCCAGGCGTCACCCTCCAGGCTGGACCCGGCCTTCGGGACCACTATCGGCTCGGCACCGAACCTGCCGGGCCCATGGTCGTGGAGAACCGTCTCGCCCGTCTCCACGTCCACCCGGGCGGTCGGTCCCAGACCCAGACCGGCAGCGGTGAAGGCGTAGCGATGGCGTCTGGTCCCCACCCGCGGGTCATGGGTCGGGAACTCATGGGCGCCATCGGTCAGCGGCGTCTCGACGACCCGACCCGCCACCGGATCGACGGTCCAGCGGGCCAGCGTGGGAGTCGAGTCGCCGGTCGGCCCCCGCCGGTCACGGTCGAACATCGTGTCGTACCGGCACACGTCAACGACGACGGTGCCGTCCCCGACGTCATAGGCGTTGACGGGATGGAACACGTAGGCCTGCGGCGCCTCGCACCAGACGATGTCGTCCGCCGTACCGGTCCGGGGCAGCACCCCCACCCTGGCCGCATGGTCCGGGTTCCACGAGAACGGGAACGGCGAACCGGCCATCGCCATCTCCAGGTCCAGGCAGACCGGGAGGTCGTAGACCAGCACGCTCGAGCCGGTGAGCGACATGTCATGCACCATGGGCATCCCCTCGAGGGGAATGTCGGTCACCTTCGACACCCGGCCGTCCGGGCCGACCACCACGTGCTGTACGCGGTCCATGGCCTCCGGATAGGCGTAGCAGACCCCGTGGAGCTCCCCGGTGGCCGGGTCGTACTTCGGGTGGGCGGTGAACGCCGCCGGAAGGGTCCCGTCGAATCCGTCGAACCCGATGGTGTCCAGTTCGTAGGTGAGCGTCATCGGTGTGGCGCCCGCCTCGACCATGGCCCAGGTCCGCCCGGCAAAGCCCCCCACGGAGGTGTTGGGGCCGAAGTCCCGACCGCCGAACGACGTGCCGGAAGGCGCCGGTCCGCCGAGGGCCGCGGCAACCCGTGGGCCCCTCACCCAGCGGTTCCGGTACCACTCGGCCCGTCCGGCCCGGAGGCGTACGCCGTGCACCATCCCGTCGCCCAGGAACCAGTGGTGCGTGGACGAATCCACGGCACCCAGCGGGTTGGGACCGTTGCGAAGCCAACGTCCCTCCAGTTCCTCCGGGATGGCCCCGGTCACCGGCAGGTCGGTGGCGGTCACCTCGTCGACCACCGGAGCCATGGCCCCCTCCAGGTACCGGTTGCCGGCGGTTGTACCCAGGAGGTCGTCGCCCATGAGGGGAGCCTCCCACACGGGTCCCCGTGGCCCCGCAGGCAGGGCCTGCAGGCCTGCACCCGGAAGCGTGCCTCCGAGGCGGGCTACCGTCCACGGCCATGGCAACCGTTCCCAGCCTCGGCCTCCCCACCACCGTCATCGGCGCCTACCCCAAGCCCGGTTACGTACCGGTCTCGGACTGGTTCGACCTACCGGACCGCGACTACGCGGGACGCTGGGCTGACGAGATGGAGGCAGCCGGCGAGGACGCCGAGGCTTCGTTCGTACGGGCCGCCGCCGAGGTCATCGCCGACCAGGTGGAGGCGGGTGTCGACGTGGTCACCGATGGCGAGGTGCGACGCGAGAACTACATCCACTACCACTGTCGCCACCTCAGCGGGTTCGACTTCGAGCACCGGTCCGAGTCGATGCTGCGAGGCGTGATGACAACCACGCTGCCCACCATCACGGGCAGGGTGGCGGCCGGCGATGCGTTCCTGGTCCACGACTGGAAGGCCGCACAGGCCACCACCGACCATCCGGTGAAGGTCACCATCCCGGGCCCGCTGACGATCACCGACAGCACGGTCGACCGCCACTACGGCGACCGGGCGGCCCTCGTGGCCGATCTGGGAGTGGCCGTGAACTCCGAGGTCCGGGCGCTCGTCGACGCCGGCTGCACCCACATCCAGGTCGACGAGCCGGTCTTCGCACGACGGCTCGACGACGCCCTCTCCTTCGGGGTGGACGCCCTGGCCGTCTGCTTCGATGGCGTCCCGGACCACGTGGTGCGCACGATCCACTGCTGCTGCGGCTACCCACGGCACCTGGACGACGACACCTACGAGAAGGCCCCGCCCGAGGCCTACCTGGACCTCGCCGAGGCGATCGACGCCGCCCCGATCGACCGGTTCAGCCTGGAGGACGCCCACCGCCCCAACGACCTGGCGGCCCTGCTGCCCCGGTTCCGGGAGACCACCATCATCCTCGGCTGCGTGGCCATAGCCCGGAGCCGGATCGAGACGGTGGACGAGGTGCGGGACCGACTCACCGAGGCACTTCGCCACATCGACAGGGAACGCCTGGTCGCAGCGCCGGACTGCGGGCTGGGCTACCTGGGCCGGGACCTGGCCATCGCCAAGCTGCAGGTGCTCTGCGAGGCAGCCAGCTCGGTCTGAATCGGCACGCCGGCCTGCCCGCTGTCTGTCGCCGGCCTCCTGGTGGAGAACGCTGTCTACTCCTCGATGAAGGTCTGGGTGGCCTCGCCGCGCAGCACGGCCTTCACGACCTTCCCGGAGGCGTTGCGCGGCAGCGGACCGTTCCACTCCTCGAGGTGCTCCGGCAGCTTGTAGCCCGCAAGCGTCTCGCCGCAGAAGGCGCGCGCTGCGTCGAGGTCGAGTGATTCCCCGGCGTTCAGGACCACGACCGCCTTGACCTCCTGGCCCAGCAACGCATGGTCGACGCCATACACAGCGCACTCGACGACTGCCGGGTGCTGCTCCAGGCGGGACTCGACCTCCATGGGATACACGTTCTCACCACCTCGCAGGATGAGGTCCCGTAGCCGGGACGCCAGGAACAACTCACCACCGACCAGCCGGCCGTAGTCGCCGGTCACCAGCCACCCACCCGGCAGGAACGCCTCGCTGCTGGCCTTCGAATCCCTCCAGTAGCCGAGCATCACCAGCGGGCTACGTACGCAGATCGAGCCGTTCACGCCCTCGGGAACCTCCAGGCCGTCCTCGTCCACGATCCGTATACCGACGGTGGGCATCGCCATGCCCACGCTGTCGGCGTTGGCCTTCAGCATGGCGTTGCTGGCGTGGCTGACCATGCCACCAGCCTCGGTAAGGCCGTACCCGGAGGTGAACGTGTCGACCAGGTGGGGGAAGCGTTCCTCGGTGGCCCGTACCAGCTCGGGAGTGGTGGCCGAGCCACCTATGCCGACCGTCTGGACCAGCGATACGTCGAGGGTCCCGATCGTCGGATCCTGGAGGAGGCGGAACATGTGGGTGGCAGTCCCGTTCCAGGCGTAGATGCCCTCCTCGGTAGTGAGCCGGATCACCGTGGCAGGATCGAACCTCCCCATCGGCCAGACGTTGCCGGCCCCGGTGGCCATCGGCGTGATGCTGGCGCTCTGCAGTCCGGAGATGTGGAACATGGGGAACACCGCCAGGCGGGGGCGACTGGGTCCCGTGGAGGGCAGCCCGACGGAGGCCGTCTGGGCTGCGCCGAGGAAGCTCACCACCTGGACGAAGCCCACCACGTTGCGATGGCTGAGCATCGCCGCCTTCGGTCGACCGGTGGTCCCGGAGGTGAACTGCAGCAGGGCCGGCTGGTCTTCGTCGATCTCGACGTCAGGCAGGGCAGCGTCCGGGACGAATGCCTCCAAGTCGGCGAAGTCCTCCTCGATGACGACGACGGGCATGCCGGGATCTGCACCCTCCAGACGGGCCAGGCGCTTGACGTCGGCCACCAGCAACTTTGGGGCGGTGTGGACGAGGGCGTGCTGGATCTCATCGCGGGTCCACCAGCCGTTGCACGCCACCGCCACCGCTCCGAGCGACACCGTCGCCCAGAACGCGACGATCCACTCCGGGCAGTTGGCGGCCAGGATGGCCACCCGGTCACCGGCAGCTACTCCCCGGTCGGTCATGGCAGCCGCCACCGAGGCCACCCGTCGCTGGTGGTCGGCAAAGGTGAGTACCCGCCTGCGTCCCCCGTCGTGGAAGACGGCGTAGTCGGAATCGCCGAACCGGCCTGCCTGCGCCAGGAGTTCCCGGAGTGACCGGGCCCTCTGCACGAAGACCTGCATGGGTTCGCCCAGCACGTCCTCGACGGCCATCTCGAACGGGGCGCCTGGCGCCAGCAGGGCCATGACGGCGGCCCCCGGATCAGGCGGTGCCGTGTCTGAAGGGTCCGTGCCGGAAGTATCCATGCCGGACGGGTCCGTGTCGGAACCGTCCATGTCGTGCGGGCCGGTCACGATCGCCGTCAGGTCAGTCGGTCGGTGTACCGACTAGCTCGTCGCGCAGTGTGCGCTTCACGAACTTGCCGTTGGCGTTGCGGGGCAGCGGATCGTCCAGGAACCAGACGTGCTCAGGCACCTTGAAGCCGGCGATGAGTGCCCGGGTGTGGTCCCTGAGGCCGTCCGCGGTGAGGTCGGCGTCCGGGAGCAGCACCACCGCCACGCCCACCACCTCACCGTGGCGCTCGTCGGGCACGGCGAAGACCGCCGCCTCGGCGATCGCCGGGTGCTCGTAGATGGCGGCCTCCACCTCTGCAGAGTAGATGTTCTCACCGCTGCGCAGGACCATGTCCTTGGCCCGGTCCACCAGGAACAGGAAGCCGTCCTCGTCCAGGTAGCCGATGTCGCCGGTGTGGAACCAGCCGTCGGTGAGGGACTCGGCGTTCGCCTCGGGCCGGTTCAGATAGCCGCGGAACACGTTGCCGCCACGTACCCAGAGCTCGCCGTGTCCACCTGTGGGCTGGTCCGTTCCGTCCTCCCCGACTATCCGGGTCTCCATGACCGGACAGGGCGAACCGGCCGATGCCGGCTTGGCCACGAAGAACTGGTTGGCGTTGATGGAGATGACGCCGTTCACCTCCGTGAGGCCGTATCCGGTGCTGGGCCGACCCTCCAGGCGCTCTTCGATCTTGTGCACCAGGTCCGGCTGCACAGCGGCGCCGCCCCCACCCAGGTGGGCGAGGCTGGAGGTATCCCGTCGGTCGAAGTCCGGGCTGTTGATCAGCTCCCGGACCATGGTCGGAACGCCGGTGAAGGTCGACGGCCGCTCCCTCTCGATCAGCTCGAGGGCCGTCTCTGGGTTCCAGCGGTGCATGAGGGTCAGGCGGCCACCGACCGCGGTGACCGGATGCAGGCAGCAGTTGCAGCCGGTGACGTGGAACAGCGGCACGGCCAGGACCGAGCCGGGGTATGACTCACCGGGCTTCTTGTCCGAACCCGGCGGCGGATCACCCGCCGCGATGGCCATGTCCTGGGCTGCTCCGGCCATCGTCTGCCAGAAGGCCAGGTTCAACAGGTTGGAGGCGGCGCCACGGTGGGTCAGCACGGCTCCCTTCGGGCGCCCGGTCGTGCCCGAGGTGTAGAAGATGCAGAGGTCGTCCTCCGGTCCGATGTCGGCCATGGGTGCGACCGGCAGGTCGTCGGCACTGGCCACGGCATCCTCCCACCGGACGGCGTCGACGGGCAATCCGGCATCGGGGCCTAGGCGGACGCCGACCACGTGCATGGGCCCATCGGACCGCAGGGCTTCCAGGTAGGGGGCGACGCGCTCGAGCCTCTCGGCGTCGCAGAGCAGTGCCCTTGGAGAGGAATCCACCAGGCCGAACTCCATCTCGGGTCCGGTCCACCAGGCGTTCAGGCCCACGACGGCGGCTCCCAACTTCAACGTGGCCCAGTAGCCGAGTACCCATTCCGGGTAGTTGCGCATGGCGAGGGCCACCCGGTCGCCGTGACCCACCCCGATGGCCGCCAGGTGCGAGGCGATGGCGTCCACCTGGGCATGGGCCTCGGCATACGACATGCGCTCGTCCTGGTAGACGAGGTAGTCGGCATCGCCGTGTGCCACCGATCCAGCCCAGAGGAGGGCCAGGTTCGGCGGCGCGGCATCGTAGGTGCGGGTCGGCACGCCCCTCACGTCGGTGACCGACCATGCGAAGGGAGCTCCGGGTGCCGTGAGGGCCTCCCACGCCGCCCGATAGTGCTGGTCCATGTGTTCACCCTCCGAAGGCGGTCTGGCGGTCTGGCGGTCTGGCGGTCTGGCGGTCTGGCGGTCTGGCGGTGCAGCCCACTACCGACACCTGTCAACTGCCGGTGCCTTCGCCGGGCCCGACGGGTCTCGACACTAGGTCCGCCCGGCCGTGTGGCCTGCCACGGGCCGCCCGGTTCGGACCGGTGGGCGCTGTGGCGCCACAATGTGGCCGAGCCACATACCCGAGAGAGCCAGGACCAGGACCACATGAGCGACAAGCCGGAAATCGCCTACGACGACCTGGAGGGCCTACGTGGGGCCATCACCGAGGAGTGGAGTGCCTGGGGTCCCGAGTACGAGATCACCCAGGAGAAGGTGAACCAGTTCGCCGAACTGACCGGCGACCACCAGTGGATCCACGTGGACGTGGAGCGCGCCACCGCCGGCCCGTTCGGGGGCCCGATCGCCCACGGCTTCTTCACCCTCGCCCTCCTGCCGACCCTGAACCGCACCGGCCACGTGAAGATCACCGGGCAGCAGAACGTCGTCAACTACGGAGCGGACGGCCTCCGCCTGCTGGCCCCGGTCCCCGTCGGCTCCACGCTGCATGCCCGGAACCGGATGACCGACATCCGGGAGCACAAGAAGGGCACGCTCGTGTCAACACAGGTGGCCATCCACGTGGTCGGCAACGACGACGTGCCGGCCGTGCTGTACGACGCCCTGAGCCTCTACCAGGGCTAGCCGGCCTCTTCCCGGGGGCACGGCCGCCCCTCCAGCGGAGGTCTGGGCCGGAGCTCAGTTGTTCTTGATCGTCATGCCGCCGTCCACCATGAGCAGGTGGCCGGTGATGTAGCCGGACGCAGGCAGCGCCAGGTGGAGGATTCCGTGCGCCACCTCCTCCGGGACGCCGTAGCGCCTCAGCGGAACCCGTCGGCGGGCGAACTTCCGCCTGTCCTCGTCGGGGATGGCCTCCGTCATCCCCGTTTTGATCGGGCCCGGCCCCACGGCGTTGACCGTGATGCCGGTGTCGCCCAGCTCCACGGACAGCGAGCGGGTCAGGCCGACCACCCCGTGCTTGGCCGCCGTGTAGGGCGAGACGCCGGCCGAGCCCCCCACACCCTCCGTGGACGAGACGTTGACGATGCGGCCGGCCGCCGAGGCCCGGAGGTGCGGCAACGCCGCACGGATGGTCCGGGCCTGGGCGGTCAGCATCACGTCCATGGAGACCAGCCAGGCGTCCTCGTATCCGGGACCGTCTATCGGGGCACCGATCGACACCCCGGCGTTGTTGACCAGCACGTCCAGCCCACCGCCCCAGACGGCGACCTCGGCCACCACGGCTTCGATGGCCGCCCGGTCGGCCACGTCCAGCGTCCAGCCCCGCGCCCGACCGCCGACACCTTCGATCTCGGCCACCACGTCGGCCACCCGCCCGGCGTCCCTGTCGGTCACGGCCACGATGGCTCCCTCGTCGGCGAACAGGTGCGCCGTGGCCCGCCCGATCCCGGAACCGGCCCCGGTGACCAGCACGACGTGGCCGGCCACCGACCGGCTGAGACGGCTCAACCGGGCGGGCGGTGGCGCTTCGCTGGTGTGGTCGGAGTGCTCGTCCATGGCCCGAGTCTCGCGTGTCATTCTGGCCCGTACCCCGCCGGAGCCGGTGGGTCCCGGCCGGGATGGCCGTTGGCGGTGGCCCGCGGAGAACCCGGACAGGTCCCCCGGTGTTTGCCTGATGGACCGTCAGATCCCATGATGGATCCATGATGGACCCCTCAGGGACAACATGACCGCCTCGACCTTCCCAGATGACGTGGCCGCCATCGACACGATGATGGGCACCCGGGCCGGGCCCAACGCCAAGCTCAACTACGCCAACCTGACCGGGATCAGGGACGCCGACTCCAAGTCCATGAACTTCCCGGCCCAGTACATGTTCAAGGACGTCCCGTTCTCGGACCAGGCCCGGGGCGCCGACGGCGAGCCCCTGGACCCGCCCCAGGGTGCCGAGCTGTGCCTGCCCTTCATGGACCGCAACAACGTCCAGATGGCGATGATCGGCATCGGCCCCGAGAAGGGCGAGGGCCGGTCCATGGTCGAGGCGCACCCCGACCGGTTCTTCGGCTGCCACGAACCGGATCCCAACGACGTCCCCGGGATGCTCCGGACCGTCCGCCAGCTCCACCGCGACGCCGGGCTGAAGGCGGTCACCGCCTTCCCGTCAGGTCGCGACCCGCAGGTCCCCATCGACGACCCGAAGATGTACGAGCTGTACGAACTCTGCTGCGAGCTGGGGATCCCCATCTTCTGCTGCGCCGGGATTCCCGGTCCCCGGGTGCCGTTCGCCCCGCAACGCGTCGAGCTCATCGACCAGGTCATGTACGACTTCCCCGACCTGGTGTTCGTGACCCGTCACGGCTGCGAGCCCTGGCAGGACCTCATGGTGAAGCTGATGCTGAAGTGGCCGAACCTCTACTACTCCACCTCGGCGTTCGCACCGAAGCACTATCCGAAGGCCATCATCGACTACGCCAACAGCCGGGGTGCCGACAAGGTCATCTACGCGGGCTACTTCCCGATGGGGCTCTCCCTGGACAGGATCTTCACCGAGCTGCGGGACGTGCCCTTCAAGGCTGAGGTGTGGCCGAAGTTCCTGAGGGATAACGCCATCCGGGTACTCGGGCTGGACGCCTGAGAGGACGCCCGTCCGGGCACTACCGGGAGCGCCCCGGCCCACCCGTCATCCGGCCCATCCGCCATCCGGCCCACCCGTCATCCGGCCAGCTGGTCTCAGTCCCTGGGCCCGACAACACCTGAGGCCCGGAGTTCGGCGATGCGTTCCGCCGAGAAGCCCAGATCCGCCAGCACCTCGTCGGTCTGCTCACCCACCGTCGGTGCCATCGACGGCGTGGGCGGCAGGTCGCCCTCCATGTAGACGGGCAACGGCAACTGCTCGGCTCCCACGTCCCGGATGCCGTAGAACGGGAGCCGATGGGCGAACTGCGGGTCGTCCGGCGCTGTCTTCGGGGTGTTCACCGGGGCGATGGGCGTGTTGGCCTCGTCGGAGAAGGCCAGCCATTCGGAGCACGTCCTGGTGGCGAAGATGGCCTTCAGCTCAACCTGAAGCTCGGTGTTGTGACGGGCATGGTCCGCGTACTGCGATCCCGGCCAACGCTCGAACAGCTCGGGTCGCCCGACGCCCTCGCAGAAGTTCCGCCAGAAGGCCTGCTCCGAGGCCATGAACAGGACGTGGCCGTCGGACGCCTCGTAGATCTGGTAGCGGACGCCCTCCCACATGCCGGCCAGGCCCGGTTCCCGGCGCTCGTGGTCGTCCGAGGCGTTGCCCGTCACCACGTCGGCCGGCCGCTCATAGGCACGGTACGTCTCGATCCGGTACCAGTCCATGTAGGCGGCCGCATCCGACTGGGCCACCTCCAGGCAGGTGCCCTCACCGGTCTCGCGGGCCCGGATGACGGCGGCCAGGATGCCCAGGGCGGCGATCATGGGCCCCACGTTGATCCCGATGTTGGGCAGGGTGGGGATGCGGGTGAAGCCGTCGTCGTCCAGCGCAGGTTCGATCAGGCCGGCCCAGGTGTCGTAGGCGATGCCGTGGCTGGGCATATCGCGGTACGGGCCGGTGGCGCCGTAGCCCGACAGGGTGCAGAACACCAGACGGGGGTTGACCCTTATGAGCTCGTCGAAGCCGAGGCCCAGCTTCGCCAGGGAACCCGGACGCATCGCCTCCAGCACCACGTCGGCCCCACGGACCAGATCGCGGTAGATCTCCAGGCCTTCCTCGGTCTTGAGGTCGATGGCGATGCTGCGCTTGCCCCGGTGTGTGTGGAGGTGGAGGAGCGAGGTTCCCTCCACGATCGGCCACGTCATCCGACGGATGTAGTCGCCGGCGGGCGGCTCCACCTTGACCACGTCGGCTCCCAGGTCGGAGAGGAAGGTGGCTGCCAGGCCGGGGCCGAGGAGCGAGCTCTCGACGACCTTCAGGCCGGCCAGTGGCCGGTTGGCAGGGGGCGTGGTTGTGGTCATGTGGGCCAGTCTCCCGCCGTGCGGGTTCGTCCGCCATATCTGACGGTCCGTCAGATTCTAGCCCGGCGGGGGCTCCCGCGGGCCGTCCGTAGGCTCGGCCCGTGGCCAACCCGATGCACCTCCTGCACGTCATGTCCCACCAGTCGGACACGCCGCCGCGTATCGGTCCCGAGACCCGCAGACGGGTCTGGACGTTCGCCCGCCCCTACCGGACCCTCATCATCGGCTTCCTGGGCGTGGTCACCGCCTCCTCCGTGCTGGGGGTGGTTCCACCGCTGCTGTTCCGGGAGATCATCGACGGGGCCATCGCCAATGGAGACCGGGGGCAGCTCACCGTCCTAGGGCTGCTCGTGGTGGGAGCCGCCCTTGCCCAGGCCGTCCTCTCGTTCTTCGAACGGTGGGCCTCGGCGACGGTCGGAGAAGGCCTCATCTTCGACCTCCGCGTGGCCCTGTTCGACCACGTGCAACGACTCCCGGTCTCGTTCTTCACACGCACCCGCACGGGCGCCCTCGTGAGCCGCCTCAACAACGACGTGATCGGCGCCCAGCGGGCACTCACCGGGACGCTCGGCACGGTGGTCGCCAACACCATCACGGCGCTGACCACCCTCGTCACCCTCTTCCTGCTGGAGTGGCACATAACCCTGCTGGCCATGGTCCTGCTGCCACTGTTCATCCTCCCGGCCCGCCGGGTGGGCAGGACCGTCGCCGGGATCACCCGCGAGGGCATGAACCTGAACGCCACGATGAACGCCACGATGACCGAACGGTTCAATGTCTCCGGAGCCTGGCTGGTCAAGCTCTTCGGGCGGCCGGACGAGGAGCGGGACGGCTTCGCCGGCAACGCCGGACGGGTCCGCGACATCGGCATCCGGAACGCCCTCTTCAGCCGCACCTTCGTGATCGCCCTCACGCTGCTGGGCGCCATCGGCACCGCCGTCGTCTACTGGGTGGGCGGCTCGCTGGCGATCAACGGCACCATCACCATCGGCACCCTGGCCTCCATGGGTGTCCTCGTCGCCCTGCTCTACGGGCCGCTGGCCCAGCTCACCAACGCACGGGTGGACGTCATGTCCGCATTCGTGTCCTTCGAGCGCGTCTTCGAGGTGCTGGACGCCCCCAACCCGGTTGCCGACGCCCCCGACGCCGTGGACCCGCACCCCGTCCAGGGGCACCTGGCGCTGAAGGGGGTGTCGTTCCGGTATCCGGCGGCCAACGAGACCTCGGTCGCCTCCCTGGAGACCGACACGGCGCCCGGCGAGCCCGGTCGCATCGTGCTCCACGACCTGGACCTGGAGGTGGGCCCCGGCCGGATGCTCGCCGTCGTCGGACCCTCCGGTTCCGGCAAGAGCACCCTGGCCTCGCTCATCCCGAGGCTCTACGACGTGACGGAAGGGTCGATAACCCTGGACGGCCGGGACCTCCGCTCGCTGCGCCAGGACGACCTGCGAGCCCGGATCGGCGTCGTCACCCAGGACCCGCACCTGTTCCACGACACGGTGGGCGCCAACCTCCGTTACGCCCGACCCGACGCCACCGACGCCCAACTCGAGGACGCATGCCGTTCCGCCCGCATCCTGGACGTCGTACGGGCACTCCCGGGTGGCTTCGACACGATGGTCGGAGAGCGCGGCTACCGGATGTCGGGAGGCGAGAAGCAGAGGCTGGCCATTGCCCGCCTGATCCTGAAGGACCCGGCAATAGTGATCCTGGACGAGGCCACGAGCCACCTGGACACCGAGAACGAAGCCGCCGTGCTGGATGCCCTGGCGGTCGTCCTCTCCGGGCGCACCTCCATCGTGATTGCCCACCGGCTCTCCACGGTGGTCGAGGCAGACGAGATCGTGGTGCTGGACGACGGACGGATCGTGGAACGGGGTCGCCACGCCCAACTCCGCGACGCCGGCGGCCTCTACGCCGACCTCTGGGAGGGCCTCGTGCGGGACGACGCCCCGGCTGTCCCTCTGGTCGACCTGACCGACTGACCGGGCCGGACCCGGCCGGTGCGCCCGGCGGGCGGTACCTTTCGGCCAGCAGAACCGGGGTCGATCGTCGGCCCCGGAGCACCTGTACCGGAGCCCCATGCCCTCAGCAGCATCCCCGATAGTCATCCTCGCCGGAGCACGCACTCCGATGGGCCGCTTCCAGGGTGGGCTCTCCCCGCTGACGGCCACCGACCTGGGTGCCGCTGCGATCAGCGGTGCCCTGGATCGGGCCGGCATCACCGGAAGCGATGTGGACTTCGCCTACCTCGGGAACGTGGTGGCCGCCGGCACCGGACAGGTTCCGGCCCGACGGGCCGCCGCAGACGCCGGCATCCCGCTGACCGTGCCGTCCACCCTCCTGAACCGGGCCTGCCTGTCCGGGATGCACGCCATCCACCTGGCATCCCAGATGATCCGCCTGGGCGAGGCAGACACGGTGGTGGCCGGCGGCATGGAATCCATGACCAACGCCCCCTACCTGCTCACCAAGGCCCGTGGTGGCTACCGGATAGGCGACGGAGCCGTCGTCGACTCGATGATGTCCGATGGCCTGACCTGCACGCTCGAGGGCTGTGCGATGGGCGAGGCCACCGAGCGCTACGCCGCCGAGATGGGCCTGGCCCGGGAGCCGCAGGATGCCTTCTCCGCCCAGTCCCACGAGCGGGCCGCCAGGGCCCAGAAGGATGGCCTGCTGGCCGAGGAGATCGTGCCCGTCAGCATCCCCCAGCGTCGCGGCGAGCCCATCCAGCTCACCGACGACGAGGGCATCCGGTCCGACGTGGACGCCTCCTCCCTGGCACGGCTTCGGGCCGCCTTCGTCGCCGACGGCAACATCACCGCCGGCAACGCCTCGCAGATCTCGGACGGGGCGGCCGCATGCATCGTCACCACCCTGGAGCGGGCCGAGGCCCTCGGCGTGGAGCCCCTCGCCGAGCTGGTCTCCCACGGCCAGGTGGCCGGGCCCGACGCCAGCCTCCTCCACCAGCCCAGCAACGCCATCGCCCTGGCCCTCGAGAAGGCCGGCATGACCGTCGCCGACCTGGACCTGCTGGAGATCAACGAGGCATTCGCCGCCGTGGCCCTGGCCTCGATGGACGCCCTGGGGGTATCCGACCAGATGGTGAACGTGAACGGCGGGGCCATCGCCCTCGGCCACCCGATCGGCATGTCGGGTACCCGGGTGGCCCTGACGCTGGCCTACGAGCTGAAGCGCCGGGGTGGGGGCATGGGAGCCGCCGCCCTCTGCGGCGGCGGCGGCCAGGGCGAGGCCCTCATCCTGAAGGTAGTAGGGGCATGAGGCCTGCCGGCGTGGGTCCTGAAAGCACCGATCCGGCCGACACGGAGCCGGTCCTGAACCCGGACCAGGCGGGAACGGATCCTGTGGCGCGCTGTGAGCAGGGCCTCCTGCGGGGCCGGCATCGTCGGGGCGTCCAGATCTTCGCCGGCATCGGTTACGCCGCTCCCCCCGTCGGCCCGCTGCGATTCCGCGCACCCGAGCCGCACGAATCGTGGGAGGGCGAGCGGGATGCCCGCCGGTTCGGCCCGGCCGCCCCGCAGCTTCCGGGCGAGGGCCTCACCAGTCGGATCCCGATCCCGTGGGACGAGGACTGCCTCACGCTGAACGTCGTGACCCCGGCATGCGACGATGCCCTGCGGCCCGTCTATGTCTGGATCCACGGCGGCGCCTACAAGCACGGCCAAGGTGCAACACCCTGGTACGACGGCACGTCGTTCGCCACACGGGGCGACATCGTCGTGGTGACCATCAACTACCGACTGGGCGCTCTGGGCTTCTGCAACCTGGGCAGCCACCTGGGCGACGACTTCGCCACCTGCGGCATCAACGGCACGCTGGACCAGGTGGCCGCCCTGACCTGGGTACACCGGAACATCGCCGGATTCGGCGGTGACCCCGACCGGATCACCATCGGCGGCGAGTCCGCCGGGGCGTTCAGCGTCTGCAACATGCTGGCCATGCCGTCCACGGACGGCCTGTTCCACCGGGCCATAGCCCAGAGCGGAGCGGCCCACCACACCTTCGACCCCGAGGAGGGCTCCGGGATAGCCGCTGAGTTCCTCCGCCAGCTGGGTGACCCGTCCGTCGAGGGGCTCATGGCCATGGACGTGGCTGTGCTCCTGGAGGCACAGGAGCAGGTGGCGGCGGATCGCAGCAACCTCACAGGGCGCAGCCAGGAGCCCTTCTACCCGGTGTGGGGCCACGAGGCGCTTCCCCGGGACCCACGGGAACTGATAGCCGACGGGTCCGGAGCCGACGTCGCCCTGCTGACCGGCACCAACGAGGACGAGATGGCCCTCTGGGGCGTGACCAGCATGTCGGCCAACGGCCTCGACTCGATGCTCGCCAAGCTGACCGGGGACCCGGCCGGCATGGAGGCCACCTACCGGAGGCGCCTGGACGGCGTCGACCCCGGCTGGCTGGCATGTGCGATCGGTACCGACCAGGTCTTCAGGATCCCCGCCGTCCGATTGGCCGATGCCCGCCACGCCAACGGCGCGGACACCTGGATGTACCGGTTCTCCTGGGACTCCCGGGCCTTCGACGGCCAGTTCGGTGCCGCCCACGCACTGGAGATCCCCTTCGCCTTCAACACGATCGACCGCCCGGGTGTGGACGTCTTCCTGGGTCCCGGCGAAGCACCCACCGCCCTGGCCGAGACCATCCACGATGCCTGGATCGCCTTCATCCGGGGCGGCGACCCGTCTACGGCCACCCTCGGAGAATGGCCCACCTACGATCCGCAGCGCCGGGCCGTCATGGACCTGGACGACGAGTGCGGGCTGGTGGACGACCCGGAGGCCGACGAACGCCGCCTCTGGGAGGACCTGGTCAGATGAGCAGGTCGCCAACCGTGGAAGGGGCTGACACGGCACGGGGATTCTCGACATGGGGAGCAACACCATGAGAATGCTGGTGATGGGCGGCACGCAGTTCAACGGCCTGGCGCTGGTCCACGAGCTGGCCCGCTGCGGGCACGACGTGACCATCGTGAACCGGGGCCGGACCGAGGCTCCGCTGCCCGACGGCATCCACCGCCTCTTCGCCGACCGGACCGACCACGACCAGATGCGCGACGTCCTGGGCGGTCTCGAGTTCGACGTGGTGCTGGACATGAGCGCCTACCACCCCGACGACGTACGGCTCATGGTTGAACTCTTCGACGGGCGGACCGGCCAGTACGTGTTCGCAAGCTCGACGGTGGTCTACGCGGCATCTGACCACCTGCCCATCACCGAAGACCACCCCACGGAGCGCGGCGACTCCCAGATCGAGTACGGCGGCAACAAGCTCCTCTGCGAGGATGTGCTGGACGAGGCACGCCACGACCACAACTTCCCGTCCACCGTCGTGTACTTCTCGATGGTCTACGGGCCCCGCAACATCATCCCGGACCGGGAGCAGCGCATGTTCGCCCGCCTCGAGGCCGGGCGACCCGTCCTGATCCCCGGCGACGGCACGACGGTCTTCCAGGTCGGCCACGTGGACGACCAGGCCAGGGCCCTGGAGGCGACAACCCGGGCTCCGGCGACCGTGGGGCGTCGCTACAACATCACCGGGAAGCACTTCCAGAGCGACCTCGGATACGTGGCCACGACGGCAGCCCACATCGGCGTGGAACCAGACCTCCGCTTCATACCTGCCGACACCATGGACGCCCTCTGGGACGGTGACCTGGAGGTGGAGGTGGAGAGCGCCTCGAAGGCCAACATCGACATCCGGACCAGCCCGGAGGCACGCCGCCGCCAGGCATCGGTCCGGCACCGCTTCCGGTTCGCAACGGTGGTCCCCAGGCTGGCCCCCAACATCCACCGCTGGAACCGCAGCGTGGTATTCG
>Ga0257113_1000253_pt1 | contig 17129 bp, 19 predicted proteins | sample LP_taG_4_FD_191568 | JGI IMG/M metagenome (GOLD analysis project Ga0257113, IMG submission 191568) | Marine microbial communities from Northeast Subartic Pacific Ocean, Canada - LP_J_2015_P26_2000m | ecosystem: Environmental > Aquatic > Marine > Oceanic | place: Canada: Northeast Subartic... | reverse complement strand
TCAATAAAATAAATAAAATCAAAGGGCGAAATAGCCCCATGAGTGTTGTTGCGGCTGATTTTGAACAATTGCTATCATGGACCAGACTTTCAAACGAAGATGTAGATTTAGTTGCTAAAAAAATTGGCGATAAAACAACATTTATACTTCCTGCAGTAGAAGGTATAATTCATGGTTCGATACTGGGACCTGGTAATACAATAGGTATTCGAATCCCAACCCACCCATTTGGCCCAGATCTTGTAGCCAAAATAGGCTATCCCATTACATCATCCAGCGTGAATCGCCATGGGAATAAACCCTTAAATAATCCTACAATGATCAATCAGAAATTTGGTACCGAAATCGATCTAATTATTGATGCTGGTATTTTACCACCCTCCGAAGGATCGACGATTTATGTGGCCCATAACAATCGATTGAAGAAGATCCGTTAGTGAAAATTTTTCATATTATTTTTCTATCGATATTTACAATATTGCATGGACAATCAGCATGGCCCTTCCAGGTTGGAGAGAGATTGAACTATAATGTATCATTTACAGGGATCACAGCAGGCCAAGCATCGTTGGAAGTAGTCAGTGATGCCGAGGTGGATAACTACCATCAATTACATATCCGATTTAACGCCAAAACCACCTTCCCATTTAGCGCAATCTACGCTATTAATGATCAGATTGATACATGGCTGGATTCAAAAAATTTGTACACTAGAAAATTGACAAAAAAGATTCGTGAGGGTAATTATAAAAAAGATTTATATACAATTATAGATTATGATCAATCGATTGCCATAACAAACGGCGATACGATCATAATTGATCAATTTTTACACGATTCATACTCTTTATTTTATTTTCTGCGCACGATACCACTTATCATCGGTGAAACAATTAATTTCACGGCATTCGATGGAAAAAAGATCACTCCATTCCAGATAATTACAAAAACCAAAGAAACAATTAATACTATGGCTGGTACATTCCCATGCCTGGTTGTAAAGCCATTTCGTGAAGGAACCACATTGCTGAAAAATAAAGGTGATATGATAATTTGGTTCAGCGATGATAAAAATAAATTACCTATTCAGATCAGGATCAAACTGAAATACGGTTCTATGTTGCTAAAACTAAAAGATATTAATTTGTAAAAAGTCGGCCAATATCATTAATCATTACTGTAGCCATTAATAGTAGTAAAAATGCCATGCCGACCTGTTGAATAATCATCCTCGTCTTTAGTGTAAATTTGCGGCGCAGCAATGATTCAGCTAAAATAATAAACACGTGACCACCATCCAGCCCTGGAACAGGCAGGAAATTGATAAATGCCAGATTACAACTGATGATTGCCATAAATGTGAGTAATGATACCAATCCTGCACGGGCCGTTTCACCCGCTATTTGAGCAATTAATATTGGGCCACCTAAATCACTTATCGATGCTTCACCGGAAATTAGCAACCTGACGGATAAAACAACTAATCCAAGCGCTCCTATAGTTGAACTAGCACCTATTTTGGTGGCCTCTAAAAACCCAATTGGTCTATAAGTAAATTCCGGCGCTATACCAATTGCACCAAGCGTATCCAGCCTACCATTGATAGGATGTATCTGAAAACTTGTAGTAATTGATTGTTTATATTCACCACCATCTCTTTGATAGATGAGGGTGATTGGAGTATTGGGCATTGCATGAATAGTAGTTGATAATTCCGTCCATGTTGAGATTTGAACATCATCAACTGAAAGAATCCTGTCGCCAGGCAATAACCCCATATTTTTTGCAGGCATATCATTTATTAGGCTATGAATTACCGGGTCATCTTTTGGTATTGGTATACCCTGATCCCAGACCACACCAGTAAAAATGATAAATGCCAATAAAATATTCATAATTACCCCGGCACTCATTACCCAGATCTGTGCCCAGACAGGTTTACTCATGAGTTCATATGGCTTATTTTCGATTGTTCCATCCATGCTTTCATCAATCATCCCGGCCATCTTTACGTACCCACCCAATGGAATTATCGCAAAACAATATTCTGTACCGCTACCAGTGCGGCCAGGCTTTTTTACAACCCAGCTATTTATAGGTCCCCATGATATTTTTCCATCTTGATCTTTTCTATAAAAAAATAAATTAAATTCGAAACCATTCGGCACTGATGTCATTGTCATGATCCGAGGAGGAAATCCAATCGAAAATCTGTCCACCCGGACACCAACGGAGCGGGCTGCAAAAAAATGACCCAACTCGTGGACCATCACAATTACTCCCAGAACGATTATAAATGCCAAAATTGTAGTCATAAATGTATATCCTTGGTTTTATGCTTCTAAAGCGTTCCTTACAAACTCTGTTGCCCAAAGTTCCAATTTTAATAATTCTTCCAAATTTGGATGTTCGATCCAATCATGGGCTGCACATGTTTCTTCAATAAGCCGAGGAATATCGGTAAATTTAATTCTATCCTCCAGGAAATTATAAACAGCATTATCATTGGCAACATTGAGAACAGCTGTGGTGGTTCCTCCAGAACGCAAAGCTTCATATGCTAATCCAATGCAAGGAAAGCGATCTAGGTCTTTTTCTTCAAATGTCAATTGTCCAACCTGCACTAAATCAAGTTTATCCCAAGTTGCTGCTGCATGATGTGGATAAGTCAGGGCGTATTGAATTGGTACTTTCATATCTGGTACCCCCATTTGCGCTTTCACAGAACTGTCTTTGAATTCAACCATTGAATGAATGATAGATTGGGGATGAACAATAATATCAATCTGATCCACAGAAAAATTAAATAACCAATGCGCTTCAATCACTTCTAAACCCTTATTCATCATTGTTGCTGAGTCAATCGTAATTTTATTCCCCATGTCCCAGTTGGGGTGATTCAAGGCTTCATTTACTGTAATATCAGAGAATGTTTTCAAATCTCTTGTTCGAAATGGACCACCGCTACCTGTCAAGATAATCCTACGAACATCTTCAAGTTTTTCTCCAGTGAGGCATTGCCATATGGCCGAATGTTCACTATCTACAGGATATATTCTCGCACCAGTTTTTTCTTTTGTTCTATTAATAATGTCACCAGCCATTACCAGACTTTCTTTGTTGCTTAAGGCAACATCTACTCCAGCTTTAACTGCATTCAAAGTTGGCTCCATACCTGAAGATCCAACAAGTCCGTTCATCAGTAGATCCACATCATCCCTTTGGGATATTTCCAACAAGCCTTCTCGTCCCATTAAGACATCTATACTTTCTCCAGCTAATCCATCTTTAACATCCACGGCGGATGAGTGATTAATAACAGCCACAGCTTTTGGTCGGTACTTTTTTGCTTGCTCAATAATCTTTTTAACATTCTGATAAGCAGAAAGGTACACAACCTCTAAATCTTCATCGAGTTGATCAATAACAACCAATGTATTAACGCCAATTGAGCCTGTTGATCCGAGTATTGAAATTCGTTTTGCCATACTTAATTAAAGGATTTATGTAAACTTAAAGAAAATTGAGTTAATTTATTATTGATACGTGCCTGTGTCCCAATACTCCAGCTAGAAAATGAAATAATCTTTCCTAGCAACACATAATTCGCTGAACCAGAAATTATTTCTGGTATTTCTCCATCACCTTTATAAAATATTCTGCTCGTGTATTGATTAATTCCAAACCCAAAATAGAATGGAAATGCTTTGAATATGCTAGCTTTAGATATTGATGCATCTATTGTTCTACAATGCAGATGCCGCGACCCGTCCATCTTAGCCACAATCAGGTCAGCCACCCATTGTGATGTATCATCCTCAGATAGGAATAGCGAAAAACCATAACCAGAATATTCTAAAACATCATTATCGGTTGTTAACCCCCCCAAAATTCCATTTATTTTTAGGTTTTCCGTTACCAGTAATGCCCCATGAATTATCGGTAGTCCAATAATTGAATTTTCTGATCTGACTGCGGCACTAATACTTACAGAAAAACGGCTGGTTAAATCGGTCTCTGAGAATTGATGATACCCTAATGAAAAAGATGTACTGCGTACCAGTGGTTCAACTGTAGCTACGAAATTACTCCCAGCAACCGCTGAAAGATCATATGAAGGAAACTGGCCCAATAAATATTGAAATATAATAAAAAGTATTGTTATAAATCGTTTCATACAATCTATACATAAAAAATACTAGATAATGCCACGTTCGCTTGTGTCAATAAAATTAATAATTTCTTCAATTTCCGCTGAGTTTGCCATTTCGTTTTTCATTTTTTCCAGCGCACTTGATCTGGGTAAATCTGAACGAAAATATTTACGATATGTCTTTTTGATATTTGTCAGTGCTTCTTTGGTAAAACCCCTTCTCTTAAGACCAATTGAATTGATACCACCATAATGTAATGGTTCCCCTACAGCTAAAATGAACGGTGGTACATCTTGTACCGCACGAAAACCACCACCAATGAATACATGGGCTCCAATTCTACAAAATTGATGCACAAGCACACCTCCTCCCAAGGAAGCATATTCTTTGATTTCCACATGGCCACCCAAGGTTGCCATATTAGCCATGATCACATTATCACTAATAATACAATCATGTGCAACATGGGCAGCTGCCATTAACAGCACATTGTTACCAATTGTTGTCGTACCATAAGCTGCTGTACCACGGTTAATAGTTACATTTTCCCTTACTATTACATCACTGCCTATTCTAGTTCCAGTTTGCTCACCTTTATATTTCAAATCTTGCGGTATTTCACCAATACTACAATTGTGAAATATTGTACAATTCTCACCAATGATAGTACCGGTGCAAATGGTATTGAAATTTCCAACCGATGAATTATCACCAATAGTTACACCAGCCTCTATTACCGTATATGCCCCAATGGTTACTTTATTGCCAAGTCTTGCATCACCACTTACTTGGGCAGTAGGATGAATGAGTACAGTTATATTATGCTCCTACTCTGTTTACAATGTTGGCCATTAAATTGGCTTCAGCGACCAATTTTCCAAAAACATATGCTTCACCGCGTAGTTTTACAGCGCCTAGGCGAATCTTTATTAGTTGCATTTTTATTTCTACTTGGTCACCGGGTATAATCGGGATTCGAAATTTTGAATCACTTATTGCGGAAAATAACATATTCTTTTGCAATGGATCGGGTACAGTATTTAATACAAGAAATGCACCGGCCTGCGCCATACTCTCCAAAATTAATACGGCTGGCATAACAGGTTGATCTGGGAAATGTCCTGCAAAATAAGGCTCATTAATAGTAACATTCTTAATTGCTGTAAGGCCTACACCTTCAGTGATCTCCGTAATACGATCAATAAGTATCATTGGATACCGGTGGGGGAGAATTTTCATAATATCCTGGATTTCAAATTGCGATTTTGTGTTCACAATCTAAACCCGAATTTCAGTCTAATTGGTCGCTGTATTCTTTCCGGATCATTTTTACGAATTCTACATTACTAGCATGCCCACTACGTGCGGCAGTTACATGACCTTTTATAGAAATGCCTAGTAAAGCTAGATCGCCAATTAGATCCAGGGTTTTATGTCGGACAGGTTCATTATGAAAACGTAAAACTTTACCATTGAGAATACCGTTAGCACCTTGAATTACTTTCTCCTCTATTCCAAATAATTCACGAAGGCGATCAATCTCACCATGCTCTATTTTTTTGTCTACAATTACAACCGCATTCGCCAAGCTGCCACCTTTTATCAATCCCTGTTCTCTTAACTCTTCCACTTCACTTAAAAAACAAAAAGTCCTTGCCGGAGCCACATCACGAGCAAAGTCTTCTTCCATATTATAGATTGCTTCGTATTGTGTTCCCAGTGCGGGTAAAGGATACTCAACAAGAAATGTAACTCTAAAACTATCCGCAGGAACTACGTGGATATCTATCTCTTTATCTGGATCAGAATAGACAACAGGTCTGCTGATATTCAAAACATTTCTATTTTCACTCTGTTGGACAAATTTTACAGACTGTAATGCCTCAACAAAATCTTTGGCACTGCCATCCATAACAGGCGCTTCTTTGCCCGTTAATTCAATCAGAACATTGTCAATTCGCAAACCGGATACTGCAGCCAAGGCATGTTCAACTGTATGAATCCTCACGCCGTTTTGCCCAATGGTTGTACCACGGGAAATATCCACTACATGTTCAATGTCAGCTCTTATTTCAGGACTACCAATAATGTCCGTTCTTGAAAATTGGATACCATAGTTCTCAGGCGCAGGTTTAAAAGTAATGGTACTCTCAACGCCTGTATGCAACCCAACGCCAGTGCATGATACAGGTGCACTAATGGTTCTTTGTTTACGGTTTGTGTTAGTCATTTTTCGAGTATTTTTAGCCTCTTTTGTATCTTGACTACCTCTAAATATACAGCTTCTCGCTTATGTTGTTCTCTTATTTCCCGGGCTGGCATTCCTGCGTACACTTTACCTCCCGTCAGTGATTTTGAAACACCAGTTTTTGCCGCTAATACGGACCGTGCACCAATTTTCACGTGAGGAGCAACACCAACATGTCCTGCAAATATACAAAATTCTCCAACCACTACGCTACCAGCAATTGTTACTGCCGCGGTTAATAAACATCCTTTACCCAAGCGAACATTATGCGCCAAATGCACATGATTATCTAATTTACACTGATCTTCTATTATAGTATCTCCTATGGTACCCCGATCAATAGCACAATTAGCCCCGATCTCAACATCATTTCCAATGATCACATAACCATTCTGAGGTATTTTATGATTTATATCTTGATCTGTGACGAAACCAAAACCATCACTGCCAATAACTGTGCCGCTATGAATGATGGCATTATCACCGATATTGGTGCCATGGTAAATATGTATATTTGAAAAGATCTTACAATTTTTGCCAATACTAGTTTTCTGGTCAATTACTGTGTGCGAACCAATATTTGAATCGTCCCCGATTATAACTCCAGCTTCAATAACAGAAAATGGCCCAATGGTTACATTTTTACCAATCTTAGCTTTTGAATCAACATAGGCAGTTTCATTAACGCCACTCGTGTATTGCAGTTTGGGTGTAAACTCACCAAGGATTTTAGCAATAGCTAATTGTGGATTATGGTGGACAATACCAGGTTTATTATCTAGTAAAGATTCTTCAGGAACAACTACAGCAGATGCACCAGTGGTTGGCAAGTATTTCTTATATTTTAAATTGCTTAAAAATGTTATTGTGGACTCACGTCCATTTTGAATTTCTGATACACCGGTTATCACCATAGTTGGATCACCAACGATTTTCCCTTTTACAAGATCGGCAAGTTCTGATAATGTTGTCAAACCTGCTAGTAATTTTAGTTTTCTTCAGGCAAGCTATATTTTCTTAATTCATAAAGAACATCATCGGTCAGATCATACGTAGGGTTACCAAAAAGAAGTGAAACTGATCCATCAATAATAAAATCATATTCTTTAATGGCTGCTACTTTATCAACTGCGCGTTTCACTTTGCTTAAAATCTCAAATTCCATCTGAGCCTGTTTCTTATAAAGTTCACCCTCCGGCCCTACTTTTTGTGCCTGGAATGCTTGAATTGTTTGTTCTCGTCCCGCCATTTCCTGCTCTTTTTCTCGACGCCACTCCGGCGAACTCATTAGGCGCTGAGTTTCAAACGATTTTTTCATACTGTCTAAACTCATAAGCATTGTTTGATATTCAAACTGTACTTTTCGGAATTCCATCTGTAACTCCGATTCAGCATCCTTGAATTCCTCAAATTCAGCTCGAATACGATCAGATTGTACAAAACCGATCTTACTTTGTGAGAAAATATTAGGGGTAGTTACCATTAGAACTATTAACCCAAATAATAATTTTCGCATTATGATACCTCTCTTATTAATTATCACTAAAATACATTACCAAATATGATGGTATAATTCCAACCTGGTTTTTCACCAGTATTATCAATCACATCAAATCCATAGCCCATATCAAATCCCAATACACCCATCATGGGCATATAAAATCTTATGCCAATTCCTGCAGATCTTTTCAATGTAAATGATCCCTCTCGCGGAACATCAAATGATTCCGTCATGTTTACCGTATTCCACACATTTCCCATTTCCGCGAACAACAAACCATAAATTACAGGGTTTTCTGAAATCGGAACACGAAATTCTGTAACGGATCGCAATAAGGCATTACCACCCATAGGTCCCGGACTAATAGAATTATCTGGATATCCTCTAAGCATATTCCCGTAAGGCATTCCATTACCACCCATTATAAATTTTTCATCGAAGGGGATTAATGTTCTTTCGTTGTCTAGATTTTTTAGCGGATGGATTACACCAATTTTGAAAGAACTCATCAATACAAATTTCCAGAATGTAGGCGAAAACCATTCGAAATTCAATACATGTTTAAAAAAGTCCTCATTACCACCAAATACATTACCAGATAAAGTTGATTCCCAGGTAAACTTCGATCCACGAGTTGGAAACTCGTGGTGATCACGACTATCCCTGGTCAAAACCTGCGTGATACTATTACCAAGGGTTGTGCTTAATCCTTTAACATATTGATCCAGTTCTTCGGCGGTGCCTTCATATGTTTTTTTCATCGTTCTAATCACCCAATAACCACGAAAATAGTCATCCGGCCATTTAAATCTTCTGCCCCATTGTACTGAACCGCCGAGCATTTTCAAGTCAAGGGGAAAATAATAGCTTGTACCCTGACCGCGAAATGTAGAATAGAATGAAAATCCTACCCGATTTGGTGTGTCAAATATCATAGGATCCACAAAGCTTATACTAAAACTCTTGAATTGAGAAGTCGGTTGAGAAGAATAAAAATTATACTTAGAACCTATATTATAACTGATCGTGAATTGTTGACCCAAACCTCGAAAATTGGCGAATTCTATTCCAACACCGCCTGATAAACCATATACACCACTGTAACCAATATTAGCGTTGGCACGATCTGCTGATTTTTCTTCCACTGCAATATCTAAATCAACTTCATCTTCGTCAACAGGCGCCATATCCGGTATTACATTAGAGAAATAATTCAAACGCAATAAATTTCTTTGGCTACGGATTAACATTTCTCGGTTGAAAATATCTCCCGGGAATATGCTTAATTCCCTGCGGATAACATTTTCACGGGTGTGATCATTGCCCGTGATATAAATATTGCGCACATTTACCTGATGGTTTTCTACTATTGGGAAATGAATATCTAATGAATCTTCACCAACAGGAGTAAATTGTGGGTCAACACGGCTGTATATGTAACCTCGATCCATATACAATCCTTGCATATTATTATAGACAGCTACGTTAAACTCTTCTTCATTAAAATAATCACCGCGTTTCAGGTTGAGGGCTCTATTTAATATTTCATTATTAAATAATGTATTACCATCCCAGGAAAAATTTCTGTAGCGATAGCGGGGACCTTCAATTACACTAATAATTATATCCATACGTTTCTGTCCATCATTAACTGCAGTCGTATCCGACAGAATGGTAAAATCTCGGTAGCCGTTATTGCGGTAAAACGTCTCTAAAGCCAGTTTATCCTCATCAAATTTCTTTCCATCAAAGTAAGACCGCCAAAATAAATACCATCTTTGCTGTTTCGTTTCTTTAAGTACGCGGCGTAAACGGAAACCAGAATAAGATTCATTACCTTGGAAGCGTATTTTATTAATCTTTACCTTATCATTTTCTACAATGGTAAATAGGATGTCTTTTGTAAGCTCCTGTTTTTGTTTATCCTTATCAGATTTTGGATCATCAATTTTACCTCTCGGATCAACCAACGTAGCCTCAACTTCAGCAAGCATGAAGCCGTCCTCTGCATAAAAATATTTTAGTTTAGTGATTGACTCAACAAGCACGTGAGGTTTTATCCGCTGGCCCGTATAAAACTCTAATTCATCCTGAAGCTGTTTATCCTTCAGTTTTTTATTACCCTTATAATGTACAGTACCTAGAATTGGTGTTTCCTGAACTTGGATTGTTATGAAAAAACCATCGGATGTTTCCTTATCAATTTTAATCTGAACATCGTCAAACAAGCCTAACTGCCAAAGTCGCTTAACTGCTCTTGAGAAATCTGCAACGTTAATCACTTCATTCTGGCGGAGTCCAGCTGTATAGCGAATCATAGTCTCTGAAGCAATTTTATTGCCATCAATTTCCACACCAAGCAATTTTACTTCTTGTTGGGCACTGATTTGAATCACACTGCTTAGCATTATCAAATAAACTATTGAAATTCTGTTAGTCATGTTTCATCCAATTGTTCGCTAATACGACCAAAACGTCGCTCACGATCCTGAAAATCTGCTACTGCGTCCAATAATTCCTTTTCTTTGAATTCTGGCCAATAGGTATCCGTTACATAAATTTCTGAGTAAGCAATTTGCCAAAGTAGAAAATTGCTGATTCTCTGATCGCCGCCTGTACGAATCAATAAGTCAGGATCTGGTATTTTAGCTGTATCAAGTTCGTTTACAATATCACCCTCACTAAGTTTCTCTGGTTCAATTTCTCCGTTTATGGCTTTTCTTGCAATTGATTGTACCATTTTTAAAATCTCTTGCCGCCCTCCGTAACTTAGCGCAAGGATTAAATTTAACCCTGAATTGTTCTCTGTTATTTTTAAGCCTTCTTCCATTCCCTTTCTTGCCTCATCGGGTAAATCACCCATATTACCAATAGTAGTTAGACGAACATTATTTTTATTAAGATCTTTTATTTCGCGCCTAATAGTCAAAAGTAAAAGCCCCATTAGAGCTTTAACTTCTTTTATTGGTCGACTCCAATTTTCAGAAGAGAAAGTATATAATGATAAATGTTTGACACCAATATCGCCACATTTTTTCGTTATGGCGCGTACTGAATCAATGCCTTCTTTATGACCTGCAATTCGCGGTAAAGAATGCGCTTTCGCCCAACGCCCATTACCATCCATTATAATAGCAATATGCTTCGGTATATTATTCTTATTGATAATACTATCTTCTATATCTTTTATAGGCATTGGTTATTCTAAGATCGCACGAAAAAACGCGGGCAAAGTTACCTCCTCAGTAATCCTTTATTCAATAAATTGTCTTTTTATAATTAGTACAGACCTAACGTCCTTTGATTAAGATGGTTCCTCATATAATTCGGCAATATGATGATCAAAAGAAGTGATATTTTTCGGGATCGAATTTATACCGAAGAATTCTCCCTTACACTTGTAACAGACAATAGTATCTGGAACGCGATTATATAAAAACCAATCTACTAAAGCTACAATTGCCAGACTGATACCATAGGTAATAGGAACTAGTAAAATACCGAAAATTATTATTCCACATCCCAATAATCTGTTAAAGTCCTTTTGCCGGTAAAAATGCGATCCACTACATGCTGGACATTTATTGAATTCATTATAATTATCCCAAGCCAATTGGTCTTCACCATGTTTACATTCAACTACGTCTACTAGTGAATGCTTAGTTTCACAAAACTCACAAAAGAAATAAGGATCTATCAAAGGATTAACCCAAATTGAAATGTATAATTTTTATAAAATAGATCTCCAAAAATAACCGCTACAACTGATACATATAGAAGGCCTGTTGCGCTTTGGGTAGATTGTATTATAATTGTGCGCCAAATAAAACCATTTAACACAAATGGTACTAGTACACCAAAAAATATAGCAATAGATAATAAAAAGCCTTCATATGTCCATAAAAAACTGCCTAATGACTGCACAATTCCATAACTATCCTCTACCTCAAAAATTAAAAGACCATAACAATTCCAAATTGCGCGTATACCTAATAATATCCATAATAATATTACACTGTTGCGGAGTAGGCGAATGGGCAGCTGGACAACATTCAGATACCAGTGACCAAGAATCATTGCAAAAAACACTGCTGCTAAAACAGTATGTCCAATTATGATTATTAAATGATTAATGATATTAATATTGTAGGGAATGAGCGCAACACTCATAATTGCCAGAAATAAAATGCCTAAAATTGATGGGATAGATATTACAAAATTATTGATACGTTTTGAATTCCAGTAAATGGCTGTGACAAAAAGTTGAATAACTATCCATATTGCTCCAACAGCCAAAGGTGTTTGGCCTGCATCTGAAAGATAAAAAAATACTACACCAAGGGTGCCTACTATTGATACCATTCCTTGATTAAACCGATAAAAACCACCGTCAATTAACGTACGTGGTGTGAGCCAGAGTAAAAGTGGATAAACAGCAGCAAACCCCGTAAAAGTAATTGCCAATATCTCGGCAAGATATGCTGACATTACTTATTCAATGTTTAATTCACTAATTGGGAAATAATATTTTCCGTAATGTCCCTGAATATTTCAGAGACAGTTGATTGTGGATTACTTAAGATTATAGGCTTGCCTCCGTCCGTAGCAGACATTACTTCCATTGATATAGGTATTTTACCAAGCAATGGCACACCAAGCCGTTCACTTTCTTCTGCACCACCACCTGATTTGAATAAATCGATCGGGAAAGAAAAATTCCCTTCTTCGTCAGTGTTTACTTCTTGATCTATACCTTGAAAGACCATCCTTAAGTTATTTTGGGCAATCCCATCCGCAGTTTTTATCGTGCCTTTCAATTGTAATCCAGACATGTTTTCAACAACACCAAGAATAGGAGTTTGCACTTTACGAAACATATCGGCACCCTTACGTACATCCGCTAAAGCAATATCCTGTGGTGTAGTAACTATTACTGCACCAGCCATACGAAGTTTTTGGGTTAGGGTCAATTGTATATCACCTGTCCCAGGCGGGAGATCAAGTATGAGAAAATCCAATTTGCCCCAGGTAACGTCACTAAAAAATTGTTCGGTCATGCGACTTACCAGTGGTCCTCGCCAAATGACAGGTGTTTCATTTCCACTAAGGAATCCAAAACTCATTACTTTCAAACCGTATTGATCAAAAGGGATTATCTTACGATCTTGTGTCATTTTTGGACTTTCATTAAATCCAAGTATTATCGGCAATGAAGGGCCATAAATATCTAGGTCAAGTAATCCCACAGTATATTTCTTCTCTTTAAGTGCTAAAGCAATATTTGCAGCCACAGTTGATTTCCCGACTCCTCCTTTTCCTGATGCTACTGCAATCACATTTTTAATATGATCCAGATTAAATTTCTGTTGAACTGGAGACTGTGGTGATTGCGGCGGTGATCCCTGATGGGGCCCATCATCTATAATCTTAATATCGACCTGTTTAAAATATTGCGATAAATTATTCTTAATTTCATCAACGACTGTCTGCTTTTTCTCATCATTTTGGGTTTTTATCGTCAGTTCAATTGCTACAGTATCTTTACTAACATCTACATTTTTTACCATACCAAAGGATACAATATCGCGGCTGAATCCAGGATATTGTATTGCTTGCAATAGTGTTAAAACTTCAGATTTTTTCATACTTTATTACTGGGAGAAAAAACGGCTGTTGATATCAACAGCCGCAGGATTAACGAAATAAAATGTGGTTTAACCGGGGAATTCTTGCCCAAACCATTCATAATTTATTTTTGTATATTTGCTCCATTCCTCAGGAACTTCACTTTCTTCAAATATAGCTTCTACTGGACATTCCGGTTCGCAAGCACCACAGTCAATACATTCCTCTGGATCTATATAAAGTTGTTTCCCCTCGGGGTCAAATCCATCTGCTTTCGCCTCAGCACCAGCCCCAGTTTTATCTTCTGGCCCATGGATACAATCGACGGGACATACTTCTACGCAGGCTGTATCGCAGGTTCCAACACACGGTTCAGCAATAATATAAGTCATCAGTGATCTCCTGTTAATTAACTTAAGAAAAAAATATTATTCAGTTCTAAAGGATGGAATTTAGACGAATTTATTCCAATGAAGAAACGGTTTTGGGTAATATATTGTCTAATATGAACTAAGGTTTTAATTTTACAATCTTTTGGGAAAACGATAATGGCAGACTCTTATAAATACGAACATTACAAAACAGTTCCAGAGCCAGCAGCAAAAGTCAATTTTAAAAAGAAAAAACCAAAATTGATTGCAGTTGTAGATGAAGACAACTGCACGGGCTGTCAGGTGTGCGTACCTTTTTGTCCTGTCGATTGTATTGAACCAGTGGCAATGGAAAAATATGGTATTCCAATTCCGCCAGTACAAGTGCGTTTTGATGAGTGCATTGGATGTCAAATATGCGCTCGCGTATGTACAAAGCTTACATGGGATGCTATTCACATGTTACCAACCGCGGAATTCGAAGAGACTTACAATACCATTGTAGCCGACTAAATTTGTCAAAAAGCTCTAGCCCAAGCTATTATCTTGTATTAGATCAGGGCACTTCTTCAACAAAAGCATTTCTGTTCGATGAAAACTTAGATATTCCGTTCAAGGATCATATCAAACATTCGCTTGAATATCCGGCAGATCATCAAGTGCAATCAGACGCTCTAGAAATCGCTCGTGCATGTAAAGAACTTACCAAAAAGGCCCTTAATTATTCGCAACACGTAGGGGGAGATATATCTTCAGCAGGACTAGCGGTCCAACGTTCTACCTTCCTTTTCTGGGATAAACGGACTAAAAAACCTTTGACAGCAGCTATCAGTTGGCAGGACGATCGCTCGCAGGATATTGTTGCAGATCTGGCAAATGAATCTGATAGAATATTTAATATTACGGGAACGCCTTTTAGTCCACACTTTGGAGGTGCAAAATTTTTACATTTTACTAAAAATGACCCGATTCTGAAGAAATCAGTCCTGACTCAAAAAACCTGTTTCGGACCGCTGAGCACATTTCTTACACACTATCTAACGAACACACTAGTTATCGATTATTCTATTGCTTGTAGAACTCAATTGCTTGATTTGAACAATCTCAAATGGAGTAACGATCTCTGCAAACTCTTCCATTTTCCAAATGAATCATTACTTCCTTTATGCAATAACGTTCAGTCATTTGGAAAAATGACACTTGCTGGTATGACTGTTCCATTAAATGTAGTCATTGGCGACCAACAAGCAGCACTTTTGGGACAAGGAGGTTGGGATTCGGGTAGTATTGCACTCAACTTTGGTACATCAGGATCAGTATGTGTTAATACAGGTAAAAATCCGGTTATTGTTCCAAATCTATTAAGCAGTGTTCTTACTGCAGATCAAGAAAATATGCTTTTCATGTTGGAGGGTACTATTAATGCATGTAATTCTCTATTTTACTGGCTGGAAAAAGAATTAAATATTGATCATAAAGAGATGGTTTGGCATGAACGGTGTATGGATGAAAGCACAAATGGTATTTTTATCCCAGGTGTTACAGGCATAGCAGCACCGTATTGGAAAAGCGGGTTAGGTACGGTAAAAATCGGCCTTGAGAATGCAAAAAATGATGAAATCATTCGAGCCGCAATGGAATCAATTGGATTTTTGGTACATGATATCATTAAGCAAATGGATCTAAGGGATGCACTACCTGACATGCTCACAGCAAGCGGCGGAGGCGCCAGAGCACCGTTGCTACAATTCATCGCAGATATGCTCATGACCTCTGTTGGACATATTTCTTTGAAAGACCGGACCGCCATAGGTGTATTCCAATTACTCTACAAGAAGAATACAGGACACTACTTATCTGTAGGCGCGGAGTGCGATGAAATCTTCGAGCCAAGAATGAAAAAGGTAACTAGAGAAAAGAAACTAAAGCACTGGCAAAATGCATTAGCGCAAGTTGGTATATAGTATTAATCTATAATATTTTTTACACAGGCTTATAAAAGTTCCTTAATTGCGTCAATTAATCTGTCCGCGTCTTTTTCATCATTATAAGCATTAAAGGATAAACGTAGCAAATTTCTGTGTTTCCATTCAAATATCGGAATTTCAATATTGTAATCTGACAGTAGTCTATTTTTAAAAGATATTGTATCGTTAATTGGTATTTCAATACTCGCCATTTGCGCCAACCATTCCTCAGTGTTCGGGCAGATAGGTTCTGTTTCAATCATCATATACAAGTGATCACGTGTTTGTCTGGTGAGGTTTCTACATCTCAATTGTACAGATTCCCAGTCATTATCATGCTGAAACTTTATGGCGGCTGGTACGGCTAAAAATGCACTTGGATCCCGGGTACCCTGGTATTGATTTTCATTGATGAATTGAATTGGTGATGGATCAACATCATTCCCCCAGCTCACTATAAGTGGGCTGATGAATTCCTGCAATTCTCTTTGCACATAAAGAAATGTTGATCCTTTTGGTGCACTTAGCCATTTATGGCAAGCACCTGTATAAATATCTGGATTGATTGTTTCAATATTCAATTTGATATGGCCTGGGACATGAGCTCCATCTATAATCGTTATTATCCCTTCTGACCTTGCTCTTTTACAGATCTCTTGAATGGGAAATATCAAACCTGTGGAACTTGTAATATGACTTAAAAAAATAATCTTTGTTTTTGTTGTTACTCCTTTCCAAAAATTATCAACAAAATCCTGATGGGATGTCATTGGGACCGGAAGGTTTTTTTGGACAAAGAAATAACCTTTTTCTTCTGAAAACCATTCCCAAGCCCTGATTAATGAACCATATTCATGATCAGAAGACAACACTTCAAAACCAGGATCTATATTCAAACTGCGAATAACTGTATTAATTGCGGTAGTTGGATTTGGAACAAAAAATAAATCCTCCCCTTTACAGCCAACAAAGGATGCCAGTTCATGGCGAGCTTGCTGAAGATATTTATAAATATCGTGAGACATAAATTGTACTGGTTGTTCTTCCAATAAGGTCTGCCAGCGTTGGTAATCTTCAAATACTGGTTTTGGGCAAGCTCCAAATGAGCCGTGATTTAAAAAAATTACGTCTTTATTTAAAAGGTATTGATCTTTCAATGATTAGATACCTAAACGATAAATTTACACCTCAATTTGTCTTGCGCAGGAAATCACCAGATCGGGATTAATGAACCAATGATAATAACCCGAGAATATTCAAAAT
>Ga0257113_1000249_pt1 | contig 17257 bp, 15 predicted proteins | sample LP_taG_4_FD_191568 | JGI IMG/M metagenome (GOLD analysis project Ga0257113, IMG submission 191568) | Marine microbial communities from Northeast Subartic Pacific Ocean, Canada - LP_J_2015_P26_2000m | ecosystem: Environmental > Aquatic > Marine > Oceanic | place: Canada: Northeast Subartic... | reverse complement strand
TCATGCCCGATAAGAATTTCGCGGTGGTCTCATTCGTGAATGTTGAGACTTATCTTTCAGACGAACTCGTACTGTTTGTCATTGACCTCTACAAGGATGAGCTGGAAAAACCGTAAATCAGTAAACTTGAAAATGCTGGTGTTTTAGATCCACAGTACTCCGATGAAGGTGAAGAAGACCCCTATAGAATAAGGGTTTCATATTTGTATCACTTATGTCAAGCAAGCACTCTAACCAACTGAGCTACGCGCCTCCATTAACTATTTTTGATTGGCTGTGGTTGAAAGATAAACAGACAGATCTCTCAGATCTTCGTCAGTAAAGCTTGATATGTGCCAAGATTCTAAAATTCGTTCCATCATTTCTGTGGCATTAGATCCTTTGAATTTATCAATGGAATGACATCCTAGACATCCTCTGCCATAGGCTTTCTGAGCTATTTTTTCACCGTAGTCATAGCTACCATTGACCTCAGATGATATATGGCTATCAGCATAAATAGTCGGTGATATAAGTGCAGCGATCAATACTGCAGCCATCTTTATAATTGTATTTTTTTTCATACGTATCCTTGTCCGGTCAATAGTGAAAGCATATATAAATTCAAATGAAAAACCAATGGATCTCTTTTTAATTCACCGTTGATCGTTCTGTGTCGACGTAACTGATACCAAAATTAAATTCTTTAACGAGTTTGATCTCATCCCTAATTTTAGCGGCCTCCTCAAATTCAAGATTTTTGGCAGCTTCAAACATTCTAATTTCCATTTGATCAATTGTTTTGCCTAGTTTTTCTGGGTGTTCTGGATCAAAGGTTTTTTGTATCGATTTTGGAATTTTAAGATACCTCTTGGTAGCTTTTGATCTTGCTCCTTGCATAATGTCTTGAATGTTTTTAATAATCGTTTTTGGTTTTATGTTGTGGTCAGTGTTGAATTTAATTTGTTTTTCCCTTCTTCTGTTGGTTTCTTTGATGGCACGATGCATAGACCCGGTCACAGAGTCCGCATACATGATCGCTTTGCCATTGATATTCCTTGCGGCTCTGCCCATAGTCTGGATTAAAGAACCTTCGGATCTTAAAAAACCCTCCTTGTCAGCATCAAGAATTGCAACCAGGGAAACTTCCGGGAGATCCAACCCTTCACGGAGAAGATTGATACCAACTAAGACATCAAATACTCCCAACCTGAGGTCTCTCAATATTTCAGTTCGTTCCACCGTTTCTATATCGGAATGCAAGTAACGGACTTTGACATTGAGGTCATTGTAGTAATCTGCTAGATCTTCAGACATTCTTTTGGTCAGTGTGGTGACCAAAACCCTTTCATGTTTTTTTGTTCTAATTCTAATTTCTGAAAGCAGATCATCAACTTGATTGCTAACGGGTCGCACTTCTATTTCTGGGTCAACCAAACCTGTGGGTCGTACCAACTGTTCAACAACCGCGTCGGAATTTTGTATTTCATAATCTCTTGGAGTTGCAGACAGATAAATGATTTGAGGGGTGAGTATTTCAAATTCCTCAAACATCAAAGGACGGTTGTCGAGTGCCGAAGGCAGTCTAAATCCATATTCAACAAGCGTTGTTTTTCGAGAACGATCGCCTTTATACATTCCATGCAATTGTGGGATTGTCACATGACTTTCATCAATAACGACCAAGGCATTGTTCGGTAGGTAGTCAATTAAACATGGTGGTGGTTCTCCTGCTTGTCTTCCTGAAAGGTAGCGACTGTAATTTTCTATACCCGAACAAAAACCCAATTCTTTGATCATTTCTAAATCATACATAGTTCGCTGCTCAAGTCTCTGGGCCTCCACCAACTTGTTCAACTTATGCAGTTCTTGCAAACGAGCTTTCAATTCTATTTTTATTTCATCAACGGCGTTTAACAACATATGTTTGGGTGTCACGTAGTGTGTTTTTGGGAAAATGGTAACTTGTCTCATCTGTCTGTTGATTGCCCCTGTCAACGGATCAAAGTAGGAAAGGCCTTCGATTATGTCCTCATCGAGTTCAATTCGGACAGCATATTTCTCTGAATCAGCCGGAAAAATATCAATCACATCACCTAAGACTCGAAATGTTCCTTGTCTGAAATCAATGGTATTTCTCTGGTATTGAAGTTCGGCCAATTTCCTGAGCACCAATCTTTGATCGATCCTATCATTGAGTGATAGGTGCAGTACCATATTAAAATACAATTCAGGATCGCCGAGACCATAGATAGCTGAAACTGTGGCAACAATAATTGTATCTCTACGTTCAATCAACGCCTTGGTAGCAGATAATCTCATTTGTTCAACATGGGCATTAACAGAAGCATCTTTTTCGATGTACATATCTGTGGCTGGCATATAGGCTTCAGGCTGATAGTAATCATAATAAGAGACGAAATACTCGACCTTATTTTTTGGGAAATATTCTCTCATTTCCCCATACAGTTGAGCTGTTAAGGTTTTATTTGGTGCCAATATCAGGGTCGGTCTTTGTTGACGGTTGATTATGTTTGCAATTGTAAAAGTTTTCCCCGAGCCGGTAACCCCTAAAAGAGTTTGTTTCGCAAGACCTGAATTTAAGCCCTCCTCCAATTCATTAATGGCGTTAATTTGATCGCCCTTAGGTTTGTAGTCGCAAGTTAATTTGAAGTATTCTTCAGACATAATTTGATATTATAGCCCTCTATTTAACCATTATGATGCTAAAACAAAGTAAAACATCAACTGCAGTCCTAACTGAACGTGTTCAACGTGTTCAGCCCTCTGCTACTTTGACAATTTCTGCTAAAGCAATGGCACTTAAGGCACAAGGTATTGACATCATTAGCTTGAGTGCTGGAGAACCTGATTTTGATACTCCAGACCACATTAAAGAAGCAGGAATTCAGGCGATTCTAAAGGGCCAAACTAAATACACCCCAGTTGATGGAACACCAGAATTGAAAGATGCTATCGTTAATAAATTTTCTCAAGACAACAATCTTTTGTATAAACCAGAGAACATTCTTGTTTCGTCAGGAGCAAAACAAACTTGTTTCAACTTATTTCAAGCCATTTTGGAACATAACAAAGAAGCGGTCATAATTAGTCCCTATTGGGTTTCTTATCCTGATATGGTGCTGCTCGCAAACGGTTCTCCTGTGATCTTAAAAACATCTTTTGAAAATAATTTTCAATTCAGTGCTGAAGACCTTGACTCTGTTCTGACAGAAAATACCCGCCTTTTGATGTTGAATTCACCCTCAAATCCAACTGGTGTGACTTACACAAAAGATCAATACCAGATTATTGCTGAGGTGCTGAAGAATTATCCCAATGTTCTGATTGCCACCGATGATATGTATGAACACATTTATTGGGGAGAAGATAAGTTCTACAGTTTTGCAGAAGCTTGCCCTGATTTGTTTGAAAGAACAATCACAATTAATGGAGTCTCTAAAGCTTATGCAATGACTGGTTGGAGAATTGGTTACTGTGGAGGACCGCCAAAAATTATTGCTGCAATGAAGAAAATACAAGGCCAAAGCACATCCAATGCGTCGTCTGTTTCCCAAGCAGCTGCAGTTATGGCTTTAAATGGTACACATGAATCTGTTCATTCTATGACCAGAGAGTATGAAAGAAGGCATAAATTTATTTTTGCTGCTCTAAATGAGATTCGGGGCTTCAAAACAGTTGCAGCAACGGGTGCGTTTTACACCTTTCCAGAAGTCATTAACGCCATCGAATACTTAAATTTAACCGATGACATAGAATTTTCTGACTACTTGCTTGAAAAAGCTCGGGTGGCTGTTGTGCCAGGTACCGCATTTGGTGCAAAAGGTCATATACGCCTTTCTTTTGCTACCAGTATGGAATTACTCAAAGAGGCCGTGAGTAGAATTAAGGAAGTGTTGGAATAATTTCTTCTTCTTGACTAATTAAATCGGTTCAAGCAGACTCCGAGTTAGTCTATTCCCCGGTAGCTCAGTTGGTAGAGCGGTTGACTGTTAATCAATTGGTCGCTGGTTCGAGTCCGGCCCGGGGAGCCAGACATCTTTTCCCTAATCAGTCAAAGTTTTAGCCAAAAGTTTTTTGTATTTCGTCGTACTCCAACCATGAGATCTCTCCAAATAATGGATTGGGATATTAAGTTCCATACCCGTAAATTCTTTACCTTGGTAATCATCCCCTAAAAACCTAACATCTATTGCTTGACTCTTAAGAAGTACTAGGAGTTCAGCTTCAGTTTTATAACTAATGATTTCATCAACTTGACGTAAAGACGATAAAATCAGGATTCTTTCTTCAAGAGTCAGAATGGGTTTTAACTTTTGCTTTCTTTCTATAGACGGGTCTTCATGCAACAAGAGTAAAAGTGTGTTGCAGTGTTCTTTGCATTCATTAAAAAGATGAATGTAGCCCGGGTGGATTACATCAAAGTTGCCTGCAATAACTCCAGTTGTTTTATTAATTGTCATTGCATTTAAGAATAATTTAATTGTTTGCAATGAAATTGATTGGAGTGGACGACTCCCAATTTCTGCAAGTTGGACATTGCCAGGAAAGTTTAATGGTCTTGTATCCACAATTTTTGCATAAATATTTAAACTTATTCATGGACTTCTGATTTAGTTTAACTCGGATGTTATTGATCAATTCTTTACTTACCAACTCAGATATTGATTTCATTTCATTAAAACGAAGCAATTCAGAAAAATAAAGTTCATTGGATAAAAATTCATGAAGTGATTGCATGATGATTTTATCGTCGAGGTTCAAATTCATTATTGCTAGGAGTGCTAAATGTTCTTTTACCTTAGATGATTTATTACAAATCCCTTGCAACATCCCATTTACTTGATTTATATGACCATTTTGTTTTGCCGTTGCAATTAAATCAGGTAAAAGAATCTGGTGTCCCAGGTCACTGATTTCACACAATTTTTTATACAGTGCAACTGCTTTTACTAGTTCTCGTTTTTTTAGAGCAATCTGGATTGATACAAAAAGTATTCTTGAGGAACTGGATTTTGTGGCTTTTGCTTTATCGATGTATAGTTCTGCATTTTCCAGATCATTTTTGGCAATGTACTTCTCAGATATTTGGCATAAATAATGAGGAATATTTTTTTTATATTCATTTGAGGGATCAATAGCATTAAGTTTTTCAGTTGTTGATAATGCTTTATCCCATTCACAAGTGTATTCGTATATTTGCATTAGCTTGCTTAACGAAGAATTTTTATGATTTTTTATATCTATTAGTTTTTCAAATATTTCTTCAGACTTGTCGTATAAACCGGCCGTGTAATAATCCTCTGCTAATTCTTCAAGCGTTTGATAATAATGATGTTCCTTTAGTTCTTTTTTAGAAATAATGTTCTCATGCAATTTTATCGCTTGATCAATCTTTCCTTGTTTTCTAAAAAGTACCCCCAAGGCTAAATGCGTTTCAATGGTGTCTTCATCGACCTGAACAATCTCTGAGAAAAGGTTGATGGCTTTGTCAGCTTGTTCGTTTAATAAGAGTTTCAAACCTATCAGGTATTCTGGACTGATTTTTGAGTCGTCGTCTTCCTTATCAACAAATTTTAAGTACAGATACCCAAGTAATGCAGAGACAGAAATAATCGCTGCAAGATATATAGTATTTTCTGATGGCATTTACAGTTTTGATCTAACTAGATTAACCTGTGCCTTGATTGACTCTCTTTTTTAGATTTTTTCCTGGTTTAAAATGAGGGACATAACGCTCATTAATGTTAACAGTCTTACCTGTTTTTGGATTACGGCCTATTCTTGGTCTGCGGTAACGGAGTGAAAAACTACCAAATCCCCTTATTTCGATCCTGTCTCCAGTTGAAAGTGCTTGCGTCATGCAATTGATGATTGTTTTTACTGCTAATTCAATATCACGGTGTGGCAATTGATCTTGGTTTCTGGAAATTTTCTCTATCAGTTCTTTTTTGTTAACTTTCATGACTTTATTAGAACATTATAATATTTAAGAATGCAATTCTTACTCGTTTTTATCTTTTTTTCTAAACTTTGATTTTAACAAATCTCCCAGACTGGTTTTGGCAATAGATTCAGACTCATCTGCTTTATATGATTCAAGAGCTTCCCTCTCTTCTGTTTCTTCTTTAGCTTTTATTGATAATTTAACCGTTCTATTTTTTCTATCAAAACCAATAATTTTTGCTTCAATTTCGTCGCCACTCTTAAGAACTGCTCGCACATCCCGAAGGTTCTCTTGTGATACTTCGGCAATGTTCAATAAACCCTTTATATTGCCATCAATGAGAACTAAAGCATTGTTTTCATCTATTTCACCAGCAACACCACTAACTATTTTTCCTTTTGGGTTGTTGGTCATGAAAGCGACAAATGGGTCGTTTTCTAGTTGTTTAATTCCCAATGAAATTCTCTGTCTTTGAGGGTCAATTGATAAGATGACAGCCTCGATCTCAGTACCTTTTTTATACTCACCTAGGCTTATGGTGTTTTCACTTTCCCAGGCAATGTCAGAAATATGAATTAAGCCATCAATGTTGCCCTGCAAGCCAATAAATATACCAAAGTCAGTAATTGATTTAATTGTGCCTTTGATTCTGTCGTCGGTAGAGAAATTTTGTGAAAAATTATCCCAAGGGTTTGGCAAACACTGTTTTATACCTAGCGATACACGCCTTTTTTCACTATCAATATCAAGAATCATAACTTCAACTTCATCACCAATTTTTGCTGTTTTATAGGGGTTAGGATTGTTGTTTGTCCAATCTATTTCAGAAACATGGACCAACCCTTCTATACCATCTTTAATTTCTACGAAAAGACCATAATCTGTTATGTTTGATATGCCACAAGTCATTTTATGGCCCACTTCGAATTCTTCAATAATTTTATCCCATGGGTCTTTATCTAATTGCTTCAATCCTAATGAAACTCTTTGTTTTTCTTTGTCTAGTGCGAGAACTTTTACTTTTACTTTATCAGCGATTGAAAGGTGTTGTGATGGGTGTTTTACTTTTTTCCACGAAATATCAGTAATGTGCAATAAACCGTCAATACCTCCAAGATCAATAAATGCTCCGTAATCTGTTAAGTTTTTCACTATCCCCTCAATAATGTCACCCTCATTAATTTTTTCTATCAGTTCTGCTTTTGATTCTATGTTGTCTCCTTGGATGGCTGCTTTTCTTGAAACAACAATATTGTTTGCTCTTTTCTCTGCTTTTATGACTTTAAAATCAGAGCTTGTTCCTTCTAAGTATTGCGTGTCTCTAACAGGCCTCACATCAACTAAAGAGCCAGGTAAAAATGCATTGATTTGACCAATTAAAACGGTAAAACCTCCTTTAACTCTGTTTTTGATAAATCCATTAATGACCGAGTTCTCTTCAAGAGCCTTGGTTATTTCTTTCCAAGTAGCGTCGTTTTTAGCCCTTTGTCGTGATAGTTTTGTGTGACCTTCACCGTCCTCGATATCCTCAAGAGACACCTCAACAGTATCACCAATTTTAATTTCTATTTCCCCTTCTGGGTTCTTAAATTGACTTATGGATACGGTAGATTCAGATTTTAACCCAGCATTTAAAATGGCATGGTCGGGTGTGATCTCGATTACATCTGCTTGAACTATTTGTCCTTTTTTTAATTCTTGACTGTATTTACTATTTTCAAATAGTGTTTCAAAATTTTCATTCATAGTTAATTCTATTTTTTGGTTTTAAACAATTTCTTACTATGTTTCATCACTTGACCCATTACTTCAGCAATTGTCAAATCATCAGTATTAATGACCACTGCCCCCGTTGGTATAATCAGTGGTGAGCTTTTTCTAGATAAATCTCTTTTATCTCTCCGGTTCAACTCACTGATCAGTCGCGAGAGGCTAACATTTATCCCTTTTTGTTTCAACTGCTTATGCCTACGCTCAGCTCGTATTTTGGCGCTTGCTTGTAAAAAGAATTTAAATTTTGCCTGTTGAAAAATCACGCTTCCCATATCGCGACCTTCAGCTACTAGACCTGGTTCTTTGTAAAACATTCTTTGAGTTTTTATCAATGATTTTCTGACGGTATTATTGGAAGCGATGATTGAAGCTTTTTTTGCACAGTCTTCTGTTTGGGTCATATTAGATATGTTTTTATCATCTAAAATAACAACCAGTTCATTGTTATTTATTTCAAACTCCACACTAAGGTTTTTTGTCAGGTTAACCAAAGCTTCTGTATTTGAATCCTCAATCTTTTGCTGACCTGAAAGGTATGCAAGAATCCTATAAAGTGATCCACTGTTTAAATAGTTCCATTGCAATTTCTTGGCAAGTGACATGGCTAAGGTCCCTTTACCTACCCCACTGGGTCCATCTATTGTAATTATGTTTTCCAAAATCAGCATTCTGGATCAATTATATCCATGCCCAGTTGGTTCATTATTCCAACAAAATTTGGGAAAGATGTATCGATATTTTCTGTATTATGAACCAAAATATCTGCTTTCGAACAAGCAGAAGCAATCAATGCCGTCATTGCTATTCTATGGTCCCCAAATGAATCAATTTCTCCACCGCTAATAACGCCACCATTGATGGTAAGACCATCATTGAACTCTTTTACGTCAATGGATAATTGCGATAACAACGTGGCCATGGCTGTTATTCTATCTGATTCTTTGAAACGAAGTTCGGTGGCATTTCTTATCGTTGTAGTGCCTTTTGCACAAGCCGCAGCCAAAAATACAAGAGGCAGTTCATCTATAGAGCGTGGGATTAAATTGCTGGGGACATTAATTCCGTGAAGCTCAGAAGATTTAACTTTGATAGTGCCTTGGATTTCATAACTGTTGTTTGGGTCAATAGTAGTTGTAATCTTGCCACCCATCATTTGTAAAATTTTTAGAAACCCAATGCGGGTGGGATTTAAGCCAACATTTTTTATGATAATTTGACTATCCTTCGCTATCAGCGATGCCAAAATTAGGAAAGAAGCTGAGGAAAAGTCGCCTGGAATTGTGAGAGCATTGATTCCTTTAAGTTCACCTGGTTTTAAAATAATTTCTTGTTCATTGTGTTTAATGTCACAGCCAAAGGACTCCAACATTAGCTCCGTATGATTTCTAGTAACCGAACTTGTACTTAAGACAGTTTTAGAATTTGCGTATAGAGCAGCCAAAAGAACCGCAGATTTTACTTGAGCACTGGGTACATTTAATCTTTGTTTGGTGCCGATTATTTGGTCTGATGGATATATTTGTATTGGAGCGTGATCATTCTCCATTTCAATGAATGCCCCCATTTTACGAAGTGGAACAGCCACTCTTTCCATTGGCCTGGAGTTTAGAGAAGAATCGCCGGATAAAGTACTTGAGAATTTTTGAGCTGCTAAAACACCCATGAACAGTCTCATTGATGTTCCAGAGTTGCCAAAGAAAAGTTCTTGCCCAGGATCTTTCAACCCATACAAGCCTTTGCCTCTAATTTCCATGCATCCGTCTTTTTTCTTGCATTCAATGCCAAGATTAATGGCTGCATTTAAAGATTTATTTGTGTCGCTTGAATCGAGAATATTGTGTATCCTCGTTCTCCCTTGAGCAAGCATAGACAAAATAATTGCTCTATGTGAAATAGATTTATCACCTGGAATTGAAACCACACCAGCAATAGAACCTGGTTTTTTAGCCAATAATTTTTGTTTAGATTCAGATTTTGTCATTGTGATAAAACCAAAGATTCAGTTTTATGTTTATTGATTTTTAGGGTATGAACCTAGAAATTTTACTTCTACACCCCTTTCTTTTAGGGCTCCTATAGTTTCTTGAATATTCTTGTCTTCCACGTGTCCCTCAATATCAATGAAAAAAACATAGCTCCAATTTTTGACTTTGGAGGGCCTAGATTCAATGTGGGATAAATTTATCTCATTTTTTGCAAATGGTTCGAGGAGACGGTACAAAGAACCTGAATCACCGGTGTTTGGAGGGGTTATTAGTAGCGATGTTTTATCCGACCCTGTTGCAGTTGAAACTGCATTTCCTATGACCAAAAAGCGTGTTGTATTGTTGCTGTAGTCTTGGATATTCCTTTCGTTTATATTCAACGAATAGTACTCCGCAATGACTTCTGCTCCAATACATGCATCACCAGTCTTTTTTAAACTAAGTGCTCCTTCTGTGTTACTGATCACAGTAATTAATTCAGCGTGTGGAATATTACTTAGTATCCAGTTTTTGCACTGTGCCAAAGACTGTGGATGACCGAAGATTCTTGTTACTGATCTTATATTTGTCTCTTGCGATAACAAACATTGATTGATGATCAATTCCATTTCTCCTGTAATTAGAACTTTCGAGTTTGACAATAAATCTAGGGTATTGTTGACAGAGCCCTCAACCGAGTTTTCAATTGGCACTACTCCATAATCTACCTCTGATTCTTGGACTGATTTGAATACATCCTCGATTGAAGATTTTGGAAGTTTGCTGATATTTTTTGAAAAATAACGAGTAACAGCAATTTCAGAAAAAGTTCCTTTTGGACCTAAATACGATACGTTCATTGGGTTGTTTTAATTAAGGTTTTTAATAGAAATGACACCTTCAATCTGAGATATTTTTAAGAGTGTTTCAGGTGTAATTGACTTATCAACGTCAATTAATGTATAGCCTATTTCACCCATACTTTTATGTGAAAGATCATTTATGTTGATACCAGTTTCTCCTAAGCAAGTTGTAAATTGACCCACCATGTTTGGTTTATTTTGGTTTGTCACCGATAAACGAGAACCCGATATTCTATCTAGGTGAACTTCTGGGAAATTAACCGAATTATCAATATTACCATTCTCTAGAAATGACCTGATGCTCTTAGCAACCATTTTAGCGCACTTGGTTTCAGCTTCTTTTGTCGAAGCCCCAAGATGTGGTAGGAGGAGAACATTGGGCATTCCTACCAAAGACCTATCAGGAAAATCTGTAACGTAGGTTTTAATTCTATTTTCTCTAAGACTCGATTTAATAGCGTTATCGTCTACGATTTCTGCTCTGGATAAATTAATCAAAGTAGCGTTATCTTTCATCATAGATAACTCTTCTTTCCCAATAAAACTTCTTGTTTCGTTTGTTGAAGGTATATGTATTGTTACAACATCAGCCTTTTTTAATACAGCACTTAAATTATCAGAGCTTTCAATGCCCGGTTGGAGTTCCCAAGCGTTGTTGACCGTCATCATTGGATCAAAACCGATAACATTCATTCCCAAGTTCAAACAGGCATTAGCTACCTTTACCCCTATTGCTCCAAGCCCAATAACACCGATGGTTTTTCCGGGTAGCTCATAACCAACATACTTGTTCTTGCCAAGTTCTATCCGTTGTTTAAAATCTTCAGGATTTTCTGATTCTTCAACAAATTCAATTGCTCGATGAATGTTTCTGGCACAGATTAGGATGGCTGCGATTGCCAGTTCTTTGACGGCATTTGCATTGGCACCTGGTGCATTAAAGACCGGTATCGCCAAATCTGATAATTTCTTTACAGGGATATTGTTAACACCTGAACCAGCACGTCCGACTACTTGAAGTGATGAAGGAATTTCCATTAAATGCATATCAAATGATCTTAATATAATTGCATCAGGGTCTGATATGTCGTCGCCCACAATGTATTTATCAGATGGGAAGGAGTCAATTCCTTCTGCTGCTATTTTGTTCAGTTTCAGTACTTTATACATTTATTACAAGTTGACGTTTTCAAAGTCTTCCATAAAAGCAATTAATTCTTCAATCGCCTTAATCGGCATAGCATTGTACACACTGGCTCTCATTCCTCCAACAGTTCTATGTCCTTTAAGATTTTTCAATCCAACATCTGAAGCCGTTTTTAAAAAATTCTCCTCCAAACCATCTTGAGTCATAGTAAAAGGAATGTTCACCCATGATCTAAATTTGGGGTTTACATCATTTTGATACAAAATTGAATTGTCAATGTAGTTATAGAGCAGTGAAGCCTTCTTCTCATTCAACTTTGACATTGCATCTAGACCCCCTTGTTCAAGGATCCATTCAAATACCAATCCAGCAACATACCAAGGAAATACAGGAGATGTGTTCAACATGGATTTTTCCTGATAATGTGCATCATATCTCAGGAGTGGAGGCAAATCTTTTGCTTTATCTATTATCAAATCTTTTTTCACAATAACAATGGTGAGTCCAGCGATTCCTAGATTTTTCTGAGCGCTTGCAAAAATAAGACCGTATTTTTCTATCTCTATAGGTCGCGTACAAAGGGTAGAAGACATATCAGAAACGACTGGAACATTGACTTCAGGGATATCATGAATTTCCAAACCATGAATGGTTTCATTGGCGCAATAGTAAAAATACTCTGCATTTTTTGAATTTACCCATTCTGCTGGATTAGAAACGTCTATAAAATTATTATCTGAAGAATCAGCAACTATATTTAAGTTGCAATGGTATTTAGCATAATTTGCCGCTCTTTTTGACCAGGCCCCAGTTATGAGATAATCAACGGTGCCTTGATTGGCCAGATTCATCGGCACCATACTGAATTGTTGAGTTGCCCCTCCCTGAAGAAAAAGTACTGCGTAACTGTCGTCTATCTGAAGAAGAGACCTTAAATTGCTCTCAGACTCCGAAGCAAAGTCTTTAAATGCAACGCTTCTATGACTGATTTCCATAATAGACATCCCGTCTGTGAAGTTGTCCAAACGGTCTGTTATTTGATCAATAACTGATTTTGGTAAGGTGGCTGGTCCGGCACTGAAATTGTAAACATTTATTGGCATGGTTTTTATTCATCATTGCTGTCTTTGATAATTCGTTCCATTTCAAGCAGTTTATCACCGTCGTTTAAACGTATTAATTTCACACCCTGGGTATTACGACCAATAACAGAGATGTTATCTATTGCTGTGCGGATTAAATTTCCTACGGAGCTGATAAAAATAACTTCATCATCAGGCTGCACTTGATTGGCAGCGATTAGTTTTCCATTTCGTTTTGATGTTTGAATAGCAATAACACCTTTCCCCCCTCGTTTGCGGAGACTAAATTCTTTAATAGGTGTTTGCTTTCCATATCCATTTTCAGTTGCAGTTAAAACATTGCCTCCTTCTTTTGCAACAATCAAAGAAATTACTTTTTGTTTTTTATCAAGTCGCATCCCTATTACGCCTTGCGATACTCTTCCTAAAGGCCGTGCATCTTTTTCTGAGAAACGAATGGCTTTTCCAGCGTCTGAAAAAAGCATGATTTCTTTTGTTCCATCTGTTATTTCAACACTTACTACTTTATCTTTTTCTCTAAGTTTAATTGCTTTGATTCCATTTCTCATTGGTCTCGAATAAGCGGAGAGAGCGGTTTTCTTTACGGTTCCTTGTTCCGTTGCCATAAAAACAAACTTATTTTCTTCAAACGCACTAACTGGAAGGACTGCTTGAATTCTTTCTTCTTTTTCTAATGGCAACAGGTTAACGATTGGCCTGCCCTTGGCATTTCTACCAGCTCTAGGCAAACGGTAAACTTTGATCCAATAGACTTTTCCATAACTTGAAAAACACAGCAAGGTGTCATGGGTGTTGGCAACAAATAATTTAGAAATGAAGTCTTCTTCTTTAAAGGAAGTTGCCTTTTTCCCTGTACCACCCCTTCTTTGAGATCTATAGACATCTAATGGTTGCGTCTTTGCATAACCTTCTCTCGATAAAGTTACAATGAGATCTTCTCTTGGTATCAGATCTTCATCAGTGAAATCAGAGTAAAACGAGACGATTTCAGTTTTACGTTCATCGCCATATTTACTCTTGGTTTCTAGCAACTCATCTTTAATTACTTGTGTCAAGGTATCGGCGTTTTCAAGAACATTCGTAAATCCTTTAATATCATCTAATAGTGAGGAGTATTCTGTAAATATTCTGTCTTGTTCGAGTCCTGTTAATCGATGTAATTTAAGTTCCAGTATTGCTTTCGCCTGTTCAATGGAGAGCTTGTAACCTTTCTTGTGGATACCAAACTTAATATTCTGATCAAATGCTTGTGGTCTGGTAGAAACATTGTCTGCTTTTTTAAGCATCGCAATTACCTTACCTGGTTTCCATAATTTAGAAATTATTTTTTTTTGTGCTTCTGCAGGTGTTTTAGATGCTTTGATTAAAGCAATCATTTTATCAATATTTGTCAATGCAATAGTCTGTCCTTCAAGGATATGAGCTCTGTTGATCGACCTGTTTAGATTAAATAGTGTCCTTCTAGTTACAACCTCTCTTCGATGAGCAAGAAAGGCTTCAAGTATTTGTTTCAGGTTCAATAATTTTGGCTGACCATTAACGATGGCAACCATATTGATGCCAAAAACGCTCCCGAGCATGGTTTGTTTGTACAGATTGTTCAACAGCACATCTACAATCTGTCCCCGTTTAAGCTCTATAGCTATCCTCATCCCATCTTTATCTGACTCATCCCTTAGCTCAGAGATCCCTTCAATTTTTTTGTCTCTCACCAACTCTGCAATTTTTTCAATTAATCTTGCCTTATTGACTTGGTATGGGAGTTCAGTAACTATAATTGACTCTCTGTCAGAATCGCCTATCGGTTCAGTGTGGGTTTTGGCCCGGATATGAACCCTACCCCTGCCCGTCTCATAAGCAGATTTAATTCCATCGATCCCGTGAATAGTTCCAGAAGTTGGAAAATCAGGTGCTGGTATAACGGTCATCAAATCATCTATGCTGACATCGGATTGCTCAAGCAACATAATTAAACCGTCCACCACTTCGTTCAAGTTGTGTGGGGGTATGTTGGTCGCCATGCCAACTGCAATTCCAGCCGAACCATTAATGAGCAGGTTTGGTATTCTTGTTGGAAAAACAGAAGGCTCAGATTCGGATTCATCGTAATTGGGAGTAAAATCAACTGTGTCCTTGTCTAAGTCAGCAAGGAGCTCTTGGGTAATTTTTTCCATACGGATTTCGGTGTATCGCATTGCAGCTGCAGAATCCCCATCTACAGATCCAAAATTTCCTTGACCGTCAACCAGAGGGTATCTTAATGAAAAATCTTGAGCCATTCTGACAATTGTTTCATAAACAGCACTGTCACCGTGTGGGTGGTATTTACCAATGACATCACCTACTATTCTTGCTGATTTTTTATATGCTTTGGTGTGGTCGTTGCCCAAGACTTTCATTGCATATAGAACTCTCCTGTGGACTGGTTTTAGCCCGTCTCTAACGTCTGGCAGAGCTCTACCTATGATTACGCTCATGGCGTAATCAAGGTAAGATTTTCGCATTTCGTCTTCTAGGTTTATCTGTGTTATTTTACTGCTCATATAGCTTCAACGAGTACACTGGAATTTGCATTTTCCAGCTGTTTTATAAAGTTAATATTAATAGCCGTTATAATGATCGAAAATCAGTTACAATTTTACCATATCCACCATCAATCAAGAACAATTAAAGTCTGTTAAGAAGACAATATAAATGAAAAAATCCGGCGTAAACTTTTACCAAGAAGAACTCAATAAATTTAACAAAATAACCGACCATTGGTGGGACCCAAAAGGTGATTTTTATTCATTGCACATGCTCAACCCATTGCGATTTAATTACATAAAACAACACACCGACCTTCAAACCAAAAAGTGCCTGGATGTAGGCTGCGGTGGAGGCATACTCACAGAATCCCTGGCAACCAAAGCATCTGTTGTAACAGGTATTGATTTAGCCGAAAATGCATTGTCTGTTGCCGAAAAACACTCAACCACATCCAATTTGCAAAATATTAATTACGAACAAAGCTCTGTCGAGGATCATTGTGAAAAAAATGAGTCAGAATACGATGTACTCACCTGCATGGAAATGTTGGAACACGTCCCAAATCCTGAACAAATTGTCATGGCGTGTTCTTTAGGAGTCAAACAAGGCGGTCATCTCTATTTTTCAACGATCAACCGAAATCTAAAATCATTTTTAATGGCCATAGTAGGTGCTGAATACATATTAAAATTACTACCGAAGGGAACCCATGAATACGATCAGCTTATCAAACCTTCAGAATTGGATCTGTGGGCCAGGAAAGCAGATTTGAAATTGATTGATCTTTCTGGTGTTTCCTACAATCCCATCAATGAAACCTTTAAATTAAGCAGGGATGTTTCAGTCAACTACATGATGCATTTTATCAAGGACTAAAAAACATGAATGGCCATAAAAAAGCCGTTTTATTTGACCTGGACGGGACCTTGGTTGACACTGCACCTGAAATGCATTTGGCAATGAATGTACTTTTAAAAGAAGAGGGGTTAAACCCCCTGCCCTATGAGTCTATTCGACCTCATGTTTCAAACGGTGTAATGGGTATTTTTAACAATGCCTTTGATGACAATCCAAAAATTGGCGGGAGAAGATTTAATAGATATTTGGATATTTATGAAGAACATTTAGGAATTAATGCTCAAGTTTTTCCAGGAATGACAGAAGTTATCAGCTCAATTGAAAGCAAGGCTATTCCCTGGGGTGTTGTTACCAATAAATCAAAACGATTCACTATTCCTTTACTGGAAAAATTAAAGCTCTTTAAACGTGCCTCATGTATTGTTTGTGGTGATACAACAGATAAAATAAAACCGGATCCTGAGCCTATAAATTATGCCTTGTTACTTTTGAATACCAAGAGCTCTAAAAGTTCGTTTTATATAGGTGATTCCAAGAAAGATGTCGACGCCGCCAAAGCAGCCGGAATTAGTTCGATCGCTTGTACTTTCGGTTACATTGAAGAAGATGATGATCCTGAAAAATGGTATGCTGAATTTACAGCTAATGAACCATCAGAAATTATTGAAATACTAAGTATTTTTGCTTAATAAATGGAAAATTTTGAAATAGCATCGTATTTATTGGGCTTGATATCAGGAGCCTTCATATCGAGTCTGTTAATTCTAATTATTTACCTATTGTTTATTAAAAAAGATGAAACCTCTTCAGAAGAATATCTAACTGACATATTGGATAAATTCACAGGTGATGAAGGGGAATATCTATTACAAATCTTAAATAAGACCAAAGATCAAGCTACTTTAGTTGAAAATCTTGAAGAAAGATTTGATGCCTTCTCAAAAGGCCTTTCAAGTATAGGCGGTCAAGGCCAACTTGCTGAAATCAATTTAGAAAAAATATTTGAAAATGCAGGTCTCAGCAAACAGCATGTACTGGATTTAAACCAAGCAATACCAGGAACACTGAAAAGA
>Ga0257113_1000246_pt1 | contig 17327 bp, 20 predicted proteins | sample LP_taG_4_FD_191568 | JGI IMG/M metagenome (GOLD analysis project Ga0257113, IMG submission 191568) | Marine microbial communities from Northeast Subartic Pacific Ocean, Canada - LP_J_2015_P26_2000m | ecosystem: Environmental > Aquatic > Marine > Oceanic | place: Canada: Northeast Subartic... | reverse complement strand
TAATTTCTAACTCATCATATCCAGTGAGCAAAAATGAAGTTTGAGGGATTAATCCCTCTCACTTCTGTTGGCGTGCAATCGTCAACTATAACTTGTTTAATTTGTAGGAATAAAAGCCTATCAAAACATAAAATCATGTAATGGTTTTTTAATGCGCTTATCAGAATAAAAAAACGGTTGATTCCAAAAACCGATTGAGAGTGAGGTGTTAAAACCTCAATCTCATTTTCAAAAATTAACTCTACAAAAATATTCTACCGACAAAGATTAACACTACATAAGAAAATCATCAAAACAGTCACGTTTTAGAAATTAACTCAACAAAAATGTACTAACCGTTAATGTTTCTAGAATAACAGACTTGGGAACGCACTGTTTTAATTCCTATTAACGTTTAAAGTGAACAAAGAATTAGCTAGTATGATTTTGTCAGATAAGGAAGAAATTCTTAAAGTAATAGAAACTTTTTTCGATATAGGTAGGACTAAAAATTTCTCAGCATTAAGAGAAATTCAACTTGATTCTCCAGAATTTTCTAGTTTAAGTGATGTTCCACCATACAGTTTAAAGAATTATTCTGATTCAATTGCTCTTGAAGAATTAAGATTTTCAAGCATTTCGGATTATAATTATGAAATAAAAAATACAAAAATCAGTATTTTTGGAGATCTGGGCATTATTACATTTGTATTAAATCAAAAAGGTATGTTAGTGGACAACAAAGCTTTCACTGGCCAATATATTACGATTAACGGTAGAGCAACATTTGTTTTAATTAAAAAAAACACTTGGAAAATTATTCATTATCACTTGGATAAAATTCCTGGATGATTTTTTATGTATTATTTTTTTGTGTTTGATGATTTTGGTTTTGATTGACAATACTTTTTGTATAGTTCATACGCTTCGTTAACATCTGCATTGCTATGTATAATAGCACGTACTGCTCGGATCATGGGTACAGGGTTTTCAGACTGCCAAATATTTCGCCCCATATCAACTCCTACAGCACCTCCCTTGATTGAATTATGTGCTAATTCAAGTGCATCACGTTCTGATATTTTTTTGCCACCCGCTACAATTATTGGTACAGGACAGGATTCGACTACCTTCTCAAAATTTTCACAATAATATGTCTTAACAATGTGTGCGCCTTGTTCAGATGCAATTCTACATGCAAGAGATAAATAACGTGAATCTTTTTGCCCAATCTCCTTTCCTACTGCTGTAACAGCAAGAACTGGAATACCATACTCTTCTGCTTCATTAACTAATTTACCAAGATTAACAATTGTTTGATGCTCATATTTTGATCCAACAAAAATTGACATAGCTAATGCAGATGCATTAAGTCTAATTGCATCTTTAATACTCACAGTAATTTGTTCATTCGATAAATCTTCACCAATAATACTTGAACCCCCAGATACTCTCAGAACTATGGGAATTGGATATCTTGGCTCAATCGATGTACGTAGTACACCTCTTGTCAGCATTAACGAGTCACAATATCTGAGTAACGGAGAGATTGTTTTTTTTGGGATTTCTAACTTCTCAGTTGGTCCTAGAAAATACCCATGGTCAACTGCCAACATTAACGCACGGTTATCATCTGGTTTAATGATACTAGCAATTCTATTTTGTAAGCCCCAACTCATTTTACTTCGATTTCAGAAGAAACAATTAGCCTTTGATAAGCCTTTCTCAACTATTTATGATTATTTTCATAGCATTATCACCTGACCTAGCATGCTCAAACGCTTTCTGAGATTCATCCAGATGATACTTGTGAGTGATTAATTGTTTTACATTAATTTTTTTGCTTGAAATTTTCTCAAGCGCATCCTTAGTATCAAAATCTGATGCGGCATAGGAATTGACAATGTTAATCTCCTTTGAATATATTTTACTCATATCAAGATCAATCTTTGTTCCTTTGCTTGGTACACCAAACATGACAACAGTACCACCTTTTCTAACAAAACTAAAGGCGTCTTGTAACGCTTTCATGCTACCAGTAGATACTATAACTACATCAACACCTTGATTGCCTGTTTCGGATTTGATTATCTCTGTGACATTGGGGTTATCAGAACGTATTGTCGTGGTTTCAAATTTTTTTGCATAGTCTAAACGAAAATCATTTAAATCTAAACAAAAAATTTGGGCAAAGCCATACAACTTTGCAAGCATTGCGTGCATTATTCCAGTTGGACCCACACCTAAAATAGCTATAGAATCATTTTTCTGATGTTGAAACTTATTCCATGCTCTGATGCAACATGCAAGCGGTTCGATCATTGCAGCCTCTTCAAATGAGACATGACCAGGAAGTTTTAAGACACCATCATGAGTTAAATTCCATTCTGGAACAATATACTCATCAGCTAAGCCACACGGTTCAAGATTTGATTCATAAAAATTTTTACACATTGTTTCATTACCATGACTACATTCATGACAATCATCTGAATAACATGCAACATGATGATGTGTAAATACGCGATCACCAATGTTAAAATTTTTAACTTCTGAACCAATTTGAGTTATTATTCCAGCAGGTTCATGTCCTAGTCTCATAGAAGGCTGTCCATATTTACCAAATACTTTTTCAACATCCGAGCCGCATATTCCGCAAGCTTGCATTTTAACAAAAATATCATGTGATCCTAAGGATGGCTTATCCACATCTTTTATTTCAACCGTTGAATTACCTTTTACCTGGACCATCTTCATGTAATTTCCACAACTATAATCCATATAAAATATTGATTCTATTCAACAATCTTTTAGTAATGAACGGTAGTTAAGCCATTTTAATACACTTAATTTAAGTACAAAATAATAAAATACCAAAAATGGTAAAAATTTTTGTTTTTATTATTGCTGGAATAATTGCATTATCAATGGTTCTTGCAGGATCATATTTTTGGACAGTCCAAACAATTTACATTACTCCGGAATCTGGTGAATCTGTAGTCATAGCTGACGTTATGTACGATATAGAATTTGTGAAAATACATGATGGTACCAAAGAAGTTAAACCAAAGGGTGTTTTCTTTCAGATTTCAATTACGGCAGTAAGTATGAGAGATGAACCTACAAACCTTTCTGGGGGTCAATTTATCCTTGTCGATGGTAACGGCCTTACTCATATTGCACAATTTCTGGAGACGGGTCCAGATGAATTGTGGTATGAAGAAATAGAGCATGATGTAGCTGTTACTCGTACTACACAATTTGATATTGAATATGATAAAGATGAGCAATATCAAATTATTGTAAAACCACTTAAAGAACAGAAAACGAATGAATGGGGAAAAGTTTGTGTTAAAAACTGTGGTTAAAATCAATACATTATTTTTGAGTTTATAATTGATGCAACAAGCTAGAAATAAAATCTTCATATTCGTGATCTGAAAATGTAATTAATTCTACTTTATCCTGTTCCCTAGCTATTTTTAATGACTTCAGATGATAGCATTCATTTTTCTCATCTATATTACTAAAATAATACCCAAAACAAGAACAGTAATCTAGGTCAGGGTCTAACCAATATTCTTTTTCCATACCCACAACTGTCCAAATTTCTCTGTTGCTTGGCTTGAATAGATGAAGTTTTATTCTTTTTTCAGAAATAATAGAATTAAGTTTTTCAGATGACAAGTAGTGCTCTTTCCATGATTGTTTATCTTCTCTAACTAAACATTTGACCGGGTGGTGAACTTTGTTTTCCTTTTATTGATTTTTTTTCAACTGAGAACTTTTTGTCGTTTGGTATGATCGATAGTTTAACTGATGTATTAATTGCATAATGTGGTGTGCCATCTGGATTTGTAAAATTAGTTGCAATTCCTACTCTATCTAAATCAACTTTTACTTTAACAATCGTTCCATCTTCAAGCTTGAATGAAACAAAATCATTTTCCAATCGTTCAAAATCAAGCATCTTAAATTCAATTTTGTCTGGACTGTGACTCATTTTCAATCAAAATAGATAACTGGTTAGCTTGATTTGCTCTTCAGTAGTGATAATATCTTTTGATGCAAGTAATTCTAATAGTTCTTTGATTAACCTCTTTTCTTCTTCTGGTATAGAACCCGTAGATCCTTTTTCCCCAGGCGGTCCAGGAGGACCTTTAGCGCCTGAAGGTCCAATAGGACCTTTTTCTCCGGGTTGACCTTTATCTCCAAGAGCACCGGGAGGACCAGTCATTCCACGTTCTCCTTGAGGACCCTGAATTCCCTGAGGACCAGATGTGCCAGGTTCACCTGGCTTGCCTTGTATACCACGTTCACCCAGTGGACCTAGAGGACCTCGTTGACCTCGCTCACCTTGTTGACCTATTATTCCAGTAATGCCTTTTTCCCCAGGAGGGCCAGGTGGTCCTTTCTCACCTTTATCCCCAGGAGGACCAGTTAGACCTTTATCACCTTTTTCTCCAACCGCTCCTTGGATTCCTTTCTCACCAGGAGAGCCCTTGTCACCAGTAGGTCCTTTATTGCCTTTTTCGCCAGTGGGACCAGTTATTCCTTTGTCGCCTTTGTCACCCTTATCACCAACAGGCCCTTTGTCACCAGGATGTCCTTTGTCACCAGAATGCCCTTTGTCACCTCTATCGCCGGGAGCACCAGTTGTACCTTTATCGCCTTTATCTCCAGTAGGACCAATTAGACCCTTGTCACCCTTATCTCCAGGGGAACCAGTCAATCCTCTTGGTCCTTTATCACCTCTCTCTCCGGGAGGACCAGCTGTACCTTTAACTCTAATACCAACACGATCTTTGAATTGCATTTTTTCAGTAGGTTTTTGTGGTTTTTTTACCTCAGGAGAATCAGTAATTTGTTTTCTACCAGTTTCAGGTGAGGTTTTAGTAGGTTCAGAACTAATCTCAGTATCTTGCTGAAGTATATTAAATTCAAATAAACTATGGGTGCCTGAAAATTGATCAGTAACTATAATCCATACAGATTTTTTACTAAATACAGAATTAGGAATGGGATTAGAATCAGTACCACAGGTTTCAGAAAATTTTCCCTGATTGACTCTGAGATGAAAATTATCCTTCCATATAGAATCAAAAGTTTTAGTTTTAATACTATCTTCAGAAGGCTTGGTTTCAGATATTGCAATTTGAACTTCAAAAACTCCAGATGAAATGCCAAATGGTGAATGGCCAGAAACCTCTATTTTCTTAGACAATATTGAAGGTGCCAAACAGAGGTATTTTTGTATTATTCAGGCTGAAAATGATCAATATATGATAAAATTAGATGCTAGGAAAGAGTATTTATCTGGATATTGTAAAAAATCTAATCAATATGAAAAGGAAATCAGAAGAATCATCTGACAAGGATGAAATTCCGGAATTTTTCTTGGATAAAGAAGAAAATGACCAGCCAAAAGAAAAAGTACCATCTAGCGCAAGTTCTGTAAAAAAGAAACTATTATTCAAAAAACCATCAGCTTTGTTAAATAAACAACATAAAGATCAATTATCCAAAAAAGAAGGAGGTAGTCTTGTTGACGCAGATTATAACCGTAACAAGCTGTTCAGCGATGGAATTAATCTAATGGCGGATGAGAAGCTAGAAGATGCATCCCATGTATTTCAGATGGTTTTAAGAATTAATCCAAATGATGTTGATGCACTTTTGAAGTTGGGCTATGCTAGATTTCACTTAGAGGACTACTCAGAATCGATGAGGGCATATGACAAAATCTTGGATATTGATGTAACAAACGCTGATGCTTGGAATCTTAAAAGTCTGGTGTATTATGAGCGCAAAAGCTATGGTAGAGCACTTGACTGTGCTGACAAAGCAATAGATTCTGATCCAACGTTTGGTATGGCTTGGTATAATCGAGCATGTTATCTTTCTATGTTAAATCAAGTACCTGAATCACTTGATGCACTTGTACGCTCAATTGAAATTGATGTTAAAAATGCAAAACGAGCTGTGAAAGATAAAGATTTCATGAATGTAAGACTTGAAGAAGGTTTTAAAAGAATTGTAGAAGTAGTTGTAATTGAATCACTACGTCAGGGCTACCACACAATTGGTTCTATTGTATGGACTACATTCTTGGACAAAGAAGATGTGTTAAAATGTTTAGAAAGACTCATGAAAAGAGGCTTGGCTGTAAAACATGAGATAAGAAAAGTGTGGAGTACAATAGACACTTATGATCTGGTTCCTGAAATAGCAAATAAGATTGGCACTACAAAAAGAGGAATGCTGGGAATACCAAGAAGATCACTTCCAAAACCTGTTAAAAGTCTAAAAAATCTGGCAGAAGCAATTCAACTGATAAGAACAGCCATAGAACTAGAAGAATTAGAAAAATCAATTGAATATTGTAATTTATTTATTAATCCTGAAAAATGTGGGCAAGAAATGATTGATGAATTTTTAGAAGAACATAGAGAAATTAGATTGTTAAAGGTCAGACTAAAGGAGAAGGGATTAGATTTCTTGCTAGATAACAAAAAAAAGATTGGATCCATGTTTGATGATATGGAGGTTTCTGTTACTAAGAAACTACGTAGTGACTTGGCACAAAATTAATTTTAAATTACTCTGCAGAAAGATCCCAATAAGATGCATTTTCTTGCTTATCAATTTGCTTTTCAAGGCTTTTCCATTCCTTAAAGGAATGAACGTAGAGTTTTACATTTGGAATTCCTATTGATTTTAAAGCAAAATATGCCAAGCCTGACAGCGTACCAACACTGCCACAATAAGTAATTATCTCAGCATCCTCGGAAATTCCTCTGTTTTTCAGGAAATTCCTCATACTTTCTTTAGTTCTTAGAATCTTTCCATCTGTTGCCAATGTTCTATATGGTATGTTAATTGCCCCTGGAATATGCTGTTCTAAAAAATTAAGCCTTTCCCTATTATCTATCAATACAACATTATCTTTTTCTTTTGCTTTTTCCAAGTATTCAGCAGTAGCCATAATCTCAGGTTTTAGTTTAACTGAATGTTTTGCAGGTTTAATGTTCGGCTTTTCAGTACTTGTTGGGAAACCAAGTTCTTTCCACTGAGAATATGTTACTTCAAGCAATGCTACATCACTATGTCCTATGTATTGAAGTGTCCATGCTACTCTGGAAGCCAAAGCACCAAAAGTATCATCATAAACAATAACACTAGTATCATCTGCAATTCCCATATCTTCGGTTAGTTTAACAACACTTTCTGGCGAGTCATCAGATAAAAGAGAGGCCAGTGGCAAGTTAACTGCGTTAGGTATATGTCCCTGATTGTAATCTTCCTCACGTCTTACATCTATCAGTCTTACGGAATCATTATTGATTTTTGATCTAACTATATCCACATCTACAGTTGTAGGTGATATTTCATTGCTCAAGCTGCACATTCACCCTTGCCTGTAATAGTATGATAACTTGTGTCAGTACCATAATCATTGTAAAAGTCTGGATCATCATCCTTCGACGGTGGAATAACTAAAGGTGAAAGAATCTTCTTCATGTTATGGATAGATTTTATTTCTGATGATTCGTTACCGTGTACAATCCTATCAATCCAACGAGAAAGAGTATCATCAGGTTGCTTGTTTTTCTTAAAGAGTTCAATTATCTTTAATATAACAGGGATTGTACGTTTTACGGGTACTCTCATACATGTAACACCAAGCATGGATTTATCATCAAATCTTCCGCCAAGTGACATACTATAGTTAGGATACATGTCTTTACCTACTCTTGCACCACCGCCAAAAAAACCAATAGTAGCAATTTCATGTTGCCCACAAGAGTTAGGACATCCGCTAATCTTTATTGTTGAATCTCTTAAATCGTCATCTTCATCCAGTTTTAACTCTAAAAATTTGCGCTGAATTTCTTTTGCTAACCTATGAGAATTTGTAAGTGCCAGATTACAAGACGAAGTACCAGAACAACCAACAGGCGAGGCCATAGTTAGTGAACCTGAATTTGCTAAACCACTTGCAAGTAATCTAGAGTAAAGTTTTGGCAGATCACTCTCATGCACATATCGTAGGACAATATCCTGTGAGAAACCGTTTCGCGCAAATCCTTCAGCGGACAGATCCTTAGTAATCTGAGCCACTGCACGAAGCTGATTTGCAGTAATGTCTCCAGACTCTAGCGTGACAAAAACAGAACTATATCCTTCTTGTTTTTGTTTGTAAGTAGTAGACTTTAACCACCGTGCATAACCATCAGGTATTGAACTATTTTCACTGGAAACGGAAATTGGTCTTTGAATTTCATTTAGTTTCTGGTTAATGTTTAATCTTACAATTACTGATTGAGTAGCTCTAACAATAGCTCTCTGCTTTAGAACCAAGTTTTGGAATTTATTCCATCCCATTTCATCAACCAAATAACGCATTCTGTTCCTAGCCATGTTCTTTCTATTACCCATCCTGTCAAAAATCTGTAAAACTGCAATTGACGTGTATAGAAGATCCTCTTCTGGAGTAAAATCTTCAAGCTGATGACCAACAAATGATTTATTTCCAAGACCACCTCCAAGAAATATTTTAAACCCATGTTGTTCTTTGCCGTTAACCTCTCTAATTTCAGGAATTAATCCAACATCAGTTATTCTAGTCATTCCATGTTTTTCACAGCACGAGAAATTGAATTTAAATTTTCTAGGAAGTGCCTGATTTAGTGGATTTCTTAGAAGGAATTTTGCAGTTGCAATTGCGTACGGCGTAGCATCAAACTCTTCATCATGACAAACTCCTGATAATGGACTACACATAACATTTCTAACCGTGTTACCACAGGCCTCACGAGATGTTAAACCAACATCTGCAAGACCGTGCATTATTTCTGAAACATCTTCTAACACCACCCAATGTAACTGAATATTTTCCCTAGTTGATACATGAGCACTGCCAATTGAATACATCTCGCTTAACTGCGCAATCTTTTCAAGTTGGTTAGGATAAATCTGGCCTGCTGGAATTTTGATTCTGACCATTGCATAGTCATCTGTCATTCTTGTACCATATGCACCATGTTGTAGACGAAATCGCCTAAAATTATCATGATCAATCTTCCCTTGCCGGTAAAGTTTTACCGTCTGGGCAAAATTATCAGCTTCCTCCCTTCGTGACCAATCAATCCTTGGCTTTTTAGAACCTGGTTTTGATGGTCTTATCTGTTGCGCCATCTTTTGTTTCATAACTAAACAACGGATATAAATTTATGACAATAGGAATTTTGACCAACATAATGGATTATCAGGTTGTAAATTGCCTGATAGTGAATTTGTATTAGTGTTACCTAATTTTTACCTAAGAAAAACTATTAAGCGCTTGTAATGATGTGCTTTTGTGCAAGAATCAGTTAATGAACAACGACCAAAAAAAATTTTTGCGGATGCAAAAGAAGTTGAAATAACGCGTGCTATAGCTGCAGAATTCTATTCTGTTTTACAAGATAGGGCTGAATGTGATGTAATAATTATTGGCGCTGGTCCTGCTGGACTAACAGCTGCACGTGAATTATCATTAATGGGATACAAAATTTTGGTTATTGAACAAAATAACTATCTTGGTGGTGGTTATTGGTTGGGTGGTTATATGATGAATCCGGTAACGGTTAGAGCACCTGCCCAAAAGATTTGGGACGAGCTTGGAATTCCTTACAAGAAAGTTGGTGAAGGACTTTACTTAACTCCTGGACCTCACGCTGTATCAAAATTAATTGCTGCTACTTGTGATGCTGGTGTAAAATTTTTGAATCTAACAAAATTTGATGATCTAGTTTTAAGACATGGAAGAGTTGCTGGAATTGTTGTAAATTGGATGCCTGTATCTGCATTACCAAGAAACATAACTTGTGTTGACCCAATTGCACTTGAAGCTAAGATGATCATTGATGCATCAGGGCATGATTCTGTTGCTGTAAAGAGACTTGTAGATAGAAATATGGTGGAATGGAAAGGAATGAACCCCATGTGGGTTGAAAACGGCGAGGAACATGTTGTTGAGAAAACAGAAGAAGTTTTTCCAGGTCTTGTTATTGCTGGCATGTCAGTTACGGAAACACACGGACTAGCAAGAATGGGACCAACTTTTGGTTCCATGCTGTATTCTGGAAAAAAGGCTGCCGAGATTACTGACGAAAAAATAAAAGAATACGATCGTAAAATTCCAAAAAAAGTTTGATTGAAAGTCTCTAAAATTTTTCTCTATGACGAGCCCGCCGTTCAGGAAATACAAATTTCAAATTTAAAAAATTTTCTTCTAGAAACTTTACATGTGGATGTAGAGATTAAAGAATGTATTTTTAATAACTTGGACGGAAAAACGATAGAGATGATTTCTGGATGTAGAATTTTTGATCCTAAAATGCCCTTCAAGGAACACTTGCCAAGCAAACAGGAAATGGATTTTGAGAAAAGTGTTTGCAAAGATACCAAACTGATGGGAAAAACAACTATGATCGAAGATGCTAGGAGAATTGAGGATGTTGTGATGTATGATGGATTTGAAGTTCAAAATATTATTTCTGATATTATCACAGAAAATGATTCGGACCAAAATAACTTACATATTGTTTTTACAAACAAACTGACCTGTACTTACGACACTGCTGACAGCAGATATCATGGAAGATCAGTAATTTGTTCGAATCCAGCCATTATATCTACAACAGGAATGATCGAAGCACCTGCCAGACCCAGAGAGTATTATTTTGAGGCCATGAAATGCAAAATGCAGGGACTAGACATACAAAATGTTAAAAAAAACTATAATGGGAAAATTTTAGATTATCATGACCAAAGGCTTTCAAAAATAGCCGAGGGATATTTGTTGCAGGTTATTTTTTACTACATGACGGGAGATGCATTTTGCGATAGTCTTGACTGTAGGCTAAATAATGCACATTGGCAAAAGGATCTATTATACTCGCAATTAGAAATTGGAAAACTTTGCCATAAACATCAAACATTACTTGATAAACTACATCTTTAAAGTACATTCTATGTTCAGAAAAATATGTCTGAAAAGAAAACAAAATATGATATTATTATAATTGGTGCTGGACCTGCAGGATATACTGCTGGAATTTACTGTTCACGTGCACGCCGAGATACGTTACTAATTTCGGGTATTTTGCCTGGTGGTCAGTTAATGAATACCACTGATGTTGAGAATTATCCTGGCTTTGATGAAGGAATAATGGGTCCAGATCTGATGATCATTATGAGGAAACAGGCAGAAAAAATGGGAACAGAAATAGTTGATGACGAAGTGGTCACTGTAGATTTTAAAAGCAATCCTCTAAAAGTATCGACTGCTTCAAGCACTTTTGAGGCAAATTCGGTAATAGTTTGTACCGGTGCAAATCCAAGAAAAATTGGGCTGGATGGGGAGCAAACGTTTGCGGGCAAGGGCGTCTCATACTGTGCAACATGTGATGGTGCATTTTTTAAAAATCAGGAAATAATTGTTGTTGGCGGTGGTGACTCAGCAATGGAAGAGGCAACTTTTCTTACAAAATTTGCATCAACTGTACATATTGTACACAGAAGGGATAAGTTTAGAGCAAGTAAGATAATGCAAGAGCGCGCGCTTTCCAATGAAAAAATCAAAGTTCATTTCAACTGCACAGTTGAGGACATTCAGGGGGACCAAAAATTTCAGAAAGTGGTTCTAAAAAACGTAAAAACTGATGAAAAGGTTACGCTTGAGGCAGGCGGTTTGTTTGTGGCAATAGGACATGAGCCTAATAGTAGAATACTTGAGGGTCAGGTCGAATTGAACGAAAATGGCTATGTTGTTTTGAAAAATAATACAGAAACCACTATTCCAGGTGTTTTCTGTGCAGGTGACGTTCATGATCATAGATACAGACAAGCTGTAACTGCAGCTGGGTTTGGTTGCATGGCTGCAATTGACGCCGATAAGTATTTAGCTGAACAGAAATAGGATTACTTTACCTTTTTAATTTCAAAATGAATTTCATTTCCATTTTTTTCTATCTTAACTACTTCATGCCCAAGTCTTCTTGCCCAGCTTGCTATATCATCCTCAGCAGCAGGATCATCAGCAAGAACTGTTAAAATTTCGCCAATTTGCATCTTGGAGAGTTCAACGTTTGTTTGCATAACAGGTGATGGACAAAATAATCCTCTTGCATCCAATGTTTTTCCTGATTCAGAAATTATAATTCACCTTACACTGTTTTTACCTTCGTTCAATATTAAAATCTATACGATTTTAGCTTCGCCTATTGAATGCATAGAATCAAAAGATCATTTTTGCTATAGTTCCAAGATCACGTTCCCTAAATATAGAAGGATTATATCCCTCAAAATTTATTTTCCTGGAAATTCGTTTGAGCATACTTATTGATACTCGGTATAACGCATTACAAAATATACCCTCAGGACTAAGCATATACAATTTGTATAGTAATGAAAATGCCCATACTGATCGTGGATAAAATTCTGAAACATGCCAATCGATGTAATTTTTTGAATTTTCAATCTTGTATCTAATATGCTCTAGTACTTCTCGAGGCTGCACATATCCGGTTGTGTTAATTTTTATTTGATTATGCTTCATTGCATGAATTATGCCATCTAATTTGTTTTCAGAGTAAATTAAATTGGTACACCGACCAATGGTGGATTTTACATGAGAATCACTGCCAGCAGTTACATGCAAATTTTTCTCTTCTGAAAATTTTTTTGCCTTGATATTTGAGTATACATCAACATTTAAGCTGTTAAATACTTCAAATAGATCACATTGAATGGAATCCTCACGCAGTGCATCCATTAAGCTAAATGGATGAGGTGCAATAGTAACAGCATCCTGTTTTTTTGCCTCATCTAATATTTCATGCAATGAAAGTCCTGATTTGATAGCATGATCAACTCCATAGACCAGTACATGTGATTCATTATCAGTTGTAACCTCCTCCGCTGGATATACATTTAATGTGTCAAATTTTCTATATTTTTTTTTATATTCAAGCATCTGTCTATATCCATCAATAGTATTATGGTTGGTAACAAAAAGCACATTAAGACCTGCTAGATATGCTTGTTCTAGCTGCTGAGGAATTGTGACATTACAATCATAAATTGGTTCCAGGTAACCCACATGTCCGTTAGAAAAAATGTTATGACAATGCAATTCTGCTTTTAACGATTCCATAATATGCATGAATTTTAGAGCATAATAATTATTTGGAATTACCGAAACAGATCATCGTGTCTTGATCGTAATAGTTTCTGAATTTTTGCATTAGAGAAATTAAAATTATAATTTCGAACTATTGCGATTGGACATTTCCTAACTTTTCCCATAACAAGTTCAGTTGCCGAACAAATCTCATCAGCAATTGCTATGGCAGTCACCTGCATGACCTTTCCAAATGTATCTGGCTTACCAATATAGTCTAAGATTGGTTCAATCCCAGCAATCCCAATTGCAACATCTGTCTGACCCAACCTAAATGGTCTTCCAAATGTATCAGAGATTATTACAGCTGTATTTTTCCCAGTCTTTTGTTCAATTCTTTCTTTCAGCAAACTAGCTGACTTGTCTGGGTCCTCAGGCAGTAATGCAGCATAACCGTCTTGCACATTACTCTCATCAATACCAGCATTAGCACAAACAAATCCGTGTTTTGTTTCAACTATAATTATTCCATTTTCCATTCTTACTATCCTTTTACTTTCTGAAAGTATCAACTCAACCAATCTGGGGTCCTTGCCGTATGAACTAGCTATACCATTAGCAAGAAGTGAAGGGTTAACAGATGATAAGCTTAGAATGCGGCCCTCGCTCTTTGAAACTATTTTTTGAGAAAAAACTAGTATGTCGCCATCATTAATTTCTGATGATTCTAGAATCAAATCTACAAGGTTGACATCAATTCCAATTTCTTTTTGGGTTTTTATTGGAATGATCTGTAATACCATTCTATTTTTTTGAATTAGTACAGTTAAAACATTTAGATTTGTTACGCAGGTGCTTGTAATTCCAGTTTTAGGTTATAACGCGTATTAATCAAACCGACAATTTTTGAAAGATCCTTTTCATCAAGAGTTACTGTGGCTAAATCCCTCACCAAATCTTGAGCACGAAAGGCTATTCCAAAACCTGCAATATTGAAAAGCTTAACATCGTTTGCACCATCAACCACTACGGTAATATTTTCTTTTTTCTCATCCCATTCTCTGATTTTAATCATGGCTGCTTTTGCCTTGTCTGCATCAACATTTACAATAACACCATCAAGATTACCATTGTTAAAAACAAGCTCGTTACTATACACAAAATCTAGGTCCAATTCCTTTTTTAATCTGTCAGTGATAATCGTGAAACCACCTGAAACAGCCATTATTTTCCAGCCAGCAGCTTTTAATGTACTGCATGCCTCTTTGGCACCAATCATTATCGGTAAAGAATTTGCAACTTGGATGCATGTGTCATAATCTATACCGTTAAGAAGATCAACACGTTGTTTGAGTCCTTCCTCCCAATCTATTTTACCTTGTATACCTTGCTTTGTAATTTCCCAGATTTCTTTTTCTTTATTTACTTTTTCAGCCAAAATAGGAAGGTATTCCGCATCATAAAGAACTCCTTCAACGTCAAAAATTGCTAGCAATTACCTTCTGAATTTCAACCATTTTTCGAATAATATTAAGCTTAATGAAAAAAAATAGATCGGTATAGTTAGCATTAAATCAGATAGGATTTTAGTATTTACATGACAGGTGAACTTGAATTCAAATATGAAGTTGAGATAAAGGCTAAGGATAAGAGACAGATCCTTCCAAATGAAGTCAAGGAAGAATTAAAAAATTCAGGTATGATGGATGAAAAAGGAAAATTGAAGCTTAAGGGAGTTAGTCCAAAAATGCTAAAGAAAATGAAACTAGAATATGTTGACTGCCCAGTTTTTGAAAAGGAAATACAATTTATACCATGTTTTATTTGTCCTAATTTTCAAAGTCGGGTTATGGGTAAGGTTTTGTGCAAAGGCGATAAACTCTAAAAAATTAGATATTGTGTGTTAAGAAAAACTCATTATACGGATTTATTTTAAATTATTAATTGAGCAAGGAAGTTGGTATTACTGTTTCAAAAAACGATGATTTTAGTGAATGGTATACACAAGTAGTTATCAAGGCTGAACTTGCAGACTATGCACCTGTTAAAGGATTAATAGTGCTAAGACCTGATGGCTATTCTATTTGGGAATCAATTAAGGAATCACTTGATAAAAAATTTAAAGAAACCGGTCACAGAAATGGGTTTTTGCCTATATTGATTCCTGAGTCACTACTTAGTAAAGAAAAAGAACATTTTGAAGGATTTAACCCTGAAGTCTTTTGGGTTACACATTCAGGTAATTCGGAGATTGGTGATAGGCTGGCACTACGCCCCACTTCTGAGACACTAGCGTATTCACTTTTTTCCAAATGGATTAAAAGTTGGAGAGATTTGCCACTTAAAATTAATTTTTGGAACAGTGCTCTAAGAGCAGAAATTAAGGGTACAAAACCATTTTTACGAACGTCAGAGTTTTTGTGGCAAGAGGGCCATACCGTTCATACTACCAAGGATGAAGCTGAGAAAGAAGTTGTAGACATTTTAGAGATTTATAAAAAAACTATAGAAGAAGAACTGGCAGTTCCTGTGATAACAGGGAAAAAAAGTGAGAAAGACAAATTCGTTGGTGCAGTTTATACTAATACACTTGAATCACTAATGCCTGATGGTAAGGCACTTCAAATGGGGACATCTCACTTTTTGGGCCAAAATTTTTCCAAACCATTTGATGTAAAGTATCTTGATGAAACTAATGTTGAAACATTTGCATGGCAAACATCATGGGGAGTCTCATGGAGATTGATTGGAGGAATGATAATGACACACGGTGATGATATGGGCTTAGTCTTACCGCCAAAAGTAGCTCCGATTCAAGTTGTTATAATTCCAATTTATTATTCAAAAGAAGACAGGGAAAAAATGTTATTGAAGGCAAAACAAATTGCAGATAATATTTCTAGTATTGGAATTCGTGTCCACCTAGACGATAGAGATCAGATTACCCCAGGTTTCAAATTTCATGATTGGGAGCTTAAGGGTATACCAATTCGAATTGAAATTGGACCAAAGGATGTTGCCAAAAATCAAGTTGTTCTGGCTAGAAGACATAATCAAACAAAAACCAACATTGCATCTGATAATCAGATGTCAAACATAGCGCCAACGGTTCAAAAAGAATTAGACGAGATACAGCAACAAATGTTTGATGCTGCTAAAAAAATACTTGATGAAAGAATTGTTAGGGTCTCGGAATACCAACAATTCAAGGAAGAGTTAGACGATGGAAAAATGGTTGACTGTTCTTGGTGTGGTAATCAAGCATGTGAAGATAAGATCAAGGAAGATACTGGTGCAGACCTACGTGTAATTACATCTGGTAACGCTAAAGCAGAAACATGTATTTACTGTAAAAATTCAGGCACTACAAATGTGCTCTTTGCTCGTGGCTATTGAATAAGTGAAATACTATGGGTCTAAACGTAAAATTTACTGTTGCAGTTATCGCAGTTGCTGTGGTAGGATTTGCTGCATCTTCTTATTTTTTCAGTGGACAGCCTATATCTGGAGACTGGATGTTTGATAAATCCAAGTATATTCAAAAGATAGATGCATGCCTAGAATCTCAATCCTTGGGTGATATATCTCTCAATTCATTTGCAAAACAGTTTGTAGCAACTTTGAAGGAGCAGGCTCTAGAAGCTGAAAGCGAAGAGGAAGTAAAAGATATTGTCAATAGGCTATACACTATTACTGATTGTGAGCCATAATAGAAAATGGATACTAGGAAAAAATGTATCATTTGTGGTTGCCAGGATCATCGATTTGTTGGGTGTATTAAACATAAAACGAAAAAATGTAGTTGCTACAACTAGCCAAAAATATAATATGAACATGACAAAAATGAGTTGACATGGCAACAGTTTCAAGACAAAAATCAACTCTTCTTAAGCAATTCACTGAAACAAGAGCTAGAACGTTGAGTCTAGTACAAACACTTGAGAAGGATGATTTTATTGTACAAACTGCACCTTTCACGAGTCCACCAAAATGGCACTTGGGACATGTTAGTTGGCTTCTTGAAGTTGTTATGAGTAAAACCACAGACAGCTACGAGTTTTATTCAAATGAGTTTAGTGAATATCTTAATTCGTATTATCATCAATTTGGCGAGCCACATGACAAGGATAAGAGGGGATTGGCAACAAGACCTACAGTTGATCAAGTTTTTGAATATTTT